>Ga0209756_1001440_pt1 | contig 21883 bp, 30 predicted proteins | sample ETNvirenome_6_85_FD_184071 | JGI IMG/M metagenome (GOLD analysis project Ga0209756, IMG submission 184071) | Marine viral communities from the Pacific Ocean - ETNP_6_85 (SPAdes) (version 3) | ecosystem: Environmental > Aquatic > Marine > Oceanic | place: Pacific Ocean | collected 2013-06-19 | reverse complement strand
CGTCCTGGGAAACCATGGGCGTCCTAAGCCACGCCTAGGGATTGGAGGAACACCCCTCATGCCAACCTACAAGGTAGCCGAAGGCCAGGAGTTGATTCACAGCGGGGTTCGTTACTCCGCAGGTTCAGTCGCCCCCGACGGAGTGGCAGCAGAAGCGCTCTGCTCCGTCGGGGTCCTGGTCCTGGTCGATGGTCAGCAGGCTCCTGCAGCGGAGCCTGCCTCTTCCCAAGATGGCCCGGATCCCTCGTCCATCCGCAGTGTCCCCCTTCGGTCCATTCGGGACGTGTTGGCGGAGATTGACGACGAGGGCCTTCTTCGCGAGATGCTGGCCGCTGACAACCGAAGCGGTGGTCGGTCTGCAATCAGAGAGCGCATTCAGGAGCTTGGGAGAGCATGAAACTCATCTTGCGATGTGACGTTGAGCTGGGTGGCGAAAGGCTTGCCGCCGGTACCGAGATCGAGGTGGGCGAGGACGATGCGGTTCGGATGCTTCGCAAGCGGATGGCCACAGAGGTCGCTCGGAAGCCCCCAGCGAAGAAGAAGGCAAAGAAAGACGCCGCTGAGTAGGGAGAGGTGCCGTGGCCTATAACGCAGACATCGCCACAGCGACCTCAATGGCTCCCCAGCTAGGGACGCTCTCGGCAACCACCACTCCGACATCCACGCAGGGCACTGTCATTTGGAACAAGGCGTACAACGAGGTGCGTCTTGCGTTCCTGAGTGCGGGCGTTTCGGACAGCTTCACCGCATCTAGCGTTGCCGAGTCGTGGGCTCAGACCGCCGAGATGTTCATCTCTAGCGGGTTCATCCTTCTGGCCAAGGGGTCTATCGGTGCGGACGGCAAGGCCACTGCAGACGAGTTGATTGAGCGTGGCAGAGAGATGCTGCGACAGGTGTGGGAGAAGCGGGTCTTCCTCTTGGCTAACGGCGCGGCAGGGTCGCTTGCAGGTCCCTCCATCTTCGCCAAGAGCCATTGGACCCAGGACAGCGACCCCAACTTCGACTACAACCCCGGAACCGGCGACAGGCCCTACGCTTGCCCCCCTGCCTTCAATGACTGCGAAGACATCTGATGGCAGAGCCAAGGGGAAGCGTATCCAGTTTCTTCAGCTTTGAGTTCTCGCCCAGCATGGCGACGGTTCAGATTGCGTTTGAGGACTGGGCCAAAGAGATCGACAACTGGGAGGTCCCCCTCCGCGATGTCGCCAAGCTGTTCCGTTCCCACGAGAAGCGGCAGTTCGCAACGGAGGGCAATCAGACCGGCCCACGGTGGGCTGCCCTCTCGAACAAGGGCAAAAAAGGGGGATACGACGGGTGGAAAGCCCGCAGATACCCGGGGCAACCCATCCTCCAGCGCAGTGGGGTGTTACACGGCGCACTTACGAGGAAGGGGGCCCCGGGTTCACTTGAAAAGGTGGGCAAGAACTCGCTGGTTGTGGGCATCAATCCGCGCGCCCGGGTTACCTCCAAAGAGCCCTACCGCAAGGGCAAGAAGACCAGGCTCCCGGTCTACGCCAAGGCCAACGATCAGGGGGCCACTGTTTGGGCGCTTGGTCGCGGCCATGTGCTGCCCAGCAGGCCCCTCATTCGGTTTAGGCCATCCTTTGTAGATCGGTCCTCCTTTGCCTACGCCATCTCTCAGATCCTTCAGGCGTACATCGTCATGCAACGCAAGCTCGCTAACGTGGACGATCTTTTGAGCGAAGAGGGTCTCAAGGTAGGGAAGTCTGCGTACGGGCTCTATCACAGGACCGTGCGGGCCATGATCCGCAAGGGCTGGAAGTAGTGTGGCCTATTACGGTGCAGAGGCGGCTGTCGAGGCCATGGACGAGTTCCTGCAGGCGGCAACCTACGGTCTGAACGCAGAATTGGCCACGATGCGGACAGTGCTGTCAATTACCACCGACAACCTCCCCGATGTGGCCGAGTTCGCCACCTACTACCCCAAGGGGGTACAGGCGCGCAGCTTCCCTAGCCTCACCACCCTCTATCTGTCGGACACGGCAGAGCAAGAGGCCAACTCTCGGATGATCAACCTCTCTTTGGAGACGCGCCTCACGGTGTTGGATCTCAACGTGGACGGAGCCGAGGCAGACGTCGGGCTAGCGGTTTGCCGCTACCGGGATGCGTTGACCAAAATCTTTCTTCGTCGCACGCCGACTGGCAAGCAGGGGTGGACCCTGTCCAACGGCGGAACAGCGGCAACAGGTCGGGTCATTCGGTGTACGATTGACGCGCACGCCCTGGAATTTGACCCCGAAATCCAGGCCAGCACCCCCAACATGATGTTGCGTACGAGCTACATGGTTCGTTTGCAGGAGGATTACTAAGATGACCGGCCCCTCAACTGATATCGGAAGAGACCTTGTGGTCTTTGTGGATCCGCAGACCACCTTCAAGTCTGCCGCAACGGACTACCCGGTTGCCGCCGATGCGCTTCGCGTGCTTACCGCGTCGGTCAACGGAAAGAGCCCCTTTGCCACATTTGAGGACAAGCGGGGCACGTCCAGTGAGCTGGGGATCATCGACCAGAAGCGAACCGCCGAGTTCAGCCTGGAGTGCTACGCCTATCTCACCGCCCGGGGAACTGCGCCTGACTGGGCAGACATCCTCACCTACGGGGGATGGCAGGAAACGGTGGGGGGCGGAGACGCAACCACTGCCACGGGCGGAACCACCACCGTGATCACCACTGCGGACACAACCAACTGGACCGTGGGTGACGCTGCGATTTTTGAAACGGGGCTTGCTACGGGCGCTTACGAGATCCGTCGCATCACGGATCTGAGCGCAATGACCAGCTTCACCGTCTCTCCAGCCCTGCAGAACACGCCCGCCTCTGGGGCCAACATCCTTTCGGCAATCATCTACAAGCCCAAGGACGCCAAGGACACCACCCCCGATTCCGTGACGCTCTGGGCATTCAACAACAACAGTGCCGACCGGATTGTCGGCGCAGTGAGTGGTAGCCAGTCCGTTTCGATGGGGGGCGACGAGGCGGCTCGGATGACGGTTAGCGGAACGGGCCGACAGGACAACCGGATGGTGCAGACTACGCTGAACCATGGCGGCACCCTCAACACCTCGGACACGACGTTTACCGTAACGGACGGGACGGCGCTGCCAGCAGACACGTCTTCGTCCCTTCCTTTCTATTACCAGATCGATAGCGAGGTCTTCAGGGTGACGGGGGTCAGTGGGAACACTGTTACCGTTGCGACCCGTGGAAGTACGGGACTTGGGGGCGGCGCTGCAACCCACGCTGACGGGTCACAGTTCTATCCCTACCAGCCCTCGGGCACCTACGCCGGCACCCCGATTCCGGCGACCTCGGGGCAGCTACTCGTGGCTGGCGCAGTGCTTCAGGCGGGAACGGTCTCGGTCGAGATTGACCAAGGAATCGTCTACCGGGAGAACGTCATGGGAAGCACGTACGTTGTGGATGGGTACGTTGGCGGCAAGCGCAACGTCACCGCCACCATGGACGGGTGGAGCTTTTACGACTCCACCATGGTTCGCGCCATGGAGGCCCGCGCTCGCACCTCTGTGTCGGTTCACGCGCAGCAGGGAGAGAGCGAGGGCGCAGTCTTTGGCATCGAGCTTCCCAACTTCTACATGGAGGAGCCCGACATGGATCGGGGTGCCGACGAGGTGACTATTGGCCTCACCGGCAGAGCCCTCGGCACTTCCAGCGAGGACGAGATTTACATCATGATCGGCTAACGCCATAACCCCAAACACGGGAGCACCACCGTGGAATTGAACAAATGGAACGTCCGAGAGTACGAACTGACGGACGAAGAGGGCGAAAAAGCCTACATCCTCTATCGACCCATGACCCAGGGTTGGCGCGCAAAGCACCTAGAAGTCTCTCTACGCCTTCAGAAAGCAATAGGGAAGGTCCAGGGTGGGGCAGCCCTCGTGGAGGACCCAGAGGGCCTCTCCGAGGAGCAGATAGAGGAGCTTGTGGAGTCGCACGCCGAGGCGATGCGCTCGCTGATCAACTTCCAGCGCGAGATGCTGCTGGATCTGGTTACGGGATGCCGAGAACTCACAATCGACGGAGAGTCCCCCTCTCCCGAGACCCTGGTGGATGCGCTCGTCACCCTGGAGGGTCCGGCTGCCGATCTGGTTCGTCACATCGTCCAAGAGGGATCGGTGAGTGCGGAAGAGGGAAAAGACTAAGGGCTGCCTACCAGTACGTGGCCCGAAACGAGATCCTGCCCGACCAGGCAGACTACTTCGCGGAGCAGGGATGGAACGGCTGCAAGCTCTGGGGCTCCTGCAAGGGGACTCGATGTCGCGACGGGGATCCCGATGAGGCGGGCAGATCCCGGTTCCGCACCCCTGTTCTGATGCCAAAGGGCCGACCCCCCGGAGTTGGTGCCGCAGACCGCAGGCTAGATCGCTGCCCAATGGATGCGTGCGAAGAGTGGATGTGGGGAGCCATCAACTACTGGCATGCGTGGAGCGTGTTCGGTGGGCTCCCGAATCCGGGGTCGCTCGCAGAGCAGCCCTCGCGTATTCTTGACGCCATCGGGATTATCGAGTCGGAAGCTGCACTTGTGCGCGCTTACCGCACAGAGCGCGCGACAGAACGCGCAAAAAGACGGGGTTAGACAATGGCACTCACACTCAGAGTCAAGGGGGACGCAAAGGACGCGATCAAGGCCCTAAAAGACGTGGGGATTGAGGCCAAAGAGACCGGAAAGAAAACCAAGAAGTCCGGCAAGACCATTACCTCCTCCATGGTCAAGGGCACCCTCGCATTTGTGGGGATCACAACTGCGGCGAACCTGTTCAGGAGTGCGCTTGACAGGGTTGCCAACATTGCCATCTCGTCAACCACAGCCATCGGGGAACTGGGGAACACCATCGCCAAGCAGGGGCGGATGGTGGGAATCACTGCGGAGCAGTACCAGGGGTTGGAGTTTGCCGCTGAGCGATCAGGCGTCTCAATCACTGCTATTGCACATGGCCTCAAGAAGCTGGGTCGCGTCATGCTCGACGCGCAGAACGGCTCTAGGCAGATCAAGGAGACGTTTGCTGCCCTAGACATCACGCTGAAAAAGCAGGACGGGACCCTCCGAGACAGTTTCGATGTCTTTTCCGACCTTTCGGATCGCTTTGCGTCCATGGGCCCATCGGCGGAGCGAACCGGCGCTTCCATGCTTCTGCTTGGGCGTGCGGGCACCGAGATGGCCAACCTCATGGCCAACGGATCCGAGGGGCTAGCCGAGTATCTGGAGGTTGCCAAGGATCTTGGTGCCGTCATGGGCACCGACCTCCTAAATGTATCTGAGCTGTATCACGACTCCACCGTTGATCTTGAGTTTGCGATTCGGGGCGCAAAGTTAGAGATCGCAAACGAGTTCCTTCCCGTGATCATTGCCACCAAGCTGCAGCTTCGAGAGATGGTTGCTGCCGGGGACTGGAGTGAGTGGTCGGGGGGGCTCAGCAAGGCGGTAATGGCCTCGGTTGGGCTTTTTGTCTTCTGGGGGGAGATGTTTGGAAAGGTGATTGGAGCGTTCATCGAGGGGGGAAGCCAGTTCATCGGGATGATCAAGGATGTCGCCGCCCTTGTTGGCCTTGAAATTGGGAAGATTGAAGACCTCGAACGGGTGTTGGGACAAACAGCGGAGCTGTACAACCTTGAGGGGTTGTTTGACTTTGGCGCTGCCTATGACCGTTTGGCGCGACTGGGCGACCGGACGTTGGGAGTATCTGCGGCAACAGACAAGGCAGCGGCTTCCCAGAAGACGCTGTCGGATGAACTAAAGGCGTTGGGCGATGCGTATAAGAAGGCCCTCGGCATGCTTGAGGAGAACAGGAAGAAGACAGGGGGCGCTACCAACGCACTCGACCGCCAGGTGGCCGCGCTGGACAGACTGATCAAGAAGTGGAGGCAGGCCTACGAGTCGATGCAGCAGGGCATCAGGGGCCTCAAAGAGGAGATCGAGCTATTCGGAAAGGAGGGCATCGACCTCCTCCTGACAGAGCAGATGTTCGACAAGGAGAGGGTGAAGGCCGAGTTCGACGAGCTGCAGAAGATGCTGGTGGAGCAGGCCACGTTTATTACCAACTCCAAGGTTTTTGACGCGGAGGAGAGGGAGCGCAGGCTGGGCGAGATAGGAGAGAGGGCTCGCAAGGCCCACCTCGCTAGGACTGAGCAGGATCTTCTAATCGAGACGCTGACCTCAAAGAAGATCGAACAGCTTCGGGCTGAAGAGCTGGAGAAGGAAAAAGAGGATAACGCGGCGCGGATAGAGATGTTGGCCGACTATAAGCAGCAGCAAGTCGATAACGCAGTCGCCATCATGGGGGCCATTTCCGATGTTGCTGCCGGCATGGCTGAGGCCATCTCTGCCGTTTACGGGGAGGAAAGCCAGGAGGCGAAAAAGGCGGCGCATGTTGTGTTTGCTATAACACAGGGTCTCGCCCTGGCGTCTGCCATTGTTACTACGGCACAGAGCGTTTCTGCCGCGCTGGCGAACCCACCTGGCGTCCCCTATACCATCCCGCAGGGAGTGGCTGCTGGCGTGCTGGGTGGCGCTCAGATCGCCACTATTGCAGCCACTACGATTGCTGGCATCGCCGGCATGGCAGACGCGGGGCTTCCCCCCGGTGCGCTCAGGGCTGCGGGCCTGAACAACCACACCGTACTTGCCGTTGGCAAGGACGAGATGGTGCTGGATCCAGTCGGCACTCGCGCGATCAGCCAAATGCTTCAGCAGCAGATCGGGGGTAGGGGGGCCAACGACCCGGTAGTGGTGAACACCACTCTGGAGATCGATGGTCACGTACTCGGGCAGACGGTTGACAACCACCTAATACGATCACAGGAGCGCGGGCTGGGCTACCAGCGGCGCGTGGGTTACGGAATGGCTAAGTAGATGGGGTTCACGGCATTTTTCATTGGCGACCGGCTGGGCGCAGACGATACCGGCCATACGATTGGCCCCTTCGGGGAGCGACCGGGTGCGCCCTTTGTCAACTGCCTGAATGACCGCCCAAGGGTGGTGTGGCAAACGCCTCCCTATGGATACTTTGCACTTGACTCTGGGCAGTACCTTGACGTGAACGAGGGGGGCGGCGAGCTTCGTGTAAAGCTCAGCCACTTCGCCGGTTCGGGGCCGGGGCTTGCGCTTGATCTTGAGCAAACGCTCAACAACACCCCACTTACCAGCCTTTCGTACACCGTCACCTACACCATAGATCACAGGTTCAAGATCGAAGCCAGCAGCACATTCAGTATCCTTTGGAGTACCGGTACAGACGGCACCAACCAGCCCTACAAGTGGCTAGGGTTTTCCAACTCGACAGACTCTAGCGGGGCATCCTCTTACAGCGGCATTTACCGACGCTACGGAACCGACCACTGGGCCTTTTTTGATCTAGGGTCCACCCTCTCTGCAGATGTCGCTGCGACGATACTGGATGGGGGGGACAGCGTTTCCTTCAACACGTCATCCTCCCTGGTCCGCATGTTTGCCAACGCTTCGCCCCTTAGTGCGACAGATGTGAAGGACTGGGTTGACAACGCAGCCAAGACGCTGACCTTTACTGACCGCCCGGGGGAGGACGAGAACAAGATTCAGGTCGCCTATGACTCTGGTGGCGCGTCCATGAGCTATAGGTACTGGGCGTTTTCCTGGCGCTACTTTGACATTGATCCCTTTCATGCTGTTGGGATCGTGAAGCTGCTTCAAAAGAAGGCGTCGTCTACTCGGCAAGTGGCTGAGGTCTCCAACCACGGACTTGTGGATGAGACCGCCCCGATCAATGTGAAGTCCTACTACCCATCTCAGGGACTCATTCGGTGGAGAACGCCACTCTCCTTTGACAACTGGCTAGCTAGCGACTTTCGCTCTGTCGTTACGCCTGTTGTAAGGGAGGGAAAGGCTACTGCGCTTCTTTGGGCCCTTCGGTGGGATGAAATCACGGATTCCACCAGAGATGCTGACGACGAGGCAGATAAGGGGTTCCTACTGTGGTGCGGGCTGCAGGACTACTCCCTAGATTCGTTTGCGGGTTCAGCGTCCGCCTACATCACTGCCGATCTGCTCCTTGAACAAGTGCGGTAATGGTCACGCCCACGTCCCAGTCGATTGATTGGACAGATCCCCATCTTCGGATTGCCTACCTTGTGGAGGGGATTCACAGGGACCAGTACGGCAACGAGTACGTTGTTCGGTGGTGCGGCCCAAAAAGCAGGACGGGGAGCGGGTTCGTTGCTAGGCCGACCATGCTGGGCATGGGGGTGTTCGACCCGGATGCCGTCGTTGCCGCTGCCGTAGGGGAAACGTATGGGGATCTGCTTACGTCGGGCCGGGTTCCCTTTGAAGGCCGGCTGTCGGGCTGCACCTTCGACAGCTCATTGGGATCGCTGAGCCAGAACATCCTCGTCCTGTCGGAGGTTTCGTTCACGGTGGACGTTGGCGACGATGACGTAGGCGAGGAGGGTGGGACTCAGCCTGACAAGCTGCTCGATGCAGCCATTGGCAACCGGTGGAGGGGGCAGCCAGCCCGATTGATCGTTGTCGATATGGACAACATAGATCGCTTTGAGCTTATTGCAGACGGAACGTGGGATCGGGATCCCACAGGCATTACGTCTCATAAAATGAGCCTAACGATTGACGTAGGTCAGGTGTTCCCCCCCACGCTCAAGTGGCCATCTGCTCAGGTTCCGACCAATGTTGATCAATATCAAAACGTCTCGTTCACCTACCTGACTGCTGCGGGCGACCTTAGCCCCCCGGGCCTTGGTGCCCAATTTCTGCTGAACCCAGAGCAAAAGGGCCAGTGGCTTGGGCACATCTTTGGTGGGGTTGCTGGACTGACTCCGGGCGCGGACCTCTGGAGGGAGATTGTTCCCTACGGGACCGACAGCCCCAATTTCTGCTTTGCGTGGATCTCGCCTCGCTTTGATCAGTTCTGCTACGAGATCGCCTGTGAGACATCGTCCGGTACCATCGAGCGCGTTATTGCGGACGCTGGGTTTGCCATCTACGTCTTCAATAACAACGACGCAATGAGGGGCCCTGTAGGCACATGCGTCAAGTTCGGAAAGATCAGTGGCTTTGGGTGGACGGAGGGGGGCAGATGCTACGCACAGGTTGCGGGCGGGCGCAGGATCATCAGTCGCCCCTCCGACTACAAGGACATTGGGTTTGGCACTACTGCGGACTGGGGTCCGGTGATTGGGTTTGCTGTGCCCCCGGCAACCGTGGTTCCCGATCCCGCGAATGTCGGCGGCTCTTATGGGCCCGTTCTGATGCAGAACGTCCAAGACCTTGTGGACGACATCTTCACCTACTTGGTGGACGAGGCGATCCCGGTTCACCCCGGGGCGATCAATGACCTTCTTTCGTGGGGGGTGCAGACTTATGGGACGGGAATCACTTCCGCATTTGAGCGTACCTGTGCGGTCCCCGCAGACCTGACAGACGAGCCGCTGCCCTTTAGGGAGGGCATTGCGGGATTCCTGAAGTCTGTTCCAGCCGACCTCATCCTGAAGCGTGACCAGACCTCCCCAATGTTCAACCGGAAGGTCTACATCATCGGTCGGCCTAACGGGCTTGAGGAGGCCAAGTACACCTTCACCGAGGCTGCCCTCTACAACACAACCCCCAAAAGGGGGGTGAGGCAACTGAGCGATCCCGACAGGAACTACTCCAACAGCACAACGATTTCTGCCGGGGAGCAGTGGGGAACCCCTGACCTCGTCGCAGACAATATGAGGGTTCCCCGCAACCTCAGAATCAATCTTTCGGATGGCTACGAGCAGTCAGCTAGCGCCACTGCCCAGGTGATTGAGGGAGAGTACGCCTTCGATCACTGGTCTTTTGGCGAAGAGACGAGCGGATCGGTAACCTCTTCGCCTGGGTTCCGACAGGTCGCAGCCGTGGCAGAGGGCGCAAAGTCTCGACCACAGTGGGTGACGGAGGCAGAGCATGGGTATTCGTCGTGTCGTGTTGAGCTTGGCGACATCGTCAGGTATGCGATTCCCGGGGTGACCACAGATAAGGGCCAGGTACGGGGGCTCAGGATGGACCTGGACAAGCAGACCGTTTCGGTTCGTGTCTACCACTACCCGGCGAAGCGCAGAGTTACGGATGCAGCCGGAAGTGCGGATATCAAGTACAGCGGAAACATCGAGACCAAAAAACGGCCAGATGAATTAGACTAGATGGCCATTACAGGATGGAGTAGCTGATGCCTGCAGGCATATCATTCATAGGGGATCTTACCGTTGTCGAAGATGGCGGTGAGATCACAAGCCAGTCCGTTGGCGACAAGGCGCTAAAATCTACGGCAGCCGACGCTGCCACCGTGGAGGTGTCTAGCTCGACGGGCAAGATGCAGATCAAGGACGCGGGGTCTAGCCTTGCGAACGGGGTCTCCCGCTCGGTCGTTTCCAAGTATGCGGGTCGATGGTTCCGGGGTGCGCTTACTGCGAGCGATGCGGTTGCTGGAGTGGCTCAGATCACCAACTCCTACGGCAGTGACATGCTCATCACGCGGGCCATGATCCATGTAACCACCGTCTCATCCGGGGCCTGCACCATTGATGCCGGGGCCGGGAGTGGGTCGGGGACCTCCTATGACAATCTGCTTGACGGCATCGACGTAAACGGTTCGACTGGCGTCTCTGACAACATAAAGTCGATGCACGCTGGGGACAGCGGTCGATCCGTTGTGGTCTGGAAGGCGAGCGAGTACGTGAACTTTTCGATGAAGACCGGGGCCACGTCTGGCCTCGTAGGATATTACGCCGTCTATTGTGTGGACATCAGCGCCTAGGCCTCACGAGCGGCCTGGGAACATGCCAAGGAGACTCGAAACATGGCACAGACAATCCCCGTATACATCAACGTCGATACGATCACCTCAGCCTCGATCAGCGATGGCTCCGAGACCGCTGCGGCCTCGATCACCACGAACTCGGGCGCAGTAGCCGACGGGCTCCTCTGGGGAGTTCACGGCAAGCTGAGCAGCACCGCAGGGGCCGTGATCGTTCGGGTTTACTCTGATGAGAGCAAGACGTCCGAGCTGTACAAAGTCACCCTCGATTTCTCGGGCAGTGTGACCAACGCGAGCGACCTGATGAGCGCAGCCATTCCCCTATTTGAAAATCCGGCCTTCACGATTGAGGGAGACGCCACAAGCGCCAGCAAGACTTGCAACCTGACGTTTTACATCCAAGCGATTTCTTACTGATGCCGGCCACCCGCTCCAATCCCCGCCGGCAGAGCGGGGCTCAGGACAGCCACTCCCTGCGGGATGTCCCCAAGATTGGCTTCGACCCTCGGGGGCTCAGTGCCGACCTACTAGTCTGGACCCGGGCCGACATGGGAATAACGCTCAACTCGGGCAACGTGTCCGCGTGGGACAACGTCTCAACGTCCTCCAACGACTGGGCTCAGGCCACCGCTTCGGACCAGCCGCCCTACAGCCAGATCGGCCTCGGTGGTCGTCCAGAACTCCAGTTCGACGGGACATCTGACACGATGACCGGGATCAATTTGTACGGAGCGCTCACCGCAAAGGATGAGTGGACGGTTGCCATCTTGACTCGGGGCTGGAGCTTCGGCGTCAGCGGAAACCCCTGGGCCACAGAGGGCCTCTTTGGCGCTCCGTCGGGCGGCGGGTCCTACTACAACGTCGGGATCACTTCGCAGGGCAGCGGGTGCTTTGGGTATCACGTATACGAGGCCTCGCCGGATGCGATGCGGGTCGCCATCAGCGGGGCGACTAGCCTAGCTGAGGGGTCTGCTGCCATCGTTGTCTGCGTCTCCAGCGGCTCCAACGGATTCGTCCGCGTGAACGGTCTGGTGGGGGCTGTTGTGACGGATATGGCCCCGCTCGAGTCCCAGGCGACCACCGTGAACATCGGCAAGGGCACCCGGGATTCCAGCAAGGTTCCGAGCTACTACGACGGCACGATGAGCGAGATCCTGACCTTCGACGGGGCTCTTCGCACCGCCGAGATCGAGGAGCTTGAGGCCTGGATGGCGGATCGTTACGGGGTTGAGCTGTGATCAAGGAGTGGTTCATCATGTCAACCACTGCGGGTGCCGAGGCGCGATCCACCGAGATTTCTCTGGAGATGGGCTACCCCAGGCCCTCTACCGAGACGGAACGCGCCACAGACCCGCTCAGCCACCCGGACGGGCGTGGAGCTGTGGCTGTGGTGGATGACCTCTGGTCGTGGGTGGCTGAGGCCAAGATCGACATGCGAACCCTCCTGACTTCAGCCGAGGTCGCCGGTCTCCACGATATGGCCTGGATGGTCGCAGACGGCTGGTTTCCAACGATCCCGGGTCCGGGGTAGGACATGAGTGCCCTGGTCGAGTTCTGGCCGCTTGCGACGGGGATGGCCGGGGCACTTCTCGGTGCCGGCTTCTGGGCCGCCAAAGTCTACGCCATGCTCACCTCGATCTTGGCCAAGTTGGACTGCGTTGAGCGAAACTTGGCAACCCATGAGCATGACCATGCCGGCAAGGTCGTGATCCCGGCGAGGTGACGGATGCCCAAGTTCAGCAAGGCGAGTCTCGACCGGCTCCTCACGGTCCACGAGGACCTCCAACGGCTCTTCTTCGAGGTGATCGACCACTATGACTGCTCAATCCTTGAGGGCATCCGGTCCCCTGAGCGGCAGCGAGAGCTTGTGCGGACGGGGAAGAGCAAGACGCTCAACAGCAAGCACCTCAAGGGCTGGGCCGTGGATGTAGTCCCCTGCAATCCCATTGACTGGTCGGCGCAAGGTCAGGAGAGGATGCGGCACTTCGCCGGCTTCGTCTTCGGCGTTGCCGCTGGTCTCGGCATCGTGGACCGGCTCAGATGGGGGGGCGACTGGGACGGCGATGCGATGACCAGGGGCGACGGGCTCCGAGATCAATCGTTCATGGACTTGCCCCACTTTGAACTCACGAGGGTTGACGATGACGAGACGTAGGCGACAGGCGATCACGGTGGGAGGGTGCGTCGTGCTGTGCGCTGCCCTGATCCTGGCGGCCCTTTTCCAGGGCGTGCCGGACCCGGCGGACGATGACGACAGCGTCCAAGATGACGACAGTGCAGGCGACGACGATAGCGCGAGCGATGACGACTCTGGGGACTAGCAGTGGCCGAGGACGACCACGAGGAACCAACGTGGGACACCACGGAGGCCGTCGCCGTGATCGAAGACGCCGCCCGGCGCGCGAAGAGGCAGGGAAGAATCAGCGAGGCGGTGAGTCAAGCGGTGGGCGCAGGCGATATCACAGAGGCGCGACTACCGCTCAAGGTCGTGATCGGCTTGGTCCTCTGGGTGGTCAGTCAGGCCCTCGCCGGGGCGACGCTCTATTACCAGCTGAGCGGCGACGTCAGAAGTTTGCAGGAGAGCCAGCCGCAGGCCGAGGACCTCGTGTCCTTGGCCGAGATTCAAGCGGTTCGAGCGGAGTTGGCTTCGCTCAAAGAGTCTCTGCGTCGGGTCGAGTCCTCCTCTCAGGCACCCCCAACCAACCTGGATCACCTCCGAGCAATCGGAGAACTGCGGGGGGACGTCCGGCTGCTGGAGCAGCGGGTCGGCTTCCTAGAACGAAGGAGACGACCCTAGTGGAATACCTAGACCTCGGTATCCGCCTCTCGATGATCGGCGTGGCGGCCTACATCCTGACGGGCCAGGTTGCCAAGCCCGGAATACGACTGATCGCTAAGCACCTGGACGACGACGGCAAGCTCTCGAAGGGTACCGAGGCCCTCTTGCGGTGGCTCACCCGGGCGACGGCGATTGTTCTGGGTGGTGCGATGGGCTCGCTGCCCCTCTGGCCCGATACCCTCCAGGGGGCGTGGGGGCCGATCCTAGGCCTCGTGGGCGGGTCCCTGGCTCCCGGCATCTACGCCGCGGTCAAGAAAGCTCTGCCGGCGGCTGTGGCCCGCGTGATGAGCGGGAAGGGCCTCAGGGATTGATGGAATCTCTCTTGGTGGCGGTGCTGGTGCTGCTGGCGATTGCGCTGGCGATTGCCGCGTGGAAGCTCCCGAAGCTGAGGGCTGGCCTTGGGCTGGCGGCTGCCGCTGTTGCGGGGCTCGCTGCCCTGATCGTGGCCCTCCTTTCGGCCAAGGGAGATGTAAAGGCTGCGGTGCGACAGGTTCAGGTGAAGCGACAGGTAAAGAAGGCCGTGGTGGAACACAAGGAGGCCATGGAGGTCGAGGCTACTACCGCCGAAGAGGTGCAGGCGGAGCTTGAGAAGATGGTCGAGGAGAACCAGGAAACCCCGGATCTGCAAGAATTGGCCGACAAGTTCAATGATCGGTTTGGAAAGCTGTGATCAAGATCGTTTTACTGTGGCTCTGGTTCGCCTGCTTCTTGGTGTGGGCGTTGGTCTCGGGCTGCTCGCACCTTCCGGTTGGTGGTGACCTGTTCCCTGTCCCCTTTCCTCGGGTTGACATTCCCCATCCCGAGACCCCAGCCCCAGATGAGGGTTGGTGCGACGAGGCTAAGCCCGTCGGTCCCGGCTCGGATGTGGAGTGCGTTGGGATTCTGGTGCCCCCCCACAGGCTCGGGCTGCTGATGACCGAGGCCGATCTGCTGGTGCAAACCCGCAAGGTTATCGCGAGCGCCTACCAGGGGCGCGATGCCGACAGAGAGTACGCTGCGTCTATCGTGGCGGCGAGAGACGAGCAAATCCGTCTGGCGCGGGAGAAGCAGCCCAAGCTGTTGGGGCTCGGGGTGGGCATCGGCGTCGGCTCCACCCTGGCTGTGGTCTTGACCGCTGTCCTGGCGCGGCCTCCACAATGATGTCCACTCCCCGGGCCAGGAGGCTGGCAGACCGAAAGGCGGCAGCCGATGCGTTTGTGGCTAGGCCGCTCCCTGTGCTGAACATGATGACAGAGGTCATTCACGACATGCAGGAAGAGGTCCACCTCCTGAAGCGCGGGGAGCAGATGAGCGCGTTTGCCGTTGAGCTGAGCAGTCGGATGTCGAGAGCGGTGGCCATGGAGGACCCCGCGTTTCTGGGGTATCGGGAGGTTCCCCACCTTGCCGTTGCGCTCGCTGCATTGCGGATATTCGAGGCAGAGATCAAGAAAAACGGGCGCTCCCGAAGGGCCCCGGTCGATGTCCTGCAGGCAAGGCTCAAGAAGCGGTCAATCCGCCAGCCGGTTGGTTGGCAGATTCGGGTGAACAGGTGCATCAAGTGGCTCACCCGGATGAACCTGCACTACTGACGTGGGCCAGGGCAACTGCTAGCGCCGCCCAAGCGTGCCCAGAGACCCCATAGCACGGACCAGGAGCCTTCTTTGTGCCCACGGCGGTCTGCCGGGTTCCTCCGTGGATCTCGATGATCCTCTGGCGCACCAGGGCATCCCGTGAGCCCCTGCCGGTGACATCCAGGGCCCGAAGCACCTCACGGCGATAGACGAGCCGCACCGGAACCGAGAACTTTTCGGTGTGCTGCCACAGCCTCCCCACCACTTCCGACGTGCGAAGCAGCGAGGAGCCGGCGATGCCGTAGCTCTGGACGCGCTCGATGGCGACGACTTCCGCTTTCAGGCAGTACCGCTCGATTGCCTTTAGGGTCTCCTCGACCGGTATGCCGTTGAGGGCGACCTGTACCTTGCCGGCAGCGCCGTCGTAGACGACGAAGCCGCATTTCTCTGGCCCGGGGTCGATGCCGATTAGGATCACGGGGTTCTCCGGTGCTGGAAGTTTGATGGTCTCGTCCCCCTCCTTTTTGCAGGAAGGGGTTTTGGCCCGAGACCGCAGCCTAGCGCTGCATTCGTGCCCCCCAAAGCGTTTGACCGCTGCTGGGCCGGGGACAAGAAAAGCGGCTTTCTTACGGAGACGGCCCAGCTAGAATGGAATGATCTCTTCCTCGGAGAAGTCTGCAACTGCCTCGGATTGCGTAGGGGCACTCGCGTCCTTCGGCCCCCCGGTCTTCACAGAGCCGTTTATGTGGGCAACGATTCCGGCCTTTGCCTTCGCCCACGCCTCCACCTTGACCTTGACCACTGCGTTGAGCGTTGCCTGCTTGACCGCCTCCACGTCCGCAAAGCCGTGGTCGGGGTCGAACGGGGGGAGGCTTCCCATCGTGTGCATGAAAATCTCTGCGTTGTTGGGGGCCTTCTCTGGGACCATTGTCGCCCAGCGCACCAAGAACTTGCCCTGCTGTGCCCCGTCTAGGATTTGCATGGTCCACTTGCAAGACCACTCGCTCTCTTCCTCACGGTAGTGGACGAAGAAATCAACGACCTCGCAGGTGTAGAAGCCCGGGGGGATAGTGGGGTCCATGGAGGGGAATCTTGACGCGGCTCCGTCGGTGTTAGCGGTATCCCAGTAGCTCATTTCTTCTCTCCAAACGTTTCTTCAAATGCGGTGGATAGGGCTGCGTAGTTCATGGGGATCCGCTCGGGGAGCATTCTTCCAGGCTCGCCCCGGGATCCGCATTCGTAGCGGGCATACTTCGTTTGAGTGGGCTGAGTGATCAGCCAGCGGGTTCCGTTGTCTTCGACCTCCACCCCGTAGAGGAAGTCCATTGCGGAGTGCAGGATGCCTCGTGCAGCGGGCGGAAGGGCTGAACGATGAAGGTGAAGGCCGGTATCGACAATCCCTGATCCCCTCTTTTCCTTGATCGGATCTAGCTTGGTGTGACCGATGAACACGGAGCAGAGGCTTCTGTTGCCTCGGGCGCGCAGAGACGCCAGTCGGTGGATCCCCTTGGTCCAGGTGCTTTTCAGGATGTCCCAGCCCTTGTAGGGCTTGTCCGAGACGTGGGTAACGCCTAGCTCCTGACAAACGTGTTCCTGGCATCGGGAGTAGAGGTTGTCCACAGTGTCGAGAATGATCGTCTCATAGGGGTGGTCGAGAGCGGCGAGCTGATCGAGGACTTGGATGAAGCCGCCAGATCCGCCCGGGTTATCCCAGCTATTGATTTCGGTTTCGGCAGCCTGAAGAAGATGGGTTCCGGGCTCGGTAGCCAAAAAGAGTGGCTTCGGCCAGGAGTTCGCAAAGGTGGTCTTTCCGACCTTCGGGAGGCCCTGGATCATGTGTCGGCTCGCCAGGATGGACGAGCGGGGCTTGTGTCGCCCCTTCGGCAGAAGGTTCTGGGTCATTTGGTCTCTCCATTCATTGCATTCGCTGCATTCATTGCAGCAGTTATCTCGGGGTGGGGGTCGGTGGCCACGTCGTAGGCCTCTTCTGTGACGCTGCGGGCGCAAAGGTCGAGGTAGGAACACTTCCCAAACGTGACGCAAGCGGCGTCGTTCATAATGGGGAAGCGGTCGCCTCGCCGGATTTCGTGGGCTCTCTTAGATGCCTCGAACATCTCAGCCTGCCACTCAAGGATCTGGTGGTCTGTTCGGGTCACTTGCTCCTCAAAAAGAAGCTCAGGTCGCTCGTCATAGTAGGTGGAGAGCCGGTTGGCGTACTCCTCCAGGCTCTCTGGCTGTCGCTTCGTTCGACGCTTGATCGTGGGGCGCTGAACGATTCGGTAGACGACGGTTCGGATCGGCCTGCCCAGCAGCACGGATGCCGCATAGCAGTAGGCAGTCGGCTGAGACCGGGTCTGTAGGCCCAGCAGGTAATTGCTGCTCAGCCGACCCGTCGTCTTCCACTCTCCAATCTTGTCGTGCCAGTGGCTCATCGGGTTGTCCGAGGGCCAGCCATCGACCACTCCCGCCATGTCGTAGTTGTGGCTTGGGTAGTTCTTGAGGCTGAAGACGGGAAGGCGAAACGGGATCTCTCGCTTCTCAGGCCAATCTGTCCACTTTTTCAGGGCGGCAGCGACCATCGCCTCGACAACCAGGCAGCGCTCCTCCAATGCCTCGTCTACAGCCCCCTCGGGCCACGGGACCTCTTCAGATCCCCTAAGACATTGGGCTGCGGCCAGAGGGCTTTGCTCTAGGATGCCAATGTGGAAGGCTGAGCCGGTGCCCATCGCGGCGCTCTTGAATCGACTAACGAGGCCGGCGATGTCGCGAAGGTAGTGTTTGCGCTCACAGGATCGGAGCCGAGCTAGAGCGCTGTTGGTGAGCAGGAACTTTCGATCCCTGTGTCGGGTGGTGTAGTGCACGATGGTTCTCCTCGGTGTTTAGGGAACTCAATGGGTCTCAGGTTGTGGGTGCAGACGATGCAGACGGGTCCGCTGCCAAACTCTGAACCCTTTCCAACGGGCAGCAGGCATCCCCATCTGGAGCATCTCCCCAGCGGGTTCGTTCTACCTGTGAGGCGGGACAAGAGCTGTCCCGGGTACTGCAGCAGATTCATTCCCATGCCCACTCCATTTCTTGCATCGCGTCGTGAGGCACCCGGAAACAGGTCTCGCAGAGACGGATGAAGCGGACTTGGGCTCCCCTCCGGTCTCGTCTGACAGCGTCCCCTAGGCATCCCCACTGGGTGTTTTTGTGAATCTCTCCTCCACAGCAGTGGCAGAGAGTGTGGTCAATGATCCGCTCGTAGATCGCTTCGGCAAAGATGCCTCGGAAGGACAGAGGCGGTTCGGGTTTGTTCATGTCGCTGTTGTCCCCTCTGTGCAGGCATTAGTGGGTGCTGGCGTAGGGTCGCCCCGGCGGTTGAAGAGCGGCGCGTCCCCGTTGATCCGGGCCTCTGCGATCTCGATGTAGTCGGGATCCAGCTCGAAGCCTAGGAACCTGAAGCCCTCGCGCAAGGCTGCGATCCCGGTGGTGCCGCTGCCCGCGAAGGGGTCTAGGATCAGGCTGCCGGGTTGACCAGCCACGAGCCTGCATAGCCAAGCCATGAGCGCGGCAGGCTTCACGGTGGGGTGATAGTTGCGCGTTAGGTTCTTCCAGTTGGCTCCGGTGTAGGGATTGTTCCCTGATCCGTCTGAGCCGACCAGGCCAGCAGATCCCGGCTCCCTTCCAGTAAGCTCAACGCGGTCTTTGCCCTTGAGGTGCCCGCAGCCCGCCTCACGCTCGCCCCTGGATGCCTTCGGGCAGGCGTAGACGTTGGCGGGCCATCGGCCTAGGGGCGATCCTCCGTTTATGTTCGCGGTGGTGCCCATTCTCCAGCCGTCGCCGCTGGTCCCGGCGTTGCTTGTGCGCTTTGTGTCGCCGTCCCCCGGCCCAGGCCACGCCGGATCGCCGTACCCGTACCTGCACCCGTCGATATTGAGCGCGCCTGTGCCCCACTTGAGGACGTTTTCAGCGACCGTCCCATCTAGCGGCTTGCGGGCCAGGGTCCAAGGCTCAAGGCAAGGCTTGAGCGCGGTGCCGTAGCCTTCCCACTTGCGGGCGTCGTCGGTGGCTGGTGCTGTGATGGGCGCATCTACTCGCACAGACCAGACGGGGCGCACCTTTCCTGCTGAGTTCGGGCGACTGTTTGGGTTAGGCCCCACCACCTCACGCCCTGCGCCGTGGTGCGCGTCAATTGCCTTGCCGACCGAGAGCGATTTTGGGAAGCCTTGCCACTGCTGGTGTGCGCCCAGGTCGCGGATCTCCCACCCGGCATCCTCCAGCCCGCAGATCAATCTATGAATAGTCCTCTGTCCGCCGAATGCGACGATCCAAGAACCCGGTTTGCAGACCCTCAGACACTCGCGCGCCCAGGTCACGCCAGGCACGGCAGCGTCCCAGCCCTTGCCCATGAAGCCACCGCGAGCCTTCCCGTCCTCGATGTCGTCCCAGGTGCGGGCCTTGCCGTCTGGGCTCAGACCGTAGGGCGGATCGGTGACGATGGCATCGATGCAGTTGTCAGGCAGAGCGCGCAGCAGATCCATGCAGTCGCCTTGCTGGATGTCCCAGACCCTCATGGGCTGCCCCGGTCTGCGTGACGCACTGCGGATCGGTTCGTTGCGCTCATTCTGTTCTCCGTTAGTTGGTTACGAAACCGTCTCCGGGGACGTACCGGCAGAAGGCGGTTCTGGGGGCTCTTCCGTTTCTCTGTTTCGCAATCCCAACCTCTAAGACTTCGGGGGTCTTGCTGTTGGGGTTGTAGGCGGCATCTCGGAAGAGGAAAAGGATGCCGTCTGCGTCTTGCTCAAGCTGCCCCGACTCCCGTAGGTCTGACATTCGGGGTCGTCGGTCGTTCACGGGTCTCTGCTCCAGTTGTCGATTGAGCTGGCACAGGACGAAGAGGACGATGTCTAGCTCGGATGCCAGGGCCGCCAGCTCGCGGCTGGCTGTAGCGACCTCCTGCTCTCGGCTTCCGGCTCGGGGGAGCCGCATTAGCTGCAGGTAGTCGATGCCCGCTGCGATGATCCCAGACTTCTGCTTCGCCACCCGGAGCGAAGAGAGAACCTGTCCCAGGCTTCTGCCCTTCGTATCGACTCGGATGGGGAGGTCCCCCCATCGCCGCATGACAGCCCTAGAGGACGCCTGTGCCGTTTTCACACTCGTGGCCCAGGGACCGGTTGCGTCGTGTGCAAAAAGCCGGTCTCCGAGGGCTCTGGACCTCATCTCGATGCTGTGGAACTGGACCGGCCCAGACTTCCTGGCGATCTGTTCCATGATCGAAAGCATGAAGTGGGTCTTACCCATCGACGGTCGGGCACCCACCAGGATGTAGTCTCCCTTCCGGGCTGCGAACTTCTTATCGAGGTCGAGCAATCCCAGGGGCACTATGGTGTCGCTTGCTTCGCCGCTGGCCACTGCAACGGCTCGGTCGCAGGCCTGCTGGGCAATCTGAGCCATGCTGGGTAGGTCTTGCTCGACGGCTCGGGTTTGGTCGGCTCGGATGGCAGCCCTCTGCGTCTCCTCGACTAGCGCGTCCGTGGATCTTTTGCTGTCGGCCATGGCCAGGAGCCTGCGAGCTGACTCCACAACCTGCCTTCGTCGGGTAGCCTCTAAGACATTCTCGACGTAGGCCTTCAGGTTGCCTCGTAGGGCTCGGGTGTCGGCCACCTGCTCCAGGCAGATCGTCAGAGACATTAGGCTGTCCCAGGGCTTGCCCATCCCGCACTCGCCGCAAAACCGGTCATACAGGGTGGCCTCGTCGGGGCTCACCCCGCGCTTTAGGTCGTCTGCGATCCCCCGAAGAAGGGCTCTGTGCCCCGGGTCGTTCAGGTGATCGGGCTGCAGCCCCAAGCCGAGGGCTTCGTGGATTGCGTCCTCGTCGGTGAGCATGAGCGACAGCAGCGCGCGCTCGCTCCCTCGGTTGCTGGACAGGAGGTCCGGTGCTAGCATTCTTTCATCTCCGTCGCTTGTCACGCGCCCTGTGTCCCCCCACTTGGGTCGGCGCGACGGGTTTTTCCCCTGGGGCCTCCCGAGAGACTTGCTCTTTCGGGGGGCTCTTCTCTTTGTGGATGCGGCAGCAGGCGGGGCACAGGGCCACACGCTCGTCTTCGTAATAGCAGCCCGCAAAGCGGGGCTCCCCGACGACTCCACAGATCGGCTTCATGGTCGAACCGGGCTCGTTCAGGTGCCAAAGCTCTCGGTCCTCCTCCTTTTCGTCAACCAGAAAGGCGTAGGTGTCTACGAAGTCCTTCTGGTCTTCGGCCTCCAAGACCCCGGCCTGCAGGAGGACAAGCCAAGTCATCGCCGGGACAGCTCTCTGAACCTGAACGACGCACGGGGCCTCGACATGGTTCGGACGTAGTGTTCGTATCCGCAGTCGCACTTCTGAGTCCAGAAGGGCTCTAGCCGAAGACTTGCGACGAACTCTTTATCGGGAAGGTGGGCGTTGGGGCCCTCCTTGTGGAGAACCCACGGTCCAAAGGCGTGCCGGTGCTTCATCCCTCTTCTCCTTCCTCGTCTGGCACAAAGAACCCTTTCTTCACCAGCATGTCGAAGACCTTCTGGTCTTCCGGGCACAGGTGGAACGCGTTCCACCTAAGGGCCGAGGACACGATTGCCGACTCGTCCAAGCCGAAGCCCTCCGAAAGCATGCCCTTGCGCCTCCACGCAACGCGCTCGCACTTGTCTGCGACCTGCTGCATGCGTTGGG
>Ga0209756_1001439_pt1 | contig 21896 bp, 20 predicted proteins | sample ETNvirenome_6_85_FD_184071 | JGI IMG/M metagenome (GOLD analysis project Ga0209756, IMG submission 184071) | Marine viral communities from the Pacific Ocean - ETNP_6_85 (SPAdes) (version 3) | ecosystem: Environmental > Aquatic > Marine > Oceanic | place: Pacific Ocean | collected 2013-06-19 | reverse complement strand
AACATCCGGTATGAAGAAAACCTTCTGGTACTTTCGCGCCATCGCATTTCCAAAATCGGTAAAGTGTATGAGTAGGTGTGTCACCGTGAGAAGTGTACCTACTCGCCACTAGCGTAGCGCACATGTGCCTACCCGGCAAGTTACGGGCAAAGCGCCCTACCATAGAGGGGGGTCAGAATATGACTAGGCCCGGAATCGCACAGCCGATTAGTACACGAAAGCCGAGATTGTTTGGCGCTACTTTAGGCCGTTTATACTGGTGACACTGGTGACGCATGATTAACGCACAATTAAATCCCCAATAAAATCAACACGTTCCTAATTAACCTAATTAAAACCTAATTCTTTCACACAATTAAAACATGAATAGAACATGATTAAGTCTTGCACTAAGTCTTGCGCTTTCTCGAATCGTACAGCCGACTAGGGAGTTTGGGAGATGCTCGGGAGCCAAGAAAGCCTATCTCCCAGGCGGTCCCCCTTTGCTTTCAGTGACTTACGACTGATTTGGGAGTTTGGGAGCAATATTTGCAGTCGCAGGAATAGCAGGAATAGCAGTAGCAGCGGCAAATTAAGGGTGAAGCTTTGGGGAAAAACCTGCAGCTTAACCTGCAGCTTAATTAGGACAATAGGCCCCAAGTCACTATTGTGCGTTTTGTAGGTTTTGTAGGGTGATATCCTGCGGGGTTTTTGCATTGTGTCAGAGTTTAGGCATACACTTCCTTACAAGCGATTAATGATAGACGTTTAGGCGTCATGCACCTATTTTGGGGGCCTTATGGCCAAGAAGATTTTCGATGCCAAGAAATTGGCCGTAAAATACGATGAGGCGCTAACCTCAAAGCCCTCTAAGTTCGCTCGTAAAGAAATCCTTGCCCAAGCTGATGAACTTATCGCCGCAGAAGGCGCTACGGTTGAAGTAAATAAGACCGCCATCTCCCAATTGGATGTGAGCTTCCTTCCTTCGCTCCATGGGATAATGACCAACACATATTCGGTGATTGACAGTGAAGTACGGCGTTTAATGCGAAGTTCGCAGTCCTCGGGGCTCGATAACTTCCAATCTAGGCATTTGGGGACCCTAACACGGTCACTTTGCCAGTTAGCACAGCTAGAAATGGGCATTCGGGAGCAAAACGAGTTGGAATACATGCCTGATGATAAATTGCAGGAATTGGCCGATAGGGCGTTTAAAAAGCTAAAAACCAACCTGGATTCGGTGAAGGAATGAGCACAATGCTAAATGAGATTCGAGATTCGGGCCGTCCTATTGTCTGCTCTGTATCTGGAGGTAAAGACTCAACCGCGATGGCACTCTGGCTAAAAGAGCAAGGGTTGCATGAGACTAACCCGCTATTTTTTGTCTTCTCTGATACAGGGTGGGAACACGCTGAATTATACACCTATATTTATGACTATCTGAATGAGCGGGTTTTTGATGGGAAGCTCCACACCGTTAAATCGAAAAAATACCCCGGAGGAATGCCGGAACTAGTAGAAAAGCGCGGGATGTTCCCGAGTCGTAAAATTAGGTTCTGCACCCAGGAGCTTAAAATCTTTCCGATTCGGGACTTTATAAGGGAAATTCGGGAGCAATACCCTGACCTTGAGAAACCGATTAATGCGGTAGGTATTCGGGCGGCTGAGTCTAAAGCACGGTCAAACATGCTCGAATTTGAACCCGGTACGATGCTAGAGCGCGGCCCGAAGTCGGCGACCCTCTGTGATACTTGGCGACCCTTGATCACATGGGTTGTGCAGGATGTTGTGGATATCCATACGAGAAATCAGGTCCAGCCTTGCCCGTTGTACTTGCGTGATGAGTTGCCCGCAAGTCGTGTTGGCTGCTGGCCGTGCATTATGAGCCGCAAAGAGGAAATCCGCGCAGTCGCAAAAACAGACCCGGCAAGAATTGAACAAATCCAAGATCTTGAAACCCTGGTGGCTGATAAGGCGCGGGAGCGATATGCGGCAAAAGGGGAGACATTCGATACCCTTGGGTACACGCCGCCCACGTATTTTCAATCAAGGGAAGGCGACGGGTCAATGTGGCCAATTGCTGACGTGGTTAAGTGGTCCTATACAAAACATGGTGGAAAACAATACGAATTTTTTCTACCCTCCAAAGAAGAGCGTGGGTGTGGGATGTGGGGTCTATGTGACATGGGACCGGAGGATTAGCGCGCCATGAGCAGACTGCACGAAGACGCCGAAAAATACCTTGCTCCGAGCAGGTTGCGGGATGGGGTGACGGAGGCGTCTCCTAAATTCAACCCGATTCGGGATTCCAAGCGTTTACCTATCCGGGTGCGTCAAGCTGATGAGGGTGATGCGAGCTTCATCTACTCTAGTTGGTTAAAAAGCTACGCGGCCCAGAACAAGGACCAGCCGAAGTTCACGATTTACGAGATGCACCGGGAAGTGGTTAGCCGGTTGCTTGAGAGTGGGATTACCCTGGTGGCCTGTATGGAGGATGACCCTGACCAAGTGCTTGCCTGGTTATGCGGTCAGAGGATTCCAAAATTCCTAATTGTTCATTATTGCTATACGAAAGCACCGTTCCGGAAATTCGGGCTGGCTAGGACGCTGCTAAATGCGTTCGATTATCGACAAGGCGAACCGATTGTGATTTCCCACAAGGGGTATATTTGTAAGGACTTAAAGGGGAAATACAACTTTTTACACATTCCCCATCTTCAACAAGAGGGTGGGTTGGCACACATGGAGGAGATTTATAATGCGCGTAGTAGCACTGCAACTGACGGCTAACGCAAAGCCACTGCTGAACAATACGTTTATTAATACGGAGTTAAAGCAGCACCAGGAATTTGAGATGCACCTCAACAATAACATGATTGAGATTATCCACCGGGAGAAGGGGGCCTTTATTATTCCGTTAACTTCGGTTTCCTGGTTTCGCCCTGACCCGATTGGTACCGGCCCTACAGTAAAGAAACGCCGAGGCCGCCCACGAAAGTCCACGCCTATTGTGACTAAGGTTGCCACCGTGGCTAAGGCGGAGCCAGAATCAACCAACTAATGACCAAAGAGCATGACGCAAGAGCGGTTATCCGCGAATATATCAAACGGTTTGGCGAAACTCCCCAAGTCGATGATGAGTCATTGCCCGATAGAACTTTTCGCTGGAAAGAGGACCTATTTGAATACCAGCGAAACTTTATTGATGACCCGTCTCATTTTAAGACAGCGTTATGTTCTCGTCGTTCAGGTAAGACTTATGCTTGCTGTTACTACCTAATTGAAACTGCGACGAAGCACCCTGACAGCCTTAGTGCTTATATCGGTTTGTCTAGGCGTAGTGCGAAGCGGTTGATGTGGCAGGAGATGAAGCGGGCGAATAGAAAATATATGTTGGGGATTAAGTTTAATAACTCTGAGTTGGTGGCTACGCTCCAGAATGGGGCTCAGATTATTTTAACGGGGGCAAATGATGAAGCTGACATCGATAAGTTACGGGGTTCTACTTACCGTCTTGTTGTTCTTGATGAAGCGGCCAGCTTTGGAGCCCATATGGACTCCCTTGTTGAAGAGGTACTTGAACCGGCGCTAGTGGACCATAATGGGACACTGGCTATGATTGGTACACCTTCGGCGGCATGCTCTGGCCTGTTCTATCGTGCGACAACGGAATCTGATTTTGGGTATACAAATCACCACTGGACGATTCTCGAAAACCCGTACATTCCCCATGCTAAGGATTGGCTTGATAGACGGATGAAGCAAAAGGGCTGGAATGACGAGAACCCTATCTACTTGCGTGAGTGGCGTGGGCGGTGGATTAGAAGCTTTGACTCGTTAGTCTATCAGTTCAACGAAGACCGGAATGTTGTAAACACTCTGCCTTGGGATGACCATGACTGGCACTATATCCTCGGGGTAGATTTAGGTTACGAAGACGCTACAGCCTTTATTATTGGGGCTTTTTGTGAAGACTTGCCAGATTTCTACATCGTGGAGGATTACAAGAGTAGCAAAATGCTACCCTCTGATATTGCCGAGAAGATTAAGCAGTACGACCGGGAATATGACTTTCGCGTAATGGTTGCAGATACAGGCGGTTTAGGAAAAAGCATCGTAGAAGAATTTCGTTATCGTCACGGCTTGGCAATACGAGCTGCGGAGAAACGGAATAAGCTGAGTTACATTGAGTTAATGAACTCGGACTTATCGGCAAGTAGAATAAAAGTCTTAGAAGGCTGTAGCGTTTTGGACGAATGGCGGTTACTCCAGTGGGACGAAGACCGGCCTAAAGAAGATGACCGGTTTGAAAACCACCTAGCGGATGCAGCACTATACGCTTGGCGTGAGTCTCGGCACTATGCGAGTGTACCAAGAGAAGTAGAGCCCGAGGTTGGTTCTGAGGAATACTATAAGCGCTTAAGCGACCGGCACGAAAAGCAACTACTCGACAAACTAGAGCATGGAGAAGGGAGCCTATGGTGGGAAAATATACGGCACTAGATGACCAAATCGTAGAGATGGTAACGTTTATGCGTAAAAACGGGGTCAAACGGTTAGTCATGACTGATAATGGAATCGAAGTTGAATTCCAAGACCGGGGGCCTATGAACGTGTACCCCGAGTTAAATTCCACCGGCTCCGACGAAACCTCATATTACTACATCGATAAGGACAAAAACTAATGTACAAGCCCAAAGAATTCTGGTGGGAACAAACCAAGGATATTCATGACGACGTTTTTTCGGCGGTCACTACACTGGCCGAAGACCAAAGCAACCGCACGAAGGATAACCTAAACTGGCTACGCTTGTTCTCGAATATTAACGCCAGTGGCTTGAATTCGCACGATTACTCTCGGCGCTCGGGCTCTAGAGCCGATGACGTTACTCTAAACATTGTTCATTCAATGTGTACGACGGTAACGAGCAAGATTGCTAAGAACCGGCCCAAGATTACTTTCCTAACTTCTGGCGGTGACTGGTCCCTGAAGCGTAAGGCAAAACTGCTTGATAAGTTTGTAAACGGGCAATTCTACGCCACCGATATCTATACAACTGCCCCCAAGGTATTTTTAGACGCCGCCGTTTTTGGGACGGGCGTTATGAAGATTTATCAGGACGGCGAGCGGATTGTTTCTGAACGCGTGTTTCCCAATGAGGTAATTTGCGATGACGCTGAAAGCTTTTATGGAAAACCTCGGCAAATGTTCCAGCGAAAGATTGTATCGCGTGAAGTGCTCTTGGCGGCGTATCCTGACTTTGAAAAGGAGATTTTAAATGCTTCAAAGGCTGAAACGAACAACTCTGGGGAAAGTGTTACGTCGAATCAAGTCGAGTGCGTGGAAGCTTGGCATTTGGCTAGTAAAAAGGGTTCCCCTGATGGCAGGCATTGTATTGCTTTAGATAATTGCACTTTACTAGATGAGCCCTACGATAAAGACTTCTTTCCTTTCGTTTTTATCCGTTGGACCGAGAATTTACTCGGTTTTTGGGGCCAAGGGCTCGCCGAACAGCTTCTAGGTGTCCAAGTAGAGATAAATAAGCTCCTGAACCGCATTCAGGAACAAATGCACCTGGCAACTCCCAAGGTATTCATCGAAACGGGCTCTAAAATCTCTAAGGCCCATATCAACAACGAAGTTTGGGGCGTAATCGAGTACACCGGGACTAAGCCGGATTTCCATGTGCCTAGAACGACCACTGGTGAGGTATTCTCTCATCTAGACCGGTTGTTTGGCCGCGCTTATGAGGTTGCCGGTATTTCCGAGATGGCGGCACAGGCTAAAAAGCCCGCCGGTTTAGATTCCGGGGTAGCTATTCGGGAGTTCTCCGACATCCAATCTGAGCGCTTTATGTTGGTAGCTCAGGGATACGAGAACTTATTTTTGACAGCGGCCCGTCAAATGATTGACATCGCCCGCGACATTGAAGAGCAGGGCAATACTTACGAGGTGATTAGTCATGGGGACAAGTATATTGAGCGGATTAAGTGGAAGGATATCGACCTTGAAGAAGACCAATATGTTATGCAGATTTATCCGACTTCGCTATTATCAAGCACTCCGGCCGCAAAGTTACAAACGATTCAAGAGATGGCGCAAACGGGACTCTTAAACCCCACCGAAGCGCGAGCTCTGCTTGATTATCCAGATTTAGAAGCTGTAAACCAGTTGGCTACTGCATTTATTGACGACGTGGACCTTCTGATTGAGGAAATGATTGAAAAGGGGCGTTATCATCCCCCCGAAACGTTCTCTAATCTTGAATTTGCGATTCAGAGGGTCCAGTCGGCTTATTTACGCGCAAAAATTGACAAAGTTCCGGAAGAGCGCCTGGAATTGCTCCGCCGATACATGGATGACGCAATTCGGGTAATTCAGACCCAACAAATGGCACAACAAGCGACCCAACAAGCGATGGCACCGGAGGGGGCTTCCGCACCGGGTGGTGGGGCTCCTGCGCCGGGGGCTCCGCCGATGGAAGGGGCTCCGCCGGAAGCAGGTCTTGAGCCTGGGGCAATGCCGCCTGCAATAGCTGAACAAATCGCTGGAATGCAATAAACCTTAAATTCACACCACTAGGAGAGAAATATGTCTGAAGCGGAAGTAACTGCGTCTGAAATTGTTGAACACGCCCAAGGGGGGGAAAATGAAGTTCAACCTGAAGTTTCTGAGCCGGGTAATGGGGCGGCGGAAGTCCAAGAGCCGCCTTCAAATGGAAGTGAAGTGGTGGAATCGGGTGAGTCACAAGCTGAACGGGCTGCGTTTGCTCGACAGTTTGCAAACCTCGCTAGACAAGAAAGACGGTTCCGAGAAGAAAAGCAAGAATTCAAAGGGGTAAAAAAGAAAGCGACTGAGTTGGAAGGCCTGCAAGATATGGCCAAATCCGACCCTATGCAGTTCTTGGAGAAGTTCGGAATCTCCTATGATGCCCTAACTCGGCGGGTAATTAACGATGGAAATGTTGCAATTGAAGACGTGGTTGCCCAACAGGCCAAAGAAATCGAAGCATTAAAAGAATTAAATCGAAAACAGAGCGAAGAGCGAGAAAATAGGTCGAAGAAAAGGGAATACGAACAGACTTATAACGGGTTTATTGACAAAATCAAAGAATTCGTTGAAAATGATAATCAATACGAGATGATTAAGGCTCACGATGCCTACCATACCGTTTACGAGGTCATGCAAGAGCAATTTGCTCACGATGGCACCGTGCTTGAATACGACCAAGCGGCCAATATGGTGGAACGGTATTATGAGGATGAAGCCGAACGCTATTTTAAGAGTAGCAAGCTGAGAGACCGTTATAAGGGACACTGGCAACCTGAGCCAGAAACAGCGCAAGACGTTAAGCCTAGCCAGCCAGCAGTTAAATCAAGGCCAAAAACACTTTCAAATCAATTAACGTCGCAGACGCCTGCGCGTGACAATGAACTTCCGTCTAGGGAAGAGTCACTTGAGAGGGCGGCTGCTATTATGCGCGGCGAGATTTAAACTTGTAGTTTTCTCGCCCTTATAGCGAGGAAATTATGGCCTTAACTACTGCGGTTACTGAAGCTCTTAAAGAACATTACAAACCCCAACGAATCAAAGAGATGGTTTACAAGAATAACCCTCTCCTTGCTCTAATTCCCAAATATACGAAATTCGGCGGCGAGAATATGCCAATGCCGATTATCACCACCGGACCACAACGGCGGTCGGCTACGTTTGCCACTGGGCAAGCTAACACCTCAACCTCTAGTCTGAAGCAGTTCCTCTTAACTCGCGTTAGTGATTATTCCTTTGCGTCAATCTCGCATGAGGCAATCAAGGCGAGCCAGGGCAACGCTGATGCATTTATCCGATATGCCACCATGGAAATCGACGGGGCTATTCATAGCCTTAAGCGTTCTTTGGCTGTTGGTCTATACCGTGATGGTTCTGGCTCCATTGGCCAGTCTGAAGATAACCCAGATGGTAGTTATGCAAATCTGACGCTCATCGATGAAGAGGATGTATCCAATTTTGAAGTTGGGATGGAAATTGCTTTCTACGATAACGACGGAACTGGTAACGGCCCAGGTACAGCCAGAAGCGCAACCCGCGTAATTAGTGCGATTGACCGATCTGCTACTCTTAAGTCGTTAACTTTTTCATCAAACATCCCCGTGGACGTTGCTTACCAAGACCACCTTGTTCAGGCGGGCGATTTGGATGCAAAGATTAGCGGCCTAGAAGCTTGGTGTCCTGCATCGGCTCCGGGCGCGACATCTTTCTTTGGTGTTGATCGTACAACGGACACTAGCCGCTTAGGTGGCAATCGTTCTGATGGTAGCGCAAAGCCAATTGAAGAGGCGTTGATTGACGGCTTGAGTTTGGCAGCGCGTAACGGTGGGGCTCCAAGTCATATTTTTGTGGATTATGCTACCTATGCAAATCTTGAAAAGGCCCTTGGGTCCAAGGTCCAGTATGACAAGCTAAAGGCTTCCGATGCCAATGTTGGTTTTACGTCTTTGAAGATTCACGGCCCCGCTGGAACGGTTGACGTTATTCCTGACATTAACTGCCAGCCAAATGTTGCTTGGGCGCTTCAACTAGATACTTGGTCCTTGAATAGCTTGGGTGAAGCCCCGCAAATTCTTGACCTTGATGGAAACAACATGCTTCGAGAAGCTTCTGCTGATGCTTACGAGGTTCGCATGGGTTTTTACGGAAACTGTGCCACTGTTGCTCCTGGTTGGAATTGCCGAATTGCCTTGGCTTAAACCTTAATTAGGAAAGGAGCCTAGATATGGCGAATAGAGATTTTAAGGATGTGCAAGCGCTCCAGCGTGAAGTGAAGTGCATTACTGGCTCATTTTTATTTAGTGATGATGGAACTAGCACACTCTCAAATGCGTTGGGTGTGACAAGCACTAATACAATGGCCGCCGGTTTAGTAACTTTGACGTTGGACGATAAGTATTCATCGTTCTTGGGGTGTCAGGTGACTTATGGCGATGCTGCCCATGCAGCGGCGAAAGTTCCGGCAGTGTGCCTTAGTTCAGAAACCGTTAACACTACCAAGACCGTTATTTTGCAGTTCACAAATACGGATGATGGCGAGCTTTGTGCCAATGCAGATGTAGACGCCGATACTGTCTACTTTATGATTTGGGTCAAAAACAGCGGCGTAAAATAGGAGTTAAGCCATGCCTAAAAAAAAGGGGCTTGCTCTTATGATATTGTCCGGGGGTAAGAAAAAACCCAAGGACGATAAAGATGATAAAAAGGCTCTTCTAGCAGCCTGTGGAACTTTTGCTAGTTCGATGGGCTTGAAGCTTTCTTCTAAAGAGGAAGAAGCGGCTTGCGAGGCTCTTCTTGATTTTGTCCATATTGCTATGGATTACGAGGGGAACCCAGGCAGCGAGAAAGAAGAATATTGATATAGGGGGGTGTAAAAGCCCCCTTATTTTTTGGAGGGGTAATGCCTACTAACGATAAAGTCTTCTCTACCCTTATGACGCAAGTGCGGCAACGGGCGGATATGGAAGGCTCTACTTTCGTTTCAGACACCGAGATTAGAGTTTGGTTAAATGCCGCTTTGGCGGAGCTGCACGATATTATGATTCTCTGCTTTGAGGATTATTATGTAAACACCACAACCTACTCTTTGCCGGGGACTAACCCTGGAACCCTCCCCTCTGACTTCTACAAGGCTCTAGGAGTGGATTTTGCGACTGGTGGGGTAACTTACTCGATTAAGCCTTACTCGTTCCAAGAGCGAAATATGTACAACAGCAATGCTGGAGTTGTGTCGGGGAATCTCGCGGCCCTTCGGTATCAGATTCGGGATAGTAGCATTCACTTTATCCCCGCTACTCCTCCATCGGGAACGGTAACGCTCCACTATATCCCTGAATGCCAACAGTTTAGAACAGGCGGCGAGGATGACTCGGCTACGATTGGGTCTAAAAACAAGAGTGTAGCAATTGGCTACCAGGAATACATTGTAGTTTCCGCTGCCATTAAGTGTCTAATGAAGGAAGAATCTGACATCAGAATGCTATTGGCCGAAAAAGCTGACCTCCAGAAGCGAATCGAGAACGCAGCACCCCGCAAAGACGCAGGGGAACCGCATAAGATTGTAGATGTATCAGTAGGAACCCACGGCGATACGTGGATTAACCTCTTCAACTAGGTAGGCCATGGCTCAGAATTCATTCATTAGCCCATATGTCCGAAATACCACGGATGACGAAAGCATAGAGTCTGTTCAGAACAGCCTGGAGAATAGCTTTCGCTCTGTTGAAGCATGCCCGTTGCTGGATGGCCACTTACTTGAGGGCATAGAGCTGCCTAACGGGATAACAGACGTTGACCATAAACTAGGGCGGGAGCTTAAGGGCTGGTTTTTAACGAGAACCCGCAATCTTGCCGGTGGGGATATCTGCGATAAACAATCGCTGCATAATGAAACTGATAAAATACTCCGCCTTAGCAGCACATACGCGGCAACGATAACCGTAGACCTTTGGGTGTTTTAATGGCCTTAGAAAAGAAAATAATCGGCTTACCTATCGCTAAGGGTACTAACGAGAAGATATCCGACCGTGTACTTCCACTTGGAGAGTTGGCCGATGCTAAAAATGTCCAATTTCTAAAGGGCGGTGAGGCTAAGAAGCGAAAGGGCTTTTGGAGTCTTACTAATGATATTCCTGCGATTGTTGCGAGCGATGCAGCTAGAACGATTGATAATGGAAAAGCGGTTGCTTCGTATAATGATGAGATTCTCGCCTTCGATGGCCGCTACGGTTACACAAAAACCTCTACGGATAACGATTGGGTAAATAAAGGAACCATTGTCGGCTGCACCCTTGAGAACGAACTCGTTGAAGCTGGTACAAATCTAGTACAGACCTCGGCGCACATTGCCCAATCGAATAACTTTGAGGTCCATGTTTGGTCCGAGGTTGACCCTACCGAGGTGGTAAGCATCACTGACGCTTTCGCCAGTGTTACTCCGGCAACCTTGGCTACCCCTTCAGATGACACGCATGTTGGCTCTGGCTTAAGCGATTTAACGCCGGGGGGCTGGTATACCGGCACAGTTGCACGAACCTATAAGATAATTTGTACCGACCAAGCATCAAGCCCTGACCAATTTCAATGGCTTTATGATGATAATTCAGATGGAAGTTTTGTATCGGGCGGGACCGGTGTCAACTTCGCAACTAGCGCCATCGCTCTTAATGACGGTGTGACTATAACGATGGGCGCGGTTGATGGGCATACGCGGGACGAATATTGGACTTTTACGGTCCCGGCTGGTTCTCCTGACCTTCGCTTAAACACTATGCCTAGCCATAACTTCTCTGTAGGGCAGAAGCTCACTACAAATTTTACAGACTCCTCATGGCCTGATGGGGATTACGTTGTCACATCGGTAGATAGCACGTCGGCAATACGAATCACGTTAGACGCTAATGTCCCGATTAACCCCACTGTTGATGCTACAGGCGGGACGGTTACAAACTATTCGGGGGCGGGCGTGGTTTGGCGTACCTATGCCAAGGTCCTAGACAAAACAACTCGCACAGAGGTTGTTGCTAAAACGCTGGTGAATGTTTTTACTACGGGGAACTCAATTTACAATATCCCCCGCGCCCAAGTAGCCGCTTCGGGTAGGTACGTGTTTATTTTTGTCCACGTTGGCTCAGGCCGGATTAAATATACAAAGGTAGATACGGGGTCCGGTACCGGCGCTATAGCTAATGCCTTGAACCCTGGAGTTCTCACCAATAGCGCTTCGGACGTTTTATTTAGCGTAGACCAAACCAATCCCGATTGGTGCGTTGAGGCCGTGAATAACGCTTCTATCACTGACGGTGTTTGCGTTCTTGCCCGTAGAAGTGGGGCGGAAGGTTTCCGGCTTTCTTACTTTAACAATAGCGGCGGGACACTCTCAGAAGAGGGGTCATCCCCTGCGCCTGTTACTCACGCCACCGTCATACACTACCCACCGGCAGAACTAGCGGCGGTTGGTATAACTAGCGAGACGTACACCACAAATAAAACGCAATTTGAGATTGTTGGCGGGCTTATGCTCAAGGTTGTTACTCCTAGTGATAGTATCACCGGGGATTATATCGCCGTTGGCTACACTTCATCGGACGATATGACCGCAGCCGACCTGAACAGGGGCGGAACCGCTGATGAGCCAAACGGCATTAGGCTTAGGGTCTATAATGCTGCGTTAGCTTTGCAGGGGGCGGAGCAAGAAGTTCAAATCGACGCGGCAAGTACAGAGTTCACCTCTACGGATGAACCGGGCTTTGTCCTAGTGAACGGTACAGCCGGGAAAAATGTGGCCGGGAAAGTTCGATTCTTTCTAACGATGGTGGCGAATAAAACCAACCTTTCGGGCCGGTCGCCTAAGTTTTTAGTAAACGCATACGATTACACCCTGGCTGGCGGGATTGCCGATATAGACTTAGACCTCTATGGGATAACAGTCACCTCGGATTGCTTCGCCCATAACAGGGATTTATATCTTGGGGTTGGTTACGCCTCACGCACAAACGTGACGGGGGGTTCTGCCCCATTGTCCCATTTCAATACTTCCGTTGGGATGATTATGAACCACCAGGGCGAAGTTGTCGCAAAAGGAGCCACAAGCGCGGGTCCATGGGTGCAGGAAATCGACTTTCGCTTTATGCAGTACGCCGACTTTAACCGGATTCATGCAATGTATGGGGTTCAGCGCGTAGTGGTTGAGAATTCGAGCGAGGTTCTAACAGGCTCTATAGACCCCGCCGCCAGCACAACGGTCCCCGGCGTAGGAACTAAATTCACCACCGAATTGACTGTTGGCGACCTGATTACCGTTACGGGGGAAACGCGGCAGGTTACGGCTATTGCAAGCGACACGAGCTTGACAGTGGGCGCTGCTTTCTCGAATAACTCTAACGACACGTCACCAGAAAAGTACGTCGCAACCAAATACAAGTTTGGCTCCTCTCGTTATAGCGGCGTCAACCTTAATAGCGTCGGGCTCGAATTAACGGCGATGGATGCAGCGGTGGGGACGATGGATTTTGCCCCTGTCCGGTATTTGCCAAACGTTCAAGCTAACGGTGCGTTGAAGGTAGCGGGGGGCATTCTTTGGGATTACTCCGGCGACTACTTCAAGGAAGATAACTTCTTCTACTACCCCGAAATTCATTCGACCGACCTTAGTGTAAGTGGCGTTTTAAACGGGACCTATTATTATAGGGCTATTTTTGAATGGGTTGACCATAATGGGAAAATCCAGCGCTCAAACCCGTCGCTCCCTTACACGGCAGCGGTGTCGAGCAAAAAAGTTACGCTCAGGATTTACAATCTCCACCTAACTCATAAAAGGGATGCCACAACTACGCTAAACCCTGGCGGGTATGCGGCGGTGAATTGGGGCGCTAGGTCAGAGGTGAAGCTGGTTCTCTATCGGACTAAAACCACAGGAAGCGTCTTTTTCCGCTGTGCCGAAGTTCTGATGGACCACTCAGACCGCTACCAATCGATTACCGATAACCTGGGCGATACACCCTTAGGGGATAACCCGGTTCTATATACTACGGGCGGGAACGCTGGCCACATCTGCCCACCGTCGCAATATGACATAGCCCTTTGGAAAGACCGTGTATTCCTCGCCACAACCGAAAACACTGTTTGGTTCTCTAAGCGTTTCGCGGAGAATCGAGAAACTGGTTTTAGTGACTCATTCATTCGCTCAGTCGATAACCGCTCAGAGAGGATTCGCGCCTTGTGTCCCAATTTGGAACACTTGCTTATTTTCGGTGCTCGAAATGGCTACTATATGTCAGGCGATGGGCCGAGCGATTCCGGTGCTGGTCCAGGTTTTTCCCCGTTAAGGGTATTCGCTCCGGGCCAAGGTGCCCTTGATGGCACATGCCGCGTTGAAACTCCTGCGGGTGTGTTCTTCCAGACCCGGCAAGGGCTAATGCTCTGCGCTCGCAATATGCAGGTTACGCCCAAGGGGGCTAAGGTAGAGGACCAAATAACCGCGACTAATTATGCGATAGACGGTCATGTGTTCCAGAAAGAACATGAGGTTAGGTTTGTAGTGTCAGGAGGCCAAACGATTGCGGTCTACAACTACCTATTTGACCAATGGACTACTTGGCACTTGGACGTTGCTACCGGAACAAACGCGGGGTCTGTTGTGGTGGATGGTGACTATTACCGCCTAAACACTGCTGGGGTTCTTTACCAGCAGCAAACGACAACCTATTACGACAAAGTTGTATCGGCGTTGAAACCTTATCAGTTCTTGCTTGGTACTGGCTGGATTAACGTGGGGCAACTCCAGCAATTAGGGCGGGTTTATCAAGTTCTATTTCTCGGGGATTACAATGCAGCATCCACCCCCCGGTTATTGCTCTACACCGACTACAGTACCTCGGCGACTACAGTGTCAATGAGTTCACCCCCAGGCACTTCGAAGTTTCAACTTGCCGCCAAATTACCAAAGCAAAAAGTGAAGGCGTTAAAGTTTCAAATTGCAGAAGACACCCCCGGAGCAGGAGGGGACGTTATGTCAATCCAGAGTTTCGCTTTACTCGTAGGACTTAAGAAACCTGGAACGAGCTTCAAGCTTCCAGCGGCTAACCAGATTAGCGGAGGATAAATTATGGCTGAATGGAATGAATTCGGGGATACATACGAGGAGGAGGGCCTTGCATCGGCGGTATCCGAAAGCCCTGTTGGTATGCTTCTGGACCCCGGCCAAATCGGGCCCAAGGTAAACGTAAACGCCCCAAATATCCCAGAACAACTAGACCCTGAAATGCAAGCCCGAATGCAAGGCGCTGTTGGCGCTATGCGTAGTCTTCGTGGACGACCAACAGCGGCTGGAATGGCCGCTAGAAGAATGGGGGAACAGGGACTAGCAGAGCAATACTCTAGGATGAGTGGTGCCTCGGGAGCGCGGCAACATGCGCTTTCTCGAAAAGGCGCGGGGATGAGTGGCCAAATCTTAGCGGGGCAAGGTAGAGGGATGTCGTCGGAGGCGCTTCAGCGGTATCAGCTAGGTACTCGTATGACACAAGCACGGATGGCCTTACAGAATGGCCAAGTGCTGTTCTCCCTAACTGAGCGAATAAAGAATAAGTACGCTGAGAATGGAATTCAGCTAAACCAGGACCAAGCGAACGCGATGGCGCTGTCTGCAATAGCGGGCCAAATCGCGGGGATGCAGGGTGAAGGCAACACGACGGGTACAAAAAAAGGGTTTGTCGGACCACCCGCAGAATAGGAACTAATCATGGCTGAAAAATCAACATACGCAGAAGATGGCGTCATGGCCCCTGACTGGTGGAAAACGCAATACAAGCATGGAAAACGCTTCGCGGGGCAGGTGGGTGATTTTTTTGACCCCGATTCGGGCGGGCTTGCCAAGATGCTCGGGGTGGAAGAAAAGAAATTTGGCGTCCAGCCGAAATCCGCTGAGTACTACCAGGACCGAAATGTTGGTCGGCGTCAGGTGTTGCAAGACATCAAAGAACTCCAACGCCTCCAAAGGACGGGTGGGGCCGCTACCAGAGAAGCAAGAGCGCTTCAGCAAGAACAGGCGAAAGGTCAGATTGCCCTACAGCGGGGTATGGATACCGGTGGGCGTGGTGAACGTATGGGCACCGAGGCCGCAGCGGAATCCTACGTTCAGGCGATGGCTCCGGTAGCAATGATAAAAGAAGCTGAAACCGCAGGTTACACAAAGCAAGAAGCTGCTGCTGCTGCCATGCTTGTTATGGATGATAAAAAATTTCAAGACGAGCTTGATAAACTTGGCGGGGATATTGCTCGCGGGGAAGCTCAAGCAACCCAAGCGGGCAGGGCGGGGTTTATGCAAAAGGCTGGCGCGATTGGTGGCGCTATCCTTGCCTTCAGTGACGAACGCGCAAAAACGAATATCCGCCCCATCTCCAAGGCCGCTCCTAGAGATTTCCTAGAGAAGCTAAACACAGGAGGGTTTGACTATCGCCCTGAATTTGGAGGGGAGCGCGGGCGAATGGGGCCACTACTAAACGAAGAAGTGGCAAAGACGGAAGTGGGAAGAAGCTTTATCAAGCGTGACCCCCAAACCGGGTACCTCGTAACAGACCCCAACGCCGCAGCATTAACAACTATGGCGCTTCTCAAGCAACAGAACGAACGAATTAACGCACTAGAGAAGTCAGGAAAGGGGCGTAAGTAATGGTTTGGGAAAGAGCCGTAGAGGCACCGCTGTCGCTGTCAATGACACCAGAAGAGGAGCGTGAGCGGCAAATTCAACTCGCAGAACAACGTTTGCGGGCACAAGCCGCTGGACAAGCGCGATTAACCGAACAGGGACTTGCTGAAGAGGCCGCCATTAGAGAAGAGTCTAGGCGTCAGGAAGAACTAGCCCTTAGTCCAGAAGAAGCGGCCTATCGGCGCTTGCACGGGGGCAGCCCTTCGCCGGACTATGTGCCCGAACCGGCGTTGCTAGACCCCAATGTGCCTTATGTCGCGCCAGTACCAGCCGGGGCACCAACCGCACCAGCCGCACCAGTCGACCCAACCGTACCAGCGGGGGGACCACCAGAGGAACCGAAAGGCCGAGACTACGATGCCGATATAAGTAAAGTCATGGGCCGGTACATGGGGGCAGACGGGCGGTTTCAAGAAGCCGAGGGCGCATGGGACACTAGGCGCGGTGAGATAGCCGAGCAATATAGAACCGGTAAAGAGGCGAGGGTTACGCAGGCCCAGCAGGAACTCGACAAGGCGAAGAGTGTTCTAGGTACCGCCACTGAAAAACTCTCAAATTGGGAAATTAACCCACAACGGGCTTTTCCTAATGCTTTCTCTAAAATTACCGCTGTCATTAGTGTGGCTATGGGTGCTTATGCTCAAGGCTTATCGGGCGGCAAACTCCCAAACACTGCTTTAGGGATTATCGATAACGCTATCAAAACCGATATCGACGCCCAAAAAATGGAGTACCAAAAACTCAAGGGCTTGGTGGACGAAAAGCGAAACGTCTACGGGATGGCTATGCGGTTGTTGGGTAGCGCCGAACAAGCAGAGCAAGTTGCCTATACTGCCGCGTACCAGACTTACCAGGCAGAAATTAATAAGATTGGGAAAGAGTATGGCCTTGAGTACGGGGCTATAAATTTAAGCAGCAAGATTGACCAAGGGAACCGCAAGCTTGAGGTAAACGCAGCGAAGGCGGCAGGCAGCGGCGGGAAGCTACCTGTTGACATGAGAAAGTCCATGACCGCTTTTAGTTCATTAAAGGACAAACTGAAGCGTATGTGGAGTCTGTCGAAGGACATAAACATGGCCAGGGGCTACCTCGATGTCTTTGTGCCTGGCGAGACTGATACGAAGGAGTTCGACCGTTTGGGCGAGCAAGCAGCGGCGGATATGGTTTATGCCATTAGTGGGGTCACGGCGCGGCAAGAGGAGTACGACCGGGCAAGGAAATGGGCACCTAAATCGACTGATTTTGAAGGCATGCGGGTCGCTAAAATGGTGGGGATTATGGAGTATTCCTTAGAAAAAGGGACAGAGCATTACCACACCCTGACCTCTGGACAGAGAGCAAGGCTTTCCCCGCAATTACGCGCTATGTACGAAATGTCTCCGGAGCAGCGGCGGGGCACAATCCTGACCCTGCTTGAAGGACAAGGCCACAACATTCAAGCCAAGGGATGGGAGGCAGAGGTTGGTGGTATAAAATCTAGTATGAAATCGGATGGGTGGTTAGCAGGCCCGCCAGGCTCAGAGACGGAATCCTGGATGGGCGGGGAGCGCGTAACCGGAAAAAAGTAACAAGGGCGGGCGGTAGTGCCGCTTTGCCCGGTTCGCAGTACGCGGCCTTCAAGGGGCAGGGTGGCGGTGGCCGTAAGAAAACGGCGGCTATGGTTGGAGCTATTGCGAAAGAGCAAGGGATTGACCCCGGTACACTTGTTGCGATGGGGTTAGTTGAATCCGGCCTTAACCCTTCCGCGAAAGCTAAGAAAGGCACGGCTAAGGGGCTGTTTCAGTTTATCGATAGTACCTGGAGCGAGATGATGAATAAGCATGGGAAAAAATTGGGTATTCCTTCCGACGCAAAAGCCACGGACCCGGTTGCCTCAACCTTGTTAGCGGTAGAATTCTTACGCGGCAATGCTAGGGCACTATCAGGCAAGGCCGGGGTTCCTAAAAAGCTAGGTGCGCGTGACTACTACGCAGCACACTTCTTTGGGGCCGGGGGTGCAGCAAAGTTCTACAAAGAAATGCAAAAGGACCCAAACGCTAAAGCGAAAGACATTTTTCCAAAACCGGCAAAGGCAAACAAGAATGTTTTCTATAGTGGCTCTGGGACGGCTAGGTCGTTAAGGGAAGTTTACGATTCTTTTGGGCGTAAACTAAGCAAGTACGGCGCAGGCGTGGGAGCATAGTGGATGCCTAGACTTTACAACTTCCAAACGAACTCTTACGAGGAAATCCCTGAAGACCTTGTCAGGGAAAAGGTATTATCGCGGCAGTACGCTTTCACGGATTCAGAGAAGGTTCCCGTTATTGCTCCCGATGGTAGTCGCCACTTAATCCCTGGAACTAAAGCGCTTGAGGCTTTCGGCCGTGGGGGAAACTACGGGAATACTAAAGACTGGGCTCGAATTGCCCGCAAAGAAGAATACGGTGAGGACTCTTGGGAAAACTATCTAGGGGCCTCTATAGCCGGTCTTGCGCGTGGCGCTACTCTTGGAATGTCCGATGTTGTCTTGCGTGAAATCCTCGGCAAAGAACGAATGCAGACTTGGCGCGAAGAGTTTAGCGGCGTTAGCACTGCGACTGAAATCGGGGGGGCTGTTCTCCCGGCTTTGTTTTCTGGCGGTGGGACTACAGCGGCGACCGGCGCGAGGTTAGCGGCGAGGGGCCTAGCAAAAACTCCGGCTGCTGCCGTATTCAAGGGTGGGCGGCATTTAGAGGATGTAATCTCTGCGAGCAGGGTATTAAGCAGGGGCGCAAATAAGAATATTGCCTTAGACATTCTAAAAACCTCACTCCCAAAAGGTGTTGCAGGAGCGCTTGAAGGTGCCGCGTTTGGTGCGGGTACCACACTCACCGAAGTTATGCTTGGCGACCCCGAGGACGTTGGCGAATTGCTCTTAGCTAATGTTGGGTATAGTGCGTTGTTTGGTGGGCTGGGGAACGCCGGGATTAACGCTATGATGATGGGGGGCGCTGCCGGGACGAAGCAGCTTTCTAAGGGGTTTGCATCACTTTACGAGAAGACCACCGGGAATAAATTGTCTGTGTGGGGGCAAGAGAAGATTGCAAAATCAGTAGCGACCGTGATGGGGCGGGCTGACCCGGAGCAAGCAGCTTTGCAAACAACGGTGACGCCAAAAGCCAGGGCAAAACGTGGCGAAATCCGAACGAAGATGGGCACCTTTGACGACCAGACGAAAGAGATCGTTGGCGAGTTGGATGGTGTGGCTGATGACATTGCAGTAGTCACTAAGGCATCCAGGGGCGAAGCAAAAAGAGAAGCAATCCGGCCGAGCATTTTTGACGATGTTGCCGAGGATGTGGCGGATACGGCTGCCGGGATTGGTAAACCGAAAGCCCCCGAAGTGAAGGCCCTGACCGAGGTTCATAGGACGCTCGGGGGCATTGTGGATGAGATAGACAACGTAGCAAAGGCTGAGGCTACCGGCACGTTTAAATGGCACGGTAAAGCTAGTAAAGCCCCGGACGCAGGAGGTTTTGCAGCGAGGTTAGAGAAAATCCTACAGGGGAATTGGGAAGGCGGTAGCCCCGCCCGGATTCTAGCAAAATGGGTAGAGGACGTAACCGCTTCCGGCTCCTCCACAATCCGAGGCGTTGCCGAAGACGCTTTTCTAATGCTCGACGATTATAAAAAGTACACTGCACAATTCGTTTTCGCTGGTAAAGACCGAGGAAAGGAAGAGATTTCCCAAGGGCTAGCCAATGGCATTATGAATATGTGGCGTCAGGTTCACCCTTTATTAGAAAATGCTTCAATTTGGGGAAAAGCCGCGATTCATCAAAAAAACGTGAACGCCGCTTTTACCGACCTCCTGACGAAACAATCACGTTTTCGTGGTGTTTTTGGTTTTGGAAGAGGAACAAACTGGACGGACTCACGGAAGGTTAAAAAATTCCTTGAACAATTAGACGACCGCCCAGAGTGGAAAAGGGTTTATGAGGAATACCTAGAAGCGGCACGGGTTTTCTCGGGCAAGGCGAAAGGGGCTTATACGTTTGCTGACGAAGCACTTGAGGCGGCGAATAGGTTGCCAACAAGATCGGCATCAGCCAACGGTAGAGTTTCTAAGCTAACCCAAGAAATGGACGAAGCGCGGTTCATGTTCGGTACTACGGGGCTGAACGCTCAGACGGAACCAATCGCCGCGAAGATATTAGGCAACTTAGCCCGGAGAAGCATCGGCGGTTTAGCGGGTGGGTATGCCCTCGGTGGCCCAGGTGCCGCTATGGGTATCCTATTGGGCGGAATTGCTGATGGTGCGGCAACCGCTAATCAATTAGCAGCAATAGAGTTTGCCATTAGCCGCGCTAGAAAAGGCTTCGAGAAAGGCTTAGACGACATCGTTGAACGCATGGCTAAGGGTGGCCCAGGCGGGACCATGGCAGCACGCCCCAATAGAACGAAACTTTTTCTAGCTCCACTGGCCGCGCAATTTGGTGAAGAGGCTCTTTCCCCGGCGGTGGATATGGCTCGCGATTATTTAACCGCAAAGGAACGGGCGAAGAAACTAGCAGACCCCCAAGCAGTGGAGGAGATGGCCAATAAAGTTGTGGCGCCCCTTAGAGAGATGCCCAACGTATCCGCAGCGATTAAGAATAAATTAATCGGCGGGCTATCCTATATCACTAACGAGTTTAAACCCGACAATCGCACAATGGATGATGTGGTTATGGGCGTAAAAGAGCGCCCACCTACCGACAGCGAAAGAATGAAGATGGAGATTAAACTCGCGGTACTAGAAGACCCTACCGAGTTTTTAAGAAGCATCGAAAACCGTACGTGTACTGGTGTTCATGCTGACGCTATGCGGAGAATATACCCGAAGCTTTACGCAATGTGCGAGGCTGGTATCTATGAGCGCGTTACTGATTTAGAAAACGCTGTTCCATTTGTAGACCGGCAAGTTCTTAGTATTGCGTTCAACCGACCATTCGACGTTTCAAACAAACCCGAAAATATAACCATTTTACAAGCTTCCTATGGCGAAAAGCCAGAAGAAGGGGGTAAGATTAAATCATCACCCTTGCTTAATACTCCAGCGGGTTACGGCCCAACTGAAGTCGAAAAATCTATGGCGTGATAGAACCTTAAGAAATTCAGATGCCGGGCACCGTAACAGGGTAACGGCCTAAAGATAGGAATTAATTATGAGGACATTTGAAACAGTAACCACTCAATCGTCAACAGATGCGATTGACCATTCATGGGATAACTCAAACAATGCCGGGGCGGCTTGGTATGTTTTCGCCTCCGCTGTTGCGGGTACCGCTTCGCTAGGAATTGTTCACGACGATGGGACCGTGAAGCTGGTTCAGTCGGATGCGGTCGCCGCCGATACTCCTACCCTTATCACTTACGACTTCCCGATTTCTAAAGCCGTTTTTCGATGGGTTCCCGGCGGTGGCTCTGAGAGCACCTTGACTTCACGTATTACACCAAAGCCAGCGAGGTAAATTATGCCAGTTATTAAACATGGGTCAGGCGCTACAAGCGCATTCAAAACCGTAAAAGTTTCAGGGCAAAGCGACGTGGTTGCCGATGCCGGGAGCGATGATTTAACCTTAGCCGCTGGTTCAAATGTTACTATTACCACTAACGCAGGCACGGACACGGTTACGATTGCATCCACTGGTGGTGCTGCTTTGG
>Ga0209756_1001438_pt1 | contig 21914 bp, 28 predicted proteins | sample ETNvirenome_6_85_FD_184071 | JGI IMG/M metagenome (GOLD analysis project Ga0209756, IMG submission 184071) | Marine viral communities from the Pacific Ocean - ETNP_6_85 (SPAdes) (version 3) | ecosystem: Environmental > Aquatic > Marine > Oceanic | place: Pacific Ocean | collected 2013-06-19 | reverse complement strand
GGAGCCGCCCGACGCTTGCGCGATCTGCTGCGACGCCGCTTGCGCGACGTGGTGCCCCGAACGCTCACGCGAACGGGCGTGCGGCGACGGCGGGTGGTGCTTCGACGCTTTGGGGCCATCTTCTTGCTCCGGCTGGAAGGATTGGTGAGACGGGTTTGGATGTATTGGGCCATTACCGGCTCGCAAGGAACTGTTTGGTCGGGTCCAACAGGGCGACGTTGGTCGATATCGGCGAAGTGTACTCGGGGAGAATCCAGCACGTCAAGAGTGATTCCCGGTAATTGGAGTGATTCCCTGAAATCCCCCTACCAGCCGGGTTCTCGTCACATGAAGATTTTTATGTGAGAACAGGAAGTTAAGAGAAACTCTTTCCCTCTTCGATTCCTGGGAATCACATGCACCTCCAAGCCCAAACTCACCAATCCGGATCAGATCGTTCCCCTCAAAAGATCACGTCAGACGTGCTGGATCAACTAAGTGCCTTGGTGTCCAGCATCCAAGCCACCCCAGGATGCAGGTCGAGGTCGTCCAACTCGTCCAGGTAGAACCAGTCCGCGTCCTCGTTCTCCCAATCGAGCACCGGCTCAAACTCCTTGTCCACCACCCCAAGATGATTGTGATAGACGAACGTGCCTTTGGAGAACGTGGGGAGTGGAAACAGATCCATGTCGCCGTCATAGCCTAGCTCCTCCCTGACCTCGCGACGGCTAGCGCGTGCAGGACTCTCTCCCTCGTCGATGGCCCCTCCTGGAATTCCCCAGGTGTGGGGCTCGTTGACGTGGGCACTGCGGTAGGTGAGGAGCACACGCCCGGTGTCCTGTGCAACGATGTAGACCCCTGCTCCTTGATCGCCCCAGAACTCCGCCATCAGAGAAGGATTGTCGAAGCGCCTCTCCCTCGCTACCTGGAGCCGTGTGTGTAACTTCGGAGCACGCCGGTCCCGCTTCTTCTCCAGGTGTTTCGCGCTCACGAGACGCACGTCGTAGAGATCGTCGATTCCCGAGATTTGGGCAAGCTCCCTCTTCGTGTACTCCTCCCCTGCTTCAAACCCCAGGTCCTCCAAGGCTTTGGATTTTTTTCGCCGCTGTTCGTGTAGTCCCTCCTTATCCGAGGGGTCATAGAACAGCTTCGAGCGGCTCCCGCCGTCCGCGAAGATGACGATGCTGTCCTCGGGGATGTTGAGAGTCGTCTGCTGGACGATCCACTCCCCCTCGTTTGAGTAGTAGGAGCCTCCGATGACCAGGGCGTGCTTCACCGCAGCCAGGAACTCTTTGAAGGTGTATTCTGGGTGGTGCTTCTGGAGAATCTCTCGTGCTCCCTTGGTCACCTCATATCTTGTGGATCGGATAACCGCGTGGTCCCAGAGGATGCGCGCGAGGTCCCCTGCACTGTCGATGTGCCATTCCCCGTCAGCCAGCTTGTCCGCCGTGTCGTAGTCCGACAGGCCATAATACTGGATCGTGTTCACCAGATACACAGCCCCCGACTTCTCCGAAAGCGTGAGTGCTTGCTTCAGTTTGTCCGAGAACTTCGTCAGCCGTGAGGAGTAATCAGAGCGAGTCTGCTCCGGGTTGTTGTAGAGCCGTCCGAACAGCATCATGTTCTCTGCGGCGAGCCCATCTGGGTCGTCGTAGTCGATCTGGCAGAGGATCGGGGAGTCGTTGACCTCCAGCAAGCTCTCCGAGGGCATCGCTACCGCGCACGAACGCAGCCACAGGAACTCGTTGAGGATGTCGGGGGTGTCGGACACTCCTGTCAGGCCCTCAAAGGACCCGCGCGCTAGGGCCGGTAAGAGGTCCTCGGGGTGGCCGACAACGTAGAAGAACTTGGGGCGGCTCATTGGGAGGCTCGACGCCGCTTCCGGGCCTTCCTGACCTTCTTGGGTCGCGCGGCCGGTCCTGGGCGCTTCGTGAAGGGGATGTCGAACGATGTGCCCAAGTGGGCTGCGATACGGCGGTTAATCGCTGCGCCTGCCCGATGAGCCTTGCGTCTGGGGGGCACTGGTGGACGGGCCAAGAGTGGATTGCGCCTACGCATCATCAGTCGTAGGGGATGTCGTAATCGTACAGGCTGAAGACCTCGACACCATCGGAACCAGAGTACAGCCTTGTACCATCGTCTTCCTGGTACACGCCTACAGGCAACCTCGACCACCTGCCAGTGCGGTAGTTCAGATCCGACGCAAGCTGGGAGCACCTCCGAAGGTTAAGGGTCTCACCAGTTTCCAGAGGGTGAGTACCATCTCGGTTGTACGGAACCCTCCAGACCCCCCCATCTGCGTACACGTAATATCGGGTGCGTCTCACCACCGCTTCCGGGCCTTCCTGACCTTCTTGGGTCGCGCGGCCGGTCCTGGGCGCTTCGTGAAGGGGATGTCGAACGATGTGCCCTCACGGTACTGCTGAGGCAGGTAGTACCTCACGTACACGCGACCAATGGGGGTGATCCTCACCGTGCTCGTCCCCGGAATGGGCCGGGAATACCCCTTCGCCGTCCGACGAATCATCCGGTCGACCTCGACCAACCCCAGGCGCTTCAACCCCTGGAGCGCCTTCCTCTGGCGCGCGTTGAACTGAGAGACGTCCGGCGCCTCGGGACCCTTCGAGGGGATCTTGGTCCGCGCTCCGGTATGCTTCTCGACCTCGGGGCGGTGCTGGGCATTGTCGTAGAACGCCGCCATGGCCAGGATGCCGGCCTCCGCTTCCGTGAGGAGCAGATTCTTCCGGCCGATGTTCTTGAACGCCTGTTCGATGAGACGCTTCCGCTCCGCCAGCTTGATCCGCGCCTTCTTGGGACGCTGGGTCCGCGTGACCTGCTTGGTCACCCGCCGAGGTGTCGGGGGCGTCGTCGGGGGCTTGGCCTTCTTCTTGTCCGCCAGAGCCGCGGCTACGTCCAGGCCCAGAGGCGTGAGAGACACCTCCCACCCGCCTTTTCGGGAATCGATGTTGAGGAGTTTCTTCTTCTCCAGGCTCACGAAGCTCTGCTTGTCGCCAGGGCCTCCCGAGGTTCCCGGACGAGGGTGAGCGCCGTAGAGCACGATCAGGACATCGCGCTGCTTCGGTGTGAGCGCGATGTCCATCAGGGCTCCCAGTCCTCGTAGAGATCCACCGCTGCGAACAGGTGAAGCGCGTGGCTGCCGGTGCTCCAGGCGAAGTCTTCCCCCGCCAGTGGTGCAGATTTCCTGACCACTTCCAGGTAATCGACGACGCCGTGCTCTTCTATCACTCGCGTCACGTCTTCCAACGCGCTCACGTGGAAGACCCCATCGATCTCCACCGTGTCCCTTCCCGCGGGATACACTTCCAGCGGGGGGACGGGACGTGTCGACCAGTCAGAGGTAGGCACTGAAGGCAGAAGCGCCTTCCGGATCACGGCGCTGTCTTCCTCCTCACGAGTCATGCGTCGTACCCCTTGTTGTCGCGCCCCCTGTAGTAGGCTTCTCGTTGGTTCATGTCGGGTCTCTCAGGTGTTCAGAATCTCTCTGCGGAACTCGGCCTCTTCCTCTCGGAATCCGTGGCCTTGCGGGGTCCACCAATGGATCCGAGACGCCTGGGCTCCGGGCACCGGGAGAACGTCCGCAGCCCAGCCCGAAGGCCCTGGCTCCCAAGGAATTTTGCCTTCGACGGCGAGGTCCTCGATCTTCTCCTCCAGACGTTCGAGCTTCTCGGCTCGGGAAGAACCCGAAAGCTCGTCCTCGTCGAAGTACGCCTCGTTCGACCAGAACGGGTAGCCAACCTCAGCAGCTTCACGATCCCCGACGTGCTCTCGTACAGACTGAATCTCGCGAAGCTCTACGCCGGATCCGTCGAACCGGGCAATCGTCGCGCCGTATTTGGCCGCGTCGAGGTCGCCGTCGATCTGGTACCAGACGTCCTGCATGTAGTGAGTTCTCGGTGCCTTCAGTCGACGATGCCTCGTTAGAAGTAGGTGTCGATGATCGTAGGGAACTTCTGATCTGTCCTCTTCCTCGGCAGTCGGTTCGAGGTCATAGCCCTGCTCGCGGAGACCCTTGCGGATGCCGACGCTGAGCCCCTCCTCGTACTTCTCCCAGAGGGCTTCCCGCCGCCAATCCGGTTGGGCCTTGTTCATCTCCGAGGCGAAGTTGATGAACCCCGGCGAACGCCCGACGTAGAGGCGGTTCCTGGCCCAGCCCGGCGGGGCGGGTAGTCGACGAGAAGATTGGCTCCACGTCTCCTCCAAGACCTCCTCCAGCTTCCAGGAGGTGGCGTTGGCCTGGGCCGCAGTCCACGGAAGCTCCACGTACTCGGCAGCGTCCTCCCCGTTGTCGCGTCCCTTGGCGTAGGCTTCTCGTTGGTTCATGTCGGGTCTCTCAGGTGTTCAGAATCTCTCTGCGGAACTCGGCCTCTTCCTCTCGGTGCCATCAGTCGACGATGCCTCGCTCGTTGATGTAGGGAGCACCGCGACGGTGCTCGATACCGTAGGGGACCTCAAACCGGCTGCCGAGGAGCACTGGCCCTCCTCCGGACTTCATGCACGCCGTAGTGGTGCAGACCCACAGGAACGGCGTGTAGACCGTCTCCCGGTGGTCATCTACGACGATCTCCAGATCGATGAGGCGCCCGAGAGCGATCACGTTCGCGGGGTTGCTCACCCGAACCGTGTTCACGTTGGCGTCGCGACTCGACTTGTCCGGGGCTTCGAGCAGGTACGGCCAGCGGCCCCCCTGCTTCTTGAACTCGTGGCGCCAGATGGCAGGGACTCCGTCCTTCACCGTGACGTAGGAGCAGGCCCGGATCTCAGCCACCGGGGTGGCCTTCTGCTGACTCAGGATGAGGATGTCCTCGGTCTGGATCGGGGGCGTGCCCCAATGCAGGGCCTCGTACGCCTTGTCGGCCGGAGTCGAGGCTCGGTTCTTGCGTCGCCGCGACCTCTTGGGCGCGGTGCGTGTGCGGGTGCGTGCCATCAGATTTTGTCCTTCACTACTTCGGCCAGAACCCAACGCGCCAAGTCCCCTCGGGAACTCACCGCAGCATAGATTCGGGAAGAGGTCTCTCGGGTACCTTTGAGGAATCCCTTTTGGATCAGGCTGCGGAAGATGCGAACACCTCCTTCTCCCTTCTCGATGAACCCCTCGTAGTACACGTCTCCTTGGAGCGTGGCATTGCTGAAGATGAAAAACATTTTCAGTTCTTCAGGCCCCAGGGTTACAGTCCCGTCCGGCAACTCGATCGCCACGCCTCCATCTTCCTCGGGCACGACGAAGATCGTCTCCTTCCTCCGAGAAGGTTTTCGACGGGGGGGAGTCCGCCTTCGAGAAGAAGCTCTGCGACGCGACCGAGCCATCAGCCCACCCCTACGTCGATGACGCCGCCGCCGTCCGGCGCTGGAGGCGGCCCTGGAGGCGGGGGAAGTGCCTCCTCGACCTCCTCCACCCACTCGACGAACTCCGCGAGACTCCCATCCGGGTTCTGGGCCACCACCGTCACAATGTCGTCCACGCGACCAATCATGAGACGTGCGCCTCGGCTCAGAGCGTTTTCGAGGTGATCGAGAACCTGAGCCGGGAGAGACCCGAGGTCGGTGACGATCTGGAAGCACACGTGCCCCTCGGGGATCCGTCGCGCTTCCTGGAGCTTGGCGAAGGCATAGCCCCCGCTGGCGATGAGGAACGTGTTGAACAGCTTCCAGATCATGAGTCGTACCGTCCCTGACGTTGGTAAGAAGGATCCGTCTCGAACCCCACGTCGCCGCCTCTCTCGAAGAAGCCAGAAGTAGGGTCGAAGTCCAATTCCTCGTAATATACGTCGAGTTCGCTGACCGCCGCATCCGGGGCCATCTCGTCGTAGGCCACCTTCTTGTAGACCTCGCACGGAGTGCTGGCCAACACCGCCGCCGCGTTGGAGACCGCCACGGGGGCCTTCTGGTCCTTGTGGCGAGTACCTCCGCCTTCCTTCCGCCAACGCCAGTCGGCCACTGTCCGGCCGGCGCGAGCACAGTCGTTGACCTCGGGGTAGCTGGTCTGAATGGGGACCTTCCGCATATTCCGACCGCGTCGCGTAGGAGACTTGGCCGTGTAGGGAGTCCGACTCCTGCCCATCGCCACAGACGAACCAGGAACCAGCCCAGGCTGCGTCTGCCCTACCTTCACGTAGACGTTCCCCTTCTCGTCTACGATGGCGTCGTGAGGCGTGCCTGTGTCGTCTACGAAGATCACCTGAGCGTTGTCGGAGCCGGCAACGACCAGGGTCTCTCCATCCGACGCCACCACAGGTACGTCCGCGGGGAGATCGTCCCCGGTAGTGACCGTCTCGAACGCAGTATCCGCCGTCCGTCCTCGGTCGGACCGGAACACCAGAAACGCTGCGCCCGCGATGAGAAATGGAGTGAGATTCATGACGGGGCTCAGAGTACGCCGATTCCCTGTTTTCCGTCAACCCGGGATGGAAAGAGAATCTACTCTTCGTCCAGAAGCTGGAGATTCGAGTAATGAACCACGAACAGGCGCATACGGTCGCTCGGATACCTCACCACCGCGTTGGCCCACCAAGCCTTCCCAAGCCGCTCATACCCCTCCCGGATTTCGGGGGCGGCCCCGGGGTACGAGTCGTCTTGAACCCAGCCAACGAAAATCACTTCCTCCGAAGCTCCGTCCCGGGTGTGGAGAAGTACCTCGTCGAAGAAGGGCTCTCCTCCCAGGAACTCGATGGCCTCTTCCACAACCAGTGGGCGCTGCTCCCCTCGGATCATTTCTTCCCTGCCACGAGAAGGAGAGCGGCTCCTGCCACAAGCGCGCCTGCGACGAGTCCTGTGGCGGGCTTCCCTTCGTCGTCCCCGTCCTCGTCCTCGTCCTCGTCGACCACCAAGGTCCCTGGGGGTGGTCCCACCGACCCCGGGGGGATGACGGTGACATCGATCTCCGGTTGCTCCATCTCGTCCAGAAGGATGGAACCAAGTTCGGGCCGAAGGATGGGACCAAGTTCGGGACGTTCCCACGCCCCAAAATCGAAGAGTTGCAACGGCTCTTCGATGCCGAGGATCTCCTGAACCCGGCCACTGTTCTGGATGGCCCGGAGGGCAACGTCGCCCCGGGCTCCAGATAGGCAGATCGGATTGGGGATGTGAACGGCGACGCTGCCGATGCTGTACTGCGGGAGGTCACAGCGATGAACCTGCTTCGTGACCGGCGTCGGTGGCCACGGGTAGAAATAATTTCCCAAGTACTCCACGAAATTCGCCGCGACTTCGTCCGGAGACAGGAGACCTGCGAAAAACTTCCCGTACCCGTACTCCATCATGCCGCCAAAGTTCACCCGTCCGTAGAAGGCGCCTTGAGGAGGCAACAGGCCCAATTCCTGAGAAGAGGGGATCTGCGACGTACACCACCGAATCTTCTGGTACGCGCCGGGGGCATCGGCCAGCGACTGCCAGATCAGCGGCAGGAACGTCACGTACCGGCGGCCGTCTGGGTAGGCGACCACCATCAGGTAGCCTCCTTCCATCTCCGGGCGATAAGTCCAATCCACGTGAGGCCCCAAGGTCCACGCCCTGCCCGAAGTCCCGAAAACCTCCCCTCGGTAGTGGTCACCCCTGCTCCTGCCGTAGGGGGCGATCTCCACCTCGGTGAAGTCCTGGAGAAGGGTAGGCCCCTCCCTCCAGAGCGACGTGCTGATATCGCCTCGCCTCGTCGCGCTGTACCCGCCTCGGGGACTGAACGCTTCGCCCGAGGGGTTGGGGTGCATCTGCCAGATGGCCACGCTCACGCGCTCGGTGTAATCCGTAGCCCCCGGCCAGACGGTGCGATAATCGTTGGTCATCTCGGCTGCCTCTACTTGTTGGAAAGGATGAGCGCGCCGACGCCGACCGCCGCCAATGCAAGCCCCGTGCCACCTCCACCTCCGGTCGGTCCTCCGTAGCCCCCGGAACCTCCCGGAGTGGACTCCGACCAATCAGGCGACTGCTGGTCCTCGGTATCGAAAATCGGGAAAGGAGTCTCCTCTCCCAAGTAGTGCCGAATCAACCCATCGTCAAAGGTCCCGAACGGAGCCCCAAAGTACGTCTCGACCGGACGGACCGCACTCTCCCGATCCGTCCCGAAGGTGTCGTAGAACCCGTTCCAGAACCGGAACACGTCGATCCCGACCTCACGCTGATACTGGTCCAGGCCCCCCATGTCTCCGTTTGCGTGTAGACGGTCGCGCTGCTTCACAGTGGAAATGCGGAGCGTGATGACCTGGGCCATGACAGCCAGGGTAAGACCGAGCTTGAACTCCCGAAGACGGTCTGCCGACGCCGAACAATGGCCGCCATAAATGCAGGCGTGGGTGATCTCCGTCACCATGCGAATCAGCGCCTGAACCTGCTCCCGACCTTCCTGTACAATCCGAAGAGTCGGCTCGCCTTGGTGCTTGCAGGCGTGGTCGATCCCCCACGAGTACCGACATCCGTCCATGAACCCGAACGAATCCCGGGCGAAGCCCATCTCCTGAGCTTCACGACTTTGGTGCCCCCACTCCGCCATCTTGAGCAAGGACATAATTCGAGGACCCCCCGGAGTCTCCTGAGTCAACACCTTCTTGAGATGGCTATCGTACTGGACAGTCCGAACCGCACAACGCCACCTACGGTGATTGGCACCGTAATTGCCTGACGTGATGGTCACGAACTCGTAGATGCGTTGGTAGAGCCAGAGCGTCTGAAGAGCCGAATCGACCGAACGGCGAGGATCTCCGCAAAGCTCCGCGCAGAACTCCAGGACCTCCCGATCCATCGCGTCGCTCTGGTCTTCGGCCTTATTGTGCCTCCGCATGTTCCGGACGGGACCCGCGATGCAGCACGCCAAGGCCACCACTCCTGCGACCACCACGTTGACCACCGGGATGGCGGAGGTGGCGGCAGCCGCCGTGATGAGCCCTAGCGACACTCCGACTTCGATTCCGGCTGTAACCCCTGCCGCAGTGGCGCTGTAGTAGGAGAGTCCCGATTTGGCGATCTTCAGAGCATCGTTGTTCCCCGAAGCAGCGGCGTAGACACTGGCGCCGTTCTCCAGTCCAGCCATCGTGAGCGTAGGAGCGGCTCCCAGGCCGGTGATCCCCTTAGCTTCCAGGTCGTTTCTCACGTCGTTGAAGTTCCGGCCGCCGATGATGCCCTCTGCGAAGACTTGGTCGCCTCCGTTGGCTGTACTCCCTCCGTAGCCAACGTCCTGGCCGAACTGGTAGATGGCCTCGCCTGTGGTTGCGATGTCCTCGAAGAATCCCTGACTGCTCGTGGTGTCATCCCCGGCTGCGGCGCGGGCGTCTATGCCAGCCCCCCCTGTGAGATATTGGAGAGCCCCCGCGATCGTCTCCCCACGACCGGTCGTGCCCATCGCCCTCGGCCGGGACATGGCCATCGAATTGGGAGGTCCCACGTGAATCCGGCTGCCTGCCATTCGGGACTTGTCGTACATGGGGCCTCCGTCATCGACCGAGTAGGTCTGAGCGGGATTGAGGGGATCGTTGCGGAACTTCTGCCACTGCATGAGCGCCGGATCCCAGATGAAGGCTTCCTGCCCCACCGGAATCCCCTTCATCTCCAGAGGCTTGTTGGGCACTCCGCCGTAGGATTCGTCCTTGGACAACTCGTAGAAGCATTGGTTGTCGGCGCAGTACCCCATGGCGTGAATGAAGCTCCCCTGGAAGGGACCCTCACACACCCCGGCAAAAAAGCCGTTCAGCCCTGCACCGCGACACAGCGTGGCGAAGAGCAGGGCGAGATCATCACAGTCGCCAACGCCGATTCCCCCGAATCGGAAATCGCCGATCTCAAGCCCTGCTGGCAACGTAGTATACGGGCCTTGGAGGATTTCGATGCCCGGACTCTCCTGACCGTACTGGACGTTCTCCACGATCCACTGAGCGATTCGCACCGGCCCGTCACGGAACACGTCCTTCGTGGGACCGATGATCCGCATCGCCAACCCGCGGAGAGGAGCGTCGGCTGCGAACTTGTACGCCATCTCGTTCGCCGCCTGAACGTGCTCCTCGGGAGACATCACTGCGTCGGCGAACTTGTGGGGCATCGAACGCATGGACTACATCAGATCGGTTCCAGAGTAAGCCCCTGGCCATGGGAGATGTCGCCATCGCCCTCGGAGCCGGAAGAGCCGGAGGAGGCAGATTCCTGGTTATCAGAGTTGCCTCCCGGCAACAATCCCCCACTGAGGATGTTTGGCAATAAACCTTCGACGAGAGAGTCCAGCGGAGACCTCTTCTCGGGCTCCGGATCTTCGGGCAGGTTCAGGCGATCTTTGATAATCGCAGAGGAATCGATACCCAGTTCCTGCGTCACGGGCAAGAGAGCCTTGAGATCCTTGATATCCTGGGAGAGCCCCTCGTCGGGGACGTCGGGCTTCATCACCTGGGCCAGGAGCGTCACCTCCGCCATCTTGCTCTCCAGCGTTCGATTCCGATCCTTGAGGTCGTCCCGCTCCTCGTGGAGGTCCTCGATCTTCTCCTCCAGACGTTCGAGCTTCTGCCGGTGCTCCCCGACCAACCGACGCTCCTCAGCCTCCCACCGGTTTCGGACGTCCCTCTCCAGGTCCTCGTACCGCTCTCGGAGTCGGGAGCGTTCCCGCTCCAGTTCCGCGCGCAAACGCTCCTGCTCCTCGTAGGACTCCGACCGGAGTCGGTCGTACTGGCTCTGGACCGCGTCGTGACGGTCCCGCCACGTAGCCGCGTCCGCCTGAGCCTGCTTCACCTGGGCTGTGAGCGTCGTCGAGAGGATGGACTGCTGGAGGTTGCTGTGCTCCTCCGTCGAGCGTGCGCGGTCGTCGAACACGGTCTGGAGCTTGTCCAACACCGAGGTGCTCTGTTCACGCAGGCTCACGACCTCGCGTCGAGCCTCCTCCTCCACGCGCTCGGCAGCCTCTTCGGCCCGACGAACCCGTTCCTCAGCGGCGTCCTCGGCGAGCCTCACCCGCTCCTCTGCGGCCTCCTCGCGTTCGGCGATCCTCTCCTCGTACAACTCCTCCTGCCGTCGATGTAGGGCCTCCCTCTCTCGGGCAGCCCGGCGCTGACGTTCGGCATCGTGCTCCAACAGCTTGGCAGTGCTTGGGCCTCCTGAGCCTTCGTCGTCTCCTCGAAAGTGAGACGTGCGAGCCAACAGCCCAGACATCGGGCGCCCTGGGAGGCTGACCACGATCTCTCCCCGGGCCGGCAGGTAGTTCCCCTGCTCGTCGATGCCCAACACCTCGAACTCCCCACTGTGTCCGTTGGACCGGAGATATCGCTTCACGTCCTCCTCGGTTTCGTAGCCGCTGAAACGGTCGATCTTGCGGTCCCCTTGGCGGATCTCGACGCGGTGAACCTCGTCGTACTTGTACCAGGAGAGAATGGGATGCTGGTGGCTCTCAGTCATCGTGTGCCTTGCCTCGGATTCGCGAAATAGCAGGAAGAATAGCTGGGGCTAATTCGCTTGATCTCGGATTGTCAGGAATCAGTTTACATTTCTGGCAACCTGTGTCAATCTCGCTCTCCTCATTCAAGCCCGAAAACCTCCCTTCCCCCGACGACCAAGGCAAGATCGATGCCAGCGACCCCCACCAAGATGACTCCCGCGCAGCAAGCGGCCTACTTCGAGGCCGAGACGCAGCGCGTCGCTGCCCTCATCGGAGCAGCCCTTCGAGACTGCTGGAACTGGCACGTCGAGCAGTACCTCGACGGGGAGCAGACGCAGTACCAGCCACCGGACGTCGTCCGTTCACAGGTCGCCTTCGCGGCCCTGGCCGACTTCGGCGCCAAGCTGGTCATAAAGCACACGGGCAACCGCATCGTCTTCATCAAAGCCACCGGCCCTCTCACCGGCTGGTTGCCTGAAACGATGATGTTCATGGTGCCCCCGGAGAAGATCGGGTCGTGGAAGCAGACCATCGTCCAGGAACTCGGCGAAACCGGTCAGGATCTCCTCTCTGACTGGGAGGAGATACAGGCTCAGAAGGCGGCTCGGGACGCCGAACCCAAAGTCGTCGAGCACCTCGGCAGCGTCGAAGATGTCTCTGGCATCGTGCTCGACCCTCTGGACGAAGATACCCCCCTGGGAATCGTGCCTCGTGCAGGGTACGTGCCCTCTCCCCCTCCCCCTCCCCCGGAGATTGAGGAGACCAGTGGGGAGGACGATGCGTAGGCTGAACCCCATCATCCTCGACGTGCTGTACCGCGTCGGGGCCTACCCCTTCGACGACATCCAGTTGCGGGAATCAGACGGGCGTCCTGCCAACGTCTGGGTCATCACCAAGACACCTCTCCCGGTCTTCATCGCCATCCACGGCAACGGAACCTCGGTCAGTGCTCTGATCGCCGAGCTTCACCGGCTCCAGAAGTCCTTGTCCAAGCACCACGGACTCTCCCCGAACGGAGAATGGGCCTATTGGATCACCGCGCACTGCGAGAACACCCACTCTCGCATCGTGAACCGCGAGATGCAGCGGATGGACTCAGGCGAGGTGGCCGTAGGACTCAACAGCTACGCCTTCATCCCCTGGTTCGATCCGCCAGAAGAAGCGGAGCCGGTCTACGTCCCGGGAGCGGTCTTCTCCACCGAGCTTCTTCCGGCATCCGAACTGGAGATGGACGACGAGGGGCTCTACACGTCGCGAGACTGGGAAGATGCCCTGGACGACCCCGACTCGATGGATCGAGATTTCGCCAAGAGCCTGGGGCTGGACATTGACGAGCACGGAGGAGGAAGCGTCGCGACCTCCTTCGACGACGACATGCCCGAGTTCGAGCAGGACGAGTTCGAGCAGGAAGAAGAGGAAGTTCCTGGGTTGGTCAGTGACCGATCTGACCAAGCAGATTCCGGGGAATTGGCCTCCCTGGATGATCATGACCCACGTCATGACCCACGTCATGATCCAGATCATGACGACACCGAAGAAGACCCCGACCAGGATGCCGAGATCGAGGCAGCACACGGCGAAGAGGACCCGTGAGCTACACGGTCATCGGAATCGACCCTGGGGTGAAGGGTTTGGGCTTCGGCGTCGTAGACGCGCTCTCAGGCGACCTCATCCAGGGGGGCTTCGTGCGCCGGCCGTCGACCGGTCCTCAACGAGGCGCCAAACTCTGGCACCAGATGGCCCTCCAGATGGTCACCTTGATCGACAAGCGAAACCGCCTGGATCTCGTGGCCGTCGAGCAGCCCGTCAGCTACAAGCACAGCCCTGTCGACCCGAACGACCTCATCGAAATCGGAATGGCCGGGGCTTGGTGCGCTGGGATCATCGCCCTCACCTGCTCCAAAGGCCCTTGCGGGGTTCTCTCTCCGAGCCCTTCTCGGTGGAAGGGTCAGGTCCCCGAAGAGATCATGGCTGAGAGGATTCTCGGCAAGCTCACCGAAACCGAGCTTGCCTGCATCGAATGGCCCTCCTCCAAGAAAAGCCGCTGGGATGTCCTGCACGGCATCGGAATCGCCAAGTGGTCGGTCCTAGAATCCGAGTAGGAAATCCTGCGCCCACTCGGGCATCAAGCGCACCCCTGGGAGGTCTCGGAGGATTTTCGTGACGAATTCTCGTTTGGCCACGTTCAGGTCGAGATTTCCCGAAAATCCGTCGAGTTTTCCGGTATCTGTCCACTGATGCACCACCCAATCATCCCAAGGCGGCGGGATGCGCTTCGGGCCTGTCGGTTTTCCGTGATACCAGGGAATCCACAGGGGATACTTGCTCAGACCGGCCGCGCGTAGCGCATCTGCGTCGAGTTGGTCCTTCAGGAAGTAGAACCCGGAGTAGATACCCACCAGGAAGCCTGACGCAGCGCACCTAGAGCAGAATTCTTCCAGAAAATCCGTTACGTGCTGCGAAGTCAGATTCTCGTCCTTCGTCTCGATGTCGGCCCAGAGCCCGAAAGTCGGAAAGGGTAGCGCACCAATGTTCTTGACAAACTGGTCCGCTTGTGCCCTCGCCGAGGCTCGCACATCCGTCCCCTCAGCGCACTCCTCAGCGTACTTCGGCAGGCGGGGGCGCATGAAGGCGTAGTAGCCGATCAGTAGGTCTTCCTCGGCTGCTTTGGCTGCGTGCTTGTCCGCGTCGTATAGCGCATCTCCAATGCCCTCAGCGGCCTTGAAGACGGCATATCTGACTCCCTGCTCTCGGAACCTCTTCCAGTCGATCTGAGAGGGGTCCTGGTGCGCTGAGACATCGACACCGATGACGAGGTCGTCACTCATGGAGGAGACGTCCCCAGACTCGGCCGAAGGAAGAGCGCATCTTCGAGGTCTCTAACCCGCTCTTCGCGGAGATTCTGGATATCGCGCTCACAGTCATTCACTCGGGTCTCCAGTCGGTCGACGTCATCCGACACGTCTCGCATCTCCTCCAAGAGCCCGTCGATCCTCGCGGAAAGCTGCTGGAGTTCGATCTTACTCGTCTGCCCTCCCATGATGTCGTACCCCTGACCCCCGAGAACCATCAGGAGAAGGACGAAGAGCAGGGGATTCTGCTGCATGAGAGTGTAGATGTTGAACGACTGCGGCAGCGCAGCGGGAGTGTCCTCGGACATGGTTTACAGACGGGGCTGAGTTGGTCACGCACGGGGAAGCCCCCTGCTGCTTGCCGAACGAGATCAGTGTCTACTCGGATTCCCAGGAAGTCAAGATGGGCTACGCGGTGTGCGTGAGAGGTGTGCGTGAGAGTCGTCCCGCCCGGAGTGGGTATGGCGCGAGGGGACGCGCGGGACGCCGGAGGAGGCGCTGGAGCGATTGGGCGACTAGAGCAGCCGCACCCCGCGGGCCTCCTGGATCAACTCGCCTGCCTCGACCATTCGCGCGAGGTGGCGCCCGACCGTGCGCTCGCTGCCCTCGTAGCCCTCCCGGTGTCGCAGCGCATGGAGCACCGCTCGGGCTCCGGGGGTGACGCCGAGGGCTTCGTAGTCGCGGACGATGGCGAGGATCTGGGGGGTCATTCGGCGATCTCTGTGTTGACCGTTCGGTAGCCATTAGCCCACATATCGCCCATGAATACGGCGACGGCGGCGGTGCGTACGCGGAATTTACAGCGAGAGCAGTCGATCATTTCTTGGATCTCCTCGCCGGCCCCCATCCCGCCCGCCCGCGCGTTCGCTTCGGCTGCGTATTCGGGGGTCATCTCAAAGGTGACTTTAAGGTGCGTCGTGGTCGTCATGGCTTCTGTCTCCTGTGGGCGGGGTGAGTCCCCGTCGTCCATGTCTAGAAGTATAGCCATGCGCGTCCCGGAGTCAAGACAGAAGCGTAGAAAAAAGAATACCAATGTCGATTTTGCCGATCCGCCCTTCTCGCCCTGCTCCTCGTCGAAGTCCGACCGGCAGGGCCAGTAGAGCGTCACCCCGTTTGACTCGCGGGTGACCGTGGTTCCCTCGGGATAAGGTGCGGTCTGCACTCGGCGAGATGCTTGTCGATCTCCATCGAGAGGCCGACGATCGTGCGGTCGGACCTCGTGGCACTGGCGTCGCTCATGTCGTCGTCTCCTCGTGGTCTTGTGTGATCAGTTGCGTTGCGTGTCGCTCGACCGCCCGCCTTGCCGCCTTGCGCGACGAGTAGTTGTGGATCACCTCCCAATCCGGCGCAGCCTTAGCGACGAAGCGATCCACCATTCGCCCCGTAGGCGTTCGGTGAGCGGCCCGCCAGTGCTTGACTTCTCCAAGCCAGTCGCCCTCGACGTTGTGCAAGATGTCGAGGCCAACCCGCAGATCCCATCTGCGTAGCCGATTCGGGTCGGTGATGTGGATCACGCTTCGCTCCGAGTACCGCACGAGCCACCCGGCGAGACGCTTGCTGCCTTTGCGGATGCCGGTGACCGGACACCACCGCATCACTGCGTGATCGAACACCTCAAGTCCGCGGATCTCGGTGGTCATTCGGTGGCCTTCCTTTCGTTGTAGGCATTACACGCGGCGATCACTTCTTCCGCGCAATTGTCGCAGATGTCCTCGTCGAAGTCCGACCGGCAGGACCAGTAGGGCGTCTCGCCGAGCGGGGTGCGGCAGTATCGCTCCAGTTCGCGCCCACATGCCTCGCAGACGTCGGCCGTCATGCGATCACCTTCCACGGACCGAACGGTCCGTCTTCGAGATGGCGCGGACTCATGGCCAGACGAGCCGTCCCGCCACAGCGGCCCGTGATGGCGACGATAGCGTAGTCCTCATCCGTGTCGCCCCCCGGGTCGGGGAGGACCTCGACGACCGTTCCGACCTCGCCACCGTAGAGCGTCACCCCGTTTGACTCGCGGGTGACCGTGGTTCCCTCGGGATAAGGTGCGGTCTGCACTCGGTCTCCAATCTTAACGAACATATGCCTCCTTTGGCGTTGGCGTCAGTCACGATCCCCGTCCGGCCGTCGTCGCCGGACGGAGCCTTGCAGAGCACGCAGGGGCGGGGTGGGTCCCCGTCGTCCATGTCTCATACTCTAGCCACGTCGTGTGTCAAGCAGTCTGGGGCACATCGTCCCAGACCTTCATCTTCTTGTTCGTAGCGTCCTTGGACCACCGCCTCATCACGACGTAATCCGCGGTGATGGGAACGTCCGGAATCCACTTCGCCATGCCGCTCACCATGAGGGCGACCAGAGCGTTGCCCTTGGCCTCCAGGTTCTCCTCGCGGGTTTCGAGGACAATCTCGTCGTGGATGAACAGGGCGATGCGAGAGCCGTAGAGCACGTGGCCGGGTGTCCAGCACGCCCTCTGGACCTCCCAGAGGGCTTCCTTCGCGCCATCGGCAGCGAGCCCCTGAAACCACGTGTTGCAGAAGCGCGTGTAGGTAATGTTCCCGCGCAGGCGCCCGAGGCCCTGGATGATCTTCAGGTGAGAAGGAAAGTCGGTCTTCGACGCGAGGCTAGCGTCCGCGAAGTAGGGACCCATCTCCCGCCACTTCCGGCTGAACTGCTGCTTCAATTCGTGTGCCCGAGCCTCTGTGAGGTGAACCCCGAACCCCGCCGCGTACTCGACGAAGGTACGGACACCGAGACCCCCAGGGAACCCGAAATCGCCCACCTTGGCGAACTGCCTCGCTTCTTTGACCTCGGGGTCGTCCGCGGCCTTTCGCTGCTCGGCCAAGGCATAACTGATGGTCAACAACTCCGCAGCGAAATCCAGGTGCAGATCCTTACCCTCGATGAGGGTGTTCCGCATGTCGCTCGCCCCGAAGCGAGTGAACGCGACCTGGGCCAGCGACCGCATCTCCAACGTGTCGTAGTCAGACCCGATGAAGACATGGCCGGGACGGGCCACGTAGCACTCCCTCAGCCCCCCGTCTCGACTGACCTGCTGGACGTTGGGTTTCGAGGCGCTGGTACGCCCGGAATCCACGAGCACGTTGTAGCGGCTGTGGACGAGGGGAGTAGGCAGGGCCAGGAGCGGGTCCAGAAACGCCGTCAGCAGCTTCTCAGGCTTCGACGCAGCGCCAAGGGCCGCGAGGCCCTGGTCGTGAGTGCAGCCCTTCAGCACCGCGGCCTTGATCGATAGCTGGCCACCCGGGGTCCACTCGCGAAGGTGCTTGGCGTCGTGTCTCTCGATGTACTCCGACAGCGCCTCCCGGATTGCCCCCTCGTTCTTGGAGCCGTTGGGACTGACTAGACCTGCGGCTGTGGCCACTTTTCGTAAATCGGAGAACTCCACCTGAGTCTTCTCCCTCAGCTTTCTCACCCGAGCCCGTTCGATCCGCACCCCGGTAACCTGGGGCTGGTGCAAGACGAACGCCGCTCGGGTCTGGTGCTCGATCTCCCCGATGAGATCCGGAACGACATCGCGAACGCGGATCATGTAGTCCGCAGCCTTCCCCTGAGCGACCTTCATCTGCTTCTTGAGCTTGCGAAGCTGCTCCCGGTACACATCTCGGGTCCACTCGACGTCGAGCCTCGCGTAGGTGGCCGCATCGTCCGGCCAGACCTCCAGTGGCACCCCGTCGAGGAGGTGGTACTTGACCCGCCAGACGTCCCCGGATTTCCAGGAACTCACGTCCTTGCCCAGGTGCCTCTTCACAAGCTGATCCAGAGAATTCTTCAGGCGCGGAGCCCCCCGCCCGATCTGGAGAAGGCGCTCCATGACCTGAACGTCGTGAACCCGGCCTGCCTCGTAGCACTCGACCACCAGAGGAATGAAACTCGCGTCGTAGGCGCAGGCGCACGTGAAGTCGTAGGCGATGTTGGCCCCGATGAAGACCGTCTCAGGGTCTTCGAGCCACGCCCGCCAGTGCTTCAGACCCTCGTCCCGCAGCCAGAGATGCACCTCGTCTGGGTCATCCGAAGCCCACGCGGCGACGGAGACGATCGGAGGGGCCTTCAGAGTGTCGGTGACAGGGTGCGTCTCGGTATCTAGGACGACGTAACGCGTCACCTGGACTCGTGTGCAGGGAGGAGGAGCGGACTCCTCCGGCCGCCAGACGCCAGGGGGGTGGCGGCGGCTGGGGCCGGAGGAGAGGGCGAAGGGGCAACGGGCAATCGCACCTTCGCGAGATACTCAGATCAGAACGGGATCTCGTCGTCCGAGAAGCTGCCGTCCCCGCCCGCGTCGTCCGAGGACGGCGTCGGGGCGGCCGATGCGACGAACTCCTGTCCCTCGTGGAAGGACCAGTTCATCTTGGTGAACGGGCGGCCGTCCTTGGTCGTCGAGGCGGTCGCCTGACAGACCACGGTCTTGCCTGCCAGCCGGGTGCCGTCGCCCTCGACGGCAGCGTCCATCACCTTCTTGGTGATCTGCTGGTGCATACACTTCGCCAGCGCGGCCATCATCGCTTTGATGTTGACCAGCGTCATCTCCTTGGCGAACATGAGCGGGTAGCCCAGGCGCGTGCCGGGAGGGCAGTTGGGGTTGCTCGACGTGACCACCGTGAACTCGGCCACGAAGAAGTCGCCGCGGCCCTTGCGGCTCGACGTGCCGACGAGAAGTCGGTCAGCCGAGAAGACGTAGTTGCCGGGGTCGATGTAGGGAAGAGATTCGGAGACTGTGACATCGTCGATGCCGTCGAAGTTGGACATGGTTTATGCTCTGTGCTTTTGGATTTGTGTTTGCCCTGGATGTCCGCTCCAGTGAGGTGACACTAGGAGGGGTCCGCCATGCTTGTCAACAGCTTTGTTACACGCTTTTTGAGGTTCTCCGGAATCCTGTATTTGTCTAGGTTTTCCAGGAACCTGAGAGCCACGCCCTGGACCCCCGCGCTATGAGGGTAATCGCTGGTCGCCAGGAGAATCACTTCGAGAGCAGCTTCCCACTCCCCTACGGTCGGTCGCACACCTCGTCCGTCACGCCCCTCACTCACGCCCGGTCGCCTTCCTGACGAGCCACCGAACCCCGCGACCAATGACCTCGTTGAGTGCTCGCTCCTGCTCCTCTTGGCGAGTCGGGGGGAGCATGGGGTCAGGTGTCCCGACCATCTTCGCGTCGATATAGGCTCGGGCCTTCTCCGGCTGGGCGAACTCCTGACCTCCGGGCTCGATATCCCAGAACAGGTCGAACACTCCGTCCGTGTGACACTGGTAGATGGTGTGACCCTTGTAAATCTCACCGGGCTTGCGGCGGATTTTCTTCGGTCGCTGATTCATGGCTTATCTCTCCTTCTCCAGACGAGCTTGCCGTCTCGCCAGACCCGTAGAATCCCGTACTTCTGAGGGGCCGAGTACCGTCCGTCCTCGCGTCGCACGATAGGACCTGCCTTCGCCGCGAGCCAGAACCCGAACGTGTTGGGGGGATCCGAGCGGAACGCCGTGCTCCCCGGCTCCATCAGGCCAATACACCCCAGGGTCTTGGTTGAACCCGGATGGCGTACCGGAGAGTTTCTCACGCACGTGTAGCCATGTGCCCACTTCATCTGGTGAGCCATCATCCCGGTCCACTCCCCTTCTTTCCCCTCTACAGGCACCTTGTAGCAGCCCGAAGGATCATGAGCGACCACAGTACCTCGAACAGGTTTCCGGGCTCCAGACCTCGGGCCTTTGTTCCCGCGGCGCTTGCCGTAGCTCTCCCACTCGACCGCGTCCCCGAGTTGCATCAGCCGTACGTCGATCTCTTCAGATACCGCCGTCCCCTCCCACGGCATCGGCGGACTTCTCATCTGAGTGTTTCGATTGCAGGAGCCGCAAGTGACCCGGGGGGAGAAGTCAGTCACGCGCTGAGGCTGATTCCTGGGAATCGTCTTCCCGCACGCCACCGTGTCCCACTCCCGACCGTCCTCGTATCGCTCTGCCAGGAAGTGGATCGCCATCTTCTTGGCGGGACCTCCTGTGGTTTCGATGATGGCCCCCGCAGGCCATCCCCCCTCTCCGTATCGAGGGTCGGGCGGGGGGTACTCCCGAGGGGTCTCAGCACGCGAAACCCTCTCCTCCGCGACCGGCGAAACCAACAGTTGGTCGACCGCCTGAAGCCGTTGGATGAGGCTCTGCACAGCAGCCCGCTTCAGGTGCAGAATATCCCTCCCCCGCACGGCCACCAGGACACTACCCTCCCCTCGCTTCACCGTGAAGAGGTAGTCCCCGTCACGGAGCGTTACCTCGTCCAGATCCGGCCATTTCTCAATAGGAACACTCATCGCTTGCCTCTGAGTTGTTGGTCCCGTGCCTTCCGCTTCTGCACGCCCTGCTTGCTGCCCCCTCGGGTCCAGACCGCGTAGGCGAGTCTCTGCTTCTGCCCTTGGGTCTCGAAGATGTACTTCGCGTCGCGATGGGCATTCTTCATCGCCTTCTGGAAGAACTCCGTGTGCGTGTAGACGGTCGCGTGAACCTCGTCGGCCTGCTGGCCGGTACGGTGGGTACGACCGAGCAACTGCTCCCACGCCGCTCCAGAAGCAGGTGCCGCGATAACCAACTGGTTCGCCCACGCCTGGAGGTTCTTACCGGTACCGTGGACGTCGATGCTGGCGCCGATCATCTTCGGCGCCGAGCCGTCCCGGGGGATCTCGCTCCCGGCTCCGTAGACCGTGATGCCTAGCGACCGCAGCGCCGCCTCGACTGCCTTCGTGTCGTACCAGAGAATGACGGGCTCGTCCTGGTGCTTTGCCCAGGCGACGGCGTCATTCATCAGGAAAGGATCCACCCACCGCGCGACGGTCGGGGGCTCCGGCCGGTCACGAACCATGGCCCACGCCTTCCACGCCTTCTGCGCCACCTCGTTGGTAATGCGGCCGTCAATGATCGCGTTGCGAACCAACAGAGGAGAGTCCAGACCCAAGTTGTTGTTCATCAGGTACTTGCGGACAATCCGATTCCAGTTCTTGCGAGCCTTCAGCCACACGAAGTCAGGACCCGCGGGCCAGTCCCATTCGTAGTAGAACCCCTGCGATAGCTGTCGACCGATCCGGGCGAGGGCCATCGGATCACTGATCTCGTCCCCGTTCGGGGCCACCCACGTCTTCTGGAGCTTGTCGAGCAGCCCGAGAATACGCGGGGGTACCGGCCTTACGCGAGTGTGAATGAACAGCGACGAGCCGATGTCCTTCTTCTTGGTGGCCACGACCCCTGGGGTCTTCACCAACCGGTAGCGAAACGCCTTGCGTGCGTTCTCCTCGTTGAACTTCGCCCGGCTGCCCGCGATGCCAACGAAGAAGGGACGGAAGGTGGACCAGTCGTGCTTGGTGCCCTTGGTCGTCGAATCCAGGATATTCGCGAACGCCGACAAGGTATGCCAGTCCCTCGGAATCGGCGAACCCCCTCGCAACGCCATCGAAGCGAGGTGAGCATAGTCCACCACCGAGCGATTGGTCAGGGTTCCGCTCATGGCGCAGAACTTGCATTGCGGGAACGCTTTCAGGTACTCGATGACGCGCCGGGTTCGCGCAGAATGTCGGTGCCGGAGGTAGTGGGCCTCGTCCGAGATGATGAGGTCGGGTTTGTACTCCAGGAGCATTTGCCGATTCTTGGGATTCGACAACTCCGCGTAAGAAATCACCTTCACCCGCGCGACATAGAAGTGCTGGTTGTACTCCTCCCACATCGCCTTGAACTGGTCCCGCATCGCGGCC
>Ga0209756_1001436_pt1 | contig 21939 bp, 23 predicted proteins | sample ETNvirenome_6_85_FD_184071 | JGI IMG/M metagenome (GOLD analysis project Ga0209756, IMG submission 184071) | Marine viral communities from the Pacific Ocean - ETNP_6_85 (SPAdes) (version 3) | ecosystem: Environmental > Aquatic > Marine > Oceanic | place: Pacific Ocean | collected 2013-06-19 | reverse complement strand
CACCACGGCCTCGCGGCCTGATGTGTTGCGGCGGCGGCGGCCTGAATCCCACACCGCGCCCGCGTCGCAGAGTTCAATCCGGCGCGGCCTGCAGGTGGTCGGCCGCATTGCCAGGGCCTCGGCCGTCTCTTCGTCGGTCGAGCCGTTAGGCCCGGCCGCTAGCAGGTGGGCCCTTACTCGGTCGGACAGTGTGCCGACGCGTGGCCTTAGTGCGGCCTCGGCCGCCTCGCTTGTGGTCGATCCTTTGACGTGCATTAGCGGCCCCCTTTCGCGGCCCACTTTCGCAGTTTTCTGAGCGATCCGGCCGACAGGTGGGCCCGTATGTCATGGCGCGTCGCGTTGCCCGCGGTCGATCGTACCAGCGCGTCGGCCTCGGCGATGGCCCCTTGCGCGGCTAGCTGGTCGGCGGCCTGTAGTGTGCGTTTAATGTCTGAGTAATGCATTTCCAACCCCTTCGACCTATCCCTAGGCCAGTTTGCGGCACCGATCCCGCGTAACGGTTGAACGCGATTGGCTCGCGTGGGCCGTGAGGGTTACCAGTTGAGCGCAGCGCCGTTTTCGTGTGCCCGGGTTGCGGTGATGGGTCCGTGGGCCGGAATCACTACGTGCGAGACTTTGCGGCCGTCGTTGGCTCCATCGCACTTAATTGGGCACGTTATGCATTGGACACGCTCGCCGGCCTCTTTGCTGGCCGGGCACAAGGCCGCGGTGTCGCCGGTCACTTCGCGCAAGGCCGCCGCGTGTGCCCTGTGCTCGCCATCGCCAGGGATGACAGCGAAGGTGCGCCACCCCCCGGCCGCGGCCTCGACAACGTCGGCCGCACTGTCACAGGAGGCCATGCAAAAGGCCCGGTGCTCAGCGGCCCACGCGTAGCGCCATTGGTGCGTATAACCTGCAGACCAATCGGCCGACAATAGCAGATTGCGCCATACCCGGGCCGGCACCATGGCCGGATCGCCGTACGTGCCGAGCCGGATTTTTTCGCCATCGCCTAGCATGCGCAGCGCGGCCCACCTGTCAACGCCGAGCATCGCGGCGGCCTCGGCCAGTTCTATATAGTCCTTTGACCGGTCCCTCTGGCGTTCCGATTTTACGCGGCGGCCGGTGGCCTTGTCTGTGCGCATAATCGGCAACGAGTGAATCGAGGCCCAGACGCCCGCAAGGCTTCGATTGTCAACGTAGCATGATCGCTCGCCGGTTTCCGCGTCGGGTCGGTGTGGGCAATGGCCGCAGATTGACAAGTCAAGCCCGCGCTTCATCGATTGCGACGGGGTAACGTCTTCTCGCAAAATGTAGGTTTGGCGGACCTTGCCGGTTTTCCGGTTGCCCGATGACCATTGCAAGGCCACCATGACTGGCGCGCCGTCCATCGGCGATGGGCCGCGGTAGATGATAAGGCCGCGCCGGTTCTTAATGGCCCGGATTGCTTTTGCTTGTGTGTTTTTCACCGTTGGCCTCCTTTCACAAAAGAGCGCAGCGCGGCCGCACAATCGCTAGCCGATGACGAGGCCGCCGCGATTATAGCGTATCGACCGCTCGCGTCGCCTGCCGTCCGGGCCTGTAGCGTCTGCCGGTCTACCGAGCCGGCCAATTGTGACCAAATACCGGCCGAGCGCTCGGCCAGCACGTAATAGTAACGCGTCGCGATAGGTAGCCGGCCATCAACGTGGGAAAGGCTTCCGTCGTTCCCGATAACGTAGGAGGCCCACACGTTTTTTGTGTAGCAGGCCTCCGTCGATGTTTCGATTTTCTTATGTTCACAAGCCATTTTCGATCCCTTTTCTGCCGATCCATCGACATTGCGCGGAGCCTATCCCGCGTTCGGCTGGGCCGGGCTCAAGGCCCCGGCGGGCCTGTAGCCTACCATCGACGCTTTAGGTGCTCGTCTGTGACCAGGTCAGCTTGTCCGGACACCGCCACGCCCGACAGGATGCCTGTCCGCAGCTTGTTTTCGGTATCGGCCTGGGCAGCGTCGAGAGCCCGCTTACCGACGATAAGGGCCCACCCGTTGCCCGCTTCTACCATCGCATCAGACCATCGGATCTCTTGACGGTTGAATTCTCCGTCGTGAAACATGAGCCACAGAATCGGTAGAAAGCTATCGGCGAATGGCGGCGTAATCCGGTTCCCGCGGCCATCGTAGCCGGCATAAACACAGTCGCACCAGTCATCCATGCCACCCGCGGGGTAGCTAACCGCAACCGGCCGGATGTGGGGATAGCAACCGCCCGCGGCCAGGATCGCGTCGAGCACATCACTTGCGATGGAGTCGCCGAGCGCCATGGTGGTTCCGCTGTCCTGGGCGGCCTTGGCTTGGCGGACGTAATCGGCAAAGGTTTGGCGACTCACTTTGCACCCCCGTTCCGCTTGGCGATTTCGGCGACAATGGCCCCAGGATCGTCCGCGGGGGTTCTGATAATACGATGGGCCTCGGCCTTGTTCCACGCGGCTTTATAATCGGCCATTTCCTCGCTAACAACGTCTCTGTCATAGTCGCCGAATTGGGCCGACCAGACCCCCCCGCGCCGCTCGATCAAGGTGTAATAGTGTACGCTCACTTGGCACCCCCCTTCGGAGTCTCGAGGCCTTCGTTGATAAGCATATCCAAATCTGCTGCCAGCGTACGCAAACGGATGAGACGTTGGCAGGCCTTGACCTGGTTATCAGAGCCGCGCCACCGCGGCTTGTTCGCCATGTCCGCGGCAATCTCATTGGCCTTGCCGGTGATCATCGCCTTAAGCATCATGGCGTCGTCAAAGTTTAATCCGAGTTTCACAATCGTCTCGTTGTCCAACATCGCTCGTCCTATCTGGGCTCCCACCCTCACCGAGATAAACCCCGGCGCCCGGTTCCCTTAATAGTAGGGCTAAAAGACTGTCAACACGCTTCCGCAGCATCAAGGGTCGAATTCTACTCAACCGAACAGTTGAATACGAGTCAACACAACACCTTATGGAAACGGCCACCCCGGCCCGGCGTCGACCAGGTAAGCCCCACAGAGGCCGCCGACCGGTCGCCACGTTTCAGGGGTTACCGTGCGCGGGTGCGTTGGGAATGATGGGCGAAAGCTATAGGTTACCTGTAGACGTTACCCTGTAGACGCTAACCGCTAGACGTTACACTGTAGCTATTACCGCTAGAGCTTACCGTTAGACGCTAGCAATCGATACTATGTTTTGGGGGGTATAAAGTAGACAATAGTATTGCACAGGTTGGGCTGTACGTTAGGACTAGACACCTAAGCTGGACGGTTGAACTGGAAGGTTGGTTTGGACGGTAGGGTAGACGATTGGGTTGGGGTTGATCGTGTTGTTGGGAATATTGTGTAGTTGAATATCACTCATTCCCTGCGAACCCTGTTTTTGGTCCCGTTCATTACTCCGGCGCAGTTTCTTCCTTCTCTCTGCATCTTGTTGTAGTGGGTGTTCTGTCCGCTTGCGCTTCTGTATCAGTGGCATTCTCTAGGGCCAGAACAAAAGAACCATAACCGATCCAAAAAAAAGAACAAGGATAGGATTTAGGTTTCTTTCATTTAGGCGGATTTGGGCCAACCTGACAGAATGGCAGTCCGACTTCACCCCTTAGTGCTATACAACTGGGTGGTTGAATAGGTAAGCCGGGGTCCTCCACTTACCAGGCGGCTTAAATCCAAGGACAAAAAGGTCACCATCTGGCCCCAGGTGTGTGCCTTTTGTTTACAGCGTAGTCTCTGGGCGGTGGCGGTAGAGCGCCCAAAGCTGGGTGTCATCCTCGGCTTTACCTTGTTTTTGGAAGCTGATCGCATCGCCATCTTCAACAACCAACGCAAACTCCCACTTGCGGAACAGGCCGGGTATCCGCTTCCACTCGCTGATGTCTTCTGGCCCGTGTAGGGCTACGTTTTTGAACGGGTCACTGTCTTTTTTTAGCATGTCTTTGATGGGCATGATTGCACCTCCTATCTACTAAACGCGGGTTTCAGCATCGAAGTGGGACACGGGCTGTTCGATTTATTCTCCGCTGCCCGATGCCCCCTCAGGCCGTCGGCGTAGGGCAGTGCCGCAGCATCCGAAACAGTCCACAGATCGACGCCAGGAGCGCGTAGGTCGGACCAGTCGGTTATATCGTTGCTCGCTACTATGCCATCGAAGCCCCGCTCTTTGACCCTCGCCAGTTTGCCGGTTCCACCCATTGGATCGAGCACTAGCCTGGCGCCCTCCAGGAGCAGGTATTCAGCGAATATGCGGATGAATATGTCTGAGTATTTCGCTGGGTGCTGCATCTTCTCTCCCTTAGCGCCCTTGATTGGGCGGATAATCCTATAATAGCGGCGTTTTCAGAAGCAATCCTAAGTCCTGCCACGCCACTTAAGATTCCCTACAGGATCCGATCGGGGATGTAATGGGTAAGTCTAACCCCTCCACTTACCAAGCGGCTGTCCTTGACTGTTAATAGGGTGCGAGTAATGTAGGACCAGGATAGGAGATCAAAATGGCTGGTAAGAAACCAATCCCCGGACATGATGTTGAAATGGGAGGCGCTGCCGGCGGTGGCGTCCGTGGCTCTACTGTGCGCCCGCTACCCAGCGGAAGCGGGAGGGGCAGGATCGCAAAGAACCAAGGCGTCCCTCAGTCACACGTTGGGAGTGTTGAACTTTTCAAGGGCGGCAAGTCCCCGGTCAAACTGAAGCAGTCAGGGACTTCTGGGTCAGTCCGCTCCTCGGCAGCTAAAGCCAGTCTAATGGATCGAGTGAAAGCTAAGGCTAAGAAGTTCGCTGATAGCCGACCGCAGCGATCCGACAGCGATAAAGGCAGTCCAAAAATCTGGAAGAACGTAGCGTCTGAGAGAAGGGCGCATAACTCTAAGGACAGAAACGCATCGGACATTAAGATCGACTTCATTCACGCTGATGGCCCCGCTGTGCCGAAAATGGTTAAGGGGATGAGCCAGGCAGTGAGGCGACAAGTCTGGTCGCGCATCCCGAAGGCCCAGCGGATGAAGGCGATGGCTGGCTTCAGTGCCACCAAGAGTCAGGTCGGAGCGAAGGCCCACGCCGAAGGTCGTCAGATCATTCAGAAGGCTATTGCAGAACTCAAATCTGGTAAGCCCGGAAATCGGCTTGACGCAGCGCCAGAAGGCGTCTTTGCCAGAGCGCCCGGGCAGAGACGCGGGGGGGTAGCTACTGATAAGGCGATGAAGTCAGCAAGGAAGAGGGGCAAAGCTAATAAGGCTGCCCAAGCTAGTCGGCAGCGAGGAAGAATGGTTGACCCCGATTCGGTCCCGTTCTGACATGCCTAAGAAGCCAGAGGTCAGAGCCAAGGCGGCCGAACTTGCACTAAAGGGCAGGAAGTCCGACGCTTCTAAGATTACGCAGACCCCACAGTATCTTGCGTTTGCTGATAGAAGAGACAAGGAATTCAACTTCGAGCCGAACCCGCTGAAGCCGGGACTAGGGAAAGCTAGGCAGAAGAAAGCCGATGAGTTGCGGGACGAAGAGAAGGTCAAGCGGGATATCGGCAGGCTCAAGACCCAGGGTCTAAAGGTGGCGCCAGGGGTGCTCAGGAGTGCCGCGAAGAAAGCCGCGCAGGCGGAAGTGCTGACTCGTGGCCTAATGCCACTGGGATCCACTGGGTCATACGATCACAATAAGAACAGAATCAACATATCCGATGATGTAATGAATACAGACAAAGGCAAGCGGACGCTGCGGCACGAGATGGAGCACGCTTACGATGAAGCCGGAAACTTGTCTGGGATCCAATCCAAAGCGCTGAAGAAGCTGGGTGCAGTCGTTCCAGGCGCAAGGAAAAAGGGCGCGGGTATGCTCAGTGACGCTAGGCAGTACAGCCCGGAGCATATGAGGATCGGTGTCATGCACATCCGAGACGATGCGAAAAAGAACTTCGTTGATGGAAAAGACCTAGATGGGATCCTGAAGCTCGAAAAAGGCCGGAAATCCAGGCAGTACCTTGAGCGGATGATGAAGGCGAATCCAGGCATGAGTATGGACGATCTTGCAAAGCTAACTAATCAGATCGCCGCACGAAAACGTGCCGCCGGTCAGAGGCAGGCGTAAGACAGCCTACTGCCATTCTGTCAGGCTAAGACTTGAGTTCCTGCAGTCCATCTGTATAACCTGCCGCAGGAGGCAGGATGCCAAGACCCAAGATTGATCCAGGATTACTCGCTAAATGCCGCATCGATTGGGAAGCAGGCGTCTCTTTGCGAGATGTCGCTGAAACCTATGGCGTCAGTCTGGCCACGATCCGCCGATACAGAATCGCACAGTCCTGGTCACGGGATCTCTCAACAATCTCGTCCGAGAAGCTAGACGCAGCAAGAAAAGTTGTCGAAGACCGGATGATTAAAGCAGTCGAGGACGCAGGGAAGTCGATGGAGCACGTTCTTGAGCGCCACCGACGCACCTCCGATCGCATCGCAGAAATGCTCGAAGCATCGCTCGTAGAGGTAGACACCCTAAGAGGACAGGGAAACCCGTCAAAATACCTCTCGGCACTCAAAACTGCAGCAGAAGTCTCCATCTCCGTTCAAAAGCAGGAGCGACGCTCGTGGGGAATGGACCACAAAGAGGGCTCATCGGACCTCGAAGCTATTCTCGACGAGATCGAAGAAGAAGAAGGTGGGCGCAGCGAGCCAAAGCTAACCGTAATAGGACAGGATAAGTAAGATGCCGGAAGCTGATATCTCCCAGGTTCTTAACTGGATGACCGGTGGAGCGGATACTGTACTTATTGTTCTGGCGATCAAAGTATGGCGGAAGATAGACCTGTGGAAAGCGGCCGTGGACAAGGCGCTAGAACAGGTAGATAGAAACACGAAAGAGATCAAACGGATCAAAGAGGTACTCGTAAGGTACATCGATAAGGGAGACAAGAATGAAGCTGCTAGACCCGACAATGTTAGAGTTCCTGTTCGCTGAACTACTCAACTCACTGAAACTAAGCCTGGACGCAGCATATAAGAATCGAGAAGAATCGGTTCTTGATGATCGCCAGCAATACAACGCATCACTACGGATCGCCAGGGCAGAGGTCGAAAGAGTCCTCAATGTCATTGGAACGCAGCATGAAGACAACATGCGCGAGAAACACCGGGCGATTACACGCAGGATCAAGCACTATAGCAACGAACTGAAGTCCTACTCCAGCGACATCAAGACGCATACTTCAGATACGATCAAGTTCGTCAAAGGATACGTCCGGTTCCTTACCGATGCACACGTTCTGCTCACAGAGGATACGTCGAAAGATAAACGACAGAGCATCCTTACATCGGCAGGCTGCGGGTGAGCCGCCTAACCAGCCAGACAAATACCAGGGTACGAGAGGAAATACTCAAGTGCCGTAAGGATTTTGTCTACTTCGCAAAGACCTACCTCAAACTGGTAGATATCAACGGCAAAGTAAAACGATTCAAACTATACGTCGCCCAAGAGAAGATCAAGGAATCGATGGAGAGCAATCCCCATACGATGATAATCAAGGCACGGAAGCTCGGATCGACCACGTTTATTGCCGGGTATTTCCTATGGAAGGCGCTGTTCAATAAGAACACGCGAATCGCAGTTGTCGCACACACAGATGAGGCAGTGAAGGAGATCTTCTCGATCTACCAGCACTTCTACAACAACCTGCCGCACGAGTTGAAGGTCAAGGCGATAAAGAACAGGGATAATCAACTACTTCTGGTCACCGGATCACAGATCAAGATCGGAACATCATCCTCAGAGAGTTTCCGTGGGCAGACGTATCACTACATCCATGCGTCAGAGTACGCCTTCTGGAAGAACCTCGGGGTCACGATCGCAGGGCTCTTCGGAACAGTTGCCGATAACGCAACCATCATTCTCGAGTCGACCGCAAACGGGCTCAATGAGGCGAACGAGATGTGGACCGGAGAATCCGGGTTCTTAAAGCTATTTCTCGGATGGAAACTCGATGATCGACTCAATCTAAAGAAGGCGATGTATAAGGACATCACCCCGGAAGAGCGAAAGTACATCAAAGAGTACGAACTAACCGACACCCAGGCAAACTGGATGGTCAACCGGCTGAGAACGAAGTGCGCCAACAACTGGCAGATCTTCAACCAGGAGTTCCCGGCTACAGCAGAAATCGCCTTCGTTACGTCTGGTCAAAGATTCTTCCCCGAGCCCTTCCCGGTGGTCGATGCGTTCCCAGGGTATAAAGAATACGAAAAGAAACTTAAGTATCACGTCTATTCAATGGGTGTTGATACCGCATCTGGGTCGCCTGGTGGAGATTTCTCCTCCGTAATGGTGCTCGATGTGACGGATACTGACAGGGTCCGCATGGTAGCCACCTTCTACCGCCGTATCCCCCCCGCAGAGTTCAGGGACGAAGTCCGAAGGATCGCCGTCGAGTATGGGGCGTTATGCGTCATAGAATCTAACTCATACGGCTTGTCCATTGTCGAAGGGATGATGGAGGACGGCTACGCCAGGCTCTACCGAGAGACGAGGTGGGATAGAACAGACAAGCGGTGGATGGAGAAAATCGGATTCTCCACAACGTCAAAATCCCGCAACCTGCTCCTCTCAAGACTCTACGAATACGTCAGCCGAAAATGGCTCAATGTCATCTGCCCCAACTTCATGGTCGAGGCGAATGCCCTGATCTACAACTCTAGGGGAAGAATCGAGGCTGCTTCCGGTAAGCACGATGATATGGTAATCGCGGCTGGACTTGCCCTCATGGGCATTGACCAAGTTAGTGAGATAGTAGAAGAACTTGCAGAAGTCCAAAGGCCAAGCAACATTAGGGACATGGTCCAGTGGGAGTTGGCAACAGGTCGCTCCTTCAAGTCAACAACCGACGCCGATTTTTCAGAATCCCCGATCGACGCCGCTTTAGCAGATATACCGGGGGCTCTGTAACTACGGTCGTCAGCACGTTAGTCTGGCAGAAAGGTGCGTAATGTCTTTGCTTTCTGAAGAGCAAGAGAACGAGCTAGTCGCACGGCTCGAGGGGAATATGTCTGAAACGTCTGAGGAGCAGGTAGAAACTGCCGCCGAATCGGACTCTGAGGAGGTTGTTAGCGCCACCCCCGAAGAGAGCGCTACCGATGAGGCCGTAGAAGCTACTGCAGAAGAGACGCCGACGGCAGTGGAAGAAGTAGAGGAAGGGCACAGTGTTCCATACGCTCGCTTCAAGAAAGTTATCGACGCCAAAAATGGCTTCGCAGACGAACTTGAGGCGCTCAGAGAACAGATGTCCGAACTCAGCAGCCAACAGACTGCAGTGAATCAAGAGGTCGAAGCTCCTGCCTATACACCGGCAGAGGGTGACGAGTATATTGATGAAGCTGTACTCAATAGGCTCGGTTCTATGTCGCAGACGATTCAGGATCTCCAGGTGCAAGAGGCACAACGCCAACTGGAGGTAGAAGTGGGAGAGGCGGTAAAAGCCCACCCGAACGTCCCTGAGACATATTTGCTTCAAGAGATCATTCGTGATCCCAACTCGGATGCAATGAGCCTAGCTCAGACGTATTCGGTACAAGTTGGAGAGATCGAAGAGGCAGCGATTTCTCGTTACCTCGCAGAGCAAAATGCAGCCGCTCCCGCTGCATCTGCTAGTAGCCCGCCGGACATCCCCCCCGAAGTGGATGGGTCGAGCCACAGAACATCAAGCGGCGGACAGGGAAATAACCAGTCCGCAATGAACCCAATGGAGTCCGCTACCGTAGCCCTATTGAAACGGCTCGAAGCGGGCGGCTTTTAAGGAAATAGAAAATGGTTGCTACACTTACAGGGTCCCTAGACCCAATCCTAAAGGACTTCTACGCAGGTCCTATCGCCGATACTCTCAATCGCGAGATCGAGATGGTCGATATGTTCAACAAGAGCAAGATCAGTTGGGTCGGTCGTAAGGGCATCATGTCCGTTCGCACGGGCCGCAACAGTGGTCGAGGCTTCGTTGCCGAGGGCATGGCTCTACCCGCTGCTGGGCAGAATCAGTATGCTGACCTCGTGTTCGAGGCCAAGTACCTCTACGGCCGCACCGAGATCACTGGTCCCGCTATCGCTCAAGCCAAGGCTTCTGCCGGTGCGTTCGTAAACGCCCTGAAGGAAGAACTGGATGGCGCTATCGAGACGGTGAAGGACGATGCCAACGCTACCATGTTCTTTGGTGGTGGTACTGTCGGGTTCCTGAACCAGCGCAAGACTGAAGCTCTTCCGGCGAACTGGGAGTTCTCGGGTAACTACTCGGAGATTCCCGCCAACGGTGCCCCAGTAGATTGCAAGATCGTTCGTTGCGATACTTACCAACAGGTTGGCGCTGTCATCACTGTGCAGCGTGCTCCGGCTATTACTGCGACTCCGGGAACCGTGCTCCTCGATGCACTGGACACCTCCGTCGTCGCTGATGGAGTTGCTTGCGCCATCGTCGTGATCGCTGATACGGCGGGTGACCCTACGATTGACCAGGCTATGGGCATCTATGGCAACTTGGCGGCAGGCACCTATGCAGCCCCGACTCAGCACTTCACTGCGGAGCGTGATACCACTCTTCCGGTCGGTGTTGAGTCGCTGCATTCGACCATCCTGACCGCAGCACTGGGCGCCGGGACTCGTACTGCGATTACCACCCAGCGCATTCAGGCGATGCTGGACGAGATTGCTAGCCAGTCGGGCACCAGCCCGGACATGCTCTACTGCAACTACATCTTCCGTCAGGAATATGCTGAGTTGATGAACGCCAACCTCCGGGTTGACGCTCGAGACGGCAAGAAGAGCGGTGACCCCGGTTTCGACATGGGTCAACTCTCCTTCAACGGTCTGCCCCTCAAGGCGAGCCGTCATTGTGGCAAGGGGCTGCTCGTTGCCTTGAACCGCAAGAGTTGGAACTTGGTCGAAGTTCAGTCGCCTGGATTGGCTGACCTCGACGGTAGCGTGCTGAGTCGCTCTGCCGGCACTGATGCGTATGAAGCCTTCGTGCGCTGGTACTATAACTTGGTCTGTAAGCAGCCGAACCGTAACGGTGTCATCTGCGGGATCAACTTCTCAGGAGCCTAATAGGCTGTTGTCCTTGGTTGGGTGGGGGGCTTCGGCCCCTCGCCCTCCCTTGGGGGGGATCATGGAACCGGCTTTTCTCGTGGTCGAGATACTAAAGTTAGCGGTGCTTTACATGCTGTACCGCACCATAAGAAGCTATGTCGGGCCAATGCTCGATGAGCACGATGACCAGATTGAAGAAGTCGATGAGATACTTGGAGATCCAGAATGATAGGACAAGGAATCAGCGGCGGCCAAACCTTCGGAACCAGTAGAGATGACCTCCTCAGGGAAGCCACTAAGAAGCGTCTCGCAGCAGCAGAAGCAGCAAAAAAGGGAGCCAGTGCAAAGTCTATTGGATCTGGCATCGGAACTGCTCTAGGCGTTGTAGGTGGTGGGCTAGTTGGGGGTCTGCAAGGGGCAGTTACCGGAGGAAGTATTGGCGCTACCCTTGGAAGCGCTGCCGGAGGAATGGTTGAGGGCGAAGAACCGACAGGTGATCTGCTACAGGCAGGCAATGTTGCTTCCTCGAAAAGAGGCAAAGAGCTACTTGACCAAATGATGAAGGCTTGGGGCTAACTATGGCTAAGACTCCTAAGTCTCCTGATCTCAAGACACAGATCGAGGAAGCAACATCAGATAAGAGCCAGCTAACCCGTGTATGGGACCTGTGCTCACTGTTCTTGCGTGGAAAGCAGCACGTCCGGTGGGACCGCGGAGCGAATAACTTCACGCGTACCCGGAACAGAAGCGGATCCACAGTAACGATCAACCTTATTTTGAACATCTACCGGAACCTGCAATCAAAGCTGGCTCTGGCATATCCATCCATTACTGTCCTTCCCGCCTCGCCATCGAGCGAGGATATCGTAAAGTCTCAAGCAGCGGAGACTGCCCTCAAGTACTACTGGTCGAGAGACAAGGTTAAGCGGACACTATCCGATGCGCTGGGGTGGGTTCTTCTCACCGGCAACTGCGGACTATACACGCGATTTACGGGCAAAGAAGTAACGACCGACGTGGTCAGCCCTTATGACATGCTCTTCGAGCCAGGGGCCACCAGTTTTGACCAATCCGCCTGGGTGGCGATTCGCCAACTGAAAGACCGATTATCGCTAGAGGAAGCTTACCCTGAGCACAAAGAGTTTATTAAAGAGCAGTCAGTAGCTGACCCCCGCGCCAGCCTACAAGGCTACTTGAGCATGAACGAGCAGCGTGTCCTCAAAGACCGGCTCGAAACTTACGAGGTATACTTCCGCAACGGGGATCGGGTGGTTCTTCTTGGGACCCGTTACATCTTCAAGGGAAAATGGCCAGGCGATGCCTTCCCTGTTCAGTTCATTCGGCATACCCAGGTCCCCGGAAAGCTATGGGGAATGGGATCTGTTGAGCCGCTCATCGAAATCCAGACGAACTACAACCGGGCGCGTGAGCAGGTCATTGAGAACGCCGATCTGATTGCTAACCCAAAGTGGATGATTCCGAAGACCGCCGGGCTGGCGTCGGGCGCACTGGGGAGCAAGGCTGGCGAGAAGGTATTCTATAACGCCGCGGGTGGGCCACCCCCCAAGCCTGTGTCGATGCCCTCCCTTCCGGGCTACGTTCTGTCTAACGTCCAGCAGTTAGCATCTGAGATGCTTGATGTGGCTGGAGTCCACGCAACGACACTCGGGAAGCGAGCCGTGGGCGTCCATTCGGGGAAAGCTATCGAGTCGCTGTCCGGCAAGGACATGACCCAGCTTCAGGCAACCCAGTCGAACATCGAGGAAGCTGTCGAGGATATGGCGACCGTGGTCCTCACTCTGATGAAGAAGTATTACACTGAGCCCCGCATGATGAAGATGCTAGACAACATGGGGCAGGTCGTCTTTCAGCAGTTACAGGATACTGATCTAGTCGAAACCCCCGAGGTGTTCCTCGAAGCTGGATCCTTATTCCGAGACGAGAAGCAGGATCGTGACCAGAAAGTCATGGATCTTCTGGAGATGAAGCTCATCGATCCGGCTACCGCCCTCAAGGAGCTATCGTTCCACACAGGCAACTCGTTCGTCTCGAAAGAGACTCAGAGCATCGCTCATGCAAGAGAACTACTCGCTGCATCGATCGAGGGCGACTTCATTGAGATCTTCCCGACGGACGACCTCAAGACATTCGAGAAGGTATTCAGCGACTTCATCCGCACCGCTAACTACTACGAACTGCCCGATGACCGCCAAGATTACATTCGGGACATCTTGGTTTCAATCCAAACGCACGGCCAACCGGACATGGACGCCCGTTCTGAAATGCTCACTAAGACCGTGTTCCCTCGGCTGGAGCGAGCGGAGGAGGATGCTCAGAAGACAGTTATGTCTATGGACTCCCCTGTTGCAGGCGCCCAAGTGGCAGCGGCAGCGGATGAGTTCTCGGCGCTCAAGATGAATCGGCAACTGCTCGACGGAGCCGCTGATCCCGAACAAGGGCTGCACCGCACGCTGATGGGGGGTGGAGGATGAACGTCACCGAGGTCTATACGCTCTTCGGCGCGCTGATTGACGAGACGGACGATACATTCCTGACGGTCGCCGATCGTGAGGCATATCTGAAAACGGGTTACCAGGAGTTCCGGGACCACGTTAATTCCATCGATCCAGATATCTACCTAAAGTACAAACTGCTGGCTGTCGGCGGGGTGCGGGAGCTAGATCTTAACGGGGTACTCCTAGGTCCCGCTGCTGTTACTCAGATGGATCGCCTTGTCCGCGTGGCAGCGATCGACAGTATTGCAAACAACAAGGTCAGTGTTTATCTGCAGCCTGCCTCGACAACATCTCAGTTGTTTGAGGGCGACGGTGACTATTGTCTTTCAGGCGACAAGCTCGTCTTTGGCGTCGAATACAGCGGTGATATCCGGGTCGAATATGTTGAAACCCCGACGGTAGACTGGACGCTTCATGGCGCAGCGGACAACGAGTTCATCGACAATCTCAACGCCCAGCATCCCATGATCGCCCTGCTCGCCGCACAGTATTATGCCATTCGGGATAATGCCCCGAACATGGTCCTGGACCACCAGTTAGTGCGTAAGCGTAGCGAGCTTGAATCGTGGCTGACAGTTGGTCGGCACACTTCTGCAGCGCAGTTCGTCAACTCCTGGAGAGTCTGATGGCTGCTCGCGCAGAAGAGGTAGAACTCCTTCAGGGGGGGACCGAAACACGTTCAGCCGAAAAGGTTGGCTGGGTCCAGAATATGTGGCGGCCTTTCGGTCGTCGAGAGTGGGAAGTTCGACCAGGATGGGGACAAGCTGCCGAGCACGACACCACCGCCTCAATGCGTCTCCATGTTGGCACCGATTGGGGCTATAGAGAGCACCTTGGGTCCACGCTTATTGAGACTTCGTTCGGAACGGAGCAGGTCGTCTCCATTCATCTGATGAGGGGCTTCTCCGGCGAAATCGAATCCAAAGGCACCTACGCTGAGTTCTATTCAGTATCTATCGTTGATCTCGACACGGGTGGTCGGTGGGAGGAGCTTATCCATCAGCCGACGAGCGATAATAACGTCGACTCGATGCCCATGGATGAGTGGCACGCCAACTACGAAACGAATGAGGACGAGGATCACGAGCAGTGGATCGCTGGATCTACTGACCGGTTCTACTTCGCTACGTTCGAGGGTGTTCTCTATCTAGGGAATCGGCGCACGGGTGTCATGGTCTACCGCCCTACGGACTTCCGTCGCTCCCGTCGACGCCAGGTAGAAACAGCGCAGGATATATCGTGGAGCAAGCAGTACGGTGAGTCGAGTCTTCTAACGCGCCTGACCCCGGTAAATGGGCTCGTCTCTGACGCTTTCGCTTATCTCAACCGTAGTACTTTTCCTGAGGTGCTTGCCCTTTCTGATTATCAGGGCCGACTGGTTGTCGCGAGCGAGCACGAGGTCTTCTTTTCTGACCCGAGTTATGCTGCGTCGTTCGCTGCATCTAACAGCTTTAGTGTCCCATCCGAAAAGCCGATTACAGCCATCGCTTCCATCGCTGATAGCCTAATGATCTGGACTGAATCAGAGACATTCTACTACCAGCCATCGTCGGGGTTCGTCATATCCACGGGCAGGATCGTGAAGGTCAGCGACCACGTTGGGTGCATTGGTGGACACGCTGTCTCCCGCCAGGGCACTGGAGTTATCTGGGTCGATCGTAATGGTGTGTGGTCCTCGAACAATGGTCTACAGATCAACGACGCTAGCGCCCCGATCCGAGGATTCTTCAACGATCAGGTCACTTCGCCGCTAAACGCCTTCTTCGTGAACAATGGACTCAGCAGCCCGGCAACAGATGAGCAACCGCGCACCTCTTACTCATTCGATTCCCGCTCAGATGTTTCCATTGCTCACAACAGTCGCTACGGCGTCACACTCGTCTCCTTCTCCGAGATGAACGTCCTCTGGTGTTTCGACGGTCAGAACTGGTCGCTATGGCCCGTTGAGTCGATGGTGAGCACCGATGCCGGACAATCTATCGTCGGAGTCAAACGGGGGCTTACGAATCCGGCAGTGCTGTCGGGCAAGGAAGACTTCTACCTCGTCGGTGGGATCCAGGAACAGACCCTGGTCGACGCATCGCCTGTAGGGCTCAACACGGTGGCGTCGTCTTACTACATCACGACGCTGGGCCGGGGCGGCGGGCTGGATCGCTCGATCAAAGATGAGGATGAGCGGATCATCTCCGGCTACTACGAAAAGCCGGTCACGGGGGCTTCCGATGCGAGATTCTACTTTGGTGAGCCGATTGTTCAGCGCAATGGTGAGCGGTGGATCCCGGTTGATCTGGTTACTGATTCTGGCGGGGCGAGCCTGCCTACGCACTTTGACCTGATCTTCACCTTCGATACAGCAAATTGGAATATAGCGCTGGCAGGTGGGGCAACCATTGACCTTATTACGCCGACAGAGCGCAACCAAAGTATAGGTGGCTACAGTTTAGGAGCCCCTGTTGCCGGAGTATCTGAGGCGCAAGTCTATCTTGGCGGCGTTCCTAACCCGGCTGGTAATGAGATACGGATTAGATGGAATGCTGCCGAGTCCCTTGCTCATGTACCCGCAGGCCCCGGCGCTCTACAGTTAACCCCGCTGAATCGTAACCCTATGTTCTACCTGAAGTTTTATCCCGTTGGCGCTGTCGCCCCGACGACGATCAACTGGGGCTTCACCTTCTCTACTGCCCAGGTACTGAATGCGGTTCCGGTCACAGACCTCGCCTCGGTGTATGTCTGGGAGCAGGCGTTTCGCTCGATACCAAACACACTGTCAGCGGAGTCTCAGCCTGTAGACTGGGCATTCAAGGGGACCCAGATTGGGCTCGAACAGGGGGGCCAGGTTAAAGCTCGTGGTGTATATGCCATCATGAAGAGCCGGGGACGATCCACCAGTCCAATCTTCCCTAACTGGCTATGGGGCGTCTACAATACCCTGCTTGGCTCTGACTGGAAGGGATGGTCATCTCAGATTGTTGATACCACTGAGAATATGACCAACATCGAGAACAAGTCCCCCATTCGGACCCGAGTTAAGGATTCATCTGGGGACATGATCTACCGGACGTTCTCCGGCGGGCCCCGATACGGGTCATACCTGATCGACGACGAGGAACTTGATACAATATCCACGTCAGACAGCGTCCGGGGAGAGCAAATCAGCTACATGCTATTCGGGTTCATCCGCTCAAGGGCAGAGGGTCTTATTCTAAGCAGAGCAAAGGCGGTGATTCGTCGCGTCGGTGGGCGCCGGAGGATCGGCAGATGACCCAGAATGTCGTCATGGACATGACCCGTTCCCTCCCTGGTTCGATGAACGCTCGAACGGGTGACGAGATTTCTAATCAAGTAGGGAGCCTAGCCGAAACCGTTGTCGAGGCAGGAGAGGTGATCTCTGAAGTTATGGAAACAGGCAACAGCATCCTGCTATTATCGGGGGAGCATGGCGGGGTAACGCTTACAAAGCCACACACCACCCTCCGCGGAGTCCCCGGTGCCATTATCGGCAGGCTCGTCCGCATCGAGGATGATGCCATTGTTACCGGGGTCCACTTCCGAAGCTCGGGTGACGAGACAAATGCCAAGCACCTAGTCCGAGTGAAGGCGGGAGCAAAGGTCGTCTTCCAGGACTGCATCTTCGAGCGAAACAGTTCGGATGAGTCGACTGCACCAGTTGCCCCACCTGCCACAGAGAACTGCTTTGTTCTCATCGACAACGGAGGGTCCGCTATGATTACTGGAAGCGTCTTCCGCTCACAGGCTGCCACCGGAGCCATGTCTTCAGCAGCAGGGACAGTCGTTCAGAACCTTGCGCCGGTAGCAGGAGCAGTCCACGTTGGATGGGGCGCTAACCTGTCCACCCAATCACACGGAACAACCGTCACTACGAGCCCGGAGATAACGTGAGTATTCGCGTCTTCACAAACCAGCAGTTCGCTGAGGGAACAACCATCGACGGCAACCGAGTCGAGATGTCTCTTCAGCAACTCGAGAAACGGGTTGATACTGTACCTTATGGTGATGTCAAAACGAGGTGGATGCAGACCCAGTATGTGATGGGATGGAACCCGATAACGACCATAGCCCCGTCGTTTAACCAGCATCCGTGGCTTCGGACTGCTAATGTCAACTCCGATGTGTGGGGCTCGCTCCCTGACCACGGGATTATGAACCCAGAGCGCCTAAAGGGCATCAAGAACAAGAGCATCGCCCCCCGAGACTGGACAGCAAATAGCGATGAGACTCTATACTCCTGGACGACCAAGCTATCGATTACTAGCCCAGCAGTCCTAGATGGCCTAGATGTTATGATGCTAAGGGATAGCGTCTATAACCAGCCGATCGCTGCTTCCATCTTCAGCGATGTGGATATCGTTATCGATATTGATAGCCCATTCTCGCCAGAGAGCCGTACCCAGAATGCCGTAGAACTGCACCGAAAGAACTATTCGTCCCTCGGGACCGAGATTCGACCGGGTGCGCTAGCCCAATCTGGTGACATGCTGCCGTCGTTCTCTGCGATAGGTGGTGATATCGACGGGTCATCGCTCAATCTTAGCGATCTAAATATCCCGCTATACCCAGGCTCGAGATTGCGTATATCAATGATTATACCACTGTATGATCCTCTGGACCCAGGATATGGCGCATGGGGAGTCAGCCCGTGGCGTACATTTGTTCCTGGAATGGTGATCTCACTCTTGGAGCCCGTGACCAATGGCTAAGATCGGATTCAAGCGGCTTACCCGTGGCGTAGCCCTACTCACAGACCACATCCATGCCCAGATTCAGAAAGCTGCCACCCGCCTAACAACAACTGGCGTCGATAGCTCGAATCTCGAGGCAGGCTGGGGAACGTTTCGGATGAACCTGTCGTTGCCTTCAACGAACTCGACGGGGTTTACGGCAGCGGTTGTCCCCTTCACTCTTCCGCCCCTCCAGGAGTTCTTCACGACGATCCCAGGGGTGTCTAACCCCTCCACTCCATTGCTTGTCCTTGAGGAGGCTTCGTTCAGCTTCGACCAGAGGTCAGAGCCCGCTGCTATTGCTGACGGATTAGGCGGTTCAATAGAAGGCAATATCTACTACGACGGCGCAGAGAAGCTAGATGTCCGACTCGTTATCTTCGAGAAGGATATGGAAGCATGGAAGACTGGGACACTCTTTACAAAGCAGGAGTTCACTCGTGAAGTTTACTCGCTAACAATCCCGGCTATCGCTTTGTCTGGGGAGTTTACTCGACTCAACCCGGTAGCTCAGAGCGGCCTCGATATTGTTTTCGATCCCTATAAGACCTACAAGATGCGTCTCGAGTTTCCGAAGTTGGCGGATATGATTATCCCGAGCGCCACCGTCTCTCTAAAGTTCCGCTCCCCTCTTGTTCCAAGGCTCGATAACACCGGAGCTTTTCGCTCGCAGCACCTTCCCCTTGCTTACAACGGTGCTCGGCAGACAACGCCCCTCGTTATTCCTGTCCCCGCTGCTGGAGCCCTTGTCGAGTCGGACGTTGCTGATGGCGTCGAAACCGTTATGGAGTCCGTGGACGACGTGATTCGTGGAAGACTCGTTGGTGGTTACTCAGACGTTAGCGCCCCGCTTGTCGGTGAAGAGATTCTGGACGACTCCGCCTATGAGGTCATCGCTGTTCCTATGTGGGGTAACGGGTGGGCAATTGAGGGCGGCACTGCTGAGTGGGCTGCCCTTCCCTATATGGCAGCAGGGGACACAAGCCCTACGATCGACCGTCGGATCATTCCTTTGCACCAGCCCGTTGAGGTCCACCATGTCATCGCTGCTGCAAACTATACTCGCAATCTGGCAGATGCTGACGACCAGACCCAGGCAGGAAGAGGCTATCGACCAGTCTCCCCGACGTTCGCTCAGTCTGTCTCTGTCGGCATTGGAAGTGCTATCCGATCTGACCAGAATACAGTCCGCCAACTAGCCCTCGCTACTTGGGACCCCGCCGGAGTTGCCAGCTTCAGGATCGACGAGGTCGGTGAGAATGCCGAGTTTGGCGACCTATGGGACATTATGAACATTCCACTTGTCGGTGATGGCGCTGATCTCGGAACAGGATACTCAGCCAGTACCATCCCAGGGTCTGCCCTTTCCAACACAGGGAAACCTGTCTTTGCTGGAAAGTCGGATTCCCCACTGGCCGCTCGCAGTAACTTTGCGGATCTGCCCCCCTCACTCGGCGGAACGTATGCAGCAGGTGCAGCACTCCCAAATGTCAAGGACCAGTTTCTCGAAGTTCGGTGGCGCATTCAGGATGTAGGCGGACTAGGAAACCCGATAACCTGGGCTAATAACGAGATGGTTATTGGCAAAGGTGGACACTGGGTGTTCATCATCTGTAAGAAATATTTGTGTTAGGAGTATGTAATGCCTGGAGAACGTAGATCGAGCCTCGTTGACCCGAACGCCGAGGAAGAGGAGAAACTGCCGACGTACGGAAAGAAGAAGGTCGGCTCGCTTTGGGACCAGACTATGCAGACCCTCGGCTTTGGAGGAGCAAGCAGTGAACCTGCCAGCGACTTCGAGGATCCTGGCGTGGACCCATACTTCCAAGGAGTTGATCGGGCGCGAGATTCGGCAGTCGAGAAAGCACGCCGTATCGCTGCAGAAGTCCGGTCAGGCATCAAGTCCGTCGAGGAAGCTGGCGATAAAGGCAGGGGGCTAATGCGCCGCCAGGCTGCCCAGGGTCTAGCCGCTGGCATCGGTGCCACGGCTGGCAGGGCCGCAGGTGCAGGTAGAGTCGGCATTCTCCAGCAGGGAGCCCTCGACCAGGGTGCCCGACTGGCTGAGTTCGAGGTTGGGCAAGCAGAAAGGCTGGCTGCGGCTAGACGGAAAGCAGCCGAGGCGGATTTAGGAGCAGAGGTCTTTGCGAAAGAAGCGGAGGATGACTTCGCCACCCAGGAGACAAGGATGGGGACAAGGTTCATAGAGGTCGTCAGTCCATACAAGGACCAGGGCCTCGGTGGCTGGCGCGGCAACGACGAAGAGGGTGCAGCAAACGCTCTGGAGAAAGACCTGTTGCCAACAATCAAGAACAAAGTCCTGCGGGATCGCCTGATTGATCAGATCGCTAGGGTTCGATCTGGCGAGTTGAAGTTCTGATGGGCCGCATCATACCGTCGGGAGATGTCTTCAGGCCTGCCCTAGGTCGCCGTGATCCCCTCCAGATGCCTCGTCCAATCACGGATAGACTGGCGCAGAAGTGGATGTCGCCCGAGGGTGTTCTGTCTGGGCTGAAGACTGTCGAAGGGATTGGAACCTCTCGAACCATTGGTGCGATTGCCAACAAACTGTTCCCGGAAGACCGTGAAGCTATGGTCGCAGAAGCCGCTGCCCGGCGCGTGGGGGCTGCCGAAGCTCCTGCCGCACCAGCGGAGCCTGCTGCTGTCCCTGGGAGAGAGAGGCCCCCGGTGATGGCTATTGGGCCACTCCAGGCTGCTAATAACCGCGCTAGGATCGAGGCCCAGGACAAGGAGAACCGTGCTGCTGCTGCCCAAGATGAGGCGGCCTCGGTAGAAAGAGCGACAAGCGCCAGGGTGAAGGCAACGGAGCTAGTTGAACGACGGGCAGACCGGGACCGTTCTGTGCTGCTTAACATGATGAACAAGAAGATGATAACTCTCGAGGCCGCGAAGAAAGCGTGGGTTCTTATTAGCGAGCGGGAGAGGGCAGGAATAGACGCCGCGCACGCTCAAGAGAAGTCATACGGCCAGGGACGAGTTTCCTCCATGCGGGAGAGCCTGGTCGCTCCGATAGAGCAGAAGGCGGCGAAAGAGCGGGCTAACGTACAGAGGCTTCTGGCTAGAGATGGGTTGACCAACGTTGCTGCACGCTCCGCACTCCAGTTGATCAATGATCGGGAGAAGGCTGCAATGGACGCGCTCACCGCTCAGAATCCAAACCTCCTTTCTAGCGGTGATGATATCAGCCAGCGCTCTCCCCTCAGCGTCGTCGAGTTGACTGGCCCACCAGACCCAGTAGCCCCCCAGCAGGGCGGTCTACCCACTATTACCGTTCAGGCAGGAGACTCGGTTAGCGCTCTGGCCAACCGCCACAACATCACGACGGATCAGCTTGTCGCTGCCAACCCGCAACTGAGTGACCCTAACCTTATTCGACCAGGCCAGGTGCTCTCTCTGCCTCAAACTGTGGCGCCAGAGGTGGTCGTAGAGCCGGAGGTGGTGGTAGAGCAAGAGGTCCAGCCAAGAGCCGAACCATCCCCCCCGCCGAAAACCGAAAGGCAGAGAGCGGTCGATATGCTCATGATCTTTGGGGAAGAACCCCATAGGCAGCGAGCAGGCGTTATGTCTGTTGCGTCCGTGGCGCGTACCCCGGAGGAGCAGGCAAACGTAATGACCTGGGCTCGCAACGTCTATGTACCCCCTCGGA
>Ga0209756_1001433_pt1 | contig 21977 bp, 14 predicted proteins | sample ETNvirenome_6_85_FD_184071 | JGI IMG/M metagenome (GOLD analysis project Ga0209756, IMG submission 184071) | Marine viral communities from the Pacific Ocean - ETNP_6_85 (SPAdes) (version 3) | ecosystem: Environmental > Aquatic > Marine > Oceanic | place: Pacific Ocean | collected 2013-06-19 | reverse complement strand
TGTAAAGTATATCGAGCTTTCCTCGATATCTAATGTATCACCCTTGATCTAACTTGTCAAGGGTATTTTGTTGTTGTATCGCGTTTGTATGGGCCACGACAAACCCAAAGTCTTTTCCGTGCTCAGTTTCATAAATAGCATATGACACGTTGCGAAAAGCATTTCTTGGCTTTTGCTTTAGTGTGTCTACAATGCGCTTATGAAGCCCTCCGTCGGTCTCAAGTTTTTCCTTATTTATACATAAATAATAACACAGTTGGCGAGGGGTGTCAAGGTCAAAAAGCCATTTTTCTTGAATACTTTTGGTCTCCAAAATGCCAATTGTGCGGATGCGTGCTGCATCTAAAGGTGGTGCCACAATGCCAATTTCGGGCTCATTGTGGGCGAAATAATTGAGATAATGAACGGTAGAGGCAATAGAGCCATTAAGGTGGTCATAGAACTTCTTAATCGGTACGCGCTGCAGGGCTTCTTCTAGATTCTTGTTGGACAGCAGCGTGATAGAGTTGAAAGCACCAGATCTGGCATACTCCTGCAGAATCCCGAAAGCGGCGCGCTCCATCAAGCGGGGAGTGCCAGTTAAAAGGGTCGTATCGGGCTTAATATAATATAGATCAATTTTCTTGTCCTTAATCTGTTCTAGAATCCCTAGGGTATAATTGGAGCTATATGAGGATCCTATCACAAACACCTGAACATGATCGTCAATTTTAGAAAAAAACTTTTTTAAGTCAGGGATATTGCTCTCATATTCTTCAGGAGAAGAGAACGACTTTAGGCGGCGCCTACGTCCCGCAGATTTTTCAATTTTATCATTCAGCAAGTATACGTTATATTGCGAAAACTCAAGAAATTTTCCAGCAACTGCTGAGGCGCCGTTGCCAATTCCAACTATCGATATCATATTGTTAATGTCTTCAGGTCATAATAATCTTTGCCGGCCTTTAAGTTGACCATGAAGTGCCCCAATCGGTTGTTGGCAAATAGATCCCTAATTTCCACTATCAGGTCCCTTTCGTCGTCTGAAAAATCAATGACGATTTCATCATGAACGATGTGAGAAACAAACGATGCTCTCCCTTCCAAAAAATTGTCAATTGCAATTGCGCGCTCAATTACCAAATCAGCAGTGGTGCTCTGGATAATATAATTGAACGCTCTACGGCGATCGACCTGAATATCCCTCCCGAATATAGTATTAATATAATCACCATCGTAGTGCCTGTCAAGTACTTTTTGACGATCATAGTAATTTGTCCGGATAGCGCGCGAATCAGGATTATAAAGCCATGCAAAGAACAGGGTTTTCGCCTCTTCTCTCACAAGGGTGCTTTCTTCAAACACATGACGCATATTCCATTCGTGAATATCAATTGGCGGCTGTGTCTGTTCCGACAATGCCAGCACTGTTCGTGCTTCGGCCCCATTGTAATCTAATGACAAGAACCAATCATTCCGGGGCTTAATAACTCTACGTAATTCTCTCTTCATCGTGAGGATGGGCAACGAGCCCGGGTGGGTCGATAGGCGCCCCGTGACGGTCCCAAAGAGGTTATAATCTATATGATGATTTCCGTTGACGATCTTGTTGGCGCCGGCAAGCAGACTGTGGCTTCTAAAGTGGTGGCGCCAGTCCTTGCGCTCTAAAAGCAAATCTCGGTGCTTTATCTTATAGAGCAATTTGGCCGCATCATTCAAATAATCATAGTTCTCGGGTTTTTCATAATTTTCAAAAATATGTTCGGTAATTTGATTTTTAACCTCGCAAAACTCAACCAAAGCATCATCAGGCACAAGGTCAAAAAAGCAATGTTCGCGTAAATCCAATTTGGCGATTGTGAATGCTTTCTTGTATGCTGTGAGCTTCTTGAAAACTCGCTCCCAGGTGCCCTGTAGGCGCTCGGGGCAGGCTTCAGAAATGCTTTTGCCATGGCAATAAATCCAGGCATACTCAACCTCGTCGGATTCGATAGAGCCCGTATATTTCCATGTTTTGCTTAGATCTGGCGGAATCTTATCAAAATATAAATTACCATTGGCGTAGACCCCCACACACTCCTGTTTGTCATCGAGAGTTTGAAAAAGCAATATTACTCCATTTCGTCTAAATTGGCTGTTTCTCTAATCATAGCACGACTAGTCACGTCTGTCAAGGACCCGGAGTAATCATAGGTCTTATTTATTATGGTCTCGAATCTTTCTACGGCGCGCTGTGCTGCGTCCATTCGAGAGAAATCCTTTAATGTGTGATAAAGACGATATAAATCCAGCGCCTCCGCCACAATTCTTTTTTGCTGATTTAGAGCAAGTGAGTGCTCTTCTTCTGCAAACCTCATGTCGAAATATAACTCTAAAAAAAACTCTTCTGGGTATCTGTGTGTGAGGACCTCCTGCGTGTACGACTCTGGGGTAATCGTCTCCACCAGAGCTTTGCCCGTATTCTCACAATACTCCGTTTGCAGGTATTGCTTGGGCTTAAGCTTGTTATAATTCCGCAACAAATAAGATTTAAATCCAGCATAAAATCGAGCAGTGCCAGGCCTATACCCCAGAGTTAAAATTTCCTCTGTGCTGTTTGCTCCGTATGCTCTCGCATATTCCAACATTGGCTGTGACGCTATGTCTGCAACCATTCGCCATGGAGAGTTCCTGTCGACGGAAAAACCATAGGTACGACAAGCATTTAGGTAAAAAGACCAATTTGGACTATTAACAAATAAATCAATTTTTTCTTGATCATTTGCATGATTTAAATCTGCTATCTCCACTACCAGGCCTGTAACCGTCATAGGGCAGCGCCAGCTTTTAATATATGCCGGAAGGGTAAACGGGAAATTAGGCGCCATTTTATGAATCATTTGGCGGTAGTACAATAGAAACTCATCAAAAGTACGGAAAGTAATATTATTTGCCACAGAATGGGCTGACAGCACTGTTTCAAGCTTGATTGAATGTTGGTAATATAATTGTTGTGGATTCTCGTATGCCTTGGCTGGGACGATTTCGCTTAGGTATTTTTCATTGGGGCGGATTTGGCGCGCCAAAACACTTTTTTGAAATTGTAGTTGTAAATCTTTAAATGCGTCTGCGGCAAACGAGGCTAAGCGAAAGCCGCTGAGCTTAGATGGTCGTGAAGCTATGTCTTTCAGGGGGAGTATCCGATCATTTAATATTATGGGAACATATTTCCTATCAACACGCCCATACAGGCGTTTTTCTGCGAACCCAAAGTCCACTAGATTTTGATTGCCATCTCTATAATACTGATCGTTGTTGGCGTCTTGAAAATAGATGGCGCGCTTAAAAAACAATGCTATCGTGCTTTCATCGTTTCCTTCTGCGTAATCATCTGACATGTCGATATTCTCCCTTATCAGCCTACAAGCGCCGGCTTCTCAACTGCGCACTTACTCGGCCGTGGGCCGGCATAAGGACGCTGATCATTGGGATCCCCCAGTTCGGCCACCCATTTGGCTATGATGGTAGTGTTAAACTCTCCCGCGGCCAACTTGTTTTCTGTTCTTATCACCATATAATAACCCCCGATACCATAGCGCGTCAATAAAAATCTATCAATTACAACATCCGCGCCATTACGATCTTTAAATGTATACCGGCCCTGGGTGCCCTTATTTTTGGGTGCAAACCCTCGCGGATCAATGTAAATATAAGTTCCTGGCACAATGTTGGGAGAACCATAACACTCAATAGTGGCATCATACGTTTCTCTAAGCTGTGCTAACCCGTCATAGCCCTCCTGCTCAAAGCGCACTTCTTTCAACCCTGGCGAATCTGTGCGCGTAAGCTTGATTGTCTTCACAAGTCCGTCGGGCTTACCAATCATATAGTGAAAAATACCACTGGCAGCGTCTTGGGCTTTATTTCCCTGCATTCTTTCTGTGGGTTGTGTTCGGCCGGCATAGTAAATCAAATAGTTATACTCAAGGGCCGGATCGCGCTTGTTAATCGGCATATCGCGAACACCCATCACATTTAATATTCCGCTTGTGCGGCCTGGATCGAACTTCTGCTTGTCGACGAGCATCCGCGAGAGATTCTTGGCTCCCGTTTTGCTTTTGCGCTGGGCCAATATGTATTCGGTAATTTCATCGTAGGTAGCTTTTTGCCACGCATAGCTGGTCACTACCGACTGGAACACTCTTGTCTTTTGTTTAATGTTGATATCATAACACGTGTCATTGTTGAGGAAGATGCGAACGAGACCATTAAACAAATCGTTTAAAAAGTTGGGCAACGTGTAAACCGTCACGTCTTTGCTGAGCACTTTTTGCGTAAGCCAATCCATAAAATAAGAAACCGATATGGGAACATCTCCCAAGTTGGTGTCCCTAACGGCGCCTGTTTTAAAATCAAACAACTCCATGGGGCCCAATAGCACGCGGAAGTGTTTAAAATTAAATTTCAACCGATGAAGTCGTTCCAGTTCCACAACCCTAAGAGCTTCCCAGTGTTCTTTGGCGTTATCTAATTCGGAGGGTGGGTCTTTTTCTTTAGTTAGCGCGTCAATTAACTTATCTAAACTTAATTCAATGTTTTCTAACACAATATCCACCAAGTCGCTTACATAAAAAAACGAGACATATTCTGTTTGGCTCATATTGGCAATTGGAGTTTGGCTGAGATCTTTTCCGTCTTTGAATTGTTTATAAGTGGCGTCGAGGGCATCCTTAAAATCCCTCTTGATCTTGTCGCTGTCGGCAACATTTCCAAATTGTGGTTTATCGCTGAGCAAGGGAATATCATAATAAGGGCCTTTCTCATTAAACACCGCAAGATCAGATCTCGGAATAGGCACGAACATGATCTTGTCTCTTTTCAAGAGGTGTCCCAGAACAGTGCTTAGATTCTCTTTTTTCTCCTTTTCTACTTTTTGCGCTTCCTTTTCTTTTAAGTCTCTGGCGGCTTCGGGGGTGCACCCCTCGTTCCATGCGGCTACTTTCATTTTTCGCTTCATGGACTCGATATGGTTTTTGTGATTGGCGAAAATATTAAAGCTTGGCTGATCAAAGAAATCCTCAGTATAAGCCAAATAATTAATTGTAAACACCACGCGACCCAGATCGTCAATGTCAAATTCATGAATTGTAGGAGTCAAATTTAAAGTAAAAAAAGAGTTATACACCGCTTTTTGAAGCGGCGTTCCAGCGCTCTTGATATCGCTGCCGGCGGCCTTGCCACCCTCCCAGCGTCCTATAGGCATTTGCCAACCAACCACGACTCTTAGGCGAAAATTCAATTTAGTGACATTGGCCACGATAGCATCTGCTGTTTGATTGCTACGCTCCAAAAATTCTTGCAAATTGCCACCTGTTTTAAGAGCAAGATCGGCATATCGCCAACCACCACGATCAACCAAAAGATCATCAAAAGAGCTTGCAAAAATAACGAGTTTAGCTTTGATGCTTTTTTTAACTGCAAATGGATTGCTGCCTTCATATGAAAAATTGAAGCTTTTAAGGCCAACACCAAACCCCCGCTTGTCTTGGTTTTTAAATATGTTTTCTAAGTCGTTGGTTGAATCATAATGAGTATCAAACGTGATGGGCAGCACACCTTCGGAAGCGCCCTGTTTGACTGATACAACTTTGAACAAGCTAATTTTAGGTGCAAGCTGAGACAAATATGAATTAGGAATATCCAACAAAGTTGCGTAATTGCTATCTTGTGTTAATATGTTGATGAATCCCCAAGGATTTCCTTGCGCCATCAAGCAAGCATTTCCTACCGTGGGGGGCAGCGGAGGGGCTCCGCCGTCGGGGTCCGGGTCGGAGAACCCTTCGGGGATGGCCGATTCCACATAAGGAAGCTTTTTAGCTATGCGCTTGTGGTCACCATACGGATCTTCTAGATAGTTGATCTTATATTGCGCTAATTTATATATATTAGACAGGAGTAGGCACTGCTCTTTAAAAGGCCGCGTAATGGCGGCGCCGGCTTGTGCTGGGGTGAGTACCTTCGCGGCCATGTCGGCGAACAAATTCAGACTCAGCGCTGCGTTCATCTTCAGGTCGAGCCACTTTTCTTTGAGCGCGTGTCGATCCTTTAATTTCTCGATGCAGGTCTTTCCATACTTCTTAAGGCATTCTGTGTCATCTATATATTTGTTGTTTATATTGAGCTGAAGGAGATTGTGCAAGCGTTCTGCCGCCTTGGCATTCCTGTCCATCAGGGCTTGCCAACTCTTCTGGAGTTCCAGCAGCTGATCAACCGCCAGCCGCGTATTGGAGAGGTGGGCCTCCATATTGGTCACTTGCTCTTCGAGATATGCAAGACTCTGGACACCGTCGCCAGCGTGGACGGCTAGCCAGCCGAGGTGGGCATCGTCCGGAGTGGGAATGCCGCCGGCGGGTTTGTCAGCTTTGACGGCCTTAACCAGCTGCTTGACGGCGTTCAAATCTTGTTCGGCTGTCGTTAGCTGTTTATTTAAGGTGGTGGCGGACTTGGTGATAATCTCCATATTCTTCTGATTTTTATGAAGTTCTTTCGTATTTAGAAGTTCTTTGTATATCCCCGTGAAACTTTCTGAGCCGGCCGAAGTCGCAATACTTCCTATGCGCGGAATCCAGGCCGGCTGTGGATCGCGGCGCTGATAAAAGCTATCTATTGCCGGTTTGCCAACTTTTTGAAAAAGTTGTTTGAATTGATTATCTTTGTTTTCGACAAGGCCAACATACCCCAGGCTGTTCGTGTCTACCTGTTCCCCAAATTGAGCACCTCCGGAACCAACTAAGTCCTCATTCACCAGCGCATCAATAGCTTCGCCGATTTTGGCGCAATTATCCGTCAGCCACGTGGAAACATTACTTCCGTGGTCGCCTAGATCGTCTGTGGTAAATTCACACTTCTTAGTCATATTATTAATACCCCAATGCTTCTAGGATCTCTGCTAAATTAGTAGGAATGTCAATTAGGGCCCCGGGAGCAATGTCGCCCTCGGTTGGGTAGCCATTATACCAAGCGATTACCCACCAATATGTTGGATCGTTGTAATATTCAGCTGATATTTTCCAAAAATGATCTCCCAGTTTCCAAATGTAAGAATCTACAGTCAGCAACATGCGTTGCAGCTGGCCCGGGTTTACCAATCGAGGAGTTGCATATTGACGAATGTTCTTTTGGTTTTGTCTTTTGCTTCTCAGAAAGCGATAATATTCGCTGTCATTGTCTAAAATTTCTGTATGTATATATCGTCCCATTGTTTACCTCCCTCTGGTCATTAATTGCCATTAATCGCCGACAAAATCTTGCACTTTTTTGCCTTTTTGGCCTTTGTAGCCCTCCAGACCTGCGCCGGTCTGGGCTGAAGCAAGATATTCATAGTTGGCCCAGTTCTTGGCGAGGTACTTTTCGTCACGCGAGAGGCCTGTCATGTCGCCAGTTTGGGAGGCTCTATTGGCTGCATCCAGGTTGTCGACCTTGTTCAGGCGGTCGTGGTAGGCCTTCAGCCACTCTTTATCCTTGTTAAAGCGCGCCTGAGCAAATGCAACCCCATAGCGACGATCAGCGTTTTGGCGCGCCTGCTCGTTTCGAGCTTGCTCATCGGGAGAAACGTTCTTGTCTGGGTCGGGCGTGGTGTCATCTCCAAGTCGAATTCCGTACGGAAATGCTTCGGCGCCGAATGATGGAGTATTCTTACCGTCTTCTTGGATCCACCCCAGTGTGGCTTCGTGAATTGCGACAAAATCCAGATTTAATTCTATCATTTTGGGAAGAATCGTATTGGCGCCCTTGGCAATGACACCCATATCTGCATTTTCTAAATTGTGGGCTATGTTTAAGTTCGTGATCACTCCCAACAGACCCCTATCCGCATCTGAAGTCGAAACGTAGCTTTCATACAGTTTGTTGTTTGGTAGCGCGGGATTGGGCGGGGGTGAAGATCCATCTACATCAGAACGCTGCGCAAGGTTCATCACCTTGAGGCGCACAAGAGGATTTTGAGTCAATGTGGTCGCCGCGTTGCGTGTTGTATAGTTGGGATACAAAAACTGAACAAGCTGTTGCACTCGTCCTAGCTGTTCGTATGCCTCGCCTGCTGTTGCCGCAGGAATGATAAGCCCCAAGGATATCCTTCTGGATGTTTGCTTGAAGTGCTGGATGGGATCTGACCGCCCAAATACTGTTTCGGATACCCAGTCGCTACTATATGATTCATTAAAAGCAGAGATGAACGCCTTGAAAAAGACCGCTCGGCCGGTGGGTTCGTGCTGAACCGACACCACCATCTCAGAGGTGTTTGCCAACGAGATGGTGGGATCTACATATGATCCCGGCTTTCCCTCATATTTGAAAGCATTGAAATATCCGGCAGGTAGTTTATTTTCGGCCATGGCCTATCTCCTTGGAAAACGTTTTTATCATGCCTGGCCGAACCCTGCTTGCCTGCACTGGCCATCCACCAAAGTAAGTACCTGTTTGCCTAATACCTCGCGATCCACTTTGAGTTCTACCGTAAGGTGATAGGGGGTCTGAGTTGCGCCGGCGCCACCGCCTGCATTTGCAGCCGCCGCCACTGCAGCGGCGGGCCCGCGCAATTTGGCAGATTCGGTAGTTGCGTACGAGGCTTGCGCCATTACTCGCATTGTGGTCTGGAAATCCTTCATTTCAGGCAATAACTCAATTTCGTCACCAATCTCGCGAATGGCAAGCGCAACGAGACCTAGACTGATGGCCGCTGCGCCGGCCGCGGACACGGAGGTTAAGAACTCTGTGATTGGCTCCAAGTCGCTCGTGGGGAAGAGCAACAGGGCTGCCCCGAAGACTACGAGGGCCGCGGCAAACGCCGTCATGCCGGCTGCGGCAACTATGAGAAGCGAGCCGAATATGGCGGTCACGGATATGAGCGCTGCCAGAGCGAGCGCCTTTTTCCAGTCGATGCTCTTAAACATTTCGCCAACCGCGAGGGCCAAGAGCGCCATTCCACCTGCAGCCAGAAATACTCCCGCCCCCAGGGCCACAATTGCGCCGGCAAGTGACCACAGCGCCGGCGTGCCAGGCACCATGGCGGCTACCAGGCCGGTCAGTGCAGGGATCATCAGATAGAACGCTCCCGCCACCAGCCCGATGGCAATTGCGGCTGCCGCGGCTTCCCAGCCCATGCCCTGAAACGAGGTGACCAAATACGCCAGCCCCACGGAGGCAATGGCTATGGAAACACCAATCGCCACAATAACCGCAGCCAATGTCCACAGGCCGCCTGCAACCGATGTTGCGGCGCCTCCTAATAGTTCGATGCCGGCGCCCATTTCTACGGCCGCGCCATTAAATGCAGCGCTGCCGCCGGCGGCCGCGGTGGGCATTGTGACGCCAAACCACGTGCTTAGGAGGCCAAGCTTGTATAAAAGGCCGGCCGCCTTAAAGAAGGCCCAGGCCCAGATGAGCTTTCCCCAGTTCTCAGCTAAGACGACGATGCCCTCGCCTAGTTTAATAACGACGTCGGTAACCATCTGGATTTTATTCGCGATGTCTTCTTGCATTTTCTCATTACCCTGTAATTCGGTAGTCCAATCTTGAATTCTTTTTATAATGTCATTAGCAGTGGGAATTAAGCTCACCATTAAAGCTTTGAATTTTTCGGTGACGGACATGATATCTTGAGATTCTTTCTGAAGACGCTTATAATCAGCGGTATTTTGTCGGGTCGCGCCCGATAGCTTGCTCATATCCCCCGATAACATAAGGGCTAAATCGCCCACGCTGTCGAGGCCAACAGCGTCTTTATAGAAAAGACGCTGGTAATAGGACATTTCGTCAAATGACAATCCAGCGTTTAAAATTGAATCGCGGATCATTTCAAAACGCTCAACTGGATCTGTGGCAGTCATGAGGTCCATGGCATTAACAAAGTTGCCCCCCAATGCTGCGTTCAGTTTTCCGGCCTGTGTTGCGGCGCCTTCGAAAGTGTCAAACTTGTCGACAATATTGAGCAATTTATTGATTTCCAGGCCCGTGGTCTTAGCCACGATGGCCAACTGTTTAAATGCGCGCACACCGTCATCGCCTAATTTAGCAATACCGGTGCCGGCTGCAGCAAAGTCCTTGCCCATCTGAGCGGGAGCCACACCTATCTGTTGTGCAAAATCAGCTAGCTCGCGAGAATTGGCGGCAGCTGCGTGTGTGCTTAGGCCAAACATCTTTGTTTGCGTTTGGACCCCTTGCGCAAAGTCCTCGCTAGACACACCTAATTCTTTGAGAAGAGCACCTGTTTCAATGAGATCGTCGCGCTGGGTTTTTGATATCATGGTAAAGTCCGAATACGTTGTATAGAGGGACTGCATAGTTGCATTTATATCTTCAAGCTCGACTCCGTATTCACGCGTTTGCTCATAAACGCTCGAAATCGAGGACGCATATTCCTTGCCGGCGCCGGTGGCTCGACGGAAGGTGCTTTGAGTTTTGTCAGTCAAGAAGATAAGATTGATAAAGGAGCCGGCAATGGCGGCCAGGGAGCCTCCAACCATGCCACCAATCAAATTGTCTAAAGGCTTCATGTTCTTGTCTGCCAGGCCTCGCACTACCTTGCCTAAAAGGACTATGTTCTTGGCGTTAAAGAACGGGTGTTGGCCATATGCATCAAACATCGAGGCCATGGATGCCCCGAGTTGTTGGCCGGCTTGGGCGCCTTCTTGGATGGCTTTCGTGGTCCCCTTGGCTACTTCAAGGTTCTTTTCCGCTACCTTTAAGTTTTTGACTGCGGTGTCAAACTGCTCTTGCTCCTTGATGCCGATATCCGTAGCGTTGGCTAACTGTTGTTTGGCAATTCTTAGGTTTGTCTCCGCTAAAGTTTTAGCAGTTTCGGCCATTAAGATGCGCTTGTCTTCGGAATCTTTGAGTTTGGCATATTTGCCAAGTTGGCGATCAAGAGCGCCGCTTTCTTCCACCAAGCTTGCAAGGCGGCGTTCGCCCAAATCAAGCAACTCTTTAAGCTGATCTTTTTGATCTTCAGTGAGGCGAATCCCCCGTCGAATCATGTCGAGAAGTTTTTCTTTTAGTTCTATCTGTTCTGGTGTTATGTCATCGGCCACGGAAATTTTCCCTTTTCACTCAGAAATAAATAGTTTGCCTATCAAAAATACTATTTAATGAGTTTTCAGTTTTTTCCTGAACGATATCGCTGTTGTGAAGGCTGATTTTGTGCTGTGAGCGTTTGTGTTTGGCCTTGGCCCTTAGATGCACCTTGCATAGCCTCGTTTTCTTTTTCAATTTGCCTGACGAGACGTTCGACAAACCACGTCCTTAAGCCAACCGGCAGGTTATATGCTTCGGTGAATGACCAACCCCCTGAATACTGCAGGAAGAAAAACTGCTCATACACGTTCTCCATATATTCACCGGTCAGGCCAAAAAAAGTCCGCTGTAAGCGGCACCTCCATGGTCTCTTCATGACCGCACTCTTCGCACTCAAAATGTTGCGACAGATCGACATTGGGGGCTGATAACTTGTAAGCTGCGCGTAGGTGGCGGGAGTCCATAGACGGCAATACATTAATTGCTTGTGAAATGGTGGCCGGATCGGCCTCTCCGTTAATCGAAACGATCATACTGGCTAATTGCGTAGTAATGACGCGATCGGGACCTTTGCGCTTGCGTGTTTGCTCTGCATACGCAGCTAACTTTTTTTCATCACGGCCGGTTAGAAGGCGAAAACCCACCTCAAACCCGCTTCTCGGGAGGGTGGTGGAAAAAGTGCCATCGCCGTGATCGGTGACATCAAGGTCTTCCACATCTTCGCCGCGGTAGACCATACCTTCATTTAAATCAAAAGCATATTTCTGACTATGTGAACAATTGGGGCACGTTACGCCTGTAACATATTCCTGCCCGTATCCCGAAACCCGGGTAGCAACAATAATGGCGTTTCGATCGCCAATGAGCAAATCTTGAGGATTAACGCCCTTGTGGACAATAACACTTTCAATTATGCGGTCTAGTGCAATGCCCTTTTTGAGTAATGCGCGCGAAGTGAGAATATCTTCTTCTTTGGCGGTCATTTGCTTGATTTCAATGCACTCCTGACCATGGAGGGGGTGCCCTTCTGGATAAAATCTTCCTCCCGAGGGCAAATCAACAAATTCTGTCGGAACAACGAACGATAGCGGGCCCGTGGCGGGTGCTGTTTCGGTGTCTTGGAGAATAGTTTGGGGAGGGAGTTTTGCGTCTTTCTGTGTCGAACCTAATCGATTTTTATTTCGTGACAATATACACCTCTATTTTATGTAAATCTATACGTTGAAGAACTCGGTACCACCACCGGCCGCTGCGGAGGCATTGGTCGTCTCAACGCGCGCCCAGTCGTACTTCATGGTTACTGACATCTCAACCAAATCATCTTCGCCGTAGCCCAGATCTCCATACTTCACTTCGGAGATAAATGCGTTCCACAGGGTCCAGGTTTCAATTTGGTTACCGTCGGCGTCAATCTGGGCAATTAGAACTGTTCCGAGTGCACTGGATGATTTGGCCTTAGACATCGTGCCCATACTGTCGGTGCTGGTATCGGTGGGGGGTTTGTACCCTGACAACTGGAGAATATCGGAGAACGTGGCGGTCATATCGGGAGAAACGGGATCAACAAGGGTCAATGTGACATCTTGCCAAGCGACAGAGCCCGGGTAATAAAATGTATGGTTAAGGTACTTGTGCTCCGCAGTATTAATGGTAAATGATGGCTTTGTTACGGTTTTCGCGTACCAGAGGGCGGCGCCGCCGGGATCGGCACTCAGGCCTTGGAACTCCACGGTAAACCTAAACTTTCTTTTAGGATCTTTGTATTCGGCCCCTTCTTCTCCGAAATTTGTTGACCAGAATGGCATTTGTTGGATACTCCTTAGTTGTGTCTGTTTTAATTAGTGTTTAATATGAATATTAGTCGTCAAAAGATGCACCAGTTGAGAGAATCGCGAAATCAATCGCAATATATTCAATAGCGCGCGCAGGCTTGATCATAATCTTAGCATATAAAATGTTGCGATCAATCAAATCTGCTGTGGTGGTGTTCTCGTCAAGAATTAATCGATAATCGGTGATCCCGAAGTCTGTCTTGACATTTGCCAAGAAGGGCTCAATAAGACCCTTAAATCTATTCCAAGTTGCCTGAACATTCTGCTCGAAAAGAACTTTGGTTGATAGGATGGAGATCTGCTTCTTCAAGTAAATCACCAGGCGCCGCACGTTGATTCTATCAAGTGCAGATGCGCGCTCCTGCAAAGTCTTCTGCCCGAACACAACAATTCCCGTGCTGGAGAAGGAGGCAATTGGATTGATACGCGCATCATAAAGTGTGTCACGATTATCTGAGGTGAGGCGCGTGACCACCTTTGTGATCGGAATGCCGGCGGCGCCGTCAGAGAGGGTTGCGCGGTTAAATCCAGCAGGAGCAAACCAGATCTTTGACTTGCGCTCGGAACTTGCCAGAACGCCCATCATGGCTACCGTGGGCGGAACCCACACAAGCTGGCCGGCCGCACCATCTTGTGTTTGAACCCATGGGTAAAAAGCTGCCCCATATGACGAATCAAGACGTCGCGACTTCATGTTGTTGGCAATCTGCCTCGCCGTGTTGGGGAGTCGATTTGATAGGCTGGATTCGTACCCCTCGGATGCGGGCTTATATGCGTTGGCGATGTCAATTAATGCGAGTGCATCGGCTCGGCTCTCGCAAGTATTAATCATGTGCGCCGTAAGAGAGTTGGTGCTTAGGCCCGGTGCCGATAGGACATTCATATCTATGACTTCGGGATCCGCCACCGTATCAATCGCGCGTTTCCAGGTATAAAATACCGAATCATTAATATTGGTTGAAGTGGATGTATCCATTGCTCCGTTCCACAGAGGATCGGGTACTCGAATGTTAAACCCATCAGTTCCGCCCCAGAAAGGAGCAGTAAATTTATTAATTCTGTTATTAAGAAGTGCTTCGTAACCATCATGAAACGTTACGCTACTCTGGTGGGGGCTCGAATTCGATCGTGACCCTGAGCTATAATAAGCACTTGCATACCCCGCGCTCCCTGTGGCAACATCGTCGAGGGTAAAAATGTATGAATAGCCGAGAAGACCCGTGGCCGTCACCACAGATCCTGTACCGGGATCGTACCCATTGGCTAGCTGTGTCCACAACATGCCAAAATCTTTGGCACTAGGGCCATTTTGACTGCTCCCAGAAGTGCGAGTAGTTTGATAGCCAAAATAAGCATCACGATAGCTGCTCATGCCTCCGTCAGATGCTGATTGGCGGAGGCGCACGGATGGGAACTCAAAAGAACATGAAACAGGCAAAGAGGCCGAAAGATTGCCATGGTCGGCGGCCGCAATCCAATTCGGCAATGTGGCGCCAATATTGACGTAGTTGCTACCCGACGCCTGTGTGCCGGCGGAATTGCTTGTATAGCTAGGCGCGGAGAGCAGCTGGGACGTGGGGATCGGGGGGCCTTGATATCCGAAGGGGAGAAGGGCTTCAAGGCCAACTCCACCACCAGAGTCAATTGCGTCGACCACCTGCACCCAAACAAATTTAGAGCGGTTAGGGTACTGGCCATATTCCACAAGACGACGATCGGTATCAGACCATACTTGACGCATATCCCCGATTTGCTTCCCAATATAATTTGGAGAGGCAGGATTGAGATCCAAGCCATCAAAGCGTTCCATGACCTGCACGTTATTGTCTGTGTCGTTAATTGATCGGATAACTACTGAAAATGTTCCGTAGTCGTTAAGGGTGGTCGTAGATTGGCGAATGTTTTCAATAGAAACTTTACAATTTCGACTCAACCACGAGCCATGGCCGCGGCCACGAAGTCGAAATAACCCCTTTGGGCTTGTCTCGGGATTGAAAGCAGTTGGAGTGCCGGTGTCTTGGCTAATAAACCAGCCCGCAACCGCCTCGCGAGAGGCTTGCCCAAGCATGTTAGCTGGGCCTTCGTAATTGGATGAGGCACTCAGTTGGATTCCTGTGATCACACCTACCAGTGTGGTGGCATCGGTAAGATTTTTATCTCTAAGCTCTTGTTCAAAGGATTCTCCAAGCCAATAATCTTTCTTGGCCGAAGTGGGGTAAAAGTCCCCATTCACGCGCAATTGAGGATTTGTGTTAAACTTTTTACGGAGGAAATTAGCGTTTGCATCATTTAAACTAAAGGATATTTTCTCCGGCGTGGATGCATTATTTGATCCGCTGATCACAACGGTAAATATCCCACTCGTATCCGAACAAATGAGGGCCCCGTTAGTGGGACATTGGCTGTCGGTATAGGTCTTCGTCCAATCCGACCATGCGGATGGGCTGTTCGCGGAGGAGGATGCTTCACCCCACAGCGACCCTGAAAGGGCCATACCCCCATTGTCATTATACCAAATAGCGGCCAACTGCATAGCTGTGTTGCCAGTGAAGGGTCCCGCGGATGAGGATTTAGCAACCCAAAGGCCGAAAGCGCCGCCGCCATATGCGCCGGATTGAAACCAATCAGTACGCCAGCCGGCTTTGGACGCGGCAGTTCCGTCTTTATTTGTGTCTTGCTCTCCGAGCACACGCACGTATGTAAGAGGAGCCACATTGGCACCCAAGAAAGCTTTAGCAGCATACGTTCCATACATTGGCGATTGAAGATTAACTGTGTCTCGCGATACATCACCGCCGGCATTGCCGGGGACTGTATCTCCAAATACTTCTACAAATTCTGAGTAGGATTGTACTTTAACAGGCTGTCCGGCTGGGCCGCGGGGCGCGCGGCCAATAATAACGGGCCCAATCGCATCAGCGGATTTTGGCACGAAAGAGTTGTCAATTTCATTAATGAAAACTCCGGGAGATACAAACTTGAAATCTTTTACTGACATTCTTTATTTCCTTATCGTGTTTGTTTTAATTAGTAATTAATAGTGGTATTAGTCGTCAAATGATGCGCCGGTTGAAAGAATTACGAAGTCAATCGCAATATACTCGATGGCGCGGGCTGGCTTGATCATGATCTTGGCATACAAAATGTTGCGGTCAATCAAATCTGCCGTAGTTGTTGATTCATCCAAGATGAGTCGGTAATCGGTGATCCCAAAGTCCGTCTTGACATTCGCCAAGAATGGCTCAATGAGGCCCTTAAATCTATTCCAAGTCGCTTGGACGTTCTGTTCAAAGAGAACCTTAGTAGAGAGAATTGAAATTTGCTTCTTCAAATAAATCACCAATCTCCGGACATTGATTCTGTCAAGTGCAGAGGCGCGCTCTTGAAGCGTCTTTTGGCCGAACACAACAATCCCGCTAGAGGGGAACGAAGCAATCGGGTTAACGCGGGCATCGTAAAGGGTGTCGCGATTCCGCGAAGTAAGGCGCGTAACGACATTCGTAATGGGGATCCCCGCAGCGCCATCAGTCAATCCGCCGCGATTAAATCCAGCAGGAGCAAACCAGATCTTAGCGGAACGCTCAGAGCTAGCCAAAACACCCAACATGGCCACACTGGGTGGTACCCAAAGAAGCTGGCCAGTAGTTGCATCGCGAGTTTGAACCCACGGATAGAAGGTGGCGCCGTAAGAAGAATCTACGCGGCGGGCAATCATGTTGTTTGCAATCTGGATGGGAGTGTAGGGGAGGCGGGCGGCTGGGTCCGACTCGTAGCCCTCAGCGGGCGGCTTATAAGCATTGGAAATATCAATTAATGCCAATGCGTCGGCGCGGCTTTCACACGTGTTAATCATATGACCAGTGAGGGAGTCCAAACCTAGTCCAGGGGCTGCCAACATATTCATATCTATGACTTCGGGATCAGCCACCGTGTCAATGGCGCGTTTCCAAGTAAAATATATCGAATCATTAGTATTCGTCGAAGTTGTGGCGCTCATTCCACTATTATATGTGGGATCGGGTACTCGAATGTTAAACCCATCAGTTCCGCCCCAGAAAGGAGCAGTAAATTTATTAAGATCATTATCCAGAAGATCCGTGTAAGAGCCAAGAGCGGACACACTTCGTCCCGGACCGCTTCCGGCGCGAGAGCCTGACTTATAAAATGCGCTAGCATAGCCACCACTGCCTGTGATGATATCATCCATAGTAAAGATATATGAAAAGGCATCAAGTCCAGTGGTGCTCGATTCGCTTGGATCGTACCCGCTTGCAAGTTGGGTCCACAACATTCCAAAGTCCTTAACACTAGGATCTCCGGAGGTGCTGCCAGAAGCGCGAGTAGTTTGATAGCCAAAGTAAGCGCGCGTATAATTGCTTAAGCCGCCGTTGGATGCAGAATGGCGAAGGCGCACGGAGGGCCACGCCAATGATGCAGTAAGGCCGCCCATCGCAGCGGTGAGTGCCATCGTTTCGCCGGCGGCATTCCAGAAATTGGAAAGAGTTTTTCCAACGTTAGCATATACAGAAGAGCTGGGGGTGTACGTAGCGCCGGCGGGATGATCACCTGCGGCGCCGCTTTGATAATATGTAGGAGTTGTGGGAATCGGGGGGCCTTGATAGCCAAAAGGAACCAGTGCTTCTAGCCCTTCTCCACCGCCATTATCAATGGCCGCGTTAACCTGCACCCAAACAAACTTGGAGCGATTGGGATATTTGCCATACTCCGCAAGACGGCGATCGGATTCGTTCCACTTTTGATAGGTGTCGCCGATTTGCTTTCCAATGTAGTTGGGCGAATTCGGATTAAGATCCAAATTGTCAAAACGCTCCATAACTTGAACATTGTTGTCAGTATCATTAATTGAGCGGATAACAACAGAGAAAGTGCCATAATCACTAATAGTTGTATTTGACTGGCGAATTCTTTCAATAGAAACTTTGCAATTTTTACTTAGCCATTGGCCATGGCCTCGATCGCGAAGACGAAAAAGCTTAGTGGCATTTTCCGCGTTAAATGACGTCGCAGTGCCCGTGTCCTGGCCAATAAACCACCCGGTAACAGCCTCGCGGGTCGCTTGCCCGAGCATGTTGGCGGGGCCCGGCGGGGTGCCCGATGTGGATCCGCTTTCTTGAATTCCCGCGATGATGCCGACCAGAGTGGTGGCGCTGGCCAGGCCACTATCGCGCAATTCTTGCTCAAATGATTCCCCCAGCCAATAATCTTTTTCAGCCGAAGTGGGATAGAAATTCCCACTTACACGTAATTGGGGGCTTGTGTTAAACTTCTTGCGCAAGAAGTCAGAATTAGAATCATTAAGAGTGAAGGAGATTTTTTCAGGACTGGTAGCGTTCTTGGACCCACTCACTAGAAGCGTGAAAACTCCTGAAGCGTCTGAACACACCATGGCGCCCTGAGAGGGACATTGACTGTCGCTATACGCGTCCAGCCACGTGTCTTGTTCGGTGGTGCCCTTGTCCATCGACCCAAAAAGTGTTCCGGAAAGATTAATGCCGCCATTATCAGTATACCAAATAGCAGCTAATTGGAATGAGCCAGTACCGGTAAACACCGGATCGGCAGCATCTGCCGAGGAGGACTTGGCGATCCAAAGTCCGTAGGCGCCACCGCCACTGGCGATTCCGCTCTGAAGTTGATCTGTTCTCCAGCCGGCCTTTGAGGCTGTGGTGCCGTCCTTGTTGGTGCTCTGCTCTCCAAGCAAGCGCACGTATGTAAGAGGAGCCACATTGGCATTTAAAAACGCCTTGGCGCCGTATGTGCCGTACATCGGTGACTGCAGGTGTGCCGTATTGCGAGATACGTCCCCGCCGGCGCGGCCCGGCACGGTATCGCCGAATACTTCTACAAATTCTGAATATGATTGAACCTTAATCGGTTGGTTTCCAATGCCTCGCTGCGCGCGCCCAATAATAACGGGTCCAATTGTGTCTGCTGTTTTCGGTACAAAGGAGTTATCAATTTCGTTGATGAAAACCCCAGGAGAGACAAACTTGAAATCTTTTACTGACATTCCTTACTCCCTTTCTTCTTAAAACAAATGCTATACATTGTTTTTTGCCATCAACCTTAAATAGTATTTTCAATTTCAAAAGGCGCTAAAACTCCTGAACTAAACTGATAATATGGCTTTCAGTTCAGGAAGTGCGTGATTTTCGCCACTTAGGGCCTTAAAATCTCTTAAACCCAGTAGGTCCCGACCCTGAGCCCGGCATATTCTGTTGGAAGTAGTCGTTTGACATGGTTGTGCCGGCGTCATTGGCAAAAGAGTCTTCATGAATAGATGCGGCACCGAAGAAAGAATCCTCTCCCGTTACGATTGTCTCGCTAGGATATGTAATCTCTACAAAATTTTCATCGATGCGAACAATGGGGCGGTCATCGTTGGGGCCCTCACCGATGAGATATCCCAATACTCTAATTATAATTTCAGTGGTAAACATACGCATATCTTCGTCAAGATTACTAACATTATTATTATGAGTAAAATCTTGATCAATGAATGCTTCATATAGGTGACCATTTCTACGCATTACAAACGAATTAATCTGGCCGGTTCGGGCCATAAACGGCGTCATCAACTCGTTCATTTGCTGCTGGTATTCAGTTTTTATCGTTATTTTGTAATCCACATTAATATAAACAGGGATTGGGATCGATAGATATTGAATGACAAGTTTTTGGTTCACTCTCGGATAATAATATTGTTCTGCGGCTTCGGTGGATGTTCTCGTCCCAGCGGCAACAGCAAAATTGCGTGTTTTATCTTGCTTGATGCGCTTTGCTAAAACGATGCGGCCAGTGCGACCATTTTTATCAGTGGAATAAGTTTGTGCCTGGTATGCGCCTTTGCGAGAGGGGTCTTTGGCAATATTGGTGCGCTCGACGCTTATCAGGGGCAACTTCAGGGCGCCCCCGTCATCTCGGAGTGCCTCATTGTTCTTAATTTGGTAAGAGCGTTCCGGCGTTTGCCACAGAACGGGTACTTGGGTGAACCCCTCGTTGCTTTTGGCGCTGAGGTTTAAATCTTCTTTGACCCAAGACACCAAAGCAAAATCGATTGTTTCAATCGTAGAGGAAAGCAATCCCAATTCTTCCAAAGTGGTGCTTGTGGCGCCAGGTGGCAGCATTGCAAAACTAAAATCATCAGGTAGCATCAAAAAGTCCCTTTCTTGCTCTTCTGCATCTTGCAGAAATTTCAAAACTGTGGCCTACTTGCCCAAAAAGCTTACGCGCTGCAGCCAATTTCACGATCTCATAATAATAAGAACCATAGAGCACAAAATCACCCTCTCGAATGTACATATCTTGATCTTCGGTAAGTCGTCGTTCATGAAAGTGTACATTTATCTCCCAAGTCTTGTCAATTCCGACATTTTCTAGATATTCCGTTGAATAATCTGTAAACTCAACCAGGGCGTATATGCGAATTGGAGGGAGATAGGTTTTTTCCATTGCCTCACCGTACAATTCATGAAAATCGGTAGTTTTCATGTCAATGGCATAATAGAGAATTTGCTGTCCGATGACTTTTTCTATAAGCTCATCGTTTACCTGCTTAACTAGGTTACGCTCTTTCTCCCCCAAGAAGAGTGGCGGCGGGGGCTGTGCTGGCCTGTTCCATTCATTTGACATTTAAGTTACCCCACAAAGATCGGCAAAGGCGACCCCTTAAATACTGTTGCGGTGGCATCAGCAGTTTCTGAGTCATACTTAACCAACTCTTTGTATTCAACCTCTTTGAGCATCTCTGCGAGTTTATCCTTGAGGTTTTGTTGTTCTTCTTTGGCTTGCGAGAGCAAATCTGCATGATTTAACGTAACCGATTCGCCAGGAATGGGTATTTGGGTAAACTTTCCTCGAATTTGGCCCAACATCTCCTTACACAGCGCTAACGCATACTTGCGGATCCACTGCTTGCCCATAGAGTTGATGTTCTCATAAGGAATATTGCCAAATGGCACCGTGTTTATATTATTGATGCCCTGTGTTCCATCAGTGAAGTCTGAACTTTCTTCCCACGCGTTTTGATCGTCTATATAAAACCGGAACCACATTCTATCAATACCACTAAAGTCCCAATAGCCAGGATCGGGATAAAGACGCAGCTTGTTATTGATGACCTCATACGAGAAATTGGAAGTGCGCGTGAAAATAGAATCCTCGTACATCATGGCCTGTAGTTTGTTTTGCCACGTCGGAATAAGCTCAAAAGTAGAGTCGTCAGAAAATTGACCATACGTTGACATATTGCCCACCACTCCAATGCCCCCATAATAGCCGTAAAAGCGCCACATGGCGCGCGGGGTCTTGTAGAACACCTGGGTAATGATGATGCGCTTGGTGCCCACTTTGCCGGCAAAGGCGACTGTTGTGCCCCCATCATCCACACCGCTAGAGGATGCGTCTTCAATAATTTGCTGCAGGTCATAATCTTGTTTTTTGCTCTGCGGCTTAAATGATCCTGAATATTGTGCTACAGCACCACCAAGACCACCCATTGAAATCATAGTATCGCCAACTCTCTTAGAATACCCAATTTGAAAACGAGGATATTTTAAACTCACACCTGCTGGGCCGTCGGTTAGCTCGCCCTTATAATCAAAGGAGCCCGTGGTGTTTCCCAACACGCTCGAAAGCACATTTTTTCCTTGATGTAGATTAACAATATATGAATACTCTAAAACCGCCTCTTCGTATGCAGAATAAACGTTTGAAGGTGTAAGCTCAATGTCAACCACATCGCCGCCCAACTTTTTATATACATAAGCTACTTGCGCGGAGGCACCGCTAATGAATTCGGCAGAACCGGAGTACATGCCGAAAGGCAAGGATCCGGTAACCAAATCTGTGCTGCCAGTAGAAGTTAGGACAATGGCGCTAGCTTGAGATTTGGGACTAAGGTTTGTCGGCACACACGGGCCCTCCTATTTGATAAATAGTTTTATCAAGTACAAATACCGACCATGGCACCACTTTATTATGATGTCTTCTTTTTAACGCTCTTTGTCTTCTTAAATGTGGCCGTGGTGGTCGTTTTTGTTGTGTTTTTGGTCGGCGTGGTTACTTCGGTTTCCGTTACTTTAACCGCGGGTGCGG
>Ga0209756_1001432_pt1 | contig 21983 bp, 37 predicted proteins | sample ETNvirenome_6_85_FD_184071 | JGI IMG/M metagenome (GOLD analysis project Ga0209756, IMG submission 184071) | Marine viral communities from the Pacific Ocean - ETNP_6_85 (SPAdes) (version 3) | ecosystem: Environmental > Aquatic > Marine > Oceanic | place: Pacific Ocean | collected 2013-06-19 | reverse complement strand
CCATGAACAAGCAACATGTTATCGCAATCGGGTCTGCCAAGTTGACATTCCATCATCATGTGCTGGCCGGCTGATTCGTAGCAATTCCCTTGAGCCTCAAGCTCTTCCTGGTCTTGAACCATTTGGCGTAATGATGCCTGTTCCCTTATCACAGTCTCAGTGAAGTTAGGGAGACCTTCTACACAATCTCCTACTTGGATTCCGTTTTTCTTGAACCAGTCGACATTCGTTTCGAGCGCATACTTTGCTGGAGCCCTGGATTTCACCGATGTCCGATTATGAGGGTACATTCTTTCTATATTAATAATCGCACCAGCTTCCGTGAGGTACGCAATGGAAAGAGGGATGTAGGTATTCTCCATCCAGAACGAACGGTAATCGTTATCTGGAAAAACGAAAAGCATTCCATCATCTGCCCCAAGAGAATGACGATGCATGAGACCACGATTTCTAGTCTCGTTTGTGGTCGCAAGCTCGACGCTTATTTTCTTGGCGCAGATATAAAGATCAACGTTCCCGAGGTCGACCTGGGATGTCATGATCTCTCTTGCATATTCTCTCAGCAGCTTCATTATACATTCCCAAAAATCATTTTCAGATGCGGACTCCCGGACTCGCCTGAATAGCCTCTAGAATACCAGCCCTCGTAGCCAGTGGGGTACTGACCCGTTGGATGTGCGCCAACCCAATCAATGTCTCTCCGAACGACAGCTCGAACCGTATCTGGATCAATGATCGCAGGGATGCCGGCCTTGATCGCTATCTCGGCTGGCTTACCGGAAAGTTCAGCAAATGTGCCTGGTTGGCGCAGCATGTTCAGTAGCTCAGTGATGGAAGCTCGAATACCTTTTCCGCCATCATGACCCATCCCGCCGATCTTTAAATTAGGGCCTCGCATCTTACCAAAGATCACCGCGTCAGGTTCTGGATCCTCATCGACATCGGCTGCCCGAAAAACAGTGTATGAACCGGGTAGATCATTTGGGCTTTTTACTTTAATGTTGCCTCCTGGAAGAGAAGCGTACGCGGTGGACACCAGATCAAATATTTCGTCATCCAAATCGATCGTGCTGGCGTCATGAAAAGCAATCTCCTCTTCGGGGACATCTAAATAAACGCTTTTCCCAGGAGTAATATCGCTGAACTTCTTTTCTAATAATACATCTCGTATAAGCCTTCTGAGATCGTTCCCTGTTACTTCGATAAGCTCACGGTTTGCAAATTTGGAATGTCTTTTTGTAATTTTCATTTTGCAGCCTCAAATGAATCGTAAGTATCCATTACCGTTGTGCCGTCAGGAAAAAGAACAGTATACTGCGTACCATCCGGATCTTTATCAATCTCAATAACTTGGCCGACTTGGTCTCCCACAGTCTTCTTGTAGTCTCCGCCCCATCCATCACCCCGGTAATCGACCTTGCGAACAAGATCTCCTTCTCTCCAAAAGACCTCTTCATCTGGATCATCATGGCGATTATCCGGCTGGAGGCGATTACCATAGTCATCGTACCAGACGCCATCTGGTCCCTCGATCACTTCTTTAATAATTCTTCTAAGTTGTCGTTTTGAGATTTTCATCCGATCTGTCTCCCGTATCTAATTGATCCGCCGCGAGATAGAGCGGCCACTTCCCTACCTTCACCATCATAACGATCACGCCCGTCTGTCATGGCATATAATGCATATTCCCCATCAATCGAAACTATACGAACTTCCCAGGGAAGTTCATTTCCCAACTTCTGGCTGCCATCTCCAAACACCATACCTACAGCGACATCTTCAGCATCCTTCATACTTCGAAACCACTCTGGCTCGAGTTGGCCGGGTGGCGGATCAGTAAGCGCTTCGTTGATGATTCTTCTAAGCTGTTGTCTAGTGATTTTCATTCTTCATCCTCTTCAAGCTCTGCAAGAGTTTTCTTGCTCCACTTGCTTTTCGGCATTAGCTTTTCGATCCTAAATGAAAGGACCTTCATCCCATTAACAGTTGGCTGCCCTAAGTCATCAGTCCCTAGCTTCTTTACCACCGTCCGTTTATTCTTAAAGCGACCAGTCAGAATCACATCGCCAACTTCGAGGTCTAGAGCAAGCTCTTCCGCGATGATTCTTCTGAGTTGATATCTTGTGATTTTCATTTAGAACCTCGGGCCGGGTGCTTGTGGTGTCTTATAAGCCAGTCTAGCTTTCTCGTACAGATCCCAAATCTCTTGATAGGCTTCAAGGGGCCAATCAATCCACTCGCCGTCTGTCGACGTTGATAATCCACCGCTGTGAATCTCAACCTCATCTTTCATGTCCTCGGGGCCACCCTCAAAGTCATGATAGGTCGTCGATAAGACACCGGCCACTGCCTTAAACTCTTGGCCTTTTACGCCCAGAGAAGCTAGTAGAGCTTTGAGCCCACGCGGGTGGGTGGGATTACCTTCGTGAAGTATCTCTTCTTTGATAATTCTTCTCAGTTGTCTTTTAGTAATTTTCATAGTTTCCTTAACGGTCCGCCGCGCCACTCGAGCCCCACATAGCATCTTCCATCTGGGATAGCATGTCATGCATGTCTAGCGGTTGCCCGGATGCTGAAGATATATTAACTGCTTTCTTTCCATTAACAATTATCCATCCCTCGCGGCCGTCGATCTTGACCTCAGCAGCGCTGGCTGCATACACCTTGAGGAACTTTCGCTTGACTGCATTGGCCATGGACATCATTGAGTCAGATACCTGATGATAGCTGCGCTTTTTTTGTGGCTCGTATTGACCCATGGCACCACCCTCACGAAGGTGCGCATGCTCTTCCTTGATGATTCTTCTTAGTTGTCGTCTTGTGATTTTCATGGTGATGTCCTCATAGGCCCGCGTAATAATTCTTCAAGTTCTGCTATTACTCTTCTGACTTCTTTCTGGGTACTAAAACTCATTACCTCGGCACCGTTGACAAGCATTATCATTGACAGACCATCTGGGCTCCACTCAAACTCAGGAGGGCTACTACCTTCATGAAGGATCCTCTGATTCTCTTCTTTAATAATCTGTCTGAGTTGGCGTCTTGTGATTTTCATTTATGCACCTCTTCCCCCGACGATACGAACCGCCGTCATAAGCTCATCATACGTAAACTCACCAGGGTACCCAGCAAGCGCGTCGTTGATAGCAATATTGTTTGAATCCATCGCTGGAGGTAAAAAGAGCTCATATCCAAACTCTTGCAACACTGCTATAAGCTCATAAGCCCGGTTAGAATCCATATTGTGGGTATTAGAAGCCATCTGTTCTTTAATAATTCTTCTTAGTTGTCGTCTTGTGATTTTCATGCTGAAGCTCCAAGATCTGTCCATGGTAAAACCTCTTCTGGACGTTTCTCTTTATATTCTTCTATGCCCTGCATGATTCCGTCATAAACAGAATCAGCAACAATGTCTTTCATGATCTGTCTTGAGGGTCGATCAGTGTAAGAGTCTCTATAATATCCTCCCATTCGTTCTTCGGTCGGAAGTGACCTATACATGTCGATAACCCCCTCATCATCGCTATACGTAAGGAGCGCGTCGGCAACATCTGCTGTTACATCTTGTCCAACACCACTGACGTAATCCTCTGGTGAGCCCCACTGTCCGTAGCCCTGGTCTTGCCACATGCTTGGGTCGTGAATCGCATCACTCATTGTATCCATCGCCCAATCCTTCCCTGCTTGGACTCCATCTTCCTGGACCTTCTTCACGACGCGCTCATATTCTTCCTCTTCAGCCTTTTCCCTCTCCTCGTCTTCTCTATCGAGAGCATCCCAATCATAATGATCCAACTCATCAGGGTCTGTTTCTTCGGGTTGCTCTTCTTCTTCTAGTTCTACGAGACCAATCTCAAGAGGTGTGTATCCGGCCTCGAGCCAGACTTCACCAGTTTCTGGATCAACAACATCGTGCATTGTTGTGTCTTCCGGTTCAAGCTCATCAAGGAAAAGCATCATATCTTCTGTGGTCTCAAAACGAGGAACCATGTATCCCTCTTTTTCTTCATTCAACAGAGCTTCCCTGATAAGACGTCTTAACTGACTTCTTTTAATCTTCATGTTTTCTCCAACGGCCTTTTTACGACCTTCATCCTCATACCAGTCCAAGTGTCCTGGAGGTAATTCTTCTTTTTCTTTCTTGGGCATGCGAGCCTTGGCGATCGCTAATGCACTAGCAGCTAATATCTCAAGTGTAGGAACTGCGGCTAATGCATAAAATGCGGGATGAATGGCTCCAAGCACAGTGGGAACAATTGCGTGCTCTAAAACTTCTATCCCAGCAATGGCTGGGGCTATTTTCCATCCCCAACGTTCTTGGGCTTTTTTGATAATAGAGTGAATGTCATGTACTTGTTCTTTTGCATAACCCACAGCTTTTTCTAATGCATCTATTACAAATTCTTCTGTGATACGACTGCTAAAATTCTCTAAAGCGTACTCAACCATCTCGGCCTTCGTTACAGACGGGATGTTCTTGTCTTTTGCTTTTTGAGGATGTTCCCATCCCCACTCATACCCAAGTACATACATCTCGGTGGTTTCACCTTCGAGGGTGGCATCATCATCTCCAACCGCCGGTGGATCCGCATAGTCCTGCGTTCTCGCATCCCAACCGCCATGAATCGCTCCATCGATAAATTCATCGATGTCTTCATCAACCTCACGCTCACGAATCATCTGGACCAGCTCAGGTGCTGCATCCATGATCACGTCATCTAGAATATCATCAACGTCTCGAAGTAAAGCATTTCGCTCCTCAGACTCGACTATTATTTTGCTAATTCTATTACGAGTGATCTGCATCAGAAATACACAGCTCCTCTAGTTTTGATATCGGGGTATTTGTCTATCATCTTGTCTTTAAGGTGACCAATCTCTTTCCGCATCATCTTTCCAAAATTAACATTGTCGCCGGGCTGCGGGACTGTTTGGTACCAGTGGTCCATTAATTTACTAGCAATGCCCGTACCTTGAGCATCGCCACGGGTCTTCATGTAGTCGATATACCAATGTGTGTTTTGTCCATTATTATAGGTCCCTTGGGAATGATAGTCTAAAAATCCAGTGATACAAACATCGGAAACACCAGGGACAATCTCTTCAAGGACTGGCTTTTTAAGTCGCCTGCTATGGTTCTTTGTATACCTGCGCCATCTTTCCCATTCCTTGAAATAGGCGTCACTTCCGGCAGGCGGGTCTGTTACCGAGTTATCGCAATAAGCTATACGCTTAACATTACCCCATCGATTGTATGTAAGTGGAGAGTCCAGAGTACGAAATTCGGTCCCTTCATTTAATAATTCACGCACGCACTCGCGTAGGGTAGCTTCAAGGACCGCTGTTTCAATCTCTTCAGCTTCTCTGATGAATAGGTCTACAGCTTCCTTAATTCTTGGAAGGTGCTCTTGCAATTCTTCATTATCGATTTCTGCTGCTTTTTCGAAAACGCTATCAATCAAGTCTTGATTCGCAGTTAGTACTTTCTTAAGTTTTACAATGTAGTCAGATGTATCAGTGAACTTCTTATTTTTAACGGCGGCTTGGCCAGCCTTAGACATCGCCTTGCCACCCTTCCCCAATTTCGAAAGTGCGATTGCAACCTTACCACCCTTCCCAACAAGGTCTCCCAGCTCAGGAATAATAGAGACCAAAGACAATGCTGAAAACAAATAATCACCCTTTCGGGCATAGTCTAAAGCATTGGCAAGATCTGCAAATTCACCGACACCGGGTATAAGACCCACGACATCTAAAGCGATATTATAGGCGCTAGTTTCTTCTTTAAGAATCATTCTACGCGGCATTCGACGGCTCCTCTATGCAGGGCCGCGCTTTATCGATAGCGGCCGGTACGACTAAATATCTTTTTCCGCGGTAAATTAACCACCTCATTGCATCCAGAGGGTGAAGAAATAGCTCCATTAGCAACACGATAAGCCGTTATCCTCACTGATGGTGCAAAACGCTTACATAACTCCGCGACGGCGCGAACATTATTCTCATTATCATCATAAAAAATTAGCTCTTCAGGTTTATACTTTTCGAGATAACGTGTCAATACAACAGTCTTTGCAACTGCACTGTCTTCGCTCATATCACCCACAGTATACAAGCGAGAGTCGTCGATGCTGACTCCATTGTCTTTAAGCAACTGAAGGATCTGACGGCGGTTGTCGGGTTGGATTGTGGCACCCTGCGATGGGCTATACAGCTCTTTCTTACCACCACGCGCAGTTACAATAAGCGCCAAAGTGTTAGGGTCTGATTCGGCTTCGGCTAGCTTACGAAGCATTGGTGGAATTATTTCTGCAGTTTCAATATCAAATGTTGATGTTCCAGTGTAATCGATGATATCGTCAAAGCCATGAGCATACTCTTCGTATAGAGCAAAATTTGCAGAATCAAACCAATAGAAGTCGTTTGATCTTCCGCTATACTGAATATTGTGGTCTAATAGCCAGTCTTCGAATGAAGAATCTGGTACACCGGACGCATCAATACGTTGCACCGCAACTTGCGATTCGGTGGTGGCTAGTGTGTCATCAAAATCAAATGCAACTATTTTTCTAATCGTCATGAAATACCTTCATTCTTAAATATAATAAAGGGAATACTTATATTTTTCATGAGGGGGCGAAACGGTTTCGACAGGGTATTAAGAGAGGATAGTGCAGGTGGTCTCACGAAATAGCAGACCTTAAGTGCGGTTTCAAAAATTTAATTGCCAATAACAATTATTACTACGAACAAGCTCTAGCAGCTTAATCGGGTGGTCGCCCAAGACCATCTATCCAATTTGGGCTAAGTGGTTGATCCCACCGAAATAAATAAGATCAACACTCCTTCGGCCACGGACTATGGAGGATAACACACAGTGGATGCTTTGTTGGTTTAAAGAAACTAACTAAACCTGTGAATGACTTGAATTTTGAGATGCTTTGGACGCGGGTTCGACTCCCGCCGCCTCCACCACTTTTAAGGAGAGATAGATGGATTTTTTAGCTAATAAATGGGTAAGCCTCGCATGTGCAGGTGTTAACGCTCTTTTTGCTTTCCAGTCATTTGTGGCTGGAAGCTGGATTATATTCGGGGTGTGCTCTGTTTTTGCAGCGTTTTGTTTCAGAAACTTTTTAAGAGCCCGCTAAAAGGGGGACGTAGCTCAGTTGGGAGAGCGCCTGCTTTGCACGCAGGAGGTCGCTGGTTCGATCCCAGTCGTCTCCACCACCATTCTTTGTTATAGTTAAAAGGTAGCAACATATTTATAACATTATGAGAACGAATATAATCTTAGGAACGAGGTATGGCTTCGACAACGTGGAACAGGGTTGGTCTGAGCCAACCTGCGCTGAAAGAAAAAGAAATATCTGATTCAGAAGATGCTGTAATTGCAAAGAGGTTAAAAGAAATTATGCCAGATCCGAAAATAGACGAGGAGCAAATAATGACAGGTGGCGAAAAACAAGACGACACTTATATTAACACGCCAGATGTTGGAGACGATTTTGACTTCGTGATGGCCTATGACGATGATCCTGCTGCTGGGGATGAAAGACTCCTACCAGATAATTCGGCAGCATCTGCAATCAACTGTGGATTTATTGGAGTCGGCGGTGGTGGAGGAAAGATCGTCAAGGCCTTTTTAGATATTGGGTTTAACAAGGCTGTTTTGGTTAACACAACAGAAAAAGATCAACCAGGAGGAATCGATCCACAACACTTCGTACTGGTACCTGGTGCAGACGGTGTGGGAAAAGATATATCTCTAGGGAAAAAAGTAATCGCTGAAAATAGTGCGTTTGTGGAAGATGCCGTACGAACTCGGATAGGGCAGGTTGACTGGCTATTCGTTGTTGCAGGTGGCGGTGGCGGAACAGGAAGCGCATGCTATGAGCTTGATGGATCGCTTAATCGGTATCTTCAATCAATTGAAGCTTCAGGACAAGTTGTTTATATCATAACCAAGCCTACTGCTCAAGAATTATTGAACCCCACAATCAAAACAAATTATAGCTCATTATTAGAGGATGTTAGTGGTAGTCCACATATCATAATCGATAATGAGCGTCAGTTGCAGCTTCTACGCGGAAAAGCAGGATTACTTAATATGATGCCAGTAGCGAATAAGAACTTCGCAAAGCTCGTAGCACAAGTGTTTAAGCTCGCATCTGAACATACAGAAATTCAAGCATTCGATACCAAAGATCTTGAGCGATGTCTAAGTACTTCAGGCCGGATGGTAATTGGAAGTACCGTCGTTCGTGATGTGCAGCGACCTGATTTAGGGTCGCTTGTGTATCAAGGATGTTTACGATCGTCACCCTGTCCGACCCCGAGCGGGAAAATTGAAACAGGAACGCTTCTATTAATCGTTGATAATAATATGGCATCAGATCCAGATGTTGGGCGCCGACTCGAGTCGGCATTCTCCTATGTGGGTGGAAGAGCTAATACGGTTTTCTCAGGTATCTATGTAAAAGAAGGTATTCCTGGATTGATCGCGATTACTCTTTTGGGTGGTCTCTAAAATCTAAGGAAAATATCATCTCTAATTGCATATTTAAGGGATGTTCACCCATTGTGATGCAGGGAGAGATATTACATGAAGATTTCTAAGCGCCAATTGCGCCGAATTATTAGAGAAGAAAAACGTAAGATGCGGGAATGTGGCGAAGATATGGACACACCCATCGAAATGGTTGATACCATTGAGCCCTCCGCTGGACCAAGTCTTGTAGCAGAAACAGGAAGCGCTGATGGTGATCTTGTTGTTGAAATGGAAGTTGCAAGTCGAGCGCTTGAACAGGTAGTTGAATCGGTCCAAAATGCCGCTCATCTTTGTCCGGACTGCACAGGTCCAATTGCTGCACAAGCTCAAATTATGGAAGCAGTAGTCGCACAAGCAGAAGCCTTACAAGAAATGTTGGATGCTCAAACTCAACTCGTTTCAGAATCTGCTGGCTTGGGATCAGAAACAGGTGTTATTGATATTGCAATAAACGAGCTCTAAAATGAGAGTGTCTAAAAAGCAATTACTTCGGGTTATTAGAGAAGAACTTTTTCGAAACGAACAAAGAATTTTTCGTGAAGCGATTAATGGCATACTCACCGAGGGTATTTACGACCCTGGAATTCTTAAAGCCGTATTCATGGCAGGTGGACCGGGAAGCGGTAAAAGCTACACGGCAAAAGCGTTATTCGGTGGAGTCCAAGCTAGCGAACTTACTACAGCAACCAACACTGGTCTTAAAATCTTAAACTCAGACCCGGCGTTTGAAAAGTATCTTAATGATGTGGGAGTCGATCCAGGTGATCTTGCTACAATAGCAGAAGATGATCCAGAACTTGCTTATGAACTTGGTCTGGATGATGAGAGAGGTATTCCACCCGACTCCCCCCGAGCAAAAGCAAAAAGATATAAGACGTCATCGCAAAGAGCTTGGACTGGACCCAACTCACGGCTTGGTATCATTATTGATGGTACCGGTGATAATTTAGAGAAAATTACCACCAAGAAAGCTGCGATGGAAGAACTTGGGTATGACACATATATGGTGTTTGTGAACACCACCCTTGAAGTTGCCCAAGAAAGAAACATGAAGCGTAAAAGAAAGCTTCCCCCACCGAAAGTGGAAGAAATCTGGACTGACGTGCAAGCCAACCTTGGAGCATTTCAAAGCCTGTTTGGCCAGGGAGCCATCACGATCGTTGATAATACAGTGTATGGTCCGCTACCCGAAGATGTAGAAGCGGCAGTGGATACCTTTATCGCGCGTCCAATCCAAAACCCGATAGGTCGACAGTGGATTGAAGATCAGCTTTCCACACGTGGTGGCGGGACCGATAAAGAAAGACGTACTTTACTTGGACAGTAGATCGCTCTTATCATCGACGTGATCAGCAATCTGTTCTAACGCTTCGCGTATATACGCAACCGTCGTTCCATCGACATATAGGGTAACTAATTCTTTTTCCCATGTGGTTGCTGCTTTTAGCTTTTCATTATCAACAACAAGCGCAACTTTGCCCTTGTGGGGGCCCTTAGTAAATTTCCAAAATGGCATAGATAAACTCCTACCTACATTATTATTATATCTTATTTTTGAGGTAATTTGCACGGGTAAAAGTCTTTAACTTCAAATACTTTTTCAACCTCTTTATAATCGACTGCTATCATGCGAGAAGTAAATTTCACTTCGACGAAGGTACTGGACAGAGCCGGAAATCTCCTAATAACGATCCCATGTTCCCCGGAGGACTTATGACGAATCATGTCTCCGGGCTTTATATACGATGCCATAATCGTATCCCACGCGTTTCTAGCCATTATCTCCTACTCAAACATTAGCTCCCTAATTAGCATGCGGATATCAGCTGTATTACTTTCAGTCACCGCTTCTAATGCCAGCTTTAAATCACTCCAGTGTTTTCGACTGATACTTGGAGGTAACCCGTTAGCCACATCCTCTAGCATCCCCAGCGCGCTCTTATATTTATTGGCCTGACGTTCGGTTGGGCTGGTGGTTAGATTATGCAACATGTCCAAAAGCTTTACTCGGATGGCAAGCGGGTTCCCCAGTAGCGAAGAAAGATATACGTCATAACGAATTCCTTCCTCATGAGTCAACATCTCCACCGAGTCTAAAATTTCTTTAGCTGCAGATTGATCAGCAACTGATGCCCTAATCCAAGCGCGCATTTCCTCTTTTGAAGACACATTACCAACTCGGGGACCGTCTTCTAGTGTATCGTGGAGCAGCGCAACAAGCTGTGCCTCTTTATCACTTGGGTAATATCTTCTTACTAAGTTTCGCACAGCACTCGGATGTGAAAGATAATCTTGGCCTGACCGTCGTTTCTGACCCATATGAGCCATTCGCGCGGTGGCATAGACGTCTTCAAAGTCTTCTTTAGAAAATCTTCTTTGAGGCATTACACAATCCGGAATTACTAAGTATCGCGGTAATGTGCAAACTTGACGCTAGCAGTAAATTTGAATAAAGATTATTAGGAAAGAAAGGAAAACACAAGTCATTGTTTTTATCGTAAACATTGATTCTCCCAAAAGCAAATATGTCAAGGTAGGAAAGACGAGATAAGAAATTCCAAATGCCAAAAACCTGGACGCCCAAACGCTATTGTTCAAAGCATCATAGGCAAATCGAGCGCCATAGTATGAACAAAGCGTAGCTGGAATAGCCACAGCTAGAGCAATATGTAGAGACCTCGTTTTCCATTCGGGTGAAATGAATTGAGTATTAGCAGCAAACCAAACCAACGTGTGGAGCAGCGTAAAAAGAGTCGCAGCTGAAAGGAGCTTCATCCTACCCACCCAAAGGAGAGACAATTTCCTTAATGTCTAAAGCTGATATTTCCATAGTTCGATTATGGGTTAGCACAGTAAAAAACATCCCAAGCTCCTCAGAAGAGTGTACGTTGGTTATAACAGCTTGTCCTCCGCCATTAAGGACTATTATGTCGCCGAGCTCAAGTTTTTCTACCTCGCATTCTTTTACCATGTACATATCCACCGCATATATCCTATCTCTATATAGGACTTCGAACCATGGGTCACCCGTTTTGAGACCGGGATGCTCCTCCACACATAAAACGCGAGCTCCTGGAGGGGGATAGAATGTAGGTAAGGGCATTTGGTGAAATACATCTAGAACTCTTAATAGCTTACCCTTCATTTTTCACCTCGTCAAATAGAAACATATCGCAAGGACCAAATAATTTTCCATTATGAATAACATCAATCGATGTCTTTAATGCTAAAACTTCAACCGCCCTCACTCTTCGTTGCTGATAGGTGAGATCTTTTTCTTTTGGGACAGTCACCACAATACACACTTCTCCCTCGGGTGGGTAATCGTGAGAAAGAATATCTCTTCGTAAGTGAAGGCAATACTTACTTCCCTTTCGTCGAGCCAAAGAACCCTTTCTTATCATAGCTGAAGTTCCTCCCAGGTTCCATCCCAATTGGTGTATCTTACTTTTTTGATACCCGCTTTTTGCATTTCACCCACGCAAAAGAAGCATGGCTTCGCCATCGAAAATGTGTGGTCGCACTTTTTAAACCTCATTACTTCTACCTCATCACCCGGCTCTGCGAACCGGAGAACATTCATTTCAGCATGCATATGAGAGCCCCAGGTACCATCAGAGTACTGGCGCTTAAAGCGAGGGTGCGTTTTATATGTATTTTCACCAATACGCACAACTTTCCCGTTGCGACGCAGAATAGCAGCTAGATGGTATTGTCGACCATTAGACATAGCTAGCTCCTTAGCTCGATAGTACACTTGGCATGTCAGTCCTCCAAATCTGTGACAGTCTTAATATCACACTTTACAATTTTTTCGATATTTTCTTGTACGGTTTTGTGCTCGTCGGTCCAGAAATCATAAAAATTTCTTACCCAATACCGGTATACAGTTGGTTTGTAAGTATGTGCGGCTGGCTTTTTGTTAGTCAACGCAATAACCCAATCTCTTACAGATTGCAAATCACAACCTGTTAACTTGACCGGGCATGTTCCAGATGGAATTGCAATAAGGCAAGGTGTGTATTCTACCTTCACATCTGCCTTACGTCCCCAGTCTTTTGATATACCTTTTCTAGTACGTGTTCTTCGGGTCTTCTTTTTCGCCACAACTTCTCCTCATATACTCAATTATTATATGAGAGAAGACTAAGCTTTTCATTTCCAGATGACCATATAGGGAATCTCTGGATCATACTGGTCTTCAGCTCCCACAGCAGAGGTGGGAATAGAGTAAGCCGTTCTATTGTCACTTCCAACATACCCAGTCATTCTTAATCCAACACAGTCTTCCATAATCGTCACTTTATCAATGGATGTAGGATAATAAAACCCTCGTTCACCCCGTCGTGACTTCATGACTCGTTGACCTTTTCGTAGCTTAATTTCACTTGACATTGTTTTAGTCCTCCCAACAAATTAACTCAATGATGTTTCCTTCCGAATCAGCTTTGTAAATATAAGAGCTTCCGTCGCGATGTACTTTTACTTTCTCTCCATCTAGCTCTTTTTTTGAAGAAACACGAAATGCAATATGAGGTGGGTGCTGGCTTGGTGTAACGAGAGCAACCCAGCAGCAATTAGCGGCGTCACCAATTAATAACATCGCCCAAGTATCATCTACGTAATGTACTCTTGCACCTAAATTTTCTTTATACCACTCAATCGCTCGATTGATGTCCTTCACTTGTATCGCTATATGATCTAATTGCATATTCCTCTCGTTGTCTTGAGACATATTTTAAAATATCATTAGTCTCTTTATCGGTGCCAACATATTTGACAGATGTACCAAAAATATAATCAACAATTGGTAAGCGTACACCCCAGTTCTTATGTTGATCAGACGCTAAGTGGTGAGCGAAATGCCATGGAAAATACTCGCGTCCCCACAGGGGATATCGGTGCTGTAAATTATGAATGACATAATATGAAACCGCAGAATATAGTAGCGTCAAATAAGCGAAGGGAAAGAAAAACAACACTGGTAAATGCGCGATTACAAGAAAAAATAATGCCCGTTGCTCAAAATCGTTTCGTGGATCGAGGTGCCATGAGGCATACTTGGGATCGCCCATTCTATTTTTTCGAGATGAAGAATGATGGTCTTTGAAGTGGGAAGCAAAAGCTGATTTAGCTGCACGATACCGGCCATGCAGGTAAAATCTATGAGTGCAATATTCTAAAAAATGTCCGTAAATCCATGCAACGAGAATTTGACAAACAATAGCTGTGTAACCCACCTCTGACGCCTTAAAGCTTGTTGTTCAATTCTAAATAACGAAGTTAACAGTTTTTATTTACTTTCTTTTCCGTTTTTGCTGTTTTTTTCTCTTAACACGCTTTTTTCTCTTTTTCGTAGAGGGTGCTTTCTTCCTCGAGGGTGACTCATCTTGATAAAGCATACTGTCTTCTTGAAATTGCTCTCTAGCAAGTTTTGCTGCTTGAGCTTTTCTTTTCCTAATTTTGCTTATCTTTCGAGTCAACATCGATCGCTTTAAGCTTGAAACCCTCCCCAAAAACAAAATACCCTCTAGATGATCGTATTCGTGCTGCAAACATGCCGATGGGAACCCAACAGTCCTAAGAGTATGCTGGCTACCGTTTCTATCAGAAAATTTCACTTCGCAATTTTCATAACGTTTCACCCGAGCACCCACTTCTGGTACCGAGAAGCATGCCTCATTTGCAACGAATTCTTCTCCTGAACACTCGATCGTAGGATTGATAATTTCCATATATTCGCCATCAAAACCCTCGATGCCAAGCATTTGAGGATTAATGACAAAGGCTCTTAAGTGATAGCCAATTTGTGGCGCCGCCAAACCATAACCCTGGATGACGCGGAATGTATCAACAAGATCGTCTAACTTGGCAAAATAAGAATCAGTGAACTTAATGGGCGCACACTCTTTGAATAAAGACCTGTTTGGCCACGTAACAATCTTTTTGTACACTACTCATCCTCATTTTCTTTTGCAAATTCAGACCACCATACACCGAAACAAATAGTGGCAGTGACCCCGCTAAACACAACCTGCTGAACTTCTCCTAACGCAGCAAAAAATGAAGCGACACCAAAATTTAAAAATGTCAAAACAACAAATATTCGACCCTTCCAACTCTTTGGAATCATAATCTCTCCTATTTTTTCTTTCGTCTTGGCCGTTCGGCAGCGGGAGTGTGCCAAGCTTTGTCTATTACTTCATCAGCCTGCTTAGAGCTACGACGCTTCTTTAATGACTGCTTGACTTTCTTCTTGCTACTTTTTACAATAGCCTCTGTAGCGATCGGCGCTTGAAGATGGCTCAGCACAACTGGAGATGTGGGTAGCAAAAGATTGCTCTTCTTGCACCACTCATTCAATTCATCGATTGTTTTAATCGAGTGATTTTCAAGCCACTCTTTTAGATTAATTTTCCGACGAAAAATCCATTGCTCAAATGTTCGTCCACTAATTCCACCCATCCTCATCTCCCCACGAACCGGCTGCAAAAGAGCCATGTCTATCCCTTGCAGCTTCTTCAGCTATCAATTGATCACGTGTTCGAGTAATAAGTATTTCCACAGTCTGAAAAACATTATCGGGCATCTTTCCACCCTCAAAACACTCCCAAGGAGTGTTCTGTAACCAAAATAATGCTTTTTCTAAATTTGGGGGTGCTGCCATTAGCATCACTTGAAGCTCATTCACAAAATTGTCTGTAAGCTCTTCGTCCCAATTCAGGCATTCCAGCAGCTCCGTATGATCACGGAGCCCCTGGACTTGTCTTATAAATGTTGCTAAAATCACAAATCGATTCCTTTTACCTCGGACATGATGTCTGCAACGCTTTCCTGAAATCGAGGATCGAGCGCAATTCGATCAATCTCCGCATCTGTCATTTCGTAAAGATCGCAAACTACAGTCGCCACCTTCCGCATTCCACTTAGGAAATAATTTCTGGCAGCAGAATGCTTCATTGAATCTCCTTCGCTGGTCATGATTTCAGCGATTTCTCGATAACCCTTCCCACCTCGATCTGCGACGGTTGCATATCCATGTTGTGCTTTAAACCCTTTTGGCATACTCATGTTAACGGCTCCTCTGAAGACGTACAAAGTCTTTCTTAGAAATTGGAAAATTCTTCGAATCGGTATCTTCTTCCGAAAGCCCAAAACGAAGACGAATGATCTTTTCTTCACGCGGTGACAGCTTCATCAGCGCTTCAACAAGGGCACCTCGGAGAGTGACCTTGTCCATATCATCCCCCGGGTCTCTATCGTCGACCCCACCCACAAGCTCAGCAAACGTTCTGCTTCCAGAATCGCTCTTGCTGACTGGTGCATCAAGCGACAATTGTGGCGCGCCCGACTTCCGAATAGCTTTTAGCGTTTGAACTGGCACGCCCACCGCTTCGGCGACCTCCTCTGGCGAGGGCGCACACTTAAATGCTTCCTGATACTCTTCAGAGAACTTGTACGCCTTGTACATGAGCGCTCTTGCAGAGGTGGGCATTTTAATTGCGCCAGATTGGCCTGCAACATGAGACTGGACCGCTTGTCGAATCCACCACACAGCATAGGTGCTGAACTTAAAGCCTCGGCGCCAATCGAAGCGATCCACGGCTCTGATCAAACCAAGATTAGACTCCTGGATTAGGTCCTCAAATGAGCACCCTCGATCTCGAAAGTTTTTTGCGATTGAGATGGCCAGTCTGAGATTTGACTGGATCATCTTGTCACGGGCGTATTTATCACCCGCTTCTATTGCTTTTGCCAACACAACTTCTTCTTCTCTAGTGAGAAGAGCGTGCTGACCTACGTCTTGAAAATAATTGTCTAGAGCCATAATTTACCCCTGAAGAATATGTGAATGAAAAATAAAGCAATTGGCTAAATCACTCTATAATACTATTATACCACAATTAACCGCTACTTTGCACGGCGAAAATTCTTTTTCTTTAAATAAGCTTGGTGAGCAAGTTTTCTCCTCTTTCGAATCTCGTGTTCACGAAAAATATAACAAATTTCTTCTTCTAAATCTTTGTGAAATGCCCGGTTGCTGGTTCTTCTTCGTAACCTATATCTCTCTAAGAGCATCTCAACCTTATGGTCGTGCATATACGAAACACTTTCCATATTCACTTTCATAAATGGCTCTGCTCTCATTCGCTTTTTAGACATTTTCGCTTGATTGCTCCTCATCAGTGACCATCGCACATCCAATCGATAATAGGTTAATCGCAACGCTTGAAGCGTTTGTTAACGCTAAACGAACGACCTTGACGGGATCAACAATTCCAGATTTATTAAGATTGCATATTTCATTGGATAATCCATTATATCCGTACGCAAAGGGTTTTTCAAGCATTTTTTCTAAAATAACCTCTGGTACAGCACCACAATTTCTAGCTATTTGTTTTAAGGGTGATGTAGCTGCTTTATACAAAATCTTTTCCCCGATCGAAGACTCATCCTTTAAAAATTCCATCGCAATTCTAGCAAGTATTGACCCCCCACCAGGGATGATGCCCTCTTCGATTGCTGCTCGTGTTGCATAGATAGCATCATCGACCCTATCTTTTCTTTCTCTGATCTCTGCTTCTGTCGCTCCACCCACCCGAAGGATACCAATTCCACTGCTCATACGTCTTACACGACGATCTAAAGAAGCTGTTATTTCACTACTTGCTGTGTGTTCTTTCCTGGCATTCAAGATATCTTGAATTCGGGCTTCTCTGGCTTCTACGCTACCAGCTGCGCCTATGAATACACTTCTGAAACGATACGCTAACATCCGGTCGCAACGACCCAAGTTTTCCAGCGTATAATTTTTCCAGGATGATGGCTCATCAGTTAAGAGCTGACCGCCCAATAAAATAGACAAGTCTCGTAATGCCTCTATTCTCGCATCACCGAACTCTGGCGCTGCTAATGCGCAAGACCTAATAAGGTTCTTCGAATGATTTAAGATGACCGCTTGCAATGCTTCTCCCATTATTTCAGGAGAGATAAATATTATAGAGCGATTTGTGTGGGCCGCTTCTTCTAAAAAATGTATAATATGACTAAGCATATGAATTTTGTGAGTCGTGATTAAAATAGCTGGGTTTTCGAGCTCACAGCACATCCGAGATGGACGATTTATGAAATAAGGTGAAACGTATCCTCTGTCGACCTCACACCCATCCACAACCTCTAGTGACGACTCAAAGCCCTTTGCTTCGTCTACAGTGACAACGCCTGTTTCACCGACAGCTTTTAGCGCATCAACAATGAGCTCAGCAAGATCGCTCTCGCCATTAACAGAGATATTGGCAACTCTTAATAGGTCTTTATCTGATTTCACTGGACTGGATCTTCGCTTAAGCTCATTAACTAGCTTCTGGGTAGCGCCGCGGAGACCGGTCCGAATATCATTAAGTTCATGTCCGGCGTTAAGGGCCTTTAAGCCTTCCTGAAAGATCGCAGCAGCCAAGACGGTGGCAGTTGTTGTGCCGTCTCCTGCTTCTTCTGCTGTACGCTGTGCTGCTTCACGAACTAGATGAACGCCCATATTTGCAAATCGGTCCCGAAGATTTATGGCTCTTGCGACTGTTACCCCATCTTTCGTCAAAATAGGTGATGTTCCGTCTCTTTCAATCAGGACATTTTTTCCGCTAGGGCCCATTGTCACACGAACAGCAGAGTTAAGCATATCAACCCCGACCTTTACGGCTTCTCGAGAATCATCCGAAAAATTAATAATTTTAGATGAATTATCTATCATCCCTTAAGAAGCCTCTTGCCGCTCTGGCCTTCGACCATCGACCCGCGATATTCAATAATACGTTTTGCGTTTGTGACAACATCTTTTGCCACAAATAAGTCCCCTTCTTTATAGACGACCTCAGTTTGGGTGATCACCCCAGAGCTTCGTAGCTCATTTAAGATCTCTGTTGATAATGTATTGTGTTCCATCGTTTAATCCTTCAAATGGGGCAGAATATTTCTTCCAAGCCTTCTCACTAATCATACTCTTAAAACCAAGGTTAGTAAAGGTATCCAATATAGCTGCTAAGTTTTTTGATCCCCATGAAATTTGCAACGGCGATATGTCATTAAATGCAGTTAAGGCAATCAATTCAACATTTCTAATAAAGATTTCCTCTGCATCGCTACGCTTTTCAAAAAAAGCTTTTCGGGCATTCTCATCCGTAGCAAGGACAGCAGCACGCTTGTTCCCAATACCTCGAATCCCCGCAATGTTATCTGAACTATCGCCACGAAATGCTTTCCAAACTGCGTATGGGTATGAGGGCGCAGGACGGAAGCTTTTTGAAATGGGATTATAAAGCTGGGTACAAGGAGCGTCTTGGCACAACTGTATGAAGTCTGTGTCACTTGAAACGATAATTTTTTCATGGTCTTCGGGAATCGCCTCAAGGGCCAGATGCGCAATTACATCATCTGCCTCAGCTTCTGGATGGCGCAATGTCACAAATGGAAAATCGGTACGAATTATTCGAATGATTTCCTTTCGTTGCGCACCAAAATTATCTTTGTCATGATAAACACGGTTGGCCTTATACTCAGGCAAGGCCGCCAAACGCTTCTTTGGTTTTCCATCTAAAACGAAGTATACAAAATCCGGAGAAAACTTTTCTATTATGGGTTTTAGACTACGAAAAAATGCATGAACAATAACATTCTCATACGTACGTCTATAGCATGAGTGGCGAGCTCTAAAGATCAGATTATTTGCATCTAAAATCAAGTGCTTCATAACTAAGTCATCCTAATTTTTGCAACACGCCCATCATCTAAAGTGACCTGAGCCACTTCTCCTATTTCTGGTGGGGGAATTTCTTGCTTTATATTACCACCCAACTCTGATGCAGCGGCAGAGGCCGCGGCTATAAGATGACCGATAGCGGTCTCAGCAGATGACATCATTGTCATTCGGACTTCTTCCAAGCTTGCATAAAGTCTTGTTTTTCCTGGATTTACCTCATGCTCCTTTAGCCCTTTGGGGGTGTTAATATGCAACACGTAAGCTATTTGAGCACCGTCAATTCTAGTTCTTACAATCTTCTCTGCGACAAGTGCGGGAATCACCGATTCTGTTTTACTTGCTATAAAAAAGACAACTTGTCCTACTTCAAAGTCTTGTTCAGGTTCTAATTTCATCTATTGGCTCCAGTGTAATGGAGATCTGGGGCTCTTTGTTTGTCCACAGTTCCAATTTTTGCTTTGCTTTCCCCACCTCATAAATCGTCGTTGCCGACTTAAGATCATTCTCGTATCGCTTAAGATAATACTCTCGCTTGTCATAAAATCCACCGATTAAGGGAACACACTTCTTAAAAGCTGACCTTTTATTCATACGTGATTTTCCCCTTGATCCCGGAGAAGGGACCTTAAAATCATCATATACTAAGTCTTTAAAAAGGAAAACCCCCACATTCTCGTATGTACGATCAAAGAGAAGATAGAGGAAATCTAAACTTCCACCAGCTTCTAAAGATTTACGGTCGGCCTGAAGATGCCATGAACCGGCCTTGCCCTTACAGACCACCTTGCATTCCAGCTCACGATTATCAAGTGCGGTGATAATGATATCAGGTTCACCAGTTCGACCATCATTTCGACATGCTCCGACCGCCATCCTAATTGCGTCAGCAAAGAAGTGCTCTTGTGCTGGTGACAAAATAATGTTTTGTCGGCCGACATCAGCTCCAAGATCGATGCCATGTCTTTGGTAAGTCTTCTGCATGTCGTCTGCAAATGTCATAATATTATCAACTGCGCCTATTGCGGCTGATCTCGTAAGATATGATTGTAGCATACAAACCTCCAGTGCTGTTGCTATGGTATTATTTTACCATAAAACAGCTCAATTTACACGCTACTCAACATTTTGATCGAGATTGCTTCGAATGTTTTCTGTGATCTTTTTCCCTTCGGTGACGGCAGTCACCAGCGGATCTAATCCAAGCGCTTGCCTTATTGTATCATAAATGCTCGTCGGTAATTGATCACGCAAAGTATTCATATTCGCATATTGATGAAGATTAAGCTCCACAATGGGGACCTCCTCCCCGTCCAATCCGGGCTCGGTCTCTCCTGTATTGGTAGACTCAAAAATAAAAAGTACCCTTGGCATTTCTGCGGTATCGGGCACTTCAATAAACGGGATATGCGATGTTAACCCATCTTCAACTTCTTCATAGCAGATCTCGGGAATCCACTGTCTTTCTTCGTTCATAATACATCTCCTGAATGTGTCTTACTCTATTATAAGCACAAATTAGAAAATGAAAACTAAAGTTCTGATAACTCTTTAGCAAAGTTCATAATGAGGTCAGAATACTTTTTTCCGAGTGCGCTTGTCTTTGCGAGATCTTTAAGCTCCGTTGGGCCCATATCCTCTGCAACGAAATCCATAACGTTCTGTAAAAGCTCTTGGCGAGCCTCTCCGACGCCACCCTGAAATGCTGCTGCAATGATTCCCTTCTCTAAGAGAGGAACGAAGTCTTCTGGCTTCGCGTCTTTTGGAAGGTTTTTCCCTTCGGGTGTTTTTCTAAGCTCGTCCATCATCGTCTGTGCTTCTTCATTGGGAGCCTGGGTTTGCTTCTCTGGTAGCGCTTCATCATCTTCTTGGACTGGTTTTTTCTGACTCTCTTCTTCTGGTTCCGTAGCTACAGGATCCCCCGTTCCAATAAGACGCTCTTTAGCAGAAGAAACAAGCTTTTCCACTTCGCTCATTTGTTGTGACAAATCAACACCCATTGTCTTTAAAGCGTTGAATGGCGGGACCATTTCTTCTAAGCTGTTGGCTGAAACTAGTGCATTCAATGTGGCCATTTGGTCTTTGACATTCTGCTTCACTTCTTCAATTTGTTGTGCTTTATTCTCAACAAACTCTTGGGCATCTTTCTCTAATTGCTGGCCCCAGCTCGAGCTCTGGATCGCTTTATCAATCATCTCCAGCGCTTCCTGTTCAGAAAGCTCCACGGCTTCATCTTCTTCTTTCGGTTCCTCTTCTTTTTCTTCTTCCTCAAGAAGGGGCCCGTGTTGATACCCTTCTCCAAAGAATAGCGACTTGAGATCTCCTAAAAGACCTCGTACTGGTCCCTTCCCTGTATTAGACGTCGTTTGTACGTCTCGGTACAGTGTGTCCAGCTCAGGACTAAACATTCCCATTTTTTCTTTTGTAAAATCGATAACAGGTTCACCAATGTCTGCCGCTTGATCGAACATAGCTTTTCCAATCATTACTCCTGGGTTTGCCATGAACATCAAAAGCGCGGCGTCGCCTGTCTCAAGCGAAGCATTGATGTCTTTCATTACTGTCTCATATTCTTGCTTGTACTTATCTCGGTCAGAACGTTGCTTTGCAGCCATCTTCTTACGAAAGTCATTATCAAATGAAAAGTTGTGTCGTAATGTAGTAATCGTCGATGATGTAATATCT
>Ga0209756_1001429_pt1 | contig 22020 bp, 37 predicted proteins | sample ETNvirenome_6_85_FD_184071 | JGI IMG/M metagenome (GOLD analysis project Ga0209756, IMG submission 184071) | Marine viral communities from the Pacific Ocean - ETNP_6_85 (SPAdes) (version 3) | ecosystem: Environmental > Aquatic > Marine > Oceanic | place: Pacific Ocean | collected 2013-06-19 | reverse complement strand
GATAAAACAAAAGGAAAAGCCGGGGATAAAACAATAATAAGAAAGGGCGATGATGTTGAACCCTATAAAACACAAAAGGCGCCGTTAGTAAAATTGACAGAAAAGGGAATTGTTAAACAAGATAAACCCCCTGTAAAAGATTTAGATACTATAAAACCAAAGAAAGGGTTAAAGGATCCCGAATCTTTAAAGCTAAAGAAGAAAAAGAAAATAAAGGATTCTGAAACCTTGAAGAAGAAAAAGAAAAAAGATCTGGAAACTGCTAAAAAGCCAAAGAAACCTAAGAAGCCAAAGAAACCAAAAAAGCCAAAGAAAATAAAAAAAATAAAGAAAATAAAAGAAATAAAGAAACCAAAGAAACCTAAGAAAGCGAAGAAACCTAAGAAACCAAAAAAGGATCCCGAATCTTTTAAGAGAAAAAAGAAAAAGAAAAGAAAAAGATTTGATTTGGGCGATGATAGTCCGGTTGCAGTAATAAGCGATGTAGACAAAAAGAAGGGTACTAAAAAAGAATATCCGGCGGTTGTTCAATGGAAGGACAACGACACATATAAAACACTTAATCTAAACACTAGAGAACTTAAAGAACATGAGTTTCCACAAGGCTCCGGAGTTAACCCGGGCAATACCCCCGAAACTTCGGCAAGGATTATAAAACGACAACGCACAAAACCAAGATACTATAAAACCAAAATTGGTAATCTAAACATACAAATTAAATCCCCAAACATTGTTACGGTAAAAAAACGGGAGAATTATTTGTATAATATAAACAACAATAGAATGAGTTTTATAACTTAGGAAAAAAATATGTTCACATCAGAAGCACAAGAAATTTGGATATCTTTAATTACTATCTTGTCTATCCTATACTTTCATTTACAAGGTTCAATCTTTGCTTAATTAGTGGCGTACAAATTATAATTAAACAATGGTAGATTAAATTAAAGCTTTTTTGTACGATTGTTTTTTTTATTAGGATTTTTCAATCTATCCAGTACGCACCAAACCCGGGGGGTTGATTGTTCCCCCCGGGTTTACTTATTTCTTGTTCGCTACTAACCTAATTCATCAAGTAGTTTATCAACCGTATCGCTTAACTTTGGCTGACTTACTTGGTAAACGTGTTGTGTGTATGTGGTTATTTTCCCGGTTGTTTTATTTCTTCTTTTATTTACTTTAGGAGTTTCAGACATAAACCCTTCGTCTAATAAAATACGCTTCGCTTTAGATGAGTGTCTTTTTAGATTAGACAACCCAAGCTTTTCTAATTCAGACATAACCGATACTTCAACAGGATCCCCGGCTTTATTATATCTTGTGGTTTTACGATGATCCCCCCAATAAATCCCCTTGGGGTGCGCTTGAATTATTAGTTTTATTTGTGGAATTGCTTTTTCTTCTTCTTTCTGGAATTTGGCTTTTCCCTTCTTTAATACTTCAAAATCAATTTCACTATTTATCAACGAATCATCATAAGAGATACCGGCGACGTGTTCACGCCCTATAGAAGCTTTATCAAACGCCATAACACGATTTGCGGTATCTTCTGGTATGTTATTACCCTTTTCAATTTTGAAATAGGTTATATTGGGGTTTACTAAACCCTTTACCATATCAATCCTAGACCTTACGCCGTCCGTGAATTCCGTTGATCCTTGAATTTCTTTTAGTTTTGTATAATGATGTAGACCAATTATGGTAATATCATAAATCTTTAATTCTTGTGCCAACTTTTCAAAAATGGTTCTAATTTTCTGGTTTGAAACTATTGAACAACCCATGTACGACTTTAATGGATCAAATAATAAAACCTTTATCCCGGCTTTTGATGTAGTTGATAAAAATTCGTTTCTTATCTTATCATCAAAAAACCCCTTATCAATTAATTCCCTTGGGGGATCAATATGATAAACCAAACTATTATCAAAACTGGTTACAAGTTCCGGGGTATAATCTTCGCTACTTTGATCCCCATTATACGCGTACATTGTTTCTTTCTGATTATACAAAAGTTCAAGCCGATTTTTAAATGTTCCTTCTTTGGTTTCTGATGATACCAAAGCCGTTTTTATTGGTTCTTTATATGTTGAAGATAATTGATTTGGCATTTGAATTTTATTAGACAATTTCGCCAATAAATCAATCGCGAAAAACGTCTTACCAACGCCACCAGAACCCACGATCATAGTAACATCATTTTTAGGTATAAATGGGTACCATAAAAAATCCTGTTTATCTTCTTTTATTTTATTCGTATTTTTAATGTTTATTTTCATTGTTTTCTCCTTTTTGAATAACTTATTTATAACCTATATAATCAATTTATATGGTATATCTTGGGTTGTCAAGGGTTTTCAAGACTTGTTTTAAAATTAGGTACTTTTGTACCCTGTTTTGTTAAACAATAGAAAAGAAGGAGAATTGGGGGTTGACTTTGGTTTTTAATAATCTATCTTTTTAAAGATAATCCCCTTCCGGGGAATTATAAAGGTTCTATTAAAAAGACTTATAGTTAACTCTTAATCTAAGGAAACTAAAAATAGTTTAGTGGCGTACAATATTTATTATTCCTTCTAATTGGCTTTATTCTTTTTATTCTGGTTTCTTATTTTTTTAATAGTTTTATAATCATCTTTATAATTAAATCTTTTTATTATGTTCCAAATTAGTTTATTTTTATTTGTTATATGTATTTTTATTTGATTGTATTTTTCTATTAATTTTATGGAATAGAATCCTAATAATGTAAAAGGTTCAAACAATAACTGGAACCATTTTTTATCATTCAGACGATCCCAACCAAAAACCAAAAGTATAGATAAAAGCAGACAACCAAAAAAGAAACCAGATAATATATTAAACCCTTGTTGAAACGTGCCATACGTCGCAACCGAAACCCCAAATATTAATAAATACCCCATTACCCTTTCTTCTTTATTCATCTTCAAACCTTCCCACCCGGTTATAGATCAATCCCAAAGCTTCATCTATATTTTTAAGAATTGCTATTATAACATCTTGGTTGTTCTCCAAATTTGTTAATTTGGTAATCAATCTTTCATATTGTTTATTTTTTGTTTCTTTCATTTTATTCGCCATCTCTTAGCTTTTGTTCTAAGGTTTTAGAACCTTTAAATAATATATCTTTCTCATCATCATTAAAATATATTGGTTTCCCTTTTTCGTCTGTTGGATCAATTTCAAAGTCTAATAAGTCATCAAATAAAGAATGTTTGATCGCGTCTGATTCACGACTTGTAGGACATTCTTTATCTTTTAAAAAGTTTCTAACTATGTCAAAAAAATAATCTTCTGGAATATCATCATCAGCGTTCAAAACGTATTTCAAAACCTTCGCTAATGCTATCCTATAATAAAGCGCTTTGGCTGTTTCATTATCCACTTCTTTTGTTTCCCATTTTCCTATATTTTCTTCTTTCCAATACATTCTTTTTCCCTTTCTTATTTATCCGCCCAATAGGTTTTCAACAATCTAATTATTAATAATCCCCCGGCAAATGCCAAGCTTGAATAAAAAATAAAGTTTGTAAAATCATTTGATAACCACGCCCAAATCAGATTCCCAAACGCCATCGGGGTTACAAACAAATAAACCCAAAACAACATTTTAACTATAACCTTTAAATCATCTAATAATTTATCGCCCCAATTTTTATTCATTTTTTTCTTTTTCAATAACTTATTTATAACCTATATAAACACATTACATGACGTATCTATGGTTGTCAAGCATTGTTTATGGTTGTTTTTACAAATCTTCTAAAAACCACATTTTTTTATTGTCCTAGGATAAAAAAGATTCATTCTGTAATCTTTGGTTGTTTAGAACGCGTTTTAGATATCATTGTATTTCATAACTGGTTATGGTATATTATAAATATTCAAACAATTAATAAGTCAGAAAGGCAATATGAATGTAAAGACGGAAAAAAGAAAATATAGAAAAGTTAAACGGTTCCCGTTATCCTTTTCTTTAAGCTTTGTACAAAATACCTTAGAAGATAAAATTAAGCGTTCGGAAAATTATATGGCGGTTAAGGATAAAACCCTTACAACCCATTTTAATAAACTGAAAAAATTAGTTTATGAAACCATTGAAGCGCTTGAAACCTTTTATGATACAAAATCCAAAGCGGAAGGAGATAGGGAATAATGGGTAAACTAAAATACTATAGCAGGTACGACGGATTACCTAAGGTGCCAATTAGGAAAGAAGATTTTGAAGGTGTCAAAATTTATGACATTTGCGAAGGTTGTAATAATAGAGTAGATAACGCCCTTTATCATTATAATAAAGATCTAAAGGGCGTTTATGCGTATTGTGAAACTTGTGAAAACGGCGGGGCATACGACATAATTGACGCAACCGATTACGATTATTGGTTAAAGTTTATTGGCGCAAAAGGGTTAAACAAATGAAGTGTATTATATGTAATGAAAAAATAATATCTTCCCTTACTGATCAAGGGGCGTGGGGGTTCAATCCCGCGCCCATAAGTGATAAAGGAAGATGTTGTTATGATTGTGATAGTTCGGTTGTATTTATGGAACGTTTAAAGAGATACGGGGATAATAATGGAAAATGAAACTTTACAAGAAATAACATTTACACATAAACAAATCATGACACATAACCAATTTGTTAATTATGTAAAAAGTATGGGTGATGAAAAAAACGTTAAAAGAATATGTACAAATTGCAATAATCACAATGAACCCGGGTATGAAATAACGATAATGAATAAAGAATTATTTTATTGTAAACCGTGTTTAACGTATTTGGAGGTGCCAATGTGAAAAACGTAAAGAAAGTTTTTCCCGGCCCAAATACAAATTATATGTATTCAAAAAAATTAGGATTTTATATATTAAAACCTAATGTGAATATAACAAAAATTTATAGAAAGGTTAGTTCAAACTATGGTGCGGTTGGTGGATTATTAAAAGACTATACCCCCATTAAAATAACAACGCGCCAACTTGTTAAATATATGGATTTAGTTTTTTCTGGAAAAGTTAACCCTATTATTCATGCCAAAGAAATAAGAAAAGCGTTAGATTTATCACCAGATAGATTTTTACATATTAGAACAAATCTAGAAAAGCTTTGTCGTGAACACGAATTAACACAATATTTAGAAGAAAAACGCCGGGGGGTTCCCGCTAGACAAACGCCGGTAACAATGAAAGAAGAAAGGGGAGAAAATGTTTGAAAAATTTAGTGATCCAAACGCGTATTATACATCGTCGGACATAATGAATAATTGGGGAATATCCTATTCAACATTATATAGAAGCGTTTTAATGTATGATATAAAATTTGTACGATTAGGAAAACAAAAAGCATATAAAGGGAGTGATTTAAATAAAATAATAGATGATCAAATGCTTAATTAAATATTGTACGCCACAAAACTAAACTTCATTCCCACAGAAGAAAGCATTACCAAATTAGTTTTGTGGCGTAACCAGAAAGGAAAAAAGAAATATGGAAAACAAAACAATACCTTTATCCCAAGAAGAATTTATAGAAGGGAACGGGGTGTGTCCTTCGTGTAAAAATCCAGACAATGAACAAAAGAACATTGACGCGTTAGAAGTTGATTTTAATAGTGATTACAGTTTTCAACAAATAGTATGTTCATGTGGTGCCGGGTTTACTATAATTTTAAAAATAATAAACGCCGACAATGTTATTGATCTAAACGAAGAAATAGAATATAGATTAAACGGTTACGCTTTGTTATGTGATTGTTTGTTTTATCAATCAAACGATAATTGTTCTTGTAATTATAAAAACAACAACGACGAAAAATATTACGATTATCTTACCAGAAAACCCCAATATAAAAAGATTTTTAAAGATTATTAATATAATATATCTATGTTGGTGATAATTTTTTGTAACAAAACTTTCTTCTTATTGTTTAGTTCCTTTCTAAGTTTTATCACCAACAACCATTAAACCCTTGAATTATTTAATATCATATTTTATAATATATTATGATATGAACGGGTTAAACTTCTCCAAAGCTTATTTAAGAACCTTAAGAATGTTCACTTAAAGTTCCTTTCTATTTCCGTTCATATCACAAAAAACCCAATAGATGATATTAAATGGTTACACAAATAGAACACAAAGAACCCCCAAAGTATTTATCGAAAGATGAAATAAAACTTTTGTTATCTAATATTAAAAATTTAAAATTGCGTAAAGGATCTTTACCCATTAGATATATTGACTTGGCTTTTAAATTAGCTTTATACGCGGGGTTAAGGGTTTCTGAAATTGTAAAACTAACCCCGGGCGATGTAACCCTTGATGATGATTTTCAAGAAATCAGAATATTAAATTCTAAAAATGGAAGAAGTAGAAACATACCAATTATTAATTCACCCTTGGTTTCTCTTTTTGAATATTTGAATCTTGAACCACTTCACTATTTTAATCCTAACGATGTATATATTCCCAGATCTACGCGCCAAGTTTGGGCGCTATTTAAAAAACTTTATTTGGTTTCAAATATTCCTTTTAATGGTTGTCATCAATTAAGACACACATACGCCCGGCGAATGATTGCGTTGGGTGGGTTAAAAACCCCCGATGTTCAATATTTATTAGGTCATTCTTCAAGCCGAACAACCGAACGATATATAGACGCGGAATTTACAAGTAATAACCCTTATATATACGAAGCTATGTTAAAAATTAAGAAGTTTGATTATGAATAAAGATAAATTATATTTGTTATTTATATTATATTTCCCGATTTATATGTTATTTATATTTATTACCGTTATAAATTATATTTATTATTATAATTGGTTTGTTATAACTTCCATTATTATAGTAAGTGTTAACGGTATTTTGTTTGGTTATGTTTATCTAAAATTTATTAAATCCAAATCGGGTTTAATAGATATCCCCTTAAGGGATATATCTATTAAAAACAAAAAAATAAACAACAAAATAAAAAGGGGGTTATAAAATGAATAATGAATGTACTTGTGAAAACTGTAATTGTAAATCGGGTTCGATTAATAAAAAGTTTGTTGCAAATGATTTGTTTAACGTGGTGGCTTTAAGCTTTGCGGTTGGGTTACTTTTGATTTTAACAATTATGCAATTTATAAAGGTGGTTAATTAAAATATGGACAAGGAAAAAATAAAAACAACGGTAGGTATCACGGTGGCGGTTGGGATTACCCTAATCGCCATTGTAGGTACCGCAATCCGCATTATAGGGGATAATAATGGTTAATGAAAACGAACCTACGGGATATGATTCCCCTACTTCGATTGAAAAACTAACTTCAATTCAAGACATCAATAACGACGGTTTAAACACGGTTAAACAAATTTCCGAAGGATTGACGCTTAACGATTCGGTAGAAAATACGCTTCATTCTGGACATTTATCACCCAAAAGACAAATGGGGGTTAAATTATTCCTACATAAAGAATTTGAAAGATCAAAAGTTTTAAATGAAGATATGGACGATGAACATTTTAAATTATTTAACGGGGTTAAAACAATGGGTGGGAAATTGGCGATACTTGAAATTAAAACATCTAATAGTTTAGAAGGTACTTATTCCGAAAATTTAATAAGTGGGGTAACTGGAAATGTAATGCGGTCAATGCGTCGATGGTTAGGAAAAAAGGACGATAACAATAATGGCTAAAAAAATAAAGGTTTTAAAGTTTACCAACAATAAAGAAATAGTCGTTAAAAATTGTAAAATGGATAAGGGGATTCTAGTAGACGGAACCGCAGAAGGTTATGTAGCTAACCCCCATGCGTTTACAGAACTACAATCACACAAGTTATGGGGATTTATAAAACCAAAACCAGATAAAATAAATGGTTGTTTTATAGTTAGGGAAGATGCCCCGGATCCTTTACAATTTACCGCGAAAGGAATTTTTGGGGAACCTTTTACCCAAAATGATCTTATATATCACGAGGACGAAAGCTTGGCGCGATCAATGGCGTTGGTGGAAGAACGAAATAGTATGGAACCCGATTTTTTACAAAAAAACTTAGTTAAAGTTTTATTGATAGAAGCTATATCGGTATTGGTTTTGGTAATCGCCGTTGGGTTACCCGAAATATTAAGCAATTATGGATTTTAATATATTAACCCCCATAAGAGAATTAATATTAATGTATATATCATTTATAAGCGGATTTATAACCGCGATTGTTTGGTTAGGTATAAACAATAATAAAAGGAAATAAAATGCAACATCAACACAAAATTAAAGAATTGTTTACTATAAAAGAATGGATAACTAATGGTGGATTTTCTGTTCTTTTTCTGGTTTTGGGGATATATTATCTTTTTGTTCTTCCCAATTATGGATTTATGTTTATTGGCTTTTCTTTTATTATTTTTTTTCTTTTTGTTTTTCTAAGGGTAAATAAACTTTTTATGAAGGTTTATAGAATAAAGATCCAAGAAACCGAACTTGGTTCAAAACCCCGGCTTTTAATAGAGTATTGGTTAAAAGAAGAAGTTTTAGAACTAGATAAAGAATTTTTTTGGCTTGAAAGAAATAAATACACGCCCGTTATTTGTGATATAAATGGGGAATTTAAACCGGTATATCCTTTTGTAAAAGGAAAATCAACAATAACTTCGGGACAACTTTATAGATCATTAGTTCAAAAAGCTACTGATATGTTAATGAAACCAGAAAAATCCGATATATTAAAAGCTATTGAAACAGGCGCTTTATTAATATTAACAGGTGGGGGCGCTTTGTTAATAATTTCTTTAGTGTCTAACATAATAGCGCCCGAGATTCCCGTTAATGTCGCCCCGTAGTCGAAGCGATTTTTTTTATGCCGATTCAAGTTCAATTCTGGGATTGTTGGCGCCCCGCGGATTTGGAAAAACCTTATTAATTACCGCTATGGCACACGACGAGTGGCGCCGGGCAAATAGGGCGGGAACAAAAGCCGGAGATACTTTTAGAATTTTTCATAACGGGTTCCTTGATGATGAGTGGGAAGGGTGGAAAATAGATGGAAAAAAAACCGATAGAATTGTTGAATTTGGGTTAGAAGATGTTTTACACGCCGTGGATAGGGGGGATAGTTCTATTAGTAACGGATTGATATTGATAGATGAAATATCATCTATACAAGATAATCGTTATTCTTCACAAGCTATAGGGGGAATACTTTTTTCACATTTTATAATTATGATAAGAAAACAAGGTTGTTCGATACTTTGGGCGGGGCAAATGGAAAACACTATTGAAAACCGTTTAAAATCTCAATGCGACATAATAGGATATTTAAAAGCCAACAAACATCAACGGGGGAAATCAGTTCTTATAAATTGGGTTTACCAGAATGGAACTTATGTTTACCCCGGGTTTAAAAAAACCGAAATTTATAAAGATTTAAATAAATTCTGGAACGCATACGATACGTTTAAAATGATTAAAAGTGAATCTATTTCTAAAAATGAGTTATACCAGAAAAAAATTGAAGTACAACAAGAAGAAATTTTTGATTGTGTTATAAAAAAACTTAAAAAAGACAAAACGGAAGTTATAAGTTTAATTGAAGTTAAAAAATTAATTAACAAAGAACTAAAAATAGATTGGGATTTAAAAAAAATAAACGAAAATTTAATGTTAATGGCGGAACCAATTTCAAAAAGTGTTTTTGATTTTTCTGTATATGTGTAATGAAAAAAAATTATAAATTATATAATGAAGGCGTATTAGCGCGACACAACGAAAAGCACAAAAAGGAAATAGTTTATGTTGCCCAACAATTACCGTGGTTTTTAAACAATAAAGAAATTTGTAAAATAGGTAAAACAACCTTTGATAAAACACAATCAAATCCAATAGAATCTATATCGAATCGCGTAGAATCCCTTAATAATTCCAGTATAAGAGATACGGAAAGGTTTATGGTTGTGTTTGCTTATGTTTCGTTGTCTAGTGTTTTCAATGAAAAATCAATTCATAAAATATTTAAATACTTTCGCGAATCGAAGAACCGGGAATTTTTTTTAATAAAACCAAAATATATTTTTCAATATATTATAGGATCTGGAAAAGAAGGAATAGATTTTGAACCCTTAATAGATTACAACGTGTTTAATTAAATGTTGTTCGCCACTAACTAACTTTTAATTATACAAACATTAAAAAATTTATTATTATTAATATTAGTATTAGATCCCGAAGTTAGGTAAAACTTTATTAAATGTTTGGCAAGTCCATTATGGCGCTTCTTGTGGTTGGGTTCGGGTTTCTAATACTGGCAACCTTAATTTATCCCATATCGCAACAAGTCAAAACCTTAAGGACGGAACCCGTAACCGATACAAATTTATCTTGTACCACTACGGGCGCCGATACGTTTTGTACTGTAACTTTATCCGAAACTTCGGCTTTTGAACCTGTGGCACCGCAATTTATAGTTACGGAAACAAGCCCGGGCTCTGTAGTGAGAACTGGAACTTCGGTTTTAAATTCAAATCTAAATACTGTAACAGTTTCCGGCTTAAGCACCACTACGGCTTATCTTTTCACCATCGAATATTTTATGGTGGATTCTACTATCCAAACGGCAACACATTTGGATTCCCTTTTAAAAAGATGGAATTTAATTCTTGTATTGGGTACGTTGGTCGTGTTGGTCTTGGGCGTTGGTTTAAGTTTTAATTATCGCCCCGCTTAAGGGTTGAACGGAAACTTTGAAATAAATTCCACATGGGATTTATAAACAAATAAAAAAAACTATAAAATTATAGTTTTTATTAAGGATCGTAAGATAATGGAAATTACTAAAATTACCGCTATTATACTATCTGTAGTGGTCTTAGTGGCTTTTTTGGCGGTTCTTCCGACCATCATCACTACTACTGGTACAGCTAGTACCGCCGCAACAACTGCGGGGGATACTGCGACCGCCGCAATTATTGATTTAATTCCTTTGGTTGCTTCGGTTGGCGGGATTGGAGTTGCCGGGCTTATCGCAATTCGTGCGGCAAGATCTAACTAAATAGTTTTTTAATTATTTGGTTATAAATCCAAATTTGGGCGAAGATAACAAAAAAAACCTTATTTTCGCCCAAGAATAAAGATCCAAAACAGAATTTAGGAGGTAAAAAATGTTGGGAAAACAGGGAGCAAGAAAAAAATGGAAATCACAAAGTGATATAAGACATGAAAAAATAGAAGATGAGTACGCTAATAGAGTTTTTAATGACCCAAACCATCCAGATAAAGATTTAATAAATAGAGTATTAGCTGATGAGTTCAACGAAAAATATGGAAAAAAATTAAAAGCAGATGATACTTATGGATTTTTAAGACCAGATGAAATTTCTGGATATACTAAAGACGACATTAAAAGAGCAATTAAAAAAGCATTTGAAAAACCTGCAAAGTATGGAAGAACAACAAGTGAAATAAATATGAAAATTCCATATAAAAAAAGCAAAGCATATAAAGGAAAGTTTAGGAGATAAAAATGGCGCAAGAGTGGAATTTTAACCCTATAACCGGGGAAAGAATTAAAACTAAAAGTTCAAGAAAAAAAAGAAAACAAAAATCACAAGAAGAAAACATTTTTGTTAATGTTACAAACCCGCGTATAATAAACAATTTAGATTTTCACCAAGAATATCGTCGAAAGTTAATGAACGATCTTCTTCGCGGTGATAAGGGTTCCGCGTCTTATAGGGCAAGAAAAAGATCATTTGATAACGAAACTAAACGCCAACAAGGGCAAATAAAAAATGGGATTTCTTGGACAAAATTCAAAGTTAAACCTAAAACAAAAAAACAAGGAAAAAAGAAATATCAACCGTTAGATGGTTCGGCTTTTAAACCCGAAGATTGGGAAAATATTAAAAAAGGTGCTAGTTTTCTAGGAAGAAGCGCCCGTAAAGGAACCAAATCCGCTTTTGAATTTGGCAGAAAACAGAAAAAAAATTGGGAAAACAGGGATATAAACAGGGCGGAAGGCGCATTTAGGAAAAGGAAAGAACAAAGAGATAAAGCATTTGAAGATATGGACAGAATAAAAAAAACAGGGGAATATGAAGGAAAAGAACGACAAGCCGAAAAAGACATAAAAAAATATAAGGATTCAGCATGGCTTGAAATGAAAAAAAATGAATTTGCCCGGGAATATGGATATCGACCAAATGAAGGGAAAGAAGGAGAAGGATTTTTAATAACTAGCCAATCCGATCCAAAATGGGAAAAGTTTATTAAAGATAGTAAAGAAAAGGAAAACCAAGGTTGGAAATCAAAATGGAAAAGTAAAACAACAAATTTTTTCAGATAGGAGATAAAAATGGCAAAAACAAAACCAAAAGGAAAAAAGATGTTAAGCGGGTATTATCGTTATGAGAAACTAAACGATAAAAAAACTCCCGATGGGGCATATCCCGGGCGTTCTATGATATTTGAAACCAAAGAAACCGCATTAAGAAGATTAACAAAACCAGAAAAAACCAAATTTAAGAAATAAGAAAGGAGTTAAAAATGCCAAAAAGAAAAAAAGAAATAGTTAAGACTGTCAAAATGAGAGATGGCAGAGAAATAAATTTTGTAAGATTGTTTGAAGATAAAAATCGTGGTAAAAGAAAAACTATTCACGAAATGTCTGACAAAGAATTAGCAGAAATGAAAAAAAGATTAGACTTACAAAAAAGGAATAAAAAAAAGTTTAGGAGATAAAAAATGCCACAAGGAAAACGTAAAAGAGTAATTGTATCAGATGCTCCAGATAAGATAGTGAGCATTAAAATAATCAAACCAAAAAAAAGACCTGCACTCTCAAAAAAAGAAAGAATGGGTTATGATACTGAAGCACTAGATAGAGCTTTAAAAAAAATGGCTGATAGTGGATATAAATTAGATAGTTCTTTAGACTTTTTACAAAAAAGTAAACCAAAAAAATTTAGGAGATAAAAATGCCAAAATATTTACATGAAAAATATAATAAAGAAGTAAAAGATTTTAAAAAGTCAGCTTCCGCATTAAGAAAGCTAAGAGATAAAAAAGGTTCCCCCGCTTATAAAAAAGCGGTTACAAAATTCAAAAAAGAAGCCAAAGAATTAAGAGTGGCGAACAAAAAATTACAGAACTATAAAAAAACTAAGTTTAGGAAATAAAATGTCTTTACCCTTTCTTATATTAGCGGGCGTATCTTGTCTTATAATGGCGGGTACGGTACAAACCAACGCCGGAACAAATACGGTTCCTTTATTTATATATTTAATATATGCGCTAAGTGGGGCATTTTTTTTATTTGCAATATTAAGGGCGGTTAGGATTTTACAACATTAATGTTTTTTCAAAACAAAATAAAATATTTATTACCATTACTTATAATGGTTTTTCTAGTTTCTAGTGGGTTTAATTCTCTTTATTCCCAAGCACCTACCCCCACGCCCACGCCCACGCCCGTACCTTCTGCGGGATTACCTAAAATAAAGATATATGAAGCGCTAGGATATCAAGGAATTGAATCTTCAAATTCGGAAGATTTTTTTGTCTTAATTCGTTATGAACTTTTAATAGGCGATACCCCCGATAGTGAGTGGTGCAAAGCAGAATATTTATTAAATAATACTGGTTGTGATGGTCAACCGCCCAATCCTACTCACCCTTTCAGCTTGAAAGATGGAAGGATATCAATAATATATTATGATAGTTCCGATGTTGTTCATGCGGTACAAGCAAAAATTCCGCGTATTGGTAAAGGTTTGGCGGGTATATATGCAGATAGTCCGGCGTCTGATACTTACGGTTTTAATGTGTCAAAATTACCGGGGAAGGTATGTTTGGTTTTTAATTCTGATTATTTTGTTCCTTATGCAAATAGCTTATATTATAATTGTGTTCGGGTAATAAATGAATCGGGGGGGCGCCAAGCTTTAGCAAATCAAATTTCGGGTGGTTCTGGAATTGTTTACAGACTTGAAACCGATTTGGGTTTACCAATGAATACTTTAGTTTCATCAAAAGGGCGCGTAACCCCTTCTGGACAACTTTACTTAGAAGAAGCATTACAAGGAATAGTTACGGTTGCACAAAATAGCGAAGGTGAAAGCGTCTTTCAATTAGGTGCTTCGCGCCCCAACCAAGATTTTACCCCTATTGGTTCAACGGTTCCCTTACAAGAAATAATAGACGCCACGGCAACGGCGTCCGATATTACTTCAAATATGGAAATTGTAAGCGGTCAATATTTGGGGTTTGATTCGGGATCTTGGTTTGGATTAACTATTTTTTTGTTTTTAGGTCTTTTAATTGGTGCTTTGGTTATGACTTCAACAAAATCATCAATTATGGCTATTTTATCAACTATTTTAACTATGTTACCCGCCGTTTGGATTGGTAGCATATCAATCGCGTTTTTATTTAGTTTTTTATCATTATTTATTTTATTCGGTTCTTGGTACTGGATAAGAAAAGAACCGGGATAGGGGAAATAATTTATGAATAAAGGTTTAATAGCGGGTTTATTGGTTCCTTATTTGGTAATTCAATTTTTATCTGGTATAGCGACGGCGTCTTATAGTAGCGACCCAACCGAAGGCGACGACATATTTAATATAATTTTAGACGCTAATACGGCGGAATCTGATGAAGCCACATCGGACGGCGGAATTATACAAGGTGGGTTCACCCTAGTTACCGACACAACGGGAAACCTTTTTTCATGGACAGGGCAATTTTTCAAGGTAATTACATTGAATTATCCTTGGTGGAGCCAATGCGGAAAATCTACTTATGACAACAAGGGGTTTTCTGGTGGAAGTATTTACCAACCCGGAACCCCAAGAACTGAAGCCACGGGCGAATGCTATGAATTTTCAGACGGATCCTTTTCACAAGACGCCCCAATGGGGTTTATGATAATAAGATGGTTTATTATTCTTTTAGCAATTCCCGGGTTATATGTGGTTATGTATAAGATGGGTGAATTATTCGCGCGTTTCCTTTCCGGGGTTGGTGGTGCGCTTTCGTCCTTAAAGGGTATGTTTGGGGGTGGATTTTAATAATGATAAAATTTGTTCGCCACATAAAATTTAAAACAAAAAAAACAAAACCAAATTTATGGTTTTTTTCCTTTATTATTTTTGGGATAATAACCGCATTATCTTATAATAATCTTTTTGGTTGTAATAAAGTGTTTGCCCTTGTACCTACGGATTATTGTTATAAATATGATTTATCCGCCCAAAATTCGGGAACAACTAAGGAGTTTTACCCCGTGTTATTAGAAGGGGTTAATCAAAATTCTTGGGTAAATGATTTTGGTTATATTGATGAATTTGGTTGGTCAATATATGGCTATAAAGCTTCTTTATCTGAAGAAAAAGAAATTATGTTGCAAGATATGGATAGTCTAGTAGCCAATCAATGGTATATCTTTCCAGAATTATCTTTTGGTAAAAACAGTTTAAATGTTTTGTTGGGTAGTGAAAAAATACAACGCGATCAAGGTATGTTTTTTGGTGGTTCTGATTATACGATGACTTTGCATGATTCAGATTTTAACACAACTGATTTTAATATCTGGTTTCAATTTGAAGATTTAAACGATGATAATTGTAATCCTTCTTGTATAGATCAAGTAATAATAGAAAAATATGATTCTAGCGCTTCCGATGGTTTTATGATTTATTTAGAACATAACCCTTCAAACTATAGCGAAGTTTCTATTGTTGTCACGATAGACGCGCTTTTTGGACAATCAGCATATTTCACCCCTTCGGGGAACGAAAGCGTACAAATAACGCTTACCGGGGGCGATTTAGACATAACAACTTCCGCCGGTACTGATTCTTTCGTGGGATTAACTTATTCTAACAATAGCCACGATATTTATATTGGGGTTAATGAAACCTTATCTGGAAAACAAAATTATTTAGATGATGTAGTTATTAGAAATATAAGCGGAGAATTTGGGGGAACTTGTAACCCCGATTGTTCCCCTGTTTTTTATTATGGATATAACCCAAGTGATATAACGCAAACTTCCGGGGTTGATCCGGAATATTCTGGTATTGTTTTGGACATAAGCGGATCAACCACAACCCATAATTCAAACTATTTTTTTGATAGATCACAAGCGGGAATAACTGTCTTGGCGTCTACAATAACTTCTTCAACGGCGTCCGGTTCTACAATCTTTACCCCCCAGACAACCGACTTAATTGGGCGTTGGTGGGGAAGTGGCAACCCTAATACTTTGGCAGATGGAAACGCGAACTTTTTAGGGTTGAATTTTTTAGATGTGGGGTTTTTTCCTTCGGGTAATTTAAAGGTTCCACAACAATTATGGTATTCAATGTGGGCGTCGGCTTTCGGGTTTTTGTTATCTATAGGGGTTTTCTGGATTTTTAGGAATATACCAATGAGTTTATTTGCGTCGTCCGTACCTATTTTATTATTTCAAATACAAGGGTTAATTGAACCGTGGTATACAGTCGTTTATTTTTTGGTTCTAGGATCAATTTATTCAACTTCGCTTTGGGTGGAAAGGTCATAATAGGTTATTATTAAAATATGTTAACACGAGAATTTTATATAGGAATATCAATGTTATTGGGTGCCATGGGTATAGGGTTTATTATTGGATTTGTAACTTGTGGCGCTATATTATAGGAGAAAAATAATGAAATTTTATAAAGAAAAAATAATGAATATGTACCCCGATAGTGGAAAAATAGCTTTATTTATAAGTTTATTAGCTTTGGGGTTAATGGTTGGAAATAATAACCAACCTTGTTTATCGGCACAATCAACGTGTTCGGTTGGATCTGATAACGAATTTACGGAAAATATAAAAATTAAAGGTGGCACAAGTTACGCCACAACCTTAGACGGTTCGGGAATTTTAGCAGACAGAACCCTTACGCTTCCGGATTCTGATTTAGATTTAAATAATGTAATTGTTGCGGGTGGTTTAAGTTCTACCAAAAGCGTATCTACGGACGGTTCCGGAGATTTAACAACTAATGACGTTTACCCATTAACTTTGAGTGTTAGTAAATCACTTAGCACTTCCGCAACTGGCGAATTGGAAACAAATGATATTTACCCTTTAACCTTAACTGCTAGTACACCTTTAAAAACTAATGTTTCAGGTGAGGTAACTGCCTCAGATTTAGTACCGGAAACAGATTTAACTGTTGGTAGTGGTATTGCAGGTCAAGTATTAGCAGTAAATGTAGGAGCAACAGCTTTGGAATTTATAGATGCAGGAGGAGGAGCACATACATTAATTGATAGTGGTACAATTATTCCAAAGAGTTCGGGTTCAGACGAAGTTTTTATTTGTTGGTATGGAAATACACTTGATGCAACAAAAAAATATAAATTAATTTTTGATGGTGGTACAGGGTTTAATATAGGTGCTAATGGTTATATCCCTTCTTTTCTTCTGTTAGATGGAGATTGTACAGCAGGGAAAAATGAATGGGAATCTAGTAGTTATTATAGAACAGCAGTAACTACAACAGGGGAAATTGATAATTCTTTTTATCGAAATACTTGGGATAGATGTGTTTTATTAAATTCAGGTAATGCTAATACCTCTAACTTAAGATCATCAAACATAACAGGAGATATAACTTTTACTGCAGTTGATAATGGAAATGATTATGGATTTTCAAGTCAGCACCAAACAAGTGGTGTAGTAACAGATTCAGCTGGTAATGTTCAAGGTACAGGGCAACAGCAAGGATATGGAAGTTGCAGTGTATGGGATAAAAATTATCTAAATCCATTTTCAGATATAACTGGATTTATGTTTTATTTCGAAGGTGGATTCCCAGCACCATTAACTAGAAAATGGTCATTATACGAAATAGATTTTTAAAAAAATGAAACTACATAAAGAAGATTTAGAAAAAATAGAATTATTAAGGGAATTAAGTCCGGGTTGTTATAAAAATTATAAAAACCTACTTAATGACAGAAGTTATAATATTCCCTTAAAAATAAAGAAAAACTAAAAAAACAGGATTACACAATGCGTTTTAAGGCATTCCAAAAAGTAAATCGATATATTATCACCCCCGGGGTGGCTATTGCTATCTCTAAAATTGGATATGAATTATTAACGCGGTATAAAATAGAAAAACGATAAGGGGTAAAATCTTGGTAACAAAAGAAAATCGTCCTTATAACCCCCTTGAAGATCCAGAATTATCCCCGGCTTCGGCATACCTTCCGCCAAAAAAAGAAAAAGAAAAAGAAGAAAAGCCAAAAAAAATATCTAAAATTGGCGCTTTGCCCGGAGATATTGAAGATAGGGATATAATAGACGAAAGGATAGTTCAACAAAAAAGATTATCCCGCCCAATGGGAAAACCCCCAACCGTTGCCGTTCCAGAAATAAAAAAACCCGATTCAGAAATTTCCCCCGCTTCGGCATATCTTCCGGTTGAAGGAATAATTAAAAAAACCCCTGTAAAAGATTTAGATACTTTTGATGATCCGGATATTTCAGAAGTCGAAAACCCCTTTACGAATATAGATAGTAAAGCCGAACAACTTAGCGAAGAACAAGAAGAAGCCAGACAACAATACCTTCAAATATTTAATCAACAACGCGCCCTTAACGACAAAATTGCAGAACTTAAAGAAACAGGGAAGAAACTAGACGAACATTTTAAACCCGATGAAGAAGGAAAACCAACAAAAGGATATTCTACCTTACTAGCCAACGAAGTGGATACAAAAGAAGCTATTGAAAAGGATATAAACATTTATGAAAACAAGGTTGAAGAATTAAACACAAGAATTGATAATTATAACGCGGAATTTGCAAGGTTAGAAGGTAGGGGAACTTGGTCGCCCGACGAATTAAGGGAACTTCGTAAAGAAGAAAGCGAACTTAATGAGATAGACGCGAATCTTGAAGAAGAAGATAAAAAATTAACATTAAGAATTAAATATAACGAAGATTGGTGGGAATCAAATCACCCGGTATTATTAAGAGTATCCAGATTAGAAGATGATTTATACGATCAATATGCCAAAGCTTCGGCGGAAGTCGACAAGGCGTTTTTTTTAGTAAATTCAAATTTGGAACGCTATATATCAGATTCAAAAGAACTAACTAAAAAAGGTAATATGTTGGGTTCTTTGGTAGCTAAACAAAACCAAGCTTTAGAAACCCAAAACAAGATAACAAAAAATTATTATAAAGAAAAACTAGAAGAAGAAAACAGAATTAAGACGGGATTGATTTCCCCCGGCGTAACCTATGGAGAACCAGAAAAAGAATTTCTAAGACAACAAGAATTTCCGGAAAAATTAGAAGTTAAGGATCCTTATAAAGGATTATTAGATGAACCAGAAAAAGAACTTCTAAGAAAAGAATTTGAAATTGAAAAAGAACGGTTAAGAAAAGAATTATTAAAACAAGGAATTACATATTCCCCCGCTTCTGGGTTAATGGTTAAGGATCCTTATAAAGGGTTATTAGATGAACCAGAAAAAGAACTTCTAAGAAAAGAATTTGATGTAAGGGAAGGAAAACCAAGATTCGACGAACCAGAAAGGGAACTTGAAAGACTAGACGAACCCCCGGCGAAAACCTTAGAACAAAAAATAAGAGATAGAGAAGAAACCCCCATTAAATATTCCCCCCTAGGTGGGTTAATATCAAAAGGATTAGAAAATAAAACTTTTGAAATAACCGTTGGAGATTTAGCGCCACAAGGACGATTATCTTACGCCAAACCCGACGGGCAATTTCTGGATAAATCTGAACAATGGCTTGATAAACATATAGGACAAATAGAAATTGGCGATATTATAGATCCTGTTGTAGATGTGGGGGTTAACGCATATAAAACGATTAGTGATGAAGAATTTAGATATAAAAATCTTTTAGCGCTTGATAATTATAAAAACCTAACAGGTGAAGAAATAAAGGACGTAATAGAACCCCCGAAAAAAGCATGGTATAGAGATTTAGGCGGACAATCGTTTTCCCCCACGGTTGGAACTATGTTTGAATTTACGGGGATCCCTTACGCGTATAGAGAAATAAAAAAAATTCCCGATGTTGTACTTCTTAAAAAGGATTTAAATAAAGATACTTCTATAACCGATTTAGATGATTATGGAATTGCTTTAATCACCCTTGGGGGGTTAGTTCCCGCTTATGGTGGTTCGTTAGCTAAACGAACCTTATTAGCGCCGGGAATAAGCGATGAAGGTGAATTAAAAATTCCTTGGACGGATAAAAGTTTTTCGGTTTCAAGTATGTTAAACCCCGAAGGAAACGAAGGGGATAAATGGAGTTTAGTAAGAAGAACAAATGAATTTAGAGATACGCGCCCTTTTGGTGATATTGCGTTCGCGTCGAAAGAAGGGGGCGACATAATAGCCAAAGCCGAAGCCGAAGGAAAAACAAAAGGCGATTTATCCGAGTGGTATAAGGCGGTTAAGAGTGGGGCAACGATGGAAACTTTAGATGAAGCTTCCCAAGGAAAAGTAGATACCGAATATACTAAAGCCGTTTTAGCGGATCAATGGAGAATTGGGGATTTTCTTCTTACTATGGTACAGCTTAAATTTGTTGCCAAAACGGGTGATGGATTAATTAAGTTCGCCAAATCCGCCGGAAAGAAGGGGGTTGGGGGAGTTAGTTATTTTGTAAAAGGGAAACAAGTCCAGTTAATTCCGGACAAGCTTTTAGATCCCGTTCAAATAGCAAATAAAAGATATTATAAAAGTGTTAAAGCAAGAGAAGATTATTTTAAAAACTATCGAAACCTTGCAGATGAATTTAAAGATGTTTTGGAAAGGGAAAGCGGACGCCGAAAGGCGGAATTTTTTATTCCTTTTGGAAGAAAGGATTATATTCCGGGATATATAGCGAAACGCATAAAGAAGAACCTAGCAAATAAACAGGCGAAGTTAACCCGAGATATACGAACAAAGATACAAAAAGATATCGAAGAAAGAAACATTTTAGATAAAAAAGTAAAAGACGGAACCGCAACGCGAAAAGAAAGATATTTATTAGAAATATTAGACAATAGACGAAGCGAAATGGTTGATATACCAACCCCAGATTTTACCCAATGGAATAAGGCATTAAAACAATCGGACGAAGAAATAAGAAAGTTAGCACGGCAAGACGTAGCGAACCAATATGTTGAAATTATGTACCCTAACATGAATAAACAAAATCAAGAATTATTATCAAAAGAAATAATTGATGATATTTGGGAATTTAAGGCGGACGACATTTTAGATCCCGAAGGTAAGGTTATTGGAACAAGCGGGGGAACTTGGGATTATATAGGATCGGACAAAAAAGGATTTAAGGATCCCCAACAAAATAAAGAATTTGACGCCCAAATGAAAGCCAAATGGAAGGAATACAAAAATAGTCCTAATAAAGGTTTGTTTGATGATTTAGTAGACGAAACCCGGGGGGAAATCCAATATCTAACCCCAGAAGGGGCGCGGGATTTTACCCTAGATAATGTTCAAAGATGGAAAAACCCAATGCAACACGGAGAAAATGCGAAAGAAGTCGCGGGTATTTATGGTAGGTTTTGGAAAACGGGGGGTGGAGAACTTGGAATACTAAAAATGGGACATTCAAAAAAATTTATTGATGATATTTTTATAAAAAATGATAAAGGAAAAATAGACGGAAAAGTAGATGGGAACAAACTAGCTAAAAAGTTTGAAGAAGGGGTTGTATATAAAGAACTAACCCAGTTTAAAAAGAAAAAAGAAGATCTATTAGGAAAAGAAGATTCAACTAAAAAAATAAAAGATGATATTGAACCCTATAAAACAAAAGGAAAAGCCGGGGATAAAACAAAAGGAAAAGCCGGGGATAAAACAATAATAAGAAAGGGCGATGATGTTGAACCCTATAAAACACAAAAGGCGCCGTTAGTAAAATTGACAGAAAAGGGAATTGTTAAACAAGATAAAACCCCTGTAAAAGATTTAGA
>Ga0209756_1001428_pt1 | contig 22021 bp, 16 predicted proteins | sample ETNvirenome_6_85_FD_184071 | JGI IMG/M metagenome (GOLD analysis project Ga0209756, IMG submission 184071) | Marine viral communities from the Pacific Ocean - ETNP_6_85 (SPAdes) (version 3) | ecosystem: Environmental > Aquatic > Marine > Oceanic | place: Pacific Ocean | collected 2013-06-19 | reverse complement strand
ATCATCAGAATATTTTATCGCTGGCTCAATTTCTATAATAAGCCCGGAGGTGTGTCTCGGGCACTTTTGCGATAATATAAAAGATGAACGACTTAGAGGAAATTTGGATCCTTTGGTCTTGTAGAGATGCTTAACGGATTTCATATATTTTTCAAATGTAGTTGGTCTAGCGAATTGTAGACCATTTTTTTCGTTTGGTTTTTCCAGATAAACAGATACCAATGGTCTGTAAAGTGTCTTAATATGAGTGGCATATCTAGTATGGACACTATCCCAGCCCTTAACTGGTACAATCGTTTGCACATTATTTGCTTCGTTTTTAATAACCCCCATTGAATTCGCTTTATCAAAATGAGCTTGCAGATCTGCAAATGCATCAGCAACAAAATTTAATGCGTATATTGTATTTGTAGCACCTTCTTTGTTTGCGGGCAGTGCCACAAGGTGACGCTCTGAAGGATATACTATATTGCCTTTTGTATCGACTTTGCCATAATATGGTGTCCGTGAAGAATCAAAGAAGTTGTCATATTTCTCAGTTGGAACAACATGGCTTAAATATTGTTTTTTTGAGTTAAAGATTCGTTTTGAACTGTTTGGGTTTCTATTCTTTGCCATAGTTTAGATTTTCCGTCCTGAAGTGCTGTAGGTTCCGACGACATTAGCGTGTGCTGCGGCTGCTGCCCCATGCGCTGACCTCGCGGCTTCAGCTTCTGCGATGGCTGTTGCCGCCTCTAGCCTATCCTCCTCTGCTTCTATTAAACATTGTGACGCGCCCGGTGATGTGGATGCCGTGCTAACGGATTTTTGACAGCCCTCTTCTAAGCCCTCGATATGTTCAAAGGAAAGCCACTTAGTTTCTAATGTAGTAGTCCATTTAGCGTTTTTGGCAAGATCTCCAAAATCATGCTTCACCTGGGTCACAACGAAATATCCACCTAGTCCCAAAGCTCTTGCAGCCGAAGTCCGCAAACCGCTTTTCAGTCTCCGTGTATTCTTTTCTTCCGGTATTGAGAGCGGGGTACCTTGCAAATTTTTGGGGTTAAGGTATAGCACTGTTCCAGGTTTGAAAACAGTATTACCTCGCGTTATTAAAGTAGCATCATATTTTTCTCTTAATATACCCAATGAATTGAACTCATTATCTGTTATCAAATTATGGGTTTGGATCATGGGCAAATCTTGTCGTTTAAACTGGACACTCAAAAGCGCCTTTTTCTGGGCTACGTTCATTGAAAAATGTACAATTCCTTTCTTATAATCTTTGGTGCGGTGTCCGCTGCGCTGTATCGTTCCGGCAGGTTTTTGTTGGATTAGCAACATTTCATATGTCTGCGTGGACTTGGTTGTCTGGGCTGCGTTGGAGAGCAGGGCAGATATCTCGTCTGACCTGCGGTATGGCGAATATTTGATAACCACCTGTTGTGTTGGATCCGATTCCCCTGGTTGCATTTCTTCGGGGGTGAATTCAGAAGTTTGTGCATATGCCTCGTCATCCGATAGCGTGACTAGATTGCCGTCCTTGTCAACTAATGTTTCGCCGGGGGCTTCAGACTCCGGGGTGCGAGATGCCTGATCCGATATGGGCTGTTCTAGAGGAACGGTTTTTGTCTGTACTTTGTTATTTAACACATATGCATAATTTGGCAATGAGAAATAACTCAATTGTACTGTGGCTGGCTTCTGAACACCTTGGCTGCGTGACACGACTGCTCGACTTTTGATCGCATAAGGGATTAAATTTGTTAGAATACCATTAATAAGATTTTTAATAAAAAAACTTGTATATTGTGGCTTAGAATTAACTTGATTAAACCAAAAAGTCCTGAATTGTTCTAGGTCGATTGGTATATCTGCTATATTAACATACCTTGTTGTATTGTCGGAATTCCTTATTGGAAGCTCTATATCTCCAAACACATACTGTCCAAGGAGAGTCTGGGTTGCGCGGGCTGCGGGTCCAAGGCTTCCGTCTTTCTGAAGTTCTTTGTGGAATGTGGGCACCGGGGCATTGTCTTTCACATCGCGGGTCAAGGCGAGTTGGGGATTATAGTTCTGAACAGGGATTCCGGCAGCTATCCTGGCTGCTTTGTCCTCTTCTAAAGCTGTCAATGCTACCTGACTACTAATCCTCTTTCCTGAAAATCCATTATTATATGCTACTATTTCCAGGGCGGCTTCTAAAATATCTCCTATAAAAACAAAGTTAATTTGTTTATAGTTTTCGTTGCTTGGCAGATCTTGGTTCATTAGGTCGCTCGCACTTTTGGCTGTCTTATCATCTGCTTTATTATTCATTTCTTGGGCGTTGTGAAGCTCTGATAGATCCTCACTGGCACCTACCCCTCCACTCTCTGAAAATCCCTCGTGATGATTCGCTATCAAAAGCGGATATCGATACTGCTCATGAGCCGGATCGCCAGCGAAAGCCTTAGCGCCGCGTCGTGATGGACGCAGATCTAAATGATCGGGAATACGCACTTTATAAATTCTGGATCGCGCTTCGTCGGTACTTCGTAGCAATAATTGATTATAAAGCCTTTTCTTTGCAACAAGATACATCTTGTTATATTCTTTTTCTAATGTTTCCAATTCGCCTTCAAATTTGGTACGGCACGCTTCCCTATCTTTATTGGCGATCAGGCGGGCTTTTTTCTCTTTCTCTGTTTCGGTTTCTGGTTCATCTTCTGTTTGCACATCGCCCAAGTTATCTGTTACGGCATCCGATTTTGCAGTAAGTTCTGCCAATAAACCTCGGACCTCGGGATCACTTAGTAAGTCGGCATCGGGAGTGCGCTGCATCACTTCAGTTCTACCTACAAAATTAATTGTTAATTTGACACTTAAATCGTCAGCTATAATAAGATCATGATTTTTTAACTGTAAATAAAATATTTCTGTTTGGTTTTGAATAGCTTCTTGGCTCCTAGCAGCCCGTAGTTTCGGATTTCTGGATTTTTTAAGATTTTCGTTAAATTGTTCGATGCCTTTTGCATCGATAGTAGCTTCATTGTTCGTTGCAGTCCGAAGAAAGGCTTCCTGCCTAGCCTGGGTCATCGGGTTCTTTTCAAAAAATTCATCATCTACTTGTGTGTGCCCATGGGCATCCAGAGTATATATCGGCTTGCCTTCTCGACTTGCTTTTTTGGCGTTTGACAGGAGCACGTTGTTGCTTACTTTATTATATCCTATTACCAATTTTATTGTACTTTCGGCAGCGTTATATGACAAATCACATTTATTATTATCAATTGCTTGTGCTGGATTCATTTTAATTAAGTCGATCCAAGCTATACCTGCACTGGACAGTGTGCCCGGAAGTGGGGTGCCGTTCGCATCTTTTTTTGCATCGAACTCATGAGGTCTATATCGATAAAATAAATTATTTAAATCTTGAGTCTCTATTGTAAGTTGCACCTTAATATTGGAATCGACCAAAGCTGGATTTTCGCCCATTCTTTCGATAGACAATCCTGTAAGACCCGTTCTGATATCTTTAGATCTTGGTGTTTTTGGTTGTTTAAGCCACTCGTTGCGGAAAAGCACATCGAAAGTATCTCCTCCAGTATCTGCTGGATAACTTTTATACAATAGCACTTTCGGGCGTACAAGATCTAGTGTGGGAGTTGGCATCTCCAAGAAATCTAGATTTTGTTTTGGCACAAATGCATTCATTAAGGTTTGAGGTTCGTAGCCATCTGGATCTGCGTCATAAAGGTTGCCATTTGAGGATCGCCCGTCTCGAACCACTCGTGAAATCAGAACCGGAGGCGGACCAGCGCGGGTCTGTGTCGTCTTGTTAAGTGCGGCAGCGGTGACATCACTACCGGGAAAGCCATTAACTCTGCCCGTCTTAGTAAGTATCTCTTCTATGCGGTCTATTAAAAGCCTTTGCGCTAACTCTCTCTGGGTATAATCTGGTGAATCACTCATTTTTTTATAGGCTTTGCAAAATCGTATCTAACGGAGTTGGAATAAAAACTATATCTCCAACTCTAAGATGACCTTCTGTTGGAGCCTGATTATATGCGGCGATGATCCACCAATATTCTGGATTACCATAATACGTGTTTGCTAATTTAAAATACCTATCACCTGTTCGCCATATATGTCTTATATTACTAATTGCAGGATCGGCACCGGGCAATGGGACTGTATTAACGGGTGTTGTCCATTGCGTTATACCGGGCTTCTTTTTCCGTTTTAAAATATCAGTATATTTTTTGTTTATATTGGTAAAAAAGCGTCTATTAAAGGTACGGCTATTTGAAGGCATCGCTGTCCCCTCCTCATTATTAAATAGACATCGTTGAAAGAATTGTTATTATCTTGTGTGGTTAAGTTTAATCTTTGTTTGCGGTTCTTCTTCCGGCGTATTTTCATCACTTACCGATTCGTCCTCGGGATTTTTGTCCGACACCCATTGATTTCCGCTTCCATCATTAGAGGTGCGTTGACAATATTCGGCGGCTGGGATGGGTCCGGTACCGTGTGGCCAATCCAGTAATCTACCGGGCTTGGCTGATAAGGACCAACCCACCGAACCTTCCGCTCGATTCTTGCCGCCAAAACCAACACTCGTATCTTCTTTTGTTTTCATAGAAATTGTAATAGTAACAGATTTAGGCAAAACGCCACCTTTGTCCCCGTGATATACATAAGAATCTTCTTTTATCACATCGCTTGGTTTGTCACCGGCACTCGCCCAATATTTATCAGAACGCTCCCCAACAGTTAAATTTTCAGTATTCCGTGTCATCGGATCTATCATTTGTGATGGAGTTGACCCATAGTCAAACACTCCTGCGTCGAAATTCGTTGAATATTCAAATGATTCGATAATGACTCGTTGATCTCTTAGAAAAGTTCCAAAATTAATCTCATAATCAATTGAGTTAAGAGCGTCTAATTCGGTGTCGATGTCGTGGACATCATTGGCGGAATCATATGTCTCAACGGTGTTCACCTCGTATTCCTGCCAAGTCGCTCTGGCTAATTGGCGACAAAAATCTAAGTTTTTTTTAGCCTCATGGACATTTCTGGCACCCAAAGTAAACGAAATAGATATGTGCCTGTCAGTTTTGGAATAGTCTGCTTTTAAATTTATATCTCCTGCTTTAGTGTCGCCAAAATCCCAATTAGCTGTATATGTTTCCGAATAATTTTCTAGAAAAATATATGTTGATGTAAGAGATATGGTTCTATCTGCTGAGCGGATTGATAAAGGTGGGTATGCCGCTTCCCCCAGGCGTTGAATCATACTATACTGATTATATTGTTTATCCTTATCGTTTACCATAGTTATTACCTGTATTCTGGACCTTGGTATCGCCACGTCTCATCTGTAGGACCGACTTCAGTATCTATCATTCCATCTCCAGAAATATTAATATCAATCTGTACTGGATAGATTTCAGCTTCTCCTAGAATTCCAGTAGGATTGCTTGTGATAAAACCTGCATCTATATTGGGACTATATTCTAATGTAGCTACATATAGTCCTATTCCTGTGGAGTCCAAAGAGTCTTTAAGAAAATTTAATCCTCGGACTCGCCAGTGGGGTTTCCCTTCTGTCTGATCACCTTCTCTCGATAACGTTGGATACATCATACATAATAACAAGTTAATATTTTGAGCATTATAGCGAGCTTCTTCAATAGAAGCGTTAGTTAAAGAAAGGGTAAAACTAATTTTTCTAGCTGTCCACTGCGTTTTTATAATCGGATTGTTATCGCCAAATATAAATTTTTCCTCATTTTTGGCTCCATGGCTATCCGAAAAACTTGTTATATTGGCGGGAAATTCAACTGAATGTCCTGAAGAGGGATGTGTAAATCTTATTTTGTATGCTTGTTGTTTTGCCCACGCTGCGGCGGACTTATCCATATGAGGAGCCGTCGAGCCCTCTCCGTATATAGGTCTGTGTGTGGCTCCAATTTTGTCTGCCATATTATGTTCCTATTGCCACCCTGGTACCTCTTATGAATCCTGCTGCCTCTAGGTCGCTAACAACCAATATTTTTTGACCACTTTCCACGGCGGCTGTAATACGAGTTGCAACGTCATCAAGTTTTTTGATTAGCGGCTCAAATGCGGCAGTATTTAATTGAACTGGTATCATCCTGCCGTTAGGCAATGGGACGACGGCTTCGGGACCGGCTTCTCCAGCAATAGAGGGTCCAGCGGTAATGCCGCCTTTTTGTAATTCGGGCATACCGTGCTTTGCTCCGTAGTGAGCACCAGCACCAAGACCGAGCCCGCCGCCGAGGAAGGCAGCACCGAGAACACCTCCCACTACGGTTCCGACTCCTGGAATGACAGAGCCAAGCGCTGCGCCCGCTGCGGCTCCTGCCAGGGCTCCAGTTGCGCCTCCTGCGATGGCACCCACTCTCTTGCGCTCTTTCTCTTGTTCAGATTCTTCTTCACTTATTTGATTCATAGCGGACCCGATTCCCGTAATAGCTGCGGCAATTCCAGCGATGGGTCCAGCGACTCTGAGGACTTTCCCCAGCTTCGCACCCATGCCAGCACTAGCGGCGTCAGCAACATCATCAAGGTCGGGACCACCGGGGGTTCCGGGGGCGAACATTTCCATCTGGAGCATCCGGTCCATGCGGGCATGTGTGCCAGTATCCGATACTTCGCCCGATGCCATCCTAGCCAATCCCATTCTAAAAATATTCAAGAACATCCCAATGCCTGCAATCGCAGCAATGGCTATTCCTAACTTAGAAAGATCCCCCACAATTCCAAATTCTGTAAATCTATCAAGAAAACCATTAAGTGAGCCTATCATCCCTTTTACATATTCTACTGCTGGCAGGAGGGCGACTCCAAAGGACATTGCCAAAACCTTCATTTCGGTCATGAGATCTCGACCTTGGGTTTGCAATTCTACTATCTCATCTTGAGATATTCCGGCTCTCGTCATGGCAGCATCCAAAGCATTTGTTTGTTGCTCTTGGTTCATCATTAATAATACTTGCTCATCGGTTAGACCTGTTGCGCTAGCTATCGCTTTCTTTTGATAATAATCAAGGTCATCATAGTTTCCAACGGACTGTTGAATGGCATCGGCAAATAATTGCATTCTTTCAGCCGGATTAGTCGTTTCAAGAATTTCCATTGTATCGATAAGCGTCGTCCCGCCCATTGAAGCAAGAACAGAATTTAAGTTTCCGGCTGCGTCGGCTGCTGATTCAAATGTATCGAACTTTTCGGAAATACTTATAATCTCGCTCATTCCCATTCCGGTTCGCTTGGATGCGACATAAAGATCGTCAAGGACTGCTTCGAGCTTGTCTCCGTGCATTGCAAGCTGCGGCATTATATCGGCAGCGTCCGACATAACTTGGTTGAGATCATCACCAAAGGCTTTTGCGGTACCCATTAAAGACTTTTGAAGTCTCTGAGCTTCGCGTGTCATCATACCAGTGTTTCTTGTGGCACCTTGTAAAAATTTAGTTGTGGTTCCTGCTTCAATACCCATTTTTTCAAACTCGGAAACAGTATCAGCCAAGTTTGCTTGGTGTTCTGGCCCCATCATTAAAAATTCAGTAAAGCCGGTGTGAAGGGCACCTACTGCGGCAGAAGCTTCAGTAGCTGAAACACCAAGACTTCTGTTACGTCTTTCTACCTCCACAATTGTTTGGCTATATTTATCGCCTGTTCCTGTGGTCCTAGAAAATGCGGACGTGGCACTATCAAGACTGGTGCTTAAGAGCAGAGATGATTCCGCAAACTTTTGAAAAGTTGCGACTCCTACGTTCATCGGGGTCAGCGTCTTGGACACAGTTTTAGCTATTACCCCAAGCCCTTCTGTAAGTTTGCCTAGTGCCCCTCTGAAAGAGTCGGCTTCAGCCATCATTCTGCCTAAGCCGCCGACGACACCATCTGCGGTGTCTGTAACACCTGTTAGTGTTCTGATTAAGCGCTCTGTGCCTCGTTCAAGAGTTCTTGAGGCATCGCTCATTTCCCTTAGTCTTTCAGTGGCTTCGCCAATAGCGTCACCTAACTCTTCTGCTGTGCTGCGGACATCATCCCGAATCCGCACTAAGTTCTCCGCAGCGGCGTCTAAACCTTCGCTTCGAAGAGCGTCAATTAACTCAGTAATCTGATCTCTTAAGTCTGTGATGTCTGCCATAATTTATAGTATCCTACTTAAATGGCCAAATAATTCCAGTTTCTCGTTCAAAGCTTTTTATTGCTTTTTCTAAAGATGCTTTATTTTTTAAGACCTTTGGATCGTTTAGTCCATATCTGTTCATTGCTCTAAGGTATTTTGCTTCTCCTCCGAGAGCCTTCTCAAAAGACTTTATTTGTGAGTTTGAGCCGACAACATTAACAGGAACAGAGCCCCCGCCGAACATACCGCCCAGAATCGTTTGGATTGCACCACCGAACATGGCAAGCCAACTTTCATTAATTGCATCACCAATTGTTAAATCAATTTTAATTGGCACTAAATCGCCATTATTTTCCATAGAAAGCTTTCCTTATATTGCTGCTTCTTTAATTAGTTCCATAAAAAAAGAAAATTGGGCGTTAACCCAATTTTCTCACAGTGTAGGCTTAATGACGACCTTTCGCCTTATTTCTTGATTTTTCCATTTCACGATTTTGGTCTTCGAAATATTTCGATAACCTGTTAACAAACCAATTACGCAATCCAATTGGTAAATTATATGCCTCTTGAAAACTCCAATTGCCGTGCATTGTTAAATAAAAGAAATGTTCATAAACCATCTCCATATATTCGTTATCCAGGCCAAAAAAAGTCCGCTGTAAGCGGCACCTCCATTTCGGATTCATAGCCGCAGTTAGAGCAAGAGTATTCTTGTGACATATCAATATTTGGAGTTGCGCCCACAACACAAGCTCGAAGGAAACGCGAATCGAGGGCTGGCATATTGTCAACAAAATCACCGATCTCTCCACCGTTCGTCACATCGTTAACTGAAATAATAACTCTTTTCAATAATTCTGTAGCTCCCGAATCCGGTAATTTCATTTTTGATTTTTTATTGGCTGCCTCTGTTAAATATTTTTCATCTCTTCCTGTCAAAAGTCTAAATTCAACTTGGTATTCTGTTTTAGGCAACGTTACTAAAAAAGTGCCATTTGGGGTTGTTTGAACGTCGCTAACTTCTTCTGTAACAACTCTCCCTGGGTGCGATTTGCATTCATTAAGATCGAAGGCATACTCTGAAGCTGTTTTACAGCCTGGGCATGTTACCCGAGTTTGATATTGGTCGCCATATCCAGAAACCCTAGCGGCAAGAAGCAGTGCGCTTTTATCTCCAGCAAGCAAATCATCAACGTCAATCTCTTGATCAACTAAAAGATTTTCCAACATTCGATCAATCGCAATGCCTTTACGCAAAAGAGTCTGTGATGTAAGAATGTCTTCATCTTTAGCAGTCATATATCGTAGTTCAACCGTATCCTGCTTATATAGCGGGTGTCCTGGAGGGTAGTATCGCCCCTCGGATGGAAGCTCTACGAACTCTGTGGGAGTGACGTATGCAAGCCCACCCTGCTTAGGTGGCGCTTTAGGCTCCACCGGAGTTTCGTTTTCAACAGCATCGGTTGGTGCTTCCGCAACACCAGTGCGTGCTTGATTATTTCTAGCCATTTATACCTCTGTATATGTTATAGTATACAGTAATTAGTATAATTTTTAAAATTAAATTATGCTAATTTTCTACCTGTCGGTATTGCATCATATTCTGCCCAATCATATCGCAATGTTAGGCTTATTTCAACCATCTCATCTGCATCATATGAGTGGCTACCGAAGTTTACTTCGGTTATAAAAGCATTAACTAGTGCCCATTCGCCTATAATGACCGTATCACCCTTATCATTTGTGCCAAGTTCCCTGATCTTAACATCGCCAAGCGAGTTTACAGCAGACTGCTTCGTAATCGTTGTCGATGTCGCGGAAGTAAAATCCCTGGGCTGCTGAATACCGATATCAGATAAATAGTCATAAAGAACTTCGGTTGAACCTGGAGTTATGGCGTCAACTAGGGTCATCCCAACTGTATTCCAGTTCATTCTACCAGGATAATAAAAAGTGTGGTTAAAGAATCGGTGCTCTTGTTCGCCAACTGTATAACTTGGGCGATCTGCCGTTTTACAAGCAAATCTCAACTCGGTTCCACCGGGCTGTAAGCTTACAATAAATCTAAACTGGCGTTTTGGCTCTAAGTCCTTTGATGACCAGAAATTTTGTGCCATTATTTGTTTCTCCTGTTTCTATAATATATAGTTCTTTTATTCTTAATCTTCAAAGCTAGCACCTGTATTTGTGATAACAAAATCGAGTGCAATAAACTCAATTGCTCGTGCGGGTTTTAATAGAATCTTAGCGTACATAATGTTTCTATCAATTAGCTCTGGAGTTGTTGTGGTTTCATCCAAAATAACTCTAAAGTCTGTAAGTCCAAGTCTCGCCTGCACACTTCTTAAGAAGGGGTTAACCTTGTTTAAGAACCGATCCCAAGTTGATTGCACGTTTTGATCGAATAGAAGCGTAGCTGCCATTCTTGAAATCTCTTTCTTGACAAAAATCATCAAACGACGCACATTAATTCTGTCTAATGCCGAAGGCGTTACCTGAAGTGTCTTTTGACCAAAGATTACAATACCCTCTGCTGGGAATGTAGCAATTGGATTAATGTTTGCTTCATAGAGATCATCACGGTTCTTGGAGGTTAGTCTTTCGCGGGTCTGTAATACTGGTAATCCAGCAGAGCCTTCGGTCAAACCTCCCCTCGTAAAGCCAGCGGGGGCAAACCAAAGCTCGCTCCTCTTTTGTGCGCTAGAGAATGTACCAAGCGCTACAATACTGGGGGGTGCCCACAGAATGCTGTTACTAATATTGTCTCTAATCTGGACCCATGGGTAGTAAGCACATCCATAACTTGAATTAATCTTTCTATTTCTCATGTTTGTGACGGCTGTTGCGACAGATCCTAGGTTAGAACTCACTGAGTTTGTGTTTTCTGTCTCGGCATAGAAGCCGGTCTTAGGATCGATGACTGCGAGCGCATCGCCCCGAGCTTCACATACCTCAATCATATGGGCAGTAAGGCTTTCATTCCAGATACCGGGTGCAGCCATTAAGTTATATTCTGCAACCTCTGGGTCAGCAACCGTATCAATTGCTCGCTTAACGGAATAGTAACCATAATTTGTTGAATCTGCTCCATCAGCGAGATCGGTATTGTTAAAAGGTTCTTTGTCTCTAATATCTAGACCGTTGAACCCGCCATAGAGTGGAACAGTAAATCTGTTATATCCCTCATCTAAGACCTCTTTATACGTACCACTTAGAGCCGTGTAAGATGTTCCGGCTGCGCGGGAACCAGAAACCCAAACCGCAACACCTGTTCCGGCGAGATTTCCAGCAGAAGAGCTTAGGTCATCAAGGCTAAATAGATATGAAAATTCAGTGCCTGCGGCTGTGGTAAAGGAGTCGCCAGAATATGGCAGTACCTGTAGCACATCGGCATAGCTATCATCATGTCGGTTGTTGGAAGCCTGTGTGGAGTCCGCTCCGAAATATGCATCCTTTGGATTAGGAACGCCACCAGCGGAAGCGCTTGCTCTCAATGGAAGAGTGGGATATACCGCTTTAAGCTGAGTGTACCATTCGTCACGGATCGGGAAATTGTCACCGTCCCCAGCCGCGACTTGCGAGCCCGATATGTTTATGAATAATTGATCAACACCCTTCACTGGTTGGGTGATATTACTTCCGCCACGTACCCAGGCGTTTTGACCAGAGGCATCGGGCGATGTGGCGGCCGCGCCACTATGAAATGTCCACGACTTCATCCGAATGGGTCCATATGAACCGAAGGGAAGAAGTGCCGGATCCGTTACACCAGCATCTACGTCACTATTAACTTCAACGCGCACATATTGTGATGCATTAAGATAATTTCCGTATAATCTATGTCGTCTTTCGGTATCATCCCATGAAAGGTATTGATCTCCGATAACTCGTGAAACATATTTGTTCGAGTTAGGGTTAAGGTTACAGGCATTAAATCTTTCTAGCACAACTGGTGCATTGTCATTATCACGCGCATCTCTGATTTCGACACTGAATGAACCGTAAGGATCAAAATCATTGGTTGCAACCTTAATGTCGGTAATAGAGATCTTAAGTTTCTTCATCTCATCTTCACCGGCATCAAGCGTGTGGAACTTGAACAGTTTCCTAACACGACTAGTGTTCGTTATTTCGTAGTTGGTATAAGATGACTGAAGATCTTGTGAAATAATCCAGGGAGTTTGTGCCGCTTGGAATCCCATACGGAAATCAGCAGCAGCGGCACTGGAGCCACTATCAAGACCCAGAACGACGCCCCATGATTGTCCCGCTGAAGAGCCGGTAGCATAGACACCTAAGTGTCTTTCAAAACTTCCACCAAGGAAATAAGTTTTTTGTTGTGCCGTTCTGGTAATTGCTGAGTTTACAAGAGTTGGGTTTGTGTTGAAAACTTTTCTTATGTATCTCGCGGAAGAGGGAGAAAAGTTAAATGCGGTTTCTTCTACAATATTACCGTCGTTGTTTTTGATAATTGCATAAAACTCATTAGCAACCGCTGCGGAGGAAGACTGTGCGGTTCCTGCAACCCGTGTATTGGCACTTAAAGATCTAATCATAACACCACTACCAGTAACGAAAGAGCCGAGCGCTCCTGCTCCAGTGCAGTTTCTTGCCGATCCCGAAATGGTGAGTGAACCTTCGTTTAAATACCAGACTGCGGCAAGGGCACCTGTCATTATTTGTCCAGCCGCCGTGGGAGCCGACGCTGATGGGAAAACAAACAATCCATAAGCGCCGCCATTAGTGGCTTCGCTAGCGGCGTTTGATTTCGCGGCTGTCTGCCACCCTGCTTCTCCAGAAGAGCCGTGTGAAAGTCCGCTTTTTTGAGCGCCAGCAAGACGCACCATTGTAACAGCGTTACTGTTCTTCAAATACGCTTGAGCAGCATATGCAGCATATGTGGGAGCAAGGTAGTTTCCGTCACGCCAAACATCGCCGCCCTGTCCGCCTGGGATGGGGTTTCCAAATATTTGAACGAATTCCGAAAAGGCGTTAACCGTGATGGGTCGCATCGATGGACCACGTTCTGTGCGTCCGATAATAACTGGACCCATTTCCTCTGGAAGTGCTGGCAATTCTGAATTATCAATTTCATCAATAAAAATGCCGGGTGAAATAAACTTGAAAGACTTAGCTGCCATTATGAAGTGTCTCCTTGTACTGCTTCAATACAATATTAATATGAATATTTTATATTCTTGCTATCGTTAATAAATAGTTGAACAAAAGGCGAAAGCCCCAAATAAGTCAAAACTACTCTCGATAAAATGGCACGTTTCCGCTGACATGTAGATTTTCTGGAATGTCTCCGAATATTACCTGTTCGCGTGGGATCTTAACTTCGACCGCATTCTCTCGTCTAACAATCTTGGGGCGATCTTCGTTTTTATCGCCACCAATAATATATCCCCGTACCCTAAGAGATGCCTGTGTTTGATATCCTCTTGTATCCTCCATCAGCGAAGCGGCATTATTATTTAAATCATAGTCTGATTCAATGAAAGCTTCAAAATGGTGTCCATCTTTGGAAATATTAAAATAATCCGGTCCATATACTGAGGTGGTCATAAGCGCTGTAAGAGCTTCGTTTATTTGCTGTTGATATTCTGCGTGGATAGTTAAAGTGTATTGTACTTCTAAATACATTGGAATGGGCATAGTGATCGTTTCATAGACGACTTTGGAGTTATGTTTTGGGAAATTGTTTTGTTTGTTTCCTATGTTGTTATTTATAAGTCTTTTTGAATCGGCATTGGCAAAATTTGCTGTTTTATCTTGTTTAATCATTCTTGCGACTGTCATCAAACCGCCTTTAGCATCTTGTCTGTTGGGTATCGCAGCATAAAATGCACCTCTCTTTGACACATCTTTTGAAATAGCTGTTCTTTCAAGAGTCATTATTGGATATATTAAAAAACCATTAGAATCCCTTAAATCTTTATTGTGTTTAATTTGATAAGCCCGCTCTGCACCTGTCCAGATAAAAGGTAATTTATTAAAACCCTTGTTCGTCGTGCAAGATATATTTAACTCATCATCAATATAATCAAACAAAGCACGATCAATAGTCTCGATTGTCGAGGGCATAAAAGGTATTTCTTGCAAAGGTGCCAAGTCTTGGTTTCTTGGGTTATCAGGTGGCATCGAACAGTCCCTCTCTTGAATAGTAACATGTTGCTACAATTTCGAATTTATGATCTATCTGTCCAAACAATTGCCGTGCCCAGGATACGCTTGTTATTTCGTAAAAATAGTCTCCGTATAAAACAAAGTCGCCCTCCCGCACATACAAGTCTTGATCGTCTGTCAACCTTCTTTTGTGAAAATAAATAGTAATTGTATTAGACTTATCAATACCAACCGATTCATCGGCTTTCGTTTCAGTACTTTGGTAATCGACTAGTGCGTATACTCGTATTGGTGGTAGAAATGATTTCTCAATCGCCTCTCCATAAAGATCATTATAATTTGTAATAGTTTGATCAATGGGATAATAAACAACTTGTTGTCCGATAACTCGTTCAATAAGTTCATCATTGACCTGCTTAACAAGATTACGTTCTTTTTCGCCTACAAATAGTGGTGGAGGTGCTTGCGAAGGTTGGGACCATTTGTCATCAGCCATTTAAAATACCCCCCTACCCAACATACACGCCTGCTGGTACATTTTGGTTAATTGTGTTGGCTGATTCCGCAATAGCTGAATCCTTCTCCATCAAGGCTTGATATGTTAATTGATCAAGCGTTTCTTTTAACTCTGTTCTGAGCTTGTCTTGGTCTTCTCGTGCCTCCGAGATCAGAGCAGGACCATTAAGCGTAACAGATTCGCCTGGAATGGGGACTGTGGCAAATTTGGATCGTACTTGACCCAGAGTCTCTTTTGATAAAGAAAGCGAAAAGCGGCGAATCCACTGCTTACCAATAGAATTAATATTTTGGTAAGGAATATTTGCAAATGGAATTGTATTCATATTATTAATTCCATCTACCATAGAGCCCGAGGAGGCTGTCCAGGCATCTTCAACTATCCGAAAATTAAACCAGAAATAGTTCGGTGAAGCCCCTCCTTGAACTGGTGTAGGAAATATTCTTAACATATTATTATTTAGTTCGAAGGACCAGTGGGAATTTCTCGAATAAATCGAGTCTTCAAACGCCATTGCCTGCGCCTTATTTTGCCAAACTGGGACTAGTTGAAATGTTGAATCGTCTGCATATTGTCCATAGTTTGCTAGGTTACCCACGGTATTTAGTCCGCCATAATATCCAAAAAATCTCCACATTGATGAAGGAGTTTTATAATAAACTTTTTCCACTATTATTCTGCTTCCACTTACAAACCCGGCATAAGGGACTGGTTCGCCTGTGGCTGCATCTAAATTATTAACACTAGAGCTATGGAGAATCTGCTGTAAATCATAATCCTGTACACTTCCAGTGGTGCTGAAGGATGCGGAATATATTCTCGTGGTACCTCCTGCGCGTGCCTCGGTTGAAAAGGCATCTGCTACCCTTTGTGCGTATGAAAATGTAAACTGTGGATACTTAAGAGCAACGTGTGTGCCGCTAAGACTAGAAGACAATGTGCCTGCAAGCAGTTCCCCGTCACTATTGAAAGTACCAGTTGTCATTCCCAAAACATCTGATAATATATTTTTTGCCTGATGCATGTTGACAATATAAGAATATTCTAATACTGCCTCTTCGTAGGAAGCATAAACACTTCCGGTTGTAATTTCAAGATCTAAAACATCTCCACCAAGCTTTTTATATGTATATGCAACCTGTTCTGCGGCTCCAGATAAAAACTCTGTAGAACCGGTAAACATCCCAAACGGACACTGATCTGCCACATATAGGGCTGAGCCCGTGGCAGGAAGTACGATTGCACTAACTGTGCTTTTTGGAGTAAGGGTGGGTATCGCCATTGGGTATAAGCCTCCTCACTGTAAATAGTTGAGCACTAAAAGAAAACCCCCGCCATTTGCATGACGAGGGCAATCTTTTATATTATCGCTTTTTTGCTCGCTTATACGAGGTCAAGTACGACGACTAGTCCATACATGTCAGGACGAACCATCTTCTTGCCGTAGCGCGTCATAACTCCCTTGCGGGGTACGAAGTCTTCGGTTCCGAAGATAGTGGGCGTGACCTGTAATGGCACATATGGGGCATACACGTAGCCACTTTCCAAGAAAGAGCCACCCTTGCGACCGACGAGAACGAGGTTTCGAGGGAAGTAGGGGTCTACATAGACATCCCACTTCTTAGAAAGCGCTCCAGTCTTGACTGCGCCAACAGTACCCTTGTCAACATCACCAGTGACATTTGCACGGAATCCCGCAGTGAACTCAAGAATGTTTGCTACTTCAGGTCCAACGACGATGAAGTTAGCGCCACCTCTTAAGGTCTTGCGATGAATTTGTGCAGAAACATCATTGATTGTTTCAACAAGAGTTTCATACCATTCAGACACAGTACCGGTAAAGTCAGGTGTAGCCGTAGTTACACCAACTTCTTCACCAGCGCCGGTACCGGTTCGTCTCACAAACCTACCGGGTGCCCTGGACCAATAGTACTTACCGGCAGTTTGACCATTCACGAGGTCCGCGAGGATCTCCCGGTCAATCTCAAGAGCAATTTGCTCAGAGAGAATGCTAGTAAGCTCTACTTCTGCATCCAAGTTGTGATAGGCGTTAAGATCTTGTCCTAACTCCGGTGTCCACTTGGCTTTCAGCTTCTTGGTCATAGCAGTAATGCTCACAGAGTCAACCTTGATATCAATCTCAGGGATGACATCTCGTCCGTTGGCCTCGCTAGCGCTAGCTGCTGCCTGCTCAAGACCCCAAAGGGGATCCCCAATCACTGAACCCTTTGCTCCACCAGCGACGAAATCATCATCGATGGACCAAGAGGTTTCGGGAGAGAGGTAGGTCAACGGTTGAATTGAAGCCGACAACTGTGCAATAGTTTGTGAGTCCGAAGACCAGAACATCAAAAGATGAGTTTCTGCATCACCGGGCTTCCAAATACCCTTATTCGCAGCAGATCCAGAAAGCTGAGTCAATCTACGATTCAGTTGAACACCTGAGCCCAAACCAAGAGATGCACTGACAGTAACCCAATTCCTCTTATTGATCTGAGAGAGACTTGCAATTGCAACTCTACCGATCATAACATTGGTTGTACCAGAAGTAAATTCTGGATCGAATCGGCAAAGCTGATCTCCCAGCGCACCAGACATAATTGAACCAAGCACGTTTACATTGGTTTGTGCATTCCATTGGGTAGTCTTATATCCACTACCACCGAATGTGCCGGAAGCAACACCTTGAATGGTTACCGCAGCGGAACCAGTTGGTGAAGAATAGCCATTATTTAAGTTGTAGAAGCTATCTTCTGCCTCATCACCGGAAAGCGAAACACCACCAGTAATCTCAGCAGCGACCTTGCCACCACCATAAATGGAATCACCAGACTCATATCCACCCCGAGCACCAGTTTCATCAGAAACAGTAAAGTCAAGGAAGAAAATCAGACCAGAGGGCAAGCTCATGGGCTGAACGCTAACAAGATCGTTAGCAACCAAGCCGCCGAATACACGACGAACAATGGGGAAAGCAACAGCGGCAAAACCTTCTACATCACCACCAGCCATAGCGGAAGTTTCACGAAGAAGTTCCTTAGCTTGGTTCTCTAGAAGACGAGCCATACTTTGCTTAGTACGGTCATTGTCTAAACCTTCCAAAAGTCCAGTGCGTTCCCACTTTGATAAAAGTGCAGCACCTTCCTTTGAAAGATCTCTATCGACAATGCCTTCAGTTAGTTTTTTTAATACGGACATTATTTATTACCTCCTTTAATGCCTGCTAGTGCTCTCATCCGATCAAAATGCGGATTTTGAACACTAAGTGCCTCCCTTCTTGCAATGCTTCGGGGAAGCGTTGGCGATGGTTTCTCTACTGCTTCGCGTAGTGATTGTGGAGATTGACTATTTCTAGCATCTCCCACGGCGCTTTGAAGGGTTTCGTAAATGACCTTCGCCTCTTCTACAGAATCTGCGTTTGAAATAGACTCGACAATTTTAATTTTTTGTCGCTCATTCAAGGAGGTGCTATTTAATACTCGATTTGTATAAAGTAAACGAGCGTTGGAAAGATTAACTTCTTCCAATCGCTCCTTAAGATGTAAAACTGTTTTTTCTAATTTTGATTTTTGAGTTCTAAGGGTTTCCACTTGCTCCATGTACATACCAGCTTCTTCTCTAGCTTTTTCTAGAGCAGCATGTTCTTCTGCAAGTTCATCATCCTTAAGGGCAGCAAGTTGTACTTTTTGCCCTTCTAAATTTCTATCAGTTGGAGTTGTGCGTCCACCAAGTCCTTGATCTGGAATTCCTACGTCAACTTTTAATTCTTCTGCTATGGCATTAAGAATCATCTCATCAAGCTCAATATCTTCTTCTTGAATATCGTCTTCAAGATCTTCGGCAAGTTCTTCGTGTGTTTCTTCAGCATCGGTGGAACCTTCTTCTTGGAGCGCACGTTCTAATGCTTCGAGATCAAGTCGAACCATAATTGGATCGTCGCCTTCTTCAACTGCAAAAGGAACCTCGTCCATTACTGGACTTTCATCCTCTGGGGCTTCTTCAAGATCGCCAAGGAGATCTTCGCCCCCTTGTTCAATTAAAGATGCAACTGCGGCTTTAACCTCAGAGGAATATTTTTCAATAATAGATGCTTCTGCGTTTTTCATAGCGGCTTCTTTTAGTGCCTCGGCATCAACTATCGCTTGCTCAAGCAAAGTAGACATATAAATAAACTCCATTAAAGATACTTAATCACAAATAAATAGTGTTCTAAAAAGTTAAATGCCAGATTTTATGGTTATTCCTGCATCGTCCTATTTGTAGATTCCTGACCCTATAATATCGCATGCAATAGATTTTAAGGCGTTGGTGCCAACATTGTCAGCGCGGACGGCTGCTGTCCAAGATGTACCATTAGTAGTAGCCCAGATTCTACCGCTCTGCCCCACGGCGACGGCTGTCTTGTGATCTGTTGCAATTGCGTTCATACTGGTGGAATCGGGAGGTGACATATTGGTCCAATTGTCATCACCTTCATCAATAGCTGCATTGGTTTGGCTTTTGCCTACTCCGTTTTGTCCGACCGCAATCCACCTATTTACACTCCCTTTCATATACACTACTTGCATAAGGTGCAAAGACGTTCCGGTCTTTGAACTTTGATCTACAAAGTTGTCTCCATCATCGTCGGTGTAAAGAGCATCACCGCTGTTTCCCACAATCATCCATCGACCCGCACCGTCGTAGGCGATAGAAGTCCAAGTCGCCGTACCACCAGTCAATACTCTTGTCCAATTAGCTCCATTGTCAGTGGATCTCCAGATAGATTTACCATGTGCTGCCAGCCATGTATCGCCAGTACCCTTATAACACACCGCCATTGCTTCATCCGCTTCATCATTGCTTTCTATTAACCGAGTCCAAAAGACTCCATAGTTACTCGATCTGTAAAACGTTCGATAGTCGCCACTAACATTTTCGTCTTGACCGGCACCCATCCAAATATCATTTCCATAACCAATACCCTGTACACCCTGAAATCCAGCCACCATCTCAGGAGCGGATCCTGAAGTCCAATTACTAGATGTTGTATAATATGGTCTACCAGCACCATCAATTCCAGAACCAGAATTAATATAAACTATTGCACCAAAGGGTCCGCTCTTGAGATTAAGACCAACTATCCAACGGTCGGGATCGAGGGCATCGTCGCTACTTCTGCCATAGGCAACAGTCTCAACATCTCCATTTCCGAGATCTAGAAGAGATCCGTTTGTGCCAAGACCATCACCCCATCCATTGAGTCCATTTGAAGCGGTTGTGGAAAATACCCTGCCAGTGTTCGCGCCTGCCATCCATCTTGTAGCTGCACAGGTTGTGTAATCTTTACCTGCACAGGTAAGAATATTACTGATTTCAGTCTCGCCTACTTTGACTGCATCGCAGCCTTCAACGCCATTTACTTTAAGTATGTTGGCCATTATAGTTCAATCCAGGTATTATCTGGACAGAAATATATAACATTAGTCACACTAGTTCCATAGCCGACTACTCGTACAGTATCACCAGAGGAATTTGGGGCAACGAAATCAACGGAGCCAGCATTTTCTGACACATAACATGGTTGACCAGCTTTAAAACTTCCTTGTACAGAAGCAAAATGGAAGTAGCCTCGTACAAGGATACCATCAGTTATAGAAGTTCCAAGCGCTACTCCGAGCAGGGCACTGCTGCTGAGTAATTCATCTGCGTCTGCATAGTTCCAAACTCCATCATCTTGCAAGCACATTAGTTTACCTGCGGCGAGAGTATCGGAACCATCCTCTGCTCCAAATGTCACGACTTCTCCACCTCCTGTTGCCGATTTTAATGTAGTTGGGTTAAAATGAGCATTTACACCAAGACTTGATGTAGCTACTGTCCCGCCTCCAACATTCACTCCAAACGAGCCAGCATCAATGTCAAATGTCGTGGCTTGGACCTTGTAGGTTCCTGCCCCGTTATTTGCTGAAGACGAGATATTTCCATCAATCACATGATTAAAATGAGCAGTCGCTCCACCACCGGCTTCACTAGTGGTGATAGTTGTTTCTCCGTCTGCTATAGTTGCAATTGTACAGTAATCGCCGCCGTCAGCGGTGGATTTTATTTGAATATCGCTCCCTGCGCCATCTTCTGCGGCGATAACGAGCCCATAGTTGGAGGCTGCATCAGTGACACTAATATCTATACCAGTATTGATTGTAGTGCCTTGGGTGTTGGCAGAGTCCACGTTAACATCCAAGCCTGTCATTGTTACCTCACTACCTGCGTGGTTGGTAGCAGCATCACTCATATCAATCTTTACCGCAGTGGGGCGCTGTTCGGCTTCATCGGCAGCTACTCCGCTTTTATCATAATCAATATGCAAAGTTGTTGGATTTACTTCGTCTCCAGTTTGAGAATCGTTGTGATCGATTACTAATCCGGCTCCAGTGGTAACATTGCCAAGACTAAGCCTGTGACCCGTTCCTGTTGTTACTTCTGTCGCGTCGACATCGACTACAATACCCGTTGTTTGTTCGGAGTCGATATATAAAGCAGCAGCAGCGGCTCCCGCTGTTGAGTCATAATCAATAAACAATCCTGAGTGACGGTTTGAGGCATGCCCTCGGTCGCCATTGGATTTAATCGCAACCAAAGCAGAAGCGGAACCGGTCTGAGTGCTTGTACTTGCCACAACCAACCCGGCTCCTGTTGTTAGAGCATTAGCGTCGATATTTAATGCAGCAGCAGTTGTTACAGCATTGGCAGTAATATCAACAACAGAAGCATCAATATTTGCAGCATTAATATCTAACGCTGTCTTATCAGTATCGTTGCTATTAAGTTGTATAAGAGGGACACCACCATCACTAGCATTAGTAACTTCCAACGTTGCGGCGGGACTATCAACGGAGGCACCGATACTAACACGGTCGTTCGCCGCTTCTGCGAAAATGAGGTGGGTTTCACTATCTCCCTCGATGCGGAAATCACAGTCAATTCCAGCATCATTAACAACTACTTCACATACGGCACCGTCTTTGACCTCGCCACCTATCGACAAGAGATTTGTTGATGCAGCGGTGCCTGCTTGTCCTCCAGCAAACACGTTGAATACAATCTTACCTCCCTCGTCATCCTCGGCTGTGTCGGAAGCAGATCCTACAATGGTTGCGTATTCGATATTATCCGGCCAGCTTGCGGCGTCGTGCACACCCTGGAATATGATGGTGCCGATACCCATATCGTCAGCATCAGCCCACGATGCGCGATTGAGCTTGAGTATC
>Ga0209756_1001426_pt1 | contig 22023 bp, 15 predicted proteins | sample ETNvirenome_6_85_FD_184071 | JGI IMG/M metagenome (GOLD analysis project Ga0209756, IMG submission 184071) | Marine viral communities from the Pacific Ocean - ETNP_6_85 (SPAdes) (version 3) | ecosystem: Environmental > Aquatic > Marine > Oceanic | place: Pacific Ocean | collected 2013-06-19 | reverse complement strand
CAGACATGTATGTCCAAAGTGCTTCTATCGAGGTTCCTCTTTCAAGGACTCCTATCGAAGCTCTTGGTTCTGCTAAAGCGGTCGCCAGACCACTTGACTTCCCAATTAATGTTACGATGTCGGTGAGTGCGCTTCTTAAGAATATTAGCGCAGGACAAATCGACAAGATTTTAACTGGTAGTGCTGGTAATGAAACAACGAATATCACCTTAAAGGTTAAAAATGAAGATGGGACAGAGAAGCATAGATATATTATGCAGAAAGCTGTATTGGACTCCCAAGGGTTCTCTACTAGCTTGGATGACAATGAAACCATTGAGTTGGTTTTCTCTACTCAAATTGGAGGAGACAACCAAACCTCTCAAGGCTTCTTCTACTCAGGCGCTTGCACCGCAGGAGGAGTGGTAAATGTTCCTGAGAACTATGGAACATCCTTCGGCGGCAAAAACTTCCCGCGAGGATTCTTCTATTTGAAGTCCAATAACAAGGGAGTATACTCCTCCAGTGATGGAGCAGGTTAATCATAAGGTTTAACCCCAAAACCCCCATATAGAAAAGCCCCGCAGGAATGCGGGGCTTTTCTGTGTAAACTAGTATATGGCGATAGAAAGAATTCATTCTAGCGATGTCCAGCTTTTCGTTAACGATCAATATGTGCCAGCGGTTGAATCGCTAAATCTTTCGTCATCAAAAAAAGTAACCAACATACCAAGATTAGGGTTTACCCATATTGCTGAGAGGATGCTTAATGCGGATCAGTCAACAGAAATAGAGGTTGGTATATATCTAACCACGGGGAATACTGGAATATCCCCATTTTATGGCCCCCAACAAATGCAGTCTGGTTTTTTATCAACTGGAAAATTTGATTTTAAAGTAAAGGACAAATTGGGGGTGAACACAATATCGGGAGGATCACTAACCTCTTATGATCTTAATGGCTCTGTAGGAGAACTAGTGAAGGGGAGAACCTCCTATGTAGGAGACGGTGCTATTTTCACAAGCGTTGGTGCTCTTACTGACGAGGACGCTTCTACAGATACATTTGGAGGCTTTTTCAGGCCAAAGGACATAGAAATAACCAGCACAAATGGAGACGAAGGCATAGATAGCGCGAATTTAAATATACAGGACTTTTCTCTTTCTGTCAATATTGGTAGAAACCCAGTGACAAGGCTCGGGACTAGGGTTCCTAAATTTAGGTATCCAGAATTGCCCAGTAATGGAACTTTAAGGTTTAATGTAATTAAAAACAAAGTAACAGGATTAAATATCTCTAGCCTTATATGCGAGAGTGGTGCGATTAAAATTGACTTGCAAGATGATGGTGGAAACTCGGTGATGGATTTTACGGCCTCGGGCTGTTGTTTAGAATCTGTGGACGAATCCCCCAGTTTAGACGATAATACTACAATTAGTTTTTCTTACTATTTCCCCATAATAAAATGATAACAAGTGGTAGTTTTAAAGGTTACGAAGACTCTACATATAATATAGAGCTTACTGTAAACTCCCCCCTTAGCGGATTTGAGTTTTCTTTGATGGAGACTGGCATTGATGGGGGATGGAAGTCTGCCAACATGGTCACTATATCAGGTAAAGAGGGCTATTTATTTGATCAAAGTGGTAATTTTTTTGGCGGCTATGAAAGCGGGGTTCCATTTAATTTAAAAGTATATTACGATTATAATCTCGCCACCTTTTCGTATTATCATGAAGATGTTTTAATGGCCAATAGCCTAGATGTAACTGGGCTCGATGTTTTCGAGGAGGGAGTCATAAATTTAATAATGTTCGATAAACATGCCGATTCTTCATTGTCTATGCATGTGACTGGTTCTATAAGAAGTTGAAATTTTGTATTTTTCTTATATAATATTTAAATGAAAGAGTTATATTCATTTGAAGTTAAAAGAAAAGTGGAGGAACGTGTTCCTCATGTTAGGAAAACCAAAAATGGTCCTGTGGAAACCACTAAAAAGGTAACGAAAACACTTAAAAATAGAATTGTTTTTGCAAGACCGTCCATATCACAGGTAGAGGATGCTGATTTTTTCTACGGGCAGAAATACAACGAATATATCAACGCGGGTTTCTTAACAAAGGCGATGCTGGCCAAAAAGATGGGTGATTTGGGAGGTCTCACTTCCAAAGTTACCGAAGAGAGAATGAATCAGGTTATCGTGGAGAACATGGAAGCCTCAAGATCTATAGAGTTTTTTGAGGGGGCCGAAAACCCAACCAATGAACAAGAAGAGCAATTAAAAGAAGCCAAGGAAAGTTTCGCTGCGAGTAGGGCTGAGCTGCATGAATATGAATCAGCGATAAGAAGTCAATTTAGCCAAACGGCGGATTCTAAGGCAGAGATTAAGGTAATAGAATGGCTTGTGTTATATTTTTCTTATTTCGAAGATGAGTTGGGAACTGCGAACGAAACAACGAAACGGGATCTTTTCCCAATTTTTACAGGAGAAGATTACGCACTCAAGAGAGAGTCTATGCTTGAAATGCAGGAACACGACAGTGAAATCACAGATATTACTTTCCTTAGGAATAAGGAACTTTTTGAAAAGGCCTTTGATACTTTAATAAAAGTCGCGAGTATTTGGTATAATAAACTAGGAGAGGACCAAAAATCGATTGACGAGGCGATAAAGGATCTCTTTGGCGAAGATGAATGATGAAGACAATCAGCATTCAATTAATTTGTTGGATATGGTTCGGGGCTATAGTGTTCTGATTCATTTAAACAAGACTTATTATTTCAAACATTTTTCTGTAGTTGATTTACTTGAATTCGACTATCTTCAAGCAAGGGATATTGCTGAGTCTGTAAGAGCGGGGATTGAAAAAGAAAAAGATCTCATTGACTTAAATATAAAAAGAGGATGTTGGTCTGTTTCTAAAGAAGAAAAAATAAAAGCTCTAGACTGGACGATCAAGAGATCCATGAGCGCACTGAACAAGATAAAAGATCTCACTCAGAGAAGGTTTTTCCATGAACAGATACAAAGGCAGGAAGAAGATTTAAACAAATTAAAAACAGAAAGGGCAAAAATGTGTGCTTATAGTGCAGAGAGCCTTTCTGAAGTTAAAAGGATAAAAAGAATGACTGAGGGGTCTATTTTTTTAGATAAAGATTTCACCCAAAAGCCTCCTGCGGAACATGAGGCGTCTTTAATGGCGGTTTTGTTTTCAAGATATCAAGAACTCAATAACAGAGAAGCAGTCCTGAAGGCATCTTACTTTGGTGGCTTTTTCGAAGTGTTTGCAGCACAAGGCGGAAATTCAGCTCAATTAATCGGCAGGACGTTTTGCGAGATGACGAACTTGCAAAAAAACTTAATTGTTTTAACTAACGCTCTTTTAAACAAACTTAAAAATACCCAAATCCCAGATGAAATAGCTGGAGATCCTATAAAAATAATGGATTATGAAGAAAGGGAGGGGGGAGAGGAAAAAACTTCTCATGGGGTAGAAGACTTAAAGATCAAAATGAAGGCGCGAGGGGGAAAACTTAAAGCAGAGGACTTTTTAAGCTGATGGGTGTAATTTACACTATATGCCTACAAGCCTAAATGCCTCCCTAAATGTTCAGCTAAACTCCGCTAGTTTAAACGCTTCTTCGAAGCAGATACAGCAGGCGTTGGGAAGAATCACGGGTCAGTCTTCAGAGTTCCAAAAATCTCTAGATGCCTCGACTGCCCGTGTTTTTGCATTTGGAGCAACGACAGCAGTTCTAAATGGAGTTACTCAATCATTTAAAAAGCTTGTCGCCACTACGGTGGAGGTGCAGAAACAATTAATAGAAATCAACTCTATCTTTCAGGCCACCGAGAGTTCATTTAATAAGTTTAGAAATGCTATATTTCAAGTTGCAAAAGAAACGGGGCAGTCTTTTTCAACTGTGGCAGAAGGTGCGGCAGAGTTAGCTCGTCAGGGTTTAAGCGCAGCCGAAACAGCCGAAAGGCTGAAAGCCTCCTTAGTGTTAACTAGGATTTCTGGGATGGATGCAGAGAAATCTGTAAAAGCTTTAACTGCCGCTATAAATGGATTCACTTCGGCTAGCCTTACTGCAAATCAAATTGTTAATAAAATGGTTGCTGTGGATACGGCGTTCGCTGTATCGACCCAAGACTTGGCAGAGGCCTTTAGTCGTGCTGGGTCTACCGCAGAAGACGCTGGCGTAAGTTTTGATCAACTCCTTGGTTTGGTAACTGCTGTGGAACAAAAAACAGCTAGAGGGGGAGCTGTTATTGGTAATGCCTTTAAATCTATTTTTACAAGACTTTCAAGAGGGAGCACAATAGAAAGTTTAAAAGAGCTGGGCGTATCAATCGATGCCACACAAAGCGGCATACAAAAGCTTCAGGCGCTGTCAAATGCCTTGGAGAATATATCAGATCCCACTATAGCCTCGGAGATTAAAGAGCTTGCTGGTGGCGTTTTCCAGATAAACGTAGTGAGTGCCGCTTTAAAGGATTTGGGAAGTGATACCTCTACATTTAAGAACGCTGCTGTAACTGCGGCAACCGCCACAAATGAGGCTTTTGAGAAAAACAAAGCTTTAGGCGAATCTATAGCGCACCAGATGAATGCGCTTGTTATTGGTTTAACTAGTTTAGCAGAAAAAATAGGGACGATTACGTTCGGCCCTCTATTGGAAAACTTGCTGGGGGTAGCGACCAAGTTTACTGATTTTCTAGACAAGGCCCTAGATCCCGAAAAGGGCAATATTTTCATAAAGGGTTTCTTTAAGGCTATCGGCAGCTTTCTTGGTGGTCCTGCTATCATCTTGGTTACAGCGGCCTTCGCTAAAATTGTAAAGTTGGTGGCGAAGTTTGCTATAGGGGGGTTAAAGTCTCTGTTTGCTATGGGGACTCAAGCCGAAAAAATTAAACAGATCGAGGGTGGTATAGTGGGGCTGTTGGGGAGAGACGCAGCCTTAAGACAAACTATAACAAGCACTACTGCTTCACAGGCCCAAAAAGAGCAAGCCATTATAAAAGCGATACAAACTGAAAACGCTCTTTTGCAGCAACAGGCTGTTTTGATGAGGAGCTTGGCTTCTGCGGCTGCTGCGAGGGGGGTCACGGGGTTTGGGTCAAGCGGTTTTACAGGGAGAAGAGGACGGGCTTTTGCTGGAGGTTACCAACAAGAAGAAGCTATGGCCACAATGCTGGGTGCTAAAAATCCCAAGGCTCACAAAGGTAAAGGCACAATTGGGGGAAGGAGTTTCACGATGAATAACAGAGAAACCGAAATACCTCGTTTTGGTAGAAATGGCGACTCTGCGGTTATCCCTCATTATGCTGGAGGATTTGTTCCTAATTATGCACTACCGTCCGTTGCGGCTATTAATAAGGGTCAGAGGAGCAAGTTCCTCAGAAAAGATGGCACGTTTAGATCGGACTGGATGAATACAGAGGTGGCTAATAAGACTGGAAGGGGAACAGCTTTGCTGGCCCAAAAAAACAAAAAGGGTGCCCGCAGACTTCCCCTTAGTGGAGCGGGAAAGGCCATGCTTGTCCCGAGGCTCAATTATGAAAGAATGCTACCGTCTGGTTTTACGGGGAGCTTTACAAAAGGGAAAAAAACTTATAAATATTCCCTGTCAAGCGGATTGAATATTCGTGGCCCCAAAATCCCTCGCTCAATAGACGATATCAGTGACCCACAAGACGAGCAGCTTAGGCCCAACATTGCTAAAGCCGTTACCCGAGAGGCAGCGAAGTTCGCAAAGACCCTTTATCCTGTAACTGGCAGGGGGGTTTCTCAAAGTAAGATCACAAGACAGTTGCTTAAGCAGGGAGGAGGTAAGGGAGCCTTACACGCTATCATTGGCGCGGCTTTCGAGGCGGCGGTCATGGCTGGATTAAACTTGAGTCCAGCGAAAAGAACAGAGGGAGGAGATTTTGATGTTAGGGAAAGCACAACAAACAATTTAGCAGACATTCAAGCCTTATTCTTTGGTAAGGGAAAGAATAAAACCACCAAGTTAATGGACTTTAAGGCTTCGGCAAGTGCTAATAGCGGCATCCCAAGTTTTGCTAAAAAGATATTTAATGAACAATATAAAGGAGGTAAAACCGTGCCAGCGGGGTATGCTGGAGGCTTTATTCCTAATTTTGCGGGAGGGTTGGGAGCAGCAATAGAAAGAGAAGAGGCAGCGGGTATTCCTGTCAGCAAGATTAGGGCGCATTTTGATAAAAGGGGAATGCCCAAAGCCGTTACAAATACAGGTGATGAACCCAAGGGTTTAGCTTCCTTGGGCTTTGTCCCCAATTATGCCAAATTTGATACAGGAAATATAATGATGGGTTTGTTTGCTCTTCAAGGTGTATTCGCGACATTCGCCGAGAAACAGCAAGAAACCATAAATCAGGCAGCAAAAGAAGTAGAGGCAAGAGAGAGGAATGTAGATATATTAGAGGTAGGTCTTGCTCAGTGGGCAAGTCAAAAAAAGGCTAATGAGGAGCGGTTAACACAAACGAAACAAGAGACGGACGTTATGAGTAAGTTGATGGCTGCTGCAAGTGCCGCCTCAACCGCCCTCTTGACCTTAACCACCTTAAACGCCCTTACTGGTGGGGCAGCGGGGAGACAGTTGGGGGCAGGAATGGGGGCAGGAATGTCAGCGGTGTCGTCGGGACATGCAAGTGGAAGGTGGTTTGGAGCTGAAAAACGGCAAGCTAAGGCAGATGCGGCTAAAAAGCTAGCTACTGAGAGGAGGGTGAGATATAAAGCAGAGCTTAAAAAGGGGCCAGCACTGGATCATCGCGGCAAACCCATGTCGCTGGCGGATCAGAAAACACGCGCTAGGATTCATGCAGGCTATCGTGGTAAAGATTTAGAACTCGACTCTGCGAAAAGAAGAGCCTCAAAGGCTCCATCAAAGATAGGTAAAGTGGGGAAATTTGCTGGGAAAGCTGGAATTGTAGCTGCGCTGGCTTTTGGCGCTTATGATATAGGAAGCACTGTCTTGAATAAGGATATAAACGAAGAGCAAAAGACTGAACGAGTTGGTCGAAAGGGTAGCGCTCTCGCAGGAGGATTGGCGGGAGCAGCGATAGGTCAAGCTTTGATTCCTGTTCCTCTTGTGGGAGCTTTAATAGGTGGGGCTGTCGGCGCTATCGCAGGAGGCGAGGGAGGAAAGGCCTTGTTCGGAGGTGATGCAGATGAAAATGCAGAGAAAAAGAGGAAGGAGTCAGAAAAGCAAGGGTTAAAAGTTGCCCAAAAGGAAGGCCTTATTGGTTTTGATCAAGCTACTTTTGAGTCCCGAGCAAATGAAAATTTACAAAAAATAGCCGCAGGAGGAGGGGATGCAAATGCCGTGGCTCAAAGATATACGGACGCTCTAAAAAATAGAGCGGACTTATGGACTAAGGAAGATCAAGGGATAGAGCAATCCTTAGAAGACCATAAAGCAGCTCAAGAGGAGGTGGTGCAGGCAGCGATGATGTTGGCTGACACGAACTTTCGGGACGCAGATAATAGAAAAGAAAACGATAAGAAATTACTAAAAGCTGAGAATAAGCTTTGGTGGTCAAAAATAAAGCTAGCAGATGCTTATACAATCCTAAAGAATAAAACAATAGATACGGTAAAAAGAGCGAAGGATGAAGAGCGCGAGTCGAGTCTTAAGGTGGGTTTAAAAGATTCAATAAGAGGCCCGATGGCCAAGGCTGTAGGGGTGGCTTCAGAGCAAGACTTAATGATGAAGCAAATTAATACCGCTCGGGCCGAAAAAAGTAAGGCAGACGCAGATCTTGCGGCGGCTGTGGCTGGGGGTAAGATGGATGAGGCGGGGATAGACGAACTCCGAAAGGCAGCGAAAAAGGCTGGAGACGATTTTAGGGGCGCGACCAATAAGGCTGGAACAAATTTCCTCAACACAATAAAGAAGACAGAGGATCTTATAGAGGCGAATAAAAAGAAGAGGATAGAGCTTGATCGCTCTTTCTTTAAAAGCTCGATGGACATAGTTGGTGGTCTCCTATCAGGGAAGCGGGGCGGGGACGTTAAGAGCATAGGGGTGCTATTAACCAGCTTCTCGAAGAGGCTTGAGACGATGAAAAGAGATAGAAGGATGAGAACAAAGCAAGGTTATGAGGACAAATTCACCAAGGGAGAGCTTGTTGAACAGGGGCAGTTTTGGGAAGAGTTTAAAACAGCCATTAAGTCGAACCTCGGAGAAGGCGCTGACCCTCTACTGTTTCTTGAAAAGTCGGAAGAATTCAAGGGGATACTGGCAACCTTTAAAGACCCCAAGAACCAGAGGGCTCAACGGGACGCTTATATAGACTATGGGACCGAACATGATTTCGACAAGAAAACGAGGGCGGGGCTGCAAAAGGGGACTCAAGCGATCTTTGCGGAGGAGGGAGCCACAAACGAGGAGGCGGTGAAAGAACTTACAAGAGAGCAGAGGGAGTTGGCGGCGATTATCGCAACAACAAAGAAAAATTATAATGATTTATTAACCAAAGAGGATACGAAAGAACACGCGACGAATCTTCGGCGGCTTCAGGCTGGCATGGCAGGTGCCGCCGAGAGTTATGAGAACGTTAAAAAATACGTCCTAGCGATGAGCAAAGAAACCGACGCAACCCAAACCGTAATTGCAGAAAACGCAAACTTCGTTCTTTCACAAAAACAGTTGATATCTAGTTTAACAGCGGAGGTAGAAGAGCTTCAGGAAGCAGTGTATCGGTTGGGAAATATGGGGGATTAATTATGGCATCTCTTATAGTAAATAATGTTTTATCTTCAGCCGTTAAGATAAGTTATGAGTATTTTGGCACGGACGAGTTGTTTGGTTATCAAATAGCGGGGACATATGAAATTAATATTTCTGATATTAACCTGCAACAAAACGACACAATTTTATTAAAGGGCAGAGATGCCATAAAGGATGTTTATGGCAGGCCCAATATAACAGCAAGGATTGGTGCAGATGATTATATAAATGGCAAGGTAACCAGTTTTAATTTTGAGGGTGGTTCTCTAGTAGGAGCTGAGACTGTAAGTATAACAATTGAAGAATCTAGAAAGCTTGATGATTACTCTTCTTCTCAATTCGCTAAATATATACCGAGCCCTAATACTATAAGTGACTTTTCAGAGAGTTATAATTTCTCTCGATCAGATAACACCTATTCCTCAACCAGAAGCATTTCTCTTACTTACAAGCAAATGGCGGGGGGACAGTTTTTAAATGACGCTAAAACATTTTTAACGAATTATTATTTCGCAAATAGGCCCCCCTTGGGCTATCAAGAAGATGGTATATCTGAAAATGCCAAGATAGATAAAAACTTCAGGGGGTTAATAAGTGAAACTTATGATTTAATTGGGCTAACTGTTTCGTTGCAAGAAAAGGTAAACACCTCTTTTGTTGATGATTCCAAAATGGTGGGTCGGGAAGAAACCCAAAGTCTTCAAGTAGACGAGAGCGGGTTCTTAACAAAAATTTTAAATATTAAACTAACGTCATTAGGAGTTGATTCTGAAAAAACCTTAACTTCAGCTATATCAAGTATCATAGATGAAAAAAAATCTGAAGAGGAGTCTAAATTTGGAACACCATTTTCTATTTCAAAGGCTATAAGAAAAGATGGAAATGAAGCTTCCTTGACAATTAGTTTTTCAACTGATCCCAACAAATCACAAGACAACTTAATATCTTATTCTGGGGGAGAGGCCAAGGAGGGGAGGTTTGTTACTTACACTCTCACCATAAATTTTACTTCTAAGGGAAAAAATAATAGAGAAAAATTTGCTAATACAAAGACGGCGTGGGTGGGGGAGCAGCCGCTTTATAAAGACAAAATACAAAGACTGTTCCACCCTCTTGTTGATTTTTTCGAAAAAAGCCGCGCAACAACTTTCGAAAAATCAAAGGGGTCCGTAAACGAGAATGTAACATTCACAACTGATCCCGCATATGACACATCTGAAGACGGACTTCTTAAATTAAAGAAAACATTATCTAAAAACCTCCAAATAAATAGAATAGAAAAATATTTAAATATAGGTAGTCTTGAAGATGAGGTTTCTGTAAACGCTCTAAAAACAGTTGGTCAGGCCTCTGTTAAGGCTGAAGCGACTGTTAGTCAAAGCATGGGGCTATATAAAGCGCAGGAAATTTTAGAATCGAAAACCGACGAATTAAATGATTTGGTTGATGAGGACGTAATACATATTACTCAGGATGTGGTGAATTTAAATCTTGGACAAGGCACCGCTACTAGAACATTGAATTATTTATTCCTAAGTGATTAGTTATGGACGCATCTGCAATAACATATGGTAGCTACACCTTTCCTGTCCCCACTCCGTTTGTGGGGCAAGGAGTAGAGCCTATTTATATCGGAGGCAAGACAGATCACTTTAAAGACACTATCGAGTTGATAGGTCATTTAACTGGAGAAAATCTTAGCGGGCTTCATTTGCAAAAAATGCAGATGGTTAGTGGATTAATGTCAGAGTTCCAAACTCTCATAATCTTAAATAACGAGACTGCCGACAAGCAGTTTACGTCTGCGATGCCCGAATCGATCTCTTTTGCTCGCTCTGACCTCACTACGGTTTTGCCATATACCGTGTCTTTTTCCGCTTATTCTTCTGGAACTTTCTCTGAATTTTTTGGGATTAAAAATCCAAAAGACAGTTGGGATTTTGCCGAAGCTGACGGGAAAATAACAGATGTTAGTCATGCTGTTTCGGCAGAGGGGGTTAAGGTTGACTCTACGTCTCCTTTGGTAAATGCTAGACATTTTGTTACGGGAAGAACGACTGGTTGTCTGGATTTGAGCTTATTCCAAACTGGGGGGAATGCGTTTCTTATATCTAGAACCGAAGACATCGATAAAAGTAAAAATTCTTATTCTATAAACGAGAAATATCAATATAGCACTACGGAGCGACAAGTTACTGATTCGGGTATATTTACAGCCAATACTCAGATATCATTTGAAAAAGAAGATGGGTTAAATGTTAGTGTGGATGCCTCGGTGCAGGGGTCTATGGATGGAGGAAAAACTGGACATTTGGTGCATACAGGTTTGTTTACAACTGGACAAGCAACAGAAATAGCGCTCAACGCGGTAGTTTCTTCTTTATCAAATTATGAGAGTGGTTCTTATACTTTCTTGGGGAGGGGGCCAACGACAGTATCTTATGATATAGACACAGGAGCAAATAAAATTAATTTTTCTTATCAGTTTTCTGATCCAGAAAATTTAGATCAAGTTGGGAATGTTCTCCACACGAAAACGGCGTCAATTACTGCGAATAAAGATAAGTCTACGATAGGGGTTAGTGTCGGAGGCGAGTTTAAATATAATTCTCCTTTTGAGATAATGCCAACTGGAGACCCAGCTACTGGGGAGAGGTTTAAAGAAATAGACTCTCAATTTAGTGGTGTTTCGGAAAATTCTGGGTTTTTCTATTTAGCGGTAGAGGCTCTACAGGATTTTAGAGAAGACGCAACAGGCTATCACATAAGTGGGGATTATTTAAATCCCTCTCCTTTATCCAAAAATATTAACAAAAATCCCGCACAAAGCTCAATAACATATGAAGTGGCATTCGATAATAGTATAGATATTTCTTTTGGGTCACTATCGGGTTTAAGGGTCAATATAACAGATAAGAAGCCGATAGAATTAAGCGGGATAGTCCCAAGTCTGGGTGGTTTTGCTAAACAGAAGATACAAGAAAGAGGCGCGGGGGAATATCAAGTTTCAGCGAATTGCGAGAATGAAACTGGCGACATGCAAACGCTAATTAATCTTGTGAGCGATTACATGACTGGAATTTACACTTTTTCGGCAAGTAGTAGTGTAAACGAGGGGACTATTTCATATAATACTAGTAGATATTATTAAAGATGAGCCAGAAAGCCATAGATTATGCATTAACTCTTGCTTTAAGCAACGAGAGGCTTTTGGTTTTTTATGATTTTTCTGGTATGAGCGGAAGGCATATAGGGACTGATGAGGAGCCAGATGGGGGAGGTTATAAATATGGAGTAATTGAAAATTGTGATCCCTCAGTGAATACGGGTATTTATAGTGGAATTGTGTGTGGTTTCGGGAGCAGTGTGGCAGCAGCAAAGAAATTTACAACAGGAACATTTCTTTCTGGAGATCAGGCTCATTTAAATGAATCAAATATCAAGGTAACAGGCACCAGTTCGCTACCGTATTCGGATTGTTCTGTTTTGTTTGACGCTGAATTTAATGGGGAAGTGTCAGATTGTGTTTTATTTGGGTCTTTGGAAAAGACCTCCTCAACTATAAATAACGAAGTTATAACTGGTGCCAAGGGTTACAATGTTGGAATAAATAGTAGGGGAAATCTATTTTACCAAGGTTTTGGTGAAAACGGCGACTTTATTCATGCAGCCAAATCAATAGATCTTGCGAAAAGAAATGTTGTAGGATTTTCATTGGGAGACAAATCTCTATCTTTATTAAGGTTTGATTATTTAAATCACAAAATACAGAAAGAAGATTTTTATGTGGACGCTTCTTTTATAGCCAACAATGAAGAATTTTACTTGGGGGGCTCCAATCAATATTTCAGGGGTGGCCCCGATGGACCCTCGGGAGAGTTTAAGACCGCTGATTTAAGTTTAAATTCATTTTGTTTTTTATCTGGGAGGATGCCTTCGTCGGCAGTATTTGCTGTGGGCAGTGGCCTTATAGGCGATTACTTTTCTGACGAAGCTTCGACGACTTTCCAACAAAGGATAACTGGATATGATCAAACAGCCTTTTACAAAACGGGAATTACTGGTTATGATTATGAAGATACTGGAAGTATTAATATTTCTACAGGTAGGTATATGATGACTGGTAATTTTATTGGGATCGGCACATCTAGTTATCAAGAAGGAGATAGATATTTTCTGTTTCGCTCTTTTGATAACGCTTTATCAGATAAAGGAGTTAAAACCTTTGAGAAAGAAGAGGTTGGCTACCTTCACCCTAATTCGGGCTACCAATATTTGCCTACAGGAGATAGATTTGCGTTTGATACTTTGGGACTGCAAAATGTTGAGGGGGCAGTAACAGAATATGTAGAGCAAAGAGGAATATCGGGCGCTGCCACAGTAGAAGTTCAGCTTTTTGGCTCTCGTTTTCAAACGGGTATTCTTTCGGGGATTAGCGGGGTTAATCAAACACCATTATATGAAACCGTGACGAATGTGCCAGCTGTTAATACCTCTGGGATAAGGCTTGGGGGATTGTCTGAGAAACTTAAGAAAAATTATGTTTATTACTTAGGAGATAGGCCATGATTTATGATACTGTAATATCCACGGGAGGGGCGTCTATATCTGGCTGCTCTTCTTCTGAGCTTGGAACAAATATTTTCCCTTTATCGAACAACGAAGCGGTCGGCTCGCAAGATAGGTTTTTTTATCAGAGGTCTATAACTACTGGTCAAAGGGATCTACAGTTGTTTTTAAACGGGCAAACATTATTGCAAGAAATTCCAATAACGGGAAGAGCTACAAATAAGATTGTTTATCAAATTGAGACAGGAGACTTTTTTACCAAACCGACGGGGGTAGATGTTCTTGAGCAGAGTCGGCTTAATTTTGTCAGTTCTACCCCCGCCGCTTCTACCTCTAATGTTTTTTATAATGTGGTGACGGGTGGAATTTTTGCTGCCACGGGAGATTTAGGGGCATCTTTAAAGTCAAGTATACAGGGTAGGTATGCGTCTTCTTATTTTACTGATTATGATTATTTTTTAAATGGGCAAAAGGTCTATGATGGCGTGGGGGTGGGTGTCTCTGTGGGTATCGGCCTTACAACATTTATTCCCCACTTTGGAATAGGGACAACTTACGGAGGGGTAGTTACCGCCGACAATAAAAATGAATTTAAATACACGGCTTATAGGAAAACAGTTAGGACTCATTCCATAACTGGGAGTGGCCCCGACATCTTTAGCGATACTGGATTTATAGAAGGTAGAAATAATTTTTATATAAATGGGATACAGGAGGCACAAAAAGGTTATCTTGAGCTTTATACAGGTGTAACTCTTATAAAGAAAGGCTTTAGAGCAGTCATAAGCGGGTCCAATATGATGGGAAATCTATCCCAAGATAATATTCTTTTATGAAAAGAGAGTCCATAACACAATTAGATTTAAACTTTTCGAATGCTGGAGGAGGCCATACCGCCTCTGTCTCCACTATTATAGATGGCAAAACCCTTGACGGCAAAGATGGGTTGGGAACTGTAATAGGAGAGGCGGGTGAAATAAATCAATTTTCTAATGTAGAAGTAGCCTCGGCAATGCGTGGTTTTATATGCACTCAGGTAACAACATCTGCTGGTCCTACTAAAAAAACAAAGACAAGAAGATATGCAGACAAAACTTCTTTACTACTGGAATCAACAATTGTTTTAGTTAGGGGGATCGGGTGTGGCCCAGAGGGGGGAGAGGCCGAGCGCAATATAGCTTATTATTCAGAGGTTCCGAACAGCCCCCTCACTTCCTTTCCTTCAACGGGGCCGAAGCGGAGGGGCTCTGTTATAGAAGTGGGGAGAGTATACAATCAGGAAGCGGCGGCAGCTTATAGCGGGGTTAAGATAGCGTTAGTTTATAATGATAAAGAATTGAAAGAAGATCTTTCTCTGAACCTTGACTTTGTGAGCGACAGGTATAAGGCCAGTCCTGATTTGTCTCAATATGAATTAAAATTTGGTTATACTTTAAAAGATTTTAGACAAATGTTAGCTTTGGCACATGTCCGCATTGAGGGACTGCCAGAAAATGAAAGTGTTATATTTGAGACTAGCGGCACGTTGACCAGTGTTGTTAGTAGCGTGGCATCTTATTTGGGTTTTTTTTGGTATATCAACCCCATCTCTGGTGCTATTCAATTTATAGATACTCAAATAGCCAGCGCTTTAACTGTTGAGGATTATACAGACAGCGAAGATCCAGACATTACCAATGCCTCTTTTACGCAAAGTAAGCTTACTAACAAAATTGTAAATACTTATAGTGGGACTACCGAAAGAAAAGAGGCTCAGGCTAGTGGTGCCTATTCGGCCATACGGGGCAGAAAGTCTTTTTTCAAAAACGTAAAGGTGGCAGAGTTTCCTCAATTTAAAAATATCATTGGTCACAATGAATTAGGAACGTTTTTTGAGCTTTTTAATCAGGAGACGAGCGCTGAGATTTTTGATAAGTATACCTACTGCTGTCTTCTGCTCGCTTTTACCCCACCCGACACTGCTCGCACTACTGGGAAATCTTACTTTTTCCAAGAGTTTGGTAAGAAAGAGGCTTCTTGGAAAGACTTTAGTTTAAAAGGGAATGGCGCTCATCCTCTTTATAGGTATACACCGCTCTCTCGCGCGAAGTTTGTTTATAAGGGGGCCGCACAGAACAATGATGACTCATTTTCTATATTTAGCGCGAATTCTCTAGTTGCTGATAAAATTGCGAAGCTGACAAAGTTAAGGCGGTTTCCTGATAGGATAGCTAACAAATTTGTATACTATAATATGAATAGCACCCAAAACCAGAAGATGCCGAGACCAAGCAGTTCACCATTATATACTCTTTTAAAAGCCTATTTTAGTATAGCGGGAGGCGTTTATGTTTCTAACGGATATGGAGAATATAAAGCCGACAGGATGCAGTTTACAAACACAAACACCATAACAGTGTGTGGGCCATTTAAGGGAGATAAATTCATTCATAATCTTCCCGAGCTTGCTCCATTAGATGATGTGTTTAGAGTAATAGGGATTAGGTCAATAACAGTAAAGCAGCTAGCAGAAAAAACAAACGGAAGAGCCAAGACTGTGAATGATTATTTCTTTGTGGCTCTGAGAACTTACCCCAAACTTGACAGACCCCCCATTGAAAAGGATGGCCCCGAGATAAAGCCACTTGACTTTACCAACTTCAATGACTCGACTGAGCTAGTCGAGGATTTCCCAAATAAGCCGAATAAGTTATATATAGGTGGCCCAGAGATATATTGGAAAAGTTTCTGTCGGCATGTTATAGATATGGTTACACAATCAGTAATGAATTATAGGGGCGCTGTCGAAAGGAAAAATGTGTTGTCGCTGACTTATCAGAGAAGCAAGACTAGGGTAAACAGAAATTCTGATGAAGGGGAGGAAGCAGAGGATGATGCCATCGCAGAAAGCTCAGAGGGTGATCAGAAAAATTCAGATCTTTTTGATAGGTTTGATACGAGATATTGGGGCATTGAGCAGCCCCCTTACAATATACTTAATAAGCTCTCTCTTTCTGCTTCTTCTGGAACGACGGTTGAAATGATGGCGCTCCGAAAAGCAAGAGGCGCATATCGTGGGTTATCCTCATATAAGCCTAGTTCCTCTAGTAGAACTTTATATGGTTTAAAAATACCCCAACTCACGCCCACCGTAAATAGTATCTCAGTGTCCATTTCATCAAAAGGGATCACGACTACTGTAAACGAATCAACAATTAAGTTGATACCACCAGATCAAAGCTTTCTTCAAAGTAGAGGTATGGAGGCGTTCACCCCCAAATCCAATATGTTTAGGGGGTTTAATGCTAGCCAAAGAAACGTCCTTGGCTTATGACTTCTTTACAATCGCAATAAGTTTCCTACACTCTTTGGGGGGAATATCGTCGTAAGACTTCCAGTTTTTGGTCTCCTCGTTTCTGTAGGTCTCTTCTTTCCAGAAGGCTCTCAAAAGCTCTTTAAAGCCCTTAAAGGATTTCACCCCCCGAGTCTCCTCCAAGGCCTTCTGGAGCGCTCCAGAGGGCATTAAGGGGAGCATAGCGGAGTCGCTAGAGGCATCATATTCAACAGAATTGGAATTATTGGCCCCTTTTGATTTATCTATCTCATCTGCACCCACAATGTGGATATTAAGATAATTACGCACACAGCGGACAAAAGCGCGATTACAGGCGATTGTTTCTAGGAATTTAGCGCAAAAGTTGTCTGTATTTGAGAGAGTGGCATTTGCGTAGTCGGTGTATCTGGGGAAAATACCAGTGCAAGACTCATAATTTTCCATCCAATCTATCTGGCATTTAGCGGTAACGTAGCCGTCTTTAACATTTTGCACTTCAAAGTTAATGGTCTGATAACCTCTCGTTTTGGCAAGCTCCTTGATTCCTCCGAGCATAATAAGAAGTTGCTTGTCATTAAGACCTTCGGCTGAACTGGGGACATCTTTGTTCCTTGACTCAAACCAATCCTTGTTGGGATAAAGGAATTCTGGCTTAATCATAGCCCTCCAGTTCACAGAGCCGTCTCCATTGAACTCATAGTCGGCGTTTTCGAGCAATCCGTGCTCGTTTCTCCTATAAATGTCGGGACCGTAAATCTTTTTCTCACTCATCTTCTTCACTATAAACCCTGAAGAAGCCTAAGTCAAGAAAAAAGTGATCTAAATTCTTCCTGCCATTCAAATCGAAATAGCTTTCATAGACTCTGTTTCCGCAAACCACTTTTTTGCCGCTTTTAATTTTAATTTTATTAAAATCATCAACTTCGATCTTTTTTTTATTTTCTTTAATAAGGTCTTTTGTATTTAAATAATTTATTAAAAAATCAAAGTTTTTCGCCCTTTGTTCTGCTAAAGTTTCTCCCGATGTGCAAACTAAAGCGTGTGGAATTCCGCTTTGTTTTATAAGCTTGCAGAAATCCTGATCAAATTCATCTGTCTTATAGATTATTTTATTTATTTTCCCAGAATTTATAAACCTTGAATCTATAGGTTGTGCAAGGGTGATCTCAACTGCGTTGTTTTGCATAATGTGAGCTAAAACGTTTTCATTGTGAGAATAATCCATTCTCACATCAATCATTTGGGCGGAAACACTGGTTATTTCTGTCGGGACAACCTCAACAAAGCTGGCAGTATAATTCTGACCTGTAAAAAGAGTTTTGTGTTTGATTGTTTTGAATATATCCAATACATCAAGCGCGGCTTGAGCTATTTTCTCTGGCTTAATCAAATTAATAGTTTTGGGGTGCTCCTCTAGAGAAAAAGAGGGCTTGTTTCCATTTCTGTCGGACTCAACGGTTATTGCTTTTGTTTCTTTGTTCCAAAGAGGGCTACAGGTGGCTGCGTGTGTGTGGGAATAAATTCCAACTACGGGCTTGTCGAGAGCGGAGGCAATGTGAACAGGAACGCTATCAATCCCTACATGGCCCAATCCTTTTTTAATTATATAAGCTGATTGCTTTAGAGTGTTGGTTGGAATGTGTTGGTCAACGCCCTCTATGGTTTCTTCTCCGAAGGCTCCAACTTGAATGATTTTTATATTTTTTAAGTTTAAATAGGGCTTTAAAATTTCGATCACATCAGGCCACATATCATAGTTTTTCGCTTGAACTTTTTTATCGTTGTGGATTGTGATATATTTGTCATGGAGAATGGGAAAATAGTGGGGGTTTAAAATAGGCCTCCCTATTTTTACCCCGCAGGATTTCGCATATTCTTCTGCTAGGTGGCTCATCTTAATTCAAATTGAGTTTTGTCTTTTCCGTTATGGAGGTAGTTTAAGTGTCTTTGAGTTCCTATGTTTGGCAGGAAGGCCATTTCAAAATAACCTTTGTGATCTCCCCTCCCCTCAAGAAAGAGGAGATTTTCTAGGCTTTGTTGATAAGGAAGTAATTTATGAACGCTGGGGTTGTCTTCTATCATTTGATAATACTCTGGCTTGGTAAACACATAAATGTTTTTATCTGGATAAAGGGACTTAAGGTTTTCCATTAGGGAGTTAAGGATAAGGATGTCTCCCGCCGACTCTGGCAGGACAACGGCGATTCTCTTTTCTGCGCCCTCGTCCCCTAATACGTCTTCTAGGTTGAGTCGCTTTTCTTTCGGAGACTCTTCCTCTTCTTTGGCGACTGGTTTTGTAAGGCCAAATAAAATATTTTTTAGTTGTTGGGTAATGGTCTCTACGGAAAATTTCTCTTTTACGTATTTTAGAGCATTGCGAGAAAGTTCATCTTTTTCTGTTTCCTCCATTTCATAAACTCTTTTTAATTGTGTCGCTATGTCATTGGGACAGGTTGAGGCTTTAACAAATTGAGTGTTGGGTTCCCTATACTCGTTCCATTTAAGAGGAATGCCTCCTTGGTGTTTGTAGCAAGAATCGGTTCCGCATGAATATTCTGTGACAAGAGTTATAAGACCAACAGATTTGGCCTCTTGTATGGGTAGTTCTTGTCCCCCGCTGGTGAACGGATGACAATAAACGTCCATGCAGTTATAGAGTTCGTTTAACTCTTTTTCCCCGATCCCCTTCCCGCTGTTTTTTGTTTTAAAGGCTTTTTCTTTTTTGCATCTGGGGCAGTCCTTGTCTTCTCCTTGATAAGGTGCCACTGAATAAAAGTCGCAAGCATGGCAAACGTAGGTGGACAAAACGTCATTGGGGTCAACTTGAAGTTCTTTTATATATCTGGGGATGTCCCACCCTTGGGCAGTTTCGCCCCAGTCTGTGTGTAGCAATAATTTGGTTTTTGCTTTTGGATTTTCTTTTTTAAATATTTTAAACCCCTGTAGGAGATTTGGGACAGATTTCCTTAATTGGTTTTTAAAGACATACCCAATGACATATTGATCTTGAAGCCCAAATTTTTTTCTTATTTCGTCCCTATTATTTAAGGGATAGAAGTGAGTATAGTCAACTGCGCCATGAAGGGTCTCCACATTTTTATGACCCAGTTTTTTCATCTCCTCCTTGGCAAAGGAGGCCCAAACCAACATCTTATCGCAATGAGGCTCCATTTGTAATGCTTGGTCTAAAATTGGCAGGCTGTCTAGCGTTGTCCAAAGAACTTTATTTATTTTATTCCACCAAGGTTTTTGGTTATATTCTGTAAAGGCCCAAATATCCTCAACTCCCAAATAAATATCTGGGTCGCACTTCTCTATGATTTCGTCTATGCTATAGAAGCCATAAGAGGCCATTCTTTCTTTCGGCCCATCTCCTTGGATGGCTTGCAATATATTGGGGTTGGTGGGGTGAGTCCCATAGGACTTCCAAGGGGTTAGGAGATCGGCCCCAAATTTGGCTCCATTGCCAGCCTCTATCACTTCAATGTCAGGATCGTTATATAACGCCAACAAAATATTTTTGGCGTTTTTGCCGAAGCCTGTTACCAGTCGAGAGTGATTGGAGTGAACTAAGACTTTGAGTTTCTTAGAAGGGGACATCAAAATCTTCGTCTACTTCGGGGGGTTCTTCTTTTTTGGGTTGAGGCTTGGAATAAGAATCATTAACCACAAAAGATTCTAAAATATATTTCTTTAGGAGTTCGCTTAGGACTTCTGTTTCTCCTGCTTCAAGGGGAAGCTTGAATGTTTGGGAAGAGTTTCTGGTAACGCTTATTCCGAATGCGGGCGTGTCATACCATTGGTCCCCGTCTAAATTTTTAATTTTTTTCTTTTTATCCCACGGGGTAAATTTAATGATGGTGGTGTCTTCTCCTCTCCGATGGAAAGCTAGAAAGGGGGTTCTTGTTTTAAAAGACGAAAGAATTTCCCCTGCTTCATTCGGGGATAGTTTAATTGTTCCAGATTTTTCTGAATTTTTGGCATTTTCTTTAAAAGAGCCGCTTTTGGTTTGATCGTTCCAGCTATGTTGCTGGATCATGGAAACATACATAATCGCATTATCTTTCTTGTCTTTAGTTAAATCAAAACTGAAGGCCGCGCCTGTATTTTTAGAGTTTGGCTTATAAATAGTAAATTTCATTGAATTCGTGTAATCTATTAAAGATAATCTATTGTAGTATGGCTTTTAATAAAATTCAACCAGAACAAATCCAAATGGCCACTTTTTTTAGTGATTCTGGAGGATTAAATATTGATCAGACGGATACTGGGGTTCGAATAAATGTTTCACCAAATCTGACGGGAACATTTAATTTTTCTGGGTCATTGCTAACAAATAACAGGGAGGTTTTTGGACTGGTAAACACGGGGACCAATAAATTTGTGGTTAATAGCGGTAACCTTATGTTTTTGGGGTCTAATACAGAGATGGGTGACGGGGTAAATGACCACGATAATGTGTGTGTGCTTGCCAATTCATCACAGGTTAGCGGTATTAATAATGTTCTTTTAAATGGCCTGAATGTCTCATTTGCCACTGGGACTCAACAAAATACCTCCCTAGCGGGGACTAATATAACTTTTACCACGCCAGCGACGGGGTGTGTTGCCATGAAGGATGGTCTAGTTTCTACTTCTCAAAGCGTAACTCATCCACACTCTTTTTATGCAACCTTTGAATCAGGTCATTTTTTCGAGAGAGGCCACACATATTTCGGCCATCATGCAAGTTTTAATGATTCTGGCATTTTTTCTGGAGACTTACAAGTCATGGGAGGGGCCATGCTTAGCGGTTCTACTTTTGTAAATGATTTTTATTTAACTGGTTATGCTAGCGGAAACTATGTAAATCTTTATGGCGATCAAAACGTTGGGGGAGAGAAAACAATCACCGATTGTATGAAATTTGCAACGGGTTTTCAATTGCCTGCGTATACTGGGACGGTTCAAGGAGCACACATTGGAGACACTATTGCTACGGGATTGTTAGCAATATCTGGACACACTCTTTATGTGTGTGTGGGGGGGACAGAGCCGACTTGGGCGGGAATACCTATTTCTGGGTCACTTTAATCAAAGTCAACTTTTATATCTTTATTCTCAAAAGATTTGGGTTTGTCCTCAACGTGCTTTTTCCCCACTGATTTTTCGTATTCTTTAAAGTGCTTTCTTTTTACTGGGTCTTCTCCTCCCGCTTTCTCTGCCCTTTTTGCGCTTAGCTCTGCGGAATAGTCCATCATGTCCCCAAAGGTTCCTTTCATGTTGGCTGTTTTTTCTATAAAGGAGGTGTTGCAGAAAGGGTCGGCGTCGTTTGATACGGCGGTATTAGGGGGCAAGAAAACTCTTTGCCACTCGACTCCTTCTTCAGAAAAAGTGTGGGGTTCGTTCATTCCTTGAACGA
>Ga0209756_1001416_pt1 | contig 22068 bp, 27 predicted proteins | sample ETNvirenome_6_85_FD_184071 | JGI IMG/M metagenome (GOLD analysis project Ga0209756, IMG submission 184071) | Marine viral communities from the Pacific Ocean - ETNP_6_85 (SPAdes) (version 3) | ecosystem: Environmental > Aquatic > Marine > Oceanic | place: Pacific Ocean | collected 2013-06-19 | reverse complement strand
AACCCGTACTGGAGGCCCGCAAGGGCAGGTACATTTATAAGGAGGCCTCTATGGCAAATAAAAACGAACCTTTCGGTCTAAGAGCGATCGGAAAAGTTGGTCAAAATAGAGACAACCAAGGTTTAAGTGAATATAGTATCGCTGCAAACTATGCGACTACTATCTATTTTCAAGATGCTGTAAAACCAGTAGCTGGCGGAACTATCGAACAAGCTGCAGCTGGAGACAGACTACTTGGATCACTTAATGGTGTTTTCTACACAGACCCAAATACAAGTAAACCTACGTTTGCTAACCACTATGCACAAGTTAACGCTTCTGACATAGTAGCATTCGTAAGTGACGACCCGTATGAAAGATTCGAAATCCAAACTGATATATCAACTGCTTCAGCGCAGACTGATGTATTCATGAATGCGGATATCGTTGTTTCAGCTGGTGTTGCAGCGAACTTTGTTTCTAACTCAATGTTAGATGACAATACGCTATCAACAGTAAGTGGTCAGTTAAAAATCATAGGTCCATCAACTAACATAGACAATAATGAAATTGGCTCTGGTTATTTGAATTGGGTTGTGATGATTAACGAACACATCTACAACTCTGCTACGGCAGGAATATAATAGTTAGAATAGGAGAAAAAACATGGCTATATCACGAGGACAACTAGTTAAAGAACTAGAACCAGGCCTGAATGCACTATTCGGACTGGAATATAAACGTTATGAGAATCAGCATGCTGAGATCTACACAACTGAAACTTCAGACAGAGCGTTTGAAGAAGAAGTTATGTTATCTGGTTTTGCTAATGCTGCAGTTAAACCTGAAGGTTCTGGCGTAACTTTTGACAATGCTCAAGAGACTTACACAGCTAGATACACTATGGAAACTGTTGCGCTAGCGTTCGCAATCACTGAAGAAGCGATTGAGGACAACCTGTATGATAGACTTGCGTCTAGATATACAAAAGCGTTAGCTAGATCTATGGCGAACACTAAACAAATCAAAGCGGTTAATCCTTTGATCAATGGTTTCGGAGGTGGTTTCACTTCTGGAGATGGAAGCAACTTGTTTGCAACTACTCACCCAACGATCGCTGGAACTGTGTCAAATACTTTGGCTACACAGGCAGACCTTAACGAAACTTCATTGGAGCAGTCTTTAATTGACATCGCTGCAATGACTGACGAAAGAGGTCTAAAAATTGCTGCTAGAGGAATGAAAATGATCGTTCCTTCTGAGCTTCAATTCCAAGCTGAAAGACTTATGAAGTCTCAAGGTAGAACTGGCACTGCTGACAATGATATCAATGCAATCGTTTCTATGGGAATGGTTCCTCAAGGTTACAGAGTGAACAATTTCTTAACTGATCCTAATGCGTACTTCTTCATTACTGATGTTCCTAACGGAATGAAGTATTTTGAAAGAACACCTATTAGAACAGCTATGGAAGGTGATTTTGATACTGGAAACGTAAGATACAAAGCTAGAGAAAGATACAGATTCGGTGTATCTGACTATAGAGGTATCTTCGGATCTTCAGGAGCAAGTTAATCGTAAAAATTTTGTGGCGGGACATAATCTCGCCACAAATTATTATTAATATAATAGAAAGAAAAAATGACAAAAATTCTAGTAAATATCTGGGCCTATAATCATCACTCTAAATTTGAAGTAGAGTGTGAAAATAACCCTATTTCACTAGAAAAAGCTATACTTGACAAGTTAGGAGAAAAAAGTATAGTTTGGGAATATCTCGGAAATTCTTATGATGACCGAGTAAATAGAATAACCTATGAGGAGGTTATAGATGGTACAAGACCTGTACAAACAAAAAAGGTCCTTGGAGTTGAAGTGGCAGTTGGAGTATGAACAAGAAGGCAAATATACTCTGGATATGGTCGAAATTGATAAAAAAATCAAAGAAGTTATCACTGAGATCAAGCTCGAGGAATCTAAGATTGCAGATAGAGAAAATGCAATTGTTAATGCCGCTCCACAAGTTTCTGTAGCTACTTAAACAAAAGCTACATCGCTGAAATCGCACTTTCTTTTAAGGCTCTCTTGCACTCTACTAAAATCTAATATATAACTATTTTACTATACAATTTATTAATTGAATATCGACGCGTATAGTCGACGGCCTAGAGACGATATTCACATTAACTAGGAGAATAATTATGGCAAGATCAACGTTCGCAGGACCAGTAAGATCCTTAAGAGGATTCTTAGGAACAGGTCCAGAAATGGCACAATCGATTACCGGCACAGTAGATGGTGGAACAGACATCGCTGGTATAGATAAATACCAAGGAAAAATTATACAGGTTGGAAACGCTAACACTGTATTTAATTTACCTTCAATCATAGACACAGCTACTTCAGCAGTGGCAGGTTCAGACGATCCAAATTCGTCAAATAGAGTTGGAATGAAGTATCACTTTATTATGACTGCAAGTTTAACAGCTGCTAACACTTTTGTTTTAAATGCAGGAACTGCTGCTGGTAGAACAACAGCTGATGTTTTCAGAGGAATGGCAATCTACAACAATACAGCAACTGATCCAGGGGCTGTAACTGCTTTTACAGCAGGTGGAACTGACACATTGACTTTGACAGCAACAACTAAAGGTGGACTAGAAGGCGCTCAAATTGAGTGTCAAGCAGTCGATGGTTTAATTTGGCAAATAAGCGCACAACTAATTGGTAATGGTGCATTTGCTCAACCTTGGAGCTAATAGATAAATAATTATTGTGGGCCTTCGGGCCCGCAATTAAATAATTAAGGAGAATAAATTATGGCAATGACATCAGATGTTAGACAATGTATTCCATTAGCAGCAGATGGACTGGCTCAAAAATATGTTGGCACAAGTGCTACCACTATTACTAAAGCAAGAATCAATAATGTTTATGGTCAAGCAACTGCAGCTGACGCTGAAATAAAAATTTATAATGAAGCAACTTCGGATAAGACAGCTTCTAAATTAATATTTCATGTTAAGTTTTCAAATGCAGATAATCATGGACAGAGTTTTGAAATTCCTGGAGATGGAATTTACTGTGATGCAGGAATGTATGTTGATTTAAATAATTGTGATTTTTGTACAGTAATTGGCACATTTACATAAGGAGTAGCCAATGGCGTTTTCAGGTACAACTACATTCGAGAAAACATTCTCGATCGATGATATTATAACTGAAGCTTTTGAAAGATTAGGTTTCTTTGATTACTCTGGTAATGACTTACGTTCAGCTAGAAGATCATTAAATATAATGCTTCAAGAGTGGGATAATAGAGGTATCCATTTTTGGCAAGTTAGAGAACACGCATTTAGTTTAGTTAATGGTCAAAACGAATATGTAATTTATAGATCACCAAGTGATGGTGCATCAGACGGAATTACAACTACTTTAACATCGGCTATTATTGCAACCACTTTAACTATTCCTGTTGCTTCTGTGGCCCAGATGCCTGCTTCAGGTAAAATAAAAATCAATAACGAAATAATTCAATACAGTTCTATTTCAGGAAATAATTTAATTGTTGCTTCAACAGCTGATAGAGGAATCGATGATACAACAGCTGCTGGTCATGCACAAAATGATTCTGTAAATAACTTTGTAAATATGGCTTCTGATCTTTTAGAATCTAGTTACAGAACTTCGGCTAATGTAGATTCACCTTTATCAAAGGTAAACAGATCACAATATTCAGCTTTCTCAAATAAAACTGCTACAGGGCAACCTTCTCAATATTGGGTGCAAAGATTGATAGATAGAGTAACAGTTACTTTATATTTAACTCCAGGATCTTCTCAAGTTGGAGATTATATTTATTTTTATTATATACAAAGATTACAAGACGCAGGTAAATATACTAATGAAGCAGATGTAGTTAATAGATTTGTACCTTGTATGTGTGCAGGTTTAGCTTACTATGTATCACAAAAGAAGGCTCCTCAAAGAACACAAGAAATGAAATTACTTTACGAAGACGAATTACAAAGAGCATTAGCTGAAGACGGTTCATCTGCTAGTGTTTACTTGTCGCCTAAAACTTATTATCCGGAGATCTAATGGCAAAGTTTGCAAAAGGGAAACACGCTTTAGCAATCTCTGATAGAAGCGGTTTAGCTTTCCCGTGGAGAGAAATGGTAACTGAATGGAATGGTCAGTTTGTACATTATTCAGAATATGAACGTAAGCAACCACAGTTAGAACCAAAACCGTTTATTGCTGATCCACAAGGTTTAGAAAAAGCTAGGCCTGCAAGAACAGAATTTCCAACAGAAGATTTTTTACCTAATGATCCTTTTACAACTGCAGTAGCTGATAAAACAGTTTCAGTATCTTTTGAAAATGGTGCTATGCAATTAAATGATATTGTAAGATTTAGAGATGTAAAGTCGATGGTAGGTGGAGTTGATCAACCTACACTGCAAGTATCAGGGATGGTTTTACAAGGAGATATTACAAGCACGGACACTACAATAACATTAGATTATACTTCTGGAATGCCTTCAGCTGGATTTATTGTTATTGAAAAAATAAATAGTAATGGACAATTTGAAAATGAAGTTATTGAATACACAGGAATTTCAGGAACTGATTTAACTGGATGCGTTAGAGGAACAAGCGCTCAGTATCGAGGAGAGGCTCCTAGAAAAACTACAGCGACTTCTCATTCTAGTGGAGCTAAAGTATTTGGAGCATATAAAATTACAGCTCTCACAACTAGAACTGAAAATACTGCTGGTATGCCTGCTACAACAACTACACAAACAGGTTTTGATTTTGAATTAGCTGATAATGCTTCGAGCACAGCAACAGGGGGTGGTTTTCAATGTACAATTGGACCAATAAATGATAGAGGTTAATTATGACATATACAGAACTATTACAAAAAATTAGAGATTATACAGAAGTTGGATCAGCAGTTTTATCTGACACTATTTTAAATGGTGTTATTCTTGATGCAGAATACAGAATATTTAGAGATATAGATTCTGATAATAACAGAAAATATGTATCAGCTAATTTAATAGCTTCTACTAGATTTATTGACGCTCCCACAGATGCTTTAATTATTAGATCTGCTCAAATTGTAGATACTGAATTAGCCGATGGAAACACAGATCAAGTAAGAGATTTTTTACAATGGAGAGACACCAGTTTTATGTCTGAATTTAATCCAACAGCGGTTACTGGAGTGCCAAAATATTACAGTTGGTGGGATGAAAATAGAATTATTGTAGCTCCTACACCTGATCAGACTTATATAATTCAGTTAAATTATATCTTGAAAGATCCTGGATTATCGAGTACAAATACAACAACATATATAAGTACAAACTTTCCCAATGGACTTCTATATGCATGCCTTGTCGAGGCTTATGGTTTTTTAAAAGGGCCACAAGACCTCTTGCAATTATACGAACAAAAGTATAAACAAGTGGTAGAAGGCTTCTCTATTGAACAAATGGGAAGAAGAAGACGAGACGAATATCAAAGTGGTGTTCCTCGTATAGGTAAATAGGAGAATAAATTATGGCTATAACACAAGCGATTGCAAACAACTTTAAAAAGTTACTACTAGAAGGTGATTCTAATTTTAAACAAACTAGTGGTGATAAATATAAGTTAGCTCTTTATACTTCTTCAGCTACTCTTAACTCAGCAACAACTTCTTTAATAACGAGTTCACCGACTCATGAAGTTACATCATCTAACTATTCAGCTGGTGGTGGTGCACTTGTTAACAACCCAACTTCTTTAACAGCTGGTGTTGCAAGAGCAGACTTTGCTGACCTGTCATTTGAAAACGTTACTCTGACAGCAAGAGGCGCTTTAATTTATAACACATCATCTGCTACAACTAATTCTGCAGTTTGTGTTTTAGATTTCGGAGGAGATAAAACAGCTACTTCAGGTACGTTTACAGTTCAGTTTCCAGCACCAACATCAACAGCAGCGATTTTAAGAATCTCTGGTTAAATAGGAGGTAATCTCCTATGGCATCAGGAACTTGGAATACCGGCTCTTGGAGTCAAAACCAGTGGGGCGATAATGCTAATCCAACTATTAGCGTTACAGGGTTTGGTATGTCCGCAGCACTCGGAGACGAGACAAGCTCAACAGAAATTAATACTGGTTGGGGTAGACAAGAATGGGGACTTCAAGGTTGGGGCATAGCCGGCACTCTTATTCCTACTGGTAGTTCTTTATCAGGAAATTTAGGTACCCTTGGAATGCAAGGGGACGTAGCAATAACTCTAACAGGTCAAGCTTTAACAGCAACTCTAGCATCTGTATCTGCAACTGGTTTAGCAGAAGTTTCACCAACAGGATTCTCACTTACTGCAGCGCAAGGAACAGCTGATGCTGGTCCTGATGCAATGTTAACAGGTATCGCCATGTCTATGGGACTTGGTACTGTTGAAGCATTCAACGTAGCAGGTTGGGGTAGATTAGGTTGGGGAGATAATTCATGGGGTGTAGAAGGTTTATGGACAACTGTAAATGTAACAGGTCAAGCTTTAACAGCAGCTCTAGGAACTGAAACAGTTGAAGGACATGCAACTGTAACAGCTAATACTTTAAATGTTGCACAATTAACTTTAGGTGCTGTTGACCCTGCACCTGATGCAATGATTATTGGGGAAGCAATGATTGGTTCTCTAGGTACTTTAGGATTCCAAGGAGATGTTGCTCATAGTGTAACAGGTATTGCTTTAACTGCTAACTTAGGTAGCGCAACAGTTGATTTAAATACACCAGTTAATGTAACGGGAATTGGTATGCTTAGTAGAGTTGCTTCAGCAACTGCATTTACTGATGTTAGCGCAACTTTCAATGGTTTCGGATTGACTATGAACCTAAATAGTGCTAATGCTCTTATCTGGAACGAAATAAATACAGGTTCTGCTCCAATAGATCCTCCTGGATGGAGGGAAGTCGTTGCATAAAGAGTTTGACACTTTCTCTTTATTTTAATAAAATAAACGATATAAGGAATAAATATGGCGAATTCAACATCAGCAAGTTTAAAACTGACCGTCCAAGCAACAGGGGAAAACTCGGGAACTTGGGGACAAATTACAAATACTAACCTTTTAATTTTAGAACAAGCAATTGGTGGTTATACTACTTTTAATATAACTAACGCTGCGAGATCTTTAACTTTTACTAATGGTGCAGTATCAGATGGTAAAAATGAAGTTATAAAATTAACAGGTACACTAGCTTCTAACTTAACAGTCAGTGTTCCAAATTCAGTTGAAAAAACATACATCGTTGAAGATGGATGTAATCACGCAAACTATACTTTAACTTTTAAAACAGCATCTGGTACAGGTGTTCTTTTATGTGAGGGACATAGTTATACTTTATATTCTGACGGAACTAATATTGTAAAAGCAGGTGAACTTAAAAAATGGAGAGCAGTTTCTGCTGCAGAAACAGTTCAAGCAGGTGCTCAACTTTTAGTAAATACAAATGGTGGAGGAGTCACGGTGACACTTCCAGCGTCGCCAAGTACAGGTGATATGGTTTCATTTGTAGATCAAGGTTATGATTTTAATAGTAACGCATTGACTGTTGGTAGAAATTCTTCTAATATAGCTAATGCAGCATCTGATTTAACAGTTAACACACAAGGTGCAGCTTTTTCATTAGTTTTTTCTGGAGATGCGACAACAGGATGGACTTACACGGAGAAATAATATGTCAAATTACGAAGCAACAAAATACGATTTTTCAGGGGCAAACCTTACAGGTATCGAGGGAATTCCAACAGCAACTATTGTGCCATGGTCTTCTGGATCAGTGCCTACAGGTTTTTTAGAATGTAATGGTCAAGCAGTTTCAAGATCAACTTACTCTGCATTATTTGCCATCGTAAGTACAACTTATGGAGTTGGAGATGGTGCATCTACTTTTAATGTACCTGATCTTCAAGATAACGTGGCGATGGGTAAATCTGGAACTAAAGCTATAGCTTCAACAGGTGGAGCAAATACTGTATCCTCTTCTGGAACTGTAAGTACCAATGTTTCAGGTACTATTGGGGGTACAACAGCTAACGCAACCCTATCAACAGCACAACTTGCATCTCACAGTCACAGTACTTCAATTAAATCAGGTACAGGAGCTCCGGATGCTGGTCCTGGATTAACGAAATCTAACTCAGGTACTGCAAACTATGGTTCTAATAATACAGGTTCTGGTACTGGTCACTCTCACAATATGAGTGCAACTTTTTCAGGAACTAGTAGTAGTACTTTCTCAGGTACTGCAAGTTCAGTGGTACAACCTTATTTAACAATTATGTATATTATAAAAACTTAGGAGAAAAAATGGCAACAAACGCAAATTGGACAGTGGTATTTGAAGACAAAGCAATAATTAAAAATCATGCTGAAGGTGCTTCTGAAGGTGTTGGATATATTATTTCAGATGATTCTTTTTGGAATCAATCTAAATTTTCTAATATCTGGGCTATTCAATCAGGTACTGCTATTAGTTCTGATGAAGTAGAATATAGAGATGATACACCTCATTCTACATTTGCAGATGCAAACATTGGAGACATTAGTCAATTTTCTACTAAATGGGATGCAGCACATTTAACTCAATTACAAGCTAATTGGGATGAGGATGTTCAGTATACTACTGATGCTGAAGGAAATGTAACCTCTACTGAAAGTGAAGCAGATCAAATTACAAGAAAAGGCGCAAGACCTACTTCTTACTCTTCATAATTATTTCAACATCATCCAAGACGTTAAAAGATATTTTTCACCAGACAATGGGGGATTACCTCTATGTAAATATGGAAATGCAGCAGGCCAGATAACAATTCTACCTGTTTTAGGTTTTACTCTTTTAGAAAAATGTAAAAACTCAGTTTCTCCTCCATCTTCTACATCATTTAAATAAACAGAAAAAACAAAAGCACGAGGTTCATTCTCAGGTCCTTTTCCATGTTCAATATGCCAAACATGATAACCCTCTGTTGGTAAAGTTTTTTGTATTTTTAAAGTAGTAAAATAAAATGGTCCTCCATCATAAGCATCATCTGCACCTATATTTTTTATATAATGTTGCCATGCTAAATCAAAGTTTACTATCATAGGTTTTAACTCCTCCCACCAAACATCAACATTATTAGCCCCTGCAAAAAATTGTTGATCTTGTTTTTGAAGTATAGATGCTTTTTCAAAACCTATTCTATTAATAGTATTATTAAATTTATTTTGATCTTCATATAATTTAATAGCTTTATTACATTCTTCTGGCGTGATGTAATTATCATACGTTGCTATAAAATTATTTATATTTACTAGTTTTTCTTTCATATATTTAATACGTTCCTTTATGTATTTGATCATAAGCATGATCTTTTTTTGGACCATTTTGATTTACATAATGTAAAAATATTTGAGCCATACCCTCACCTTTATATATACCAGGTCTTCCATGTTTTTGATCACACCCTGCATATAAAAGAGCATGTCCTTCTTCTAACTCTATCTTTTTATTCTCTATAATTAAAGGCCAATTGTCATATTTTTTTATACAAGCAGTGACAGATATTTCACAAGAAGGTCTATCTATATGGCTTTCTAATTTTCCACCAAACACATAGTATCTCCAATAAGCATAAGTTGGAAACAATTTTAAATTAGAGTGTTTTTCTACAATAGGAAGTTTTATATCTAAAAAAGAAATCATTAGAGGATCATAGTACCAAGCTGGTGAAAAACATTGTTTGTCAAGTATATAATCTTTATTTTGGTCTAATTTATTATGACAATACTTTTGTAAAATTTCTAACTCTTCTTTTCTAAAAAAATTTTTTATTACTTTATAATCTACTGCAACCATGCAACCACACTATATCTAGTTCCTTTTGTAATTGGTTCTATGCTGTGAGGATATAAAAAATTACTAGGAAAAAATACAATTGAACCTTCACTTAAACTATATCGCTTAAGTTCATTTCCTTTTTGATCGGTGAAGATCAAATCTCCTCCTTCATATTTATTATTTAAATTCATTATAATACTTAATTGTCTTGTGGTGGTAGAATAATCATCTGTATGTAAATTATATTTACCTCCTATATTATATTTTAAGAGATCTATTTGATTTATTTTATTACTCGCCATAAAAGGAAATTTAAATTTATAGTGAGAATAAATTTTTTCTATTTCAGACTTTATAAAATTCCAATAAAAAATATCAGTGGGGCTATCTAAACTTAAACCATAGCCTTTTACATTTCTTACGTCTTCATCCACACCTTTTCTAATTTCTAATTTTTTTTTTGATTTTTCATCAATTAACGGAATTATTTTTTCAATAAATTTAGGGTTTATTATATTGTCTAACATAACAATTGCTTCTAAATGGTCCATAATTATGCTACTTTCATTCTCTATAAAACTAATATATAAGCTAGTATATGCTACAAAAATTAAATTTCAAGCCTGGCTTCAATAAGCAAGATACAGAATCTGGTGCCGAAGGGCAGTGGACAGATGGAGATTTTGTTAGATTTAGATATGGACTACCTGAAAAAATAGGTGGTTGGTCTCAACTTACGGCTGCGTCAAAGACATTACCCGGAGCTGCTAGAAAACAACATAGTTTTAGATCTTTTGCAGGGGAGAAATACTCAGCTATAGGAACCTCACAAGGTTTATTTTTATATTATGGTAATGATTTTTTTGATATTACTCCATTAGATACCGCTATCACTGGATGCACCTTAACAACAGTTACTAGTTCAAATGTTTTACAAGTTAATAAGGGATCTCATGGTTTAGCTGTAGGAAGATATGTAACTTTATCTGATGTAACTGTTACAGGTGCGTCAGATTTTACAGCAGCAGAATTAGAAAAAGTTTATGAAATTTTAACAGTCGCAACTGTAGATAAATTTACTGTTCAAGCTGTAAGGGCTGAAGGAGGATCTGGCATGACTGCAGTGGGAGCTGCAACTGTTAATCCTTATGTTGAAATAGGACCAACAACTCAAACAACTGGTTATGGTTGGGGAACTTATTTATGGGGAGATTCTACATGGGGTACTGAACGTACTATAAGCACAGTGACTCTGGATCCAGGAAACTGGAGTCTTGATAATTTTGGAGAAGTATTAGTTGCTACAATATTTAATGGTAAAACTTTTACTTGGAATGCTGGAGCGTCAGGGGCTAGAGCTATAAGAGCTTCACAATCTACAACAAATTTTGTAACTACAAGTAATCCCACAGCAACTAGAATTTCTGTTGTTTCAGATAGGGATAGACATTTATTTCACCTAGGTACTGAAACAACTATAGGTGATTCTACAACACAAGACCCTATGTTTGTAAGATTCTCTAATCAAGAAGATTTAAATACTTATGCACCAACAGCAACTAATACAGCAGGTACTTTTAGATTAGATACCGGTAATGAAATTAGAGCAGCCATACAAGGTAAAGATTATATTTTTGTAGCAACTGATCTTGCAGCTTATGTAATTCAGTTTGTTGGTCCACCTTTTACTTTTTCTGTTAGACAAGTTGGTACTAACTGTGGATGTATTGGTCAACATGCTATGTCTTATGCAAATGGTGCTGTCTGGTGGATGTCATCCGAAGGTGGTTTTTTTGCTTATGATGGTACAGTTAAATCATTACCATCACTTGTAGAAGATTTTGTATTTAATACACATGGAGACAACTTAGGTATTAATTTAGGTTCAAGTGATGTTATTTATTCTTCACCTAATTCTTTATATACAGAAATAAATTGGTTTTATCCTAAAAGTGGATCTGATCAAATTGACAGATGTGTAACGTATAATTATTCAGAAAATGTTTGGACAACTTCATCGTTGGCTAGAACTACTTATCAAGATCAAGGGGTATTTAATGCTCCTTATGCAACTGATTACGTAAATACAGGTACACCTGTATTTCCAGATATATTAGGTATTACAAATTTATATGGAGCCAGTATTTACTATTCTCATGAAGTAGGAACTGATCAAGTCAACAGCTCAGGAACAACTTCTATTGATGCATTTATTAGGTCGGGAGACTGGGATATTACTTCACGTAAGAGTGCCTTGGGTCAGGCAACAGGGGTTGTGGACTATAGAGGTGATGGAGAATTCTTTATGTCAGTTAAAAGATTTATACCTGATTTTAAATACCAAACAGGTAATGCTCAAGTGACTTTATTTGTAAGTAGCTATCCCGATGATGTAGCTGTCAGCTCACCTCTTGGACCCTTTACAATAACGTCTTCTACTGATAAGGTAGATACAAGAGCTAGAGGCAGATTAGTTTCTGTACGGATAGCCAACACTGCAGTAGGTGAATCATGGAGATATGGCACACTTAGATTAGATGCACAACCAGATGGAAGAAGATAATGACGGTAGATAAAAGAATCAATTATGAAATGCAAGGTGGTAGTAAGCCTGCAAGAAATTATTTAGGAAAACAAAAAACAGTTAGTAATGTTCCTGTTAAATGGAAATCAGGGCCCGATCACCCTGAAACAGAACTAGCTTATATTACAAAAGCAGAAAAAGATTTATTAGTTAAAAAAGATTTACACGGTTCATTGAAGAATGGTCCTAACACAGGTCCAGATGGAATTATGTCTTTAAACGATCAAGGGGATTATACTAGAGATAGAAGTCCAGCTGGAAAAGCTCCAGGAGTAGGAGGAGGACATTCTAATTATATGAATCAACAAATTCAACAAGCTCATGATGCTAAGATGAAATCTATTTTAACCGGTCAACAAAATATTGGTCAAACTGTACAAACAGGTCCAAGAACAAGACAGTATTCTAATCTACCAGAAATTATGACAATGCCTGATGGCACAACTAAATATATTGGATCAGCTTATAAAAGTTATGGTCAACCAAGTTTCTTTGGAAATTTATTTAGTAGAGGTGCGCCAGGATACAGAGGTATAAAAGGTTTACCGGCATGGGGTGATCCTATGAAAAATTATCAATTAAGAGGAATAAAAAATCCAATAACTGGACAAATAACTCCAAATGAAGAGGGAGAGATGGGTTACTATACTGATAAAGAAGATTTTGCAGAAACGAGAGATGCATTCCCAAATTTTGGTATCTTAGGTATTCTTAAACAGTTATTTGGTGGAAAAAAACAACCTAAAGATATGTCTGAATTTAATAAATTAAGTTTAACTGCCCCTGCAGATCAAAAAGTATATATTCCTAAAGGAGGTGATGTACCTATGGCAAGAATGGATCCATGGTCTACACCTATTACTAAAGAAGCCATAACTGGATACAATGATATGATTCCAGGACAAGAAACAAACTTTGTTAATCAAAACGCACCCGGACCGTGGAATGATTTTAATAGACCTGCTACTAATTTAAATACAATAGATACAGGATACAATGATATGATTCCAGGACAAGAAACAAAATTTGTTAATCAAGATGCACCTGGGCCGTGGAATGATTTTAATAGACCTGCTCCAGCTAACATAACAGATCTTCAAACAAATATGGATTGGATGGGTGGAATGGATAACACACCTTCAGATCTTGCTGCGGAGTACGAGAGGTTAGGATTAGCAGATCATGGTGATGGCATGTCATTTTCCGATTTTATATTAGAAAAGGGCAACGTACCTAATGTAGGAGTTACTTCACTTAATAATAATTTAGAAAATATGATAATACCAGTTGGAATGAACGAACAGCAAAAAGAAAAAGCTTTAAAAGAAATGGAATGGGGTGTGGCCCCTGAAACTGTTTATCCAAAATTACAAAGCCTAGATGATACTAAATGGTGGGGAGGTAAGGAAGACACCAAGATTAGACCAAACGAGTTTATTGAGTACTGGGAAAAACAAACAGGTCAAACACTAAGTGACGACCAAAAACGAAGAATATTTAAAGCCGGCGGAGAAGAGTTTGCATAATGGCTAAGATAACAAATTATATACCTGAACCTAAACAGGAATATGATGTTGATAATCAAAGACAGATTATGGAATCTTTAAATACAATGAAACAACAACTTAATTTTTCTTTTCAACAAGATTTAAAGAACGAACAAGACGCTTTTAATTACTTTTTATCATAATGACTATACAATATAAAAATCAAGGTTTCAAACAAGCGGATGTAAACAAAGCTACAGTGCTTACTTGTCCTACTGATGGAGCCATTATAGTTAAAAGTATTTATTGTGCAAATAACGACGCATCATCATCTATTGTGGTACAGATGAATTTAGTTGACTCATCTGATTCAAGCACTGAGTATGAATTTTTTAGAGATGATTTAGCTGCTAAGTCGCAAGTAAATGCTTCACCTCAAGGCTTGAATTTAGAAGCAGGTGATGCTATAACTGTACAAGCAGCTACAGGCAGTAATAAAATACAAGGCCTGATAAGTTATGCGCTTATAAACAGAGAGAATGAAAACGGATAATATACATAAGATCGATTGTACAACTGTAACAACTTATAGAAATACAAGAACAGGTGAAACTTCTATAGAAAAAATAGAAGGACCTGATATTGTAACTGATGTAACAGTACATGTATCACCAAAGGGTCTAGATGTATTCCAGAAAGTAATGAATAATGATAATAAGAAACCAAAGTCCTAAGGGCGGAACAGAACTACAATTCGAGTATTTAGAGAAATACGTTGATAAGAAATTATTAGACCAAGTACAGATTACAACTTCTGTACCTGAAAAAATTCCATTACATCCAACTAAAGTAAATATACTTTGGCAAAAAAATTCTTACGATCAACCTAATCTAGCTCCTTGGTTTGAAGATAAATCAAATCATCATAAGTATGATTGGTATGTATTTAATTCTCATTGGACTTATGAAAAATTTAGAGTGTTGTTTGATATACCATTAGAAAAATGTTTAGTAATTAAAAATGGTGTAGACAAAATTCAAAAAGCAAAACCTTATGAAAAAGGTAAACCTATTAAGATAATTCATCATAATACACCTTGGAGAGGATTATCTGTTTTACTTGGTGCAATGCAATTAGTTAAAAATCCTTTGATTACTTTAGATGTTTATTCTTCATGTGAGGTGTATGGAAAACATTTTTTTGAACAGAACGATCATAACTACACAGAACTTTATGAGCAAGCAAAACAATTACCTAATGTAAACTATATAGGTTATAGGCCTAATAGTTACATCAAAGATAACATGCATAAATATAATATGTATGCATACCCAAGCATCTTTGAAGAAACATCTTGTATATCTTTATTAGAATGTATGGCCGGGGGACTATATTGTGTTACAACAAATCTTGGTGCTCTGTTTGAAACAGGTGCTGAATTTCCTATGTACATTCCTTTTGATAATAATAACAGAAGACTTGCAGTAAAATTTGCTTCTGCAATAGAAGCTTCTGCAAATATATTGCATGAAAAAATGATACATAAACATATAGAAACTCAATCTGATTATGTTAACGCTTATTACAATTGGAATAAGATAGGCACGTCTTGGACAAGGTTCTTAACAGGGGCAATAAATGTCAAATCCACATAAACCTATATGGTTTAACCAAAATAAAAAAACAGAAGTTAATAATGATACCTATCAAACTGTTAAAACTAATAAAGTCGAGGGTGACACTAATGTTATTGAAATAAATGTAGGTGGTGCAGATGGTAAGTCTCCACATAAGATTATGGTGTGCACTCCTTGTCATAGTGATGTAACTATGCACTACTGTCAAGCTGTTTTAAAATTTCAAATGGAGTGTTTAAAAAGAAATATATTAGTTAGTTTTACTTTATTAAAATCTTCTTTAGTTACACAGGGTAGAAATTTAAGTGTGGCTGAAATGTTGAATCATAAAGACAAATATACCCATTTATTATTTATAGATTCAGATATTGACTTTAAATTTTCCACTGTTGAAAAAATGTTGAAAGCAGACTTAGATGTTATTGCATGTCCTTACCCTATGAAGATGATGGATTGGGATAAAATATGGAGAAGAGTTAATACTAAAGAAGATGCTATTAAATCTGCAGAAGATATATCAAGAGCAGGCTTTACTTATCCAATTAAAGTAGAAGATCCTAAAAATATTATATCTGAAAAAGGTATTATAGAAGTAACTCATGCTCCTACAGGATGTATGTTAATTAAAAGAAAAGTATTGGAGGATATGATTAACCATTATCCAGAATTAGAAATACATCAGCCTACTTTTATTAATGGTAAAGAAGATAACAAGACTAATTTTTTTAACTTGTTTGATACTTGGCACGATCTTAAGACTAAAAGATACTTTGGAGAAGACTTTGGTTTCTGTCAAAAATGGCGAGACATGGGGGGCAAAGTACATGTTTATGTAATGGATACTATTACCCATGTTGGAGAGTTCTTATATCAAGGTAGATTTTTCGATGATTTATATCAAGGTACACGACCTGCAAAGAACGCCAAACCACTTGACGAAGATATAAAAATCAAATAAACTATTATATTACAGGATTTCTAGCCCTGCTCAACAATATAAGTATATTTAAATTATGGCAATATCACGAATGCAACAACCCAGACAATTATACGGACTCGGAAGTCTCGTTAAATCAATAGGTAGAGGAGTTAAAAAGTTTGTTAAATCACCTATTGGTAAAGCTGCTTTATTCGGTGCCGCTGCCTTTGGTATACCAGGAACACAGTTTGGTGGTCTATTAGGTAGAGCAAGTTTTGGTGGACCAGCTGCTAGTATCTTTGGTAAGAGTGGTGGTATCAGTGCTTTGTTAGGAGGCGGTGCAAAAAGTAAATTTTTATATTCTCCAGTTCAAGGATCAGGAGCAAGTGGTCTTTTCAGTAAAATCCCTGGTGGAGGATGGACTGTAGGAGCAATAGGAAGTATCTTAGCTGCTTCAGGTATGGGTCCAGAAGAGATAGAAGAAACTAAAAGAGATCCAGAAAAATTAAAAGTGTATTTAAGAGATTATTATAGTAGAACAAATCCGGATAAATCTGCTGAAGAAGTAGAAGAGTTTGTAGAAACAAATGTATCTGAATATGCGACTGGCGGAAGAGTTGGTTTAGAATCTGGTACACCTAAAAAAGGTTTAAGGTCTTTAAAAGACCTAGATGAATTTATAATAAAAGGTCCTTATGAAATTAAATATGACGAAGATGGAAATCGTATAAAACCTGAAATGCCAAAAGGTAAACCATATAAATATGATCCAAACAGAAAAATACCAAGACTTCTCTTAAGAAACAAATCAGCTATGGGTGGCTTACAAAGTATGCCTATGGGTCAAATGAGAAGGAATACAGCTGGTACTCTAGAACGAGACTATAGAGATACTGGTGGATTTGTTCCAGTTGGAATAAAAGAAAAAGCAGATGATGTACCTGCTATGTTAAGTAAAAATGAATTTGTAATGACAGCAGATGCTGTTAGAGGAATAGGGGATGGCAACGTTGAAAAAGGTGCTCAAAGATTGTATGATCAAATGAAAATAGCAGAGAAAAGAGTAGTATAATGGCAGTACAAGAAACAAGAATATTACCACCAGAATTTATAGAAGCAGCAGGTAAAACTTATTTAAGTAATTTAGGCACTGCAGCAGGTGGCTATAAAATAGCTGATTTAACAAAAACTTTTGGTGATAAGTTTGTAGCTGGACAAGATCCCTTACAAGCACAAGCACAAACTTTAGCTACACAAGGTATTGGTGCTTATCAACCATTCTTAACAACTGCAGGGGCTGCTCAAACTCAAGCAGGTACATTAGCAGGGCAAGCTGGTCAGTTTTCTGGTCCACAAGCTTACCAACAATTTATGTCTCCTTATCAACAGGATGTTATTGATACAACATTAAAAGAATTTGATACACAAGCAGCAAAAGGTATTCCAAGTATTGCAGCTCAAGCTGTAGGAAAAGGTGTACTTGGTGGAGGTCGTGAAGGTGTTATGAGATCAGAGTATCAGGCAACAAGCGACAGGAACCGAGCAGCCTTACAAGCACAAATGTTACAACAAGGTTTTGGCCAAGCACAAGGCGCAGCCCAACAAGCCTTTCAAAATCAACAAGCTTTAGCTCAACAACAATTAGGTTTAGGTCAGGCTGCTTTAGGATTAGGTGGTCAACAACAAGCATTCTTAGGTCAAGATATAGGAGCATTGTCTACTCTTGGTGCACAAAACCAAGCGCAAAAACAAGCGGAATTAGCAGCGCAACAACAATTGGCTCAACAACAGTTACAACAACCTATGACAGCTGCACAACAATATGGTTCAGGTGTAACAAGTTTGATTGCTGGATACCCAGGTCAAACGCAAACTACAAACCTGCCAAGTCCTAACCCTATGATGACAGCAATAGGAGCTGGTGGAACGTTAGCTGGTATTTACAGAGCATTTAATCAACCTGGAAATTTAAACTGGGGAAATACAGGCACAGTGTAATGAGAACTTTTAAAAGACCAATGTTTAGAAAAGGTGGTAATGTTGATAATGGCATTATGACTGGTATTGTAGACAGAACACACGCTCAAGATGGTTTTGCAGGTGAAGAATTTGCAACGCCTTTATATTCTAGACAACTAACTGAACTTCAAGCTAATGCACCTATTAATAGTAAAGTAAATGTTGGCGATACAACGGGAAATATAAATCTTGCTTTACCTGAAAATCGTGCAGTTCCTAAATACTTATCAGAAGAATATACAGGTGGTATGTCAGAAGCAGATATTGGTAAACCTAAGACTGTAGAAGAATATCTAGCTCAATTAAAAGAAGGTGCTGGTGAATATGGTGGGATGGACCCTTTAACAAGTTTTTTACTTACTGCTGGACCAAGCGTTGCAGGGGCTACTAGTTTTGCAGATGCAGTAAATAAATTACAACCAGCTACTGCACAATTAATAAAAGGTGCTGGTGAAAAAGCTAAATATAATAGAGACCTTAGAAGAGCTGCAGTTAATTTGGGTCTGCAAGATGAACAAAAATTTGATGACAGAAGATTTAATTGGTTAATGAAACAAGATGATAGAACATATCAACAGTTTTTAACACAAGATGAGAGAGATTATTTAGCTGAAATAAAAACAGATGACAGACTTTGGAATAAAGATTTAATTAAAAACGAGAGAGAATTTAATCTTCAGTTATTAAAAGATCAAAGAGCATACGCTAAATTAACAGAAGAAGATAAAAGAGATTATCAAGAAAAGATAGATATTAGAGCTAGAGCTTATCAAAAATTAGATGAAGAAGGTAAAAGAGAATATGAAAAACAATTAATTCAAGAAGGAAGAGCTTTTGAACTTGATAAAATTATAAGAGCAGAGAAATTCCAAGAGAAAATGTTTGATAAAGAAAATGATCCAGGAAAAAGACTAGATGACATGATAGAGACTATAGCTATAAAAAGTACACAGGACGGAAATTTTAAAGATGTGGGTCAAGCAAGAAACAATGCCACTTGGACATATAAAAAAGCTGATGAGCTTAGAAAACAAGGCTACAACATTGGATCCATTTTCACTGACAAACAGAGACCTGGTGGTGACGACCCTAAAACTGAAGCTAAGTTTGCTAAAACTGAAGGCAAGAAAAAGAGATCAGGTTCTCTTTATTATGATGATGTAAACAATAAAGTTTATCAATTAACTGGAAACAAGGATGATGGTTTTAGATTTGTAGAATTAGATGAAAGTATGAGTGAAACTGTAGACTCTACAGCAAGTGGTACAGGAGATGAATCTATAGTAAGTGCTTCTAAAGTAAGTTTAAATTATCCCGATGCACAAACAGAAGCGAAGCAAAGAAATTTAGTATTAATTCCAGAACGACCTAAAGATAATAGATCAAAAATGTGGTTGAAACAGCAAAGAGACCTACTTGGTGAGAACGCAGTTACCAAAAAAGAATTAGAAGAGATAATTTGGAAAGAAAAATTTGCTGACAAATATAAAAATATTAAACCACGTAAGCGCGGCACGTAAAGGAGGAAGGCTAAATGAGTCTTTATAATAACTCCCTTAATTCAGCGGAACAAGGTAATGAAACTAGTTGGTACAAAGCTTTTGGTGCAGGGCTTGCATCAGGAATAATTAAAATACCAGAGGGGGTCATATCACTTGGCGCAGAGCTAATTGATCTAGGAGCAGATTCTGATACCGCTGCAAGTGTAGAAGAATTTTTTGATAAACTAAATCCATTTGAAGAGATAGCAGAAGAAAGAGCTATTGGAAAATTAACTGAAGCATTAGTTCAAATTGGTGTTCCTGGTGGAATTGGATTTAAACTAGCAAATACAGCAGCTAGGAAGATGGCTACTAAAGCATTAAAAGCTAAAAGAGGTGGTCTCTACGCAGAGTTTGGTAGAAAAGGAACAACACCTAGCTACTCAAAACTAAGAGAGGGTTTAAATAAAGTTACCGATCTAAATAAAAAAGCTAAATATAAAAGATTTGCTTTAGCTGTAACCGGTGGAGCAGCTGGTGAGGGTCTCGTCGTTGATACTGATGAGATAGGTACTTTTGGAGACATGTTTAATGCCCCAACTAAACTAGATAGAGAAGAAAGTTTTGGTAGAGATGAAGCATTAAGAAAATTATTAAACAGATTAAAGTTTGGTTCGGAATCTTTATTGGCTACACCATTTGTATTTGGAGTAGGAAAGACAGCAAAAGCTCTGGCTAAAAGAGGAAAAGATTTAGCTTACAGTAGCTCACAATTTGAAAGATGGATTGATAAATATATCAGAGCTCCCTTTAGTCCACGTGGAGATTTACCAGAAGAAGTGTTTAGATCAGAGATGTTAAAACAAGGTTTAAAGGTAAGAGATTCACATAGAGCAACTCAACTGGTTCAAAATATTACTCGAGCTATTGATGGAATATTTCCAGTTGCTCAAGAAGTTGCAGATAAAAGTTACAAGTCTCAAAAAAATAGTTTTATAAAAGAAGTAAATAATCTTCTCGTAGGAGGAGATATGGGAACTGATATTGATCCTAAACAATTAAGAGAGCTTCTAAGTAAGTTAAATATGAAAAATGTTTCTACAGAAGCGCAGGAAGAGTTAATCTCTAATTTAAATGCCGGTAGAGCCGAGTTTAATAATTTATTGGATATACTTAATAGACATGCAGGTGGTGTTAAAAAAGGAGCAGACGCACCTGAAGAATTAAAACAATTATTTAAAAAAAGATTAGAAGGTTATACTAGCAATACCTTTCAAATCTTTGAGCATAAAAGTAATCTTCTTAATGGTTTCAGAAAATATAAACCTACAGATGAAGCCTACAATAATGCTGTAAGGGCTTTTAAAATAGGTGGCCGAACTGAACAAGAAGCTAGAGAGATTATAGATCAAATTTTATTAGATGCTCAAAAGATGAAGAAGCCAAGTCGACTTCCTGATTTTAAATATGTGGCTAAGAGTATGGAAGATGGTAAACTTAAAACTCATGAAATAGGATTAGGGACTAAAGCTGCAGGGACTGAAGCTGAGAAAAAAGCATTAAGAGAATTATTTGGAGAAGTACAAGATCCACGATTTACTATCTTTAATGGAATGACTAATTTATCTTCTCTAGCTAGAACTACTGGGTACTTAGCCGAAATTAAAGCTAAAAATTTTGACGTCCAAGCAAATGGAGGAAGAGGATTCTTTTGGAATAGCGCTGAAGAAGCTACTACAAAATTAGATGCAAAAAGATTAGGAATAGAAATAGTTCCTATGAAAGAAGTCTTAGGGGAAATAGATGCCACTAAAAATATTATTAATCCTTTAGGTGATACCTTTACAACAAGAGAGATTGCTGAAGGAATCAAATCAGCTAATGATGTTATGGGAGCCCTACAAGGTTTTGTAAGAGGTGATAAAAAAGGAATGGGCGGCGCTGAAAAAGCTGTCAGTTGGTTCTATAGAAATTTACTTTTATTTCCCAAAGGTATTTCACAAATGGCTAAAACTATTTTCTCAATCCCAACTCACTTAAGAAACTTCTTTAGTGCTGGTGCATTTACAG
>Ga0209756_1001412_pt1 | contig 22144 bp, 29 predicted proteins | sample ETNvirenome_6_85_FD_184071 | JGI IMG/M metagenome (GOLD analysis project Ga0209756, IMG submission 184071) | Marine viral communities from the Pacific Ocean - ETNP_6_85 (SPAdes) (version 3) | ecosystem: Environmental > Aquatic > Marine > Oceanic | place: Pacific Ocean | collected 2013-06-19 | reverse complement strand
TCTTACAGCTGGGGATAATAATATTATAATCGGTCATGATGCTGGACATGGTACTGTTGGACCTTACATGAACGCTGAAAGTAATCGTGTAATTTTAGGAGATGGTTCTATAACTAATTTTTATTGCTATGTATCTGTAACAACAGGGTCTGATGCAAGAGATAAAGCAGAACAAACTGATTTTTCAGGTGGTTTAGATTGGGTTAATGCTATGCAGCCTATTACTTATAAATGGGATAAACGACTTAACTATATCGAGGGTGAAGTAACAAAAGAAGCTATATTAGCAGTTGTTCCAGACGGAACACATAAAGAAGATTCATTAGAAATAGGATTATCAGCACAAGCGGTATTAGCTGTTGAACAGGCTAATGGTTATGGAAGTAATAATGATACAAGTCTTCTTGTGGATGATAATGAGTTTGGAAATTATGGAATGAGATATGAAAGATTGGTTCCAATATTAATAAGTGCGGTTAAAGAACTTTCAGCAAAAGTAGAAGCATTGGAGAACGCATAATAATAGGATATAGGATATAGGATATAAAAAAACCCGCATTAAGCGGGTTTTCTTTTAATTGACTGTTTCTGCATCAGTTTCTTCAACGAGCTCTGCTAATTTTTCATTAAAACCATTAAATGCCATTTGAAGCTGTTCAAAGGTAGATGTTGTTTGATTCATCTGACCTTGTACATTCTGTAATTGAATGATACAAGCTTTTGCTTCATCTGAAAGATCATTAATGATATATTTCTTTTCGTTGAGTACTAATACTGGTTCTTGGTCTGTTACTTCTGTAACCATTATTTTCTCCTATTTAATTGGGCAAGCGCCCGTTGTACATTCTTCTTCTTTTAATTCTTCAAAAGTATTTGCACCTTCTAAATCAATAGGAAGAAGTCTTTCCACATATGTATCGTATTCTTGTTTAGTTACTACTTCTTGTGGTAGATATAAGTAACCTAAGTCTTTCGCAGTTTTAGTTGGATCAGCTCTATACATAAAAGCTACTCCAACATAATTATCCCAATTATGATATAACCATTCGATTATACTATCAACCTCATCAGGACTATAACTAATTGTAGCACTAACATTTTGTTGACACCAATTATTTTGTAATAATTTGTATCTTTCTAATTGATCTATAGCACTTTCTAAGTTAACTTCCTTTTTATTTTTCTTATCAAACTCCACATCTTTGTAATGTATGGGAAAAGTAACCAATATACCTTCTGGATCGGTAGGATGATCAAATACATTATAATTAGCACTACGGAGAATATCAATAAGAGGATCGTGCTTAGAAAAATTAACGTTATTAAAGATATATTTACCAAGAGGCTTGTGCACACCTTCAGTAGTATCCATAATCTTGCTAAGTGTTCCCGAGGGTTTGACAGTTGTAACATTTTTTGGTCTGGGTAAATCCAGTTCATCAGCCATACGATATGCTGCTGATGTTGCGATTCTTTGCATTTGTTTGTAATCATAAGCTCCTAAGTTCTTTCTTCTGGCAATGCCAGTTAGTCCTACCCCACACAGATGTAGGAATTGGTTATTAAGATGCCAAGCTTCTTGTAGAACACCATCATTTAGGTCTACACAAGTTTGGCGGTAATTTGCTCTTGCAGTTAATTTTAAAGCTCTAATCAATCCCGCATGATCTCCCATAAATTTTCCTAAATCAATTTCTGTTAAATTACAGAATGTTTTATTTCCTAATAGGATTTCAGCACAAGGATTAACTCCTTTAAACCATGGGGCTCGTTCTAGTGCAGCCATGCCATTTATAAAGCCCGGCTCAGAGCCACCTGAATCAGCCATTAATTCAAATATATGGGCTAATTCTTCTTTTGCTGGTTTAAATCTAAAGAGTAAAGAATTATTACTTTGCTGTCTTTGTTCATTACCGTTCGTCCACCAGTCTTTCTTTGATACTGAGAAATCTTCCCATTCAGGTTCTCCATAATCAAACAAGGCTAACTCTGCACTTCTTCTTGAAGATAATACAGTACCGAGCCAATTAACTATATCTAAAATATCCATCTTTCTTAAAAGATTCCCACTTCGTAGATTTAATATTTTTGATATTTCTAAATAGGCTTTGCCTATTGCTTCGCTTCCAGAAGAAATCCAACCATATCCTTTTAGTCTTTCTCCCGAAGGTCTTATTTCAGAAAAATCAAGAACTAATTTCTTTGCAGGATATTTTCCAGCTAATAGCTTTCCAATACTTTTTGCCCATGATTCCGCGGAATCTCCAATAGTTAAAGTCCATATTTTAGTATCTTCGTCCCACGTTTCTATATTATCCTCTATTCCACCTTTTCCTGTTCGTTGTGTATGTATTACTTTAATATCTTCTATTGGTTTATAAAAACCATTTAAAGTTCCAGTAATTGGTTTAAAGCCTACTCCACAACCCTGTAATAAAAGCCATAGAACATCTACTAAGTCGTATACTGTTTCTACTATTGTAAATGAACAGTTAAACATAGAACTTTCTCGTCTACGAGATATTTCTGTATCTCCTAGCCACAAAGTTCTACCTGCCATTAGTGCTTTTCTATCTACTAATAATTCTTGTAATTCTACTAACTCATTCCATTCATCATTATTGAGTCTAGTTTCTCCTTTTGCTCTCTCCCATAACCATTTTTGATGGGCAATAACCCTACCAATTGTTTGCTCCCATGTTTCGAATTTTGTTCCTTCGCTATTTAATGGTCTGTTATAGGTTCTCCTTGTAATAACTTGTGCTCTAGTACTTGCCATGATTTACTCCTTAAATATGGCTTGATAATAAATTATCTACATTAACTACATTGTCTATTCCTATTGCTTCTTCACAAAAAGCAAGTAAATCCATTATTTCATAATTACGAAGTATTACATCAACATTTTCATTCAAAGATTGAATATATTTATACTTACTATCTATAGGACAAGCATCATATACATCAAATGCTGTACCATATTCTTCAGCTAATACCTCTGCTCTTTTAGGTCCAATTCCGGGAATACCTTTTATGTTATCTCCAGAATCTCCCATTAAACATTTTATAGTAATATAATCTTCTATATTATAATTATGGTTTTCTTGCCAATTTGAAAAAGTAGTTTCTTTTCTATTTATATATGAAAATCTCGACACTTTTTCACTAATTAATAAATCCCAATCTCTATCAGTACTTATTAACCAAATATGCGAAATATCATATTTATCTAGATTTCGCACTATATAAGCAGCTAGATCATCTGCTTCAACTCCGCCATATTGTAAAACTAACCATTTCTTATGCATTAGTTTTAAAGTAGCTTCTAGTTCTTTAAAGAATTCTAAAAACGCTTGTCTCTCTTCTTCAGTTTGTAAATCATACTTTTCTTTACGATTTAATTTGTACTCTGGATATATATCCTTTCTGTACATACTATTACCTTTATCCGCAGTAATAATTATTGTTCCGCAATTATAAGAACTAGCAAAAGATTCTACTGTTCTCATATAATCTTCGCGAAAATCAGTTCTTCCTTGATGTTTCCATCTAAAACCTAAATTTAGAGCATCTATTACTAGTACTCTACTCTTAGGAGCTTCCGCTCCTAACTGTGAAAATGTTTTAGCCATTTATAAACCCTTGTTCTTCATATTGAAGCCATCCAGTTGATTCCATTACATAACAATCTAAATGATTAACATACATATAGTTCTTTACTGTTTCTGGTTTATCTCTTGTAGCTACAAAAATTTTACTTCTATTATATTTAAAGAATAATAAAGGCTTTGCGCCTGCTAATTTAGCTTGTTTTGTTGTTTGTTCCCACCAACTAATAAATTGATTTGTACTATTTGTTAGCACTTTATCGTTAAAATGACTATGTTTATAAAACTTTACTTCTACACAATAATTATTATGTGTATTAGGAACAAATAAATCTCCTTTCATAAAACTTAATGCACCTGAATGAGGTACTCTTTGCCACTCTAACTCTGTATATTTTCTTAATATATCTCTTACTTGTCTTTCGCCTGCTGCTCCCTTTGCTCTTGAATCTATCATTAATTCACCACTATTATTATATCATCTTCTTTTAATAGAAGATATTGTTCTTCACCAAGCTCTAATACTGTTGTGGCAGAGTGCCATTTAAATAGAACTTGATCCCCAATTTTAACATCAAAAGGGATTTCTCCTTTCTTTGTTCTTTTAGCATAATTACCCAAGTCAACAACATCTCCTAATTGAGATAACTTTCTATGTTGATAAGGTATTATTATACCACTATCTCTCATTTCTTCTTCTGGCTCTTCCCTTTTAACCAATATATATTCTCCATATGGTTTTGGAAGTTTATCTATTCTTATTACATCTTTCATATTTCGTATTTATTGTATACCTTATTAATTATATTATGTGTACGAACAAAAGTAGCACATTTAGGCATATCTTTAATTCGTCTTGCTCCGATATAGGTACAGGCACTTCTAACACCACCTAGTATCTCCTCTATCGAGTTAGTAATCGCTCCTCTTGAAGGAATCAATATTGCTTTTCCCTCTGTTCCTTTATATCCATCTTTTCTAGCACCATGTATTTCATAAGCTTTGTCAGAACTCATTCCATAAAATTCAATATTTCCAAAGTTTACTTCTTTTTCTGATTCATTATGTCCTGCTAACATTCCACCTAACATAACGAAATGAGCCCCTGCTCCTAATGCTTTACCAATATCTCCGGGAGTAGTACAACCTCCATCTGCAATAATATGTCCATCTACTCCATTTGCAGCGTCTGCACATTCAATAATTCCTGATAACTGTGGTACGCCTACTCCTGTTTGAGTACGTGTAGTACATACTGATCCCGGACCAATACCACACTTAACGATGTCTGCTCCACTAATAATAAGTTCTTCCACCATTTCGCTAGTAATAACATTTCCTGCAATGATAATTTTATCAGGAAATTCATTTCGTATTCTTTTTACAAAATCTATAAACTGTTGATGATATCCATTAGCTACATCAATACAAATACTTGGTATATCAGGAAAACGATCCATAACAGTTTTAAGAGTTTGATAGTCTTGAGTTTCATTATCCCAAATCGCATTTGTCCCAGCACAAATAGAAACATATTCCATATCAAGTCCTGATTCAATCGCATTATTCCAATCTTCAACAGTATAACTCTTTTTAATAACTGTTATCATTTTATATTTTTGAAGTATTTTTGCTACTGAGAAAGTACCAACTCCGTCCATATTTGACGCCATGATTGGTACAACTGAAAGTTTCTTACCTGAGTTTTTAAACGTAAAGTCTCTACATAAGTCTATGTCTTTTCTAGAATTTAATGTAGATCGTTTTGGTTTTAATAAAACATCTTCAAAATTTAATTTTATCTCTTGTTCAATTCTCATTATATATCGTCAAATTCTTGTTGGTTTTCCATTCTTTCTAATATTTTAAATTCTTTAAGCCATCTTTTGATGTCATTAGCATTTATATAAAGACCAGTTGCGGAGTGTTGAGGTCTTATCCCTTTTAAATCAACTTGAGCTCTTTCAAGTCTTACTAATAAATATTTTTCTAAGTTCATTTTTTGTATTTCCTAAATATTATCCACATTAAAACCCCAAAACAAACCACCAAAATCCAATATATCTCCATTTTTAACAACTTGATTCTTTGTTTATGTTATTGTCTTATATAGTAATGTTATAGACAACGCTAATCCTATGCCTAATACAAGAAATACCCAACCAATATGGAATCTTTTGTGCATAATTCTGTTCCACCATTCCTTCATCCGATTCTCCTAATCCATTTATTGAAGTTTCCTTCAATTCTTTCTCTTGACATTCCAAGATTATACTTATTATACATAAAGTCAATATATAAATCCTTACGAGTAGGTGAGTATTTAAGTTGAACTGCATAGGCTTCGCACTCTCTATCTAGTCTGTGTTGCTTACTCCAGTTCTGTTTAAATCCTGAAAACAATAAAGTTCTCAGATTTTGTTTTACATGAGTTAATTCATGCTGTATCAGTCCTTCATTGTCTTTGTGTTTTGGTCTAATGAGGACTATACAAATTAATGTACCTCCACCAAACTTCTTTGGTAGTAGATCCGTTATTATAATAGGTATAGGTATTATATCCCATATTTTTCGTATTTTTATCATTCTAGTCTCGATATATTATTCTCTTTGATTACTTCAATCTTGTCTAACAGGGGGTGAGTCCAGCCATGTGATACTACGTATGTATTTAGTTCTTCTTCTTTTAGTAAAATCTCAACGAGCTTCTCCCTACCCGCCTCGTCTAATACATTGATGACTTCATCTAAAAACAATACATTGATACGACTCTTCGAAATACTACTCATTAGTTTCCGAATTGCAATTAGTGTCGCAGTATTAACTCGCGTCAACTCACCGCTGGAAAGTGCGGTAATTGCGACCGTCTTTCCATTATCTGTTATTTCTACATTTAATTTGTCGTTATTCACAACAAAGTTTATACTAAAACGACCATCGCTAAGTTCTGCTAAGTAGTCGTTTGTCATGTCTTCCAAATCTTTTACAAGGTTCTCAATCTTATAAGCTATAAGTCCGCTTGTACTAAAAGCTCGTTTAAGTATTTCTAAATTTGAGAGTTTTGCCGAAATTTTTGAAAGCTTTTCTTGTATCCCATTAAGTTCAGTTTCAAACTCTTTTGTTTGTTCTTGTATCACTTGAATTCTGGTGTTTCTGGCTGCACGTTTCTCATTTTCTTTCATTATCACTTGTATCTCACTCTGAGTTTCCGCTATCTTTTCTTCTAATTTCTCGATGTTATCCTGAAGCCAAACCGCGTCAATCGGCTCATTATCTAAACTATCATCTATACTGCGTTTTAAGTCTGTCCACTCATTACGTTTTTGCACAGCTTCCTCATACTCTTGTACTTCTGCCTGAATCTTCGCAATTTTTAATTCGTATTTTAACTGCGTTTCTGCCATGAACTTTGCATCATCTAAATTCTTTGTTATCAACTCATGCACAAATTCAGGATCTACTTCCTGAGAGCAAGTCGGACATTTTGTACCAAGTTCACTAATCGAGTCAATCATGTCTTGGCTTTGAGAAATTTGTGCACCGCATTCTCCGACTTTTCTACTAAGATCAGCAGTAATCATTTGTTTAGGTTTTTTAATTCCTGCAATATCTTTAATCTTTATACTTGCTAACAGATGCTTCTTCATCTCATTTTCTGAGATTTTTCGATTTGTGGAATTAATATTTTCAAAATCGATTAATAAACTCCTTAATCGCTTCTCATCATTACTCGTATCGATTTTCAAAATTTTCATAGGTAGTATGGTAGTATCTGTTAATTTGTTATTATGAAGCCAATTTTGTATTGATTCCGTCTTTGCATTAAAAGAAATAAACTCCTGGTTAAGTGTCTTTGCACCTTTCTTAAAAATCTCATGAAACTTTAAATATTCATCTAACGAAAACAGATCTATTAGAAATTTCTTCCGATTTGCATCTGTAGCCGTTAAAAACTGTAAACTTGCGTTTGTGTTTTGATATACGAGTTGCGAAAAAGTCTTAAAATCTAAGCCTAAAATACCTTCTAAAGTCTTATAAGTATTGGTCGCGGTATGACTAGAAATATCCTTTCCATCTTTTAAAAGCCTAACTTTAATTATACCACGACTGCGACGAGCTTCTATCTTATACTGCTCTCTTTCAACCTTAAAATCCAATGAGATATTATAACCTTTATTATAATATCTATTCTGTATATCTGCTTTTTTGATTCCCTTACTGTTCTTGTTGTACAAGACCTCCTCAAGTATCAAAGGAATACTCGACTTACCGACACCATTCGTGCCTATAAGTTGTGTTAAATTACTATTAGCTAAGTCAACATGGTTGTTCGTACTATAACTAAAGCAATTATCCCATCGCAATGTCCCGAGAGTAATCATGATATACCCCTAAAATCTCCTTTACTTGTTCATCTTTTAATTCTAAAATATAACTGAGATACTCTACTAATTCATCTTCAATCGACATTTCGTTGGTGAGAATTAACGCTGCCTCAGTTTTTCTACGAACTATCTTCTTATCCAATAATTCTGTATTTTCGACTCCTGCTAAATCTGTCACATTTCCTTCGATCTCATAAATCGTATGATCGTAAGATGTGGGAACCATTTCCTTTGGATCGGTTATGGTCTTTCTCACCAGTTGTGGCAATTTGAAGGTGTGCCACTTCCAGTTCCACTGGCTTGTGTCGATTAGCAAGTAGCCTGTTTCTATTTTAGTTCTGTGAAATTGTGTAGCCATTGGACTACCAGGATATACAATGTTTAATTGTGTGTTAGAATGACTGTGTAGATCGCCCGCGAACACTCTTGGAAAGTGTGCGAATCTTTTTAAGTCCACTTCTGGACTTACGTGAGGAGGTATAGCTCCCCTAACGTGAGTAAATAGCGGTTGCCTTATATTGAATTGTTTAATGTGCCACTTCCTATGTAACTCACAATAGGGAAGTATACCAAAGTGCTCACCTTTATAGATATAATCAATTATTTCTACCAAAGGATTTAGTTCTGTTGTTGCACTTTTTAGTTGTGTAAAAAACGTTTTGCCTTTTCTTGTAGCCTCGTGATTACCGTCATATATTAATGTGGGAATTTTTACTCCACTTATAAATTCAAAGTATAACTCTAATTCTACCATCGAAGGAATTCTATCAAATAAATCTCCTCCAATAATGTGTAAATCTACGTCATTTTCTAACTGTCTAATTTGTTCAACAAAGAGCCTAAATCTATTCCGAGCCCACGAAACTGGGACATTCCTTTGTCCCAGCTTCAAATGCCAGTCGGCAGTAAACAGAATTTTGTCTACCACGGTTTTTTATTTCCGTTGCTAAATTCCTTTGCGACTTCATCGGGAGTTTCATTTCCTAAAGATCTAATCCTCTCCAAGAGTTCCTTTTGTGCTTCCACAGTAGGTCTAGGTAAAACATCATCCATTGATCGAAGTTCGGCAATAGATGCCATTTCAGCTTCGTCTAATGATCTTGTTTTACATCTCAAAACTTGTAATTGATACTCGACATTAAATGCCATCGGACCAGTCTTTACTCGTTTAAAATGTATGTCCCAACCTGTTTCAGGATCTGTTGGATCGCCTAAATCTTCTGCTGCAAGCATTATCTGCTCTAACAATTTTTTCTTTAGATTCAGGACTTTTACTTGTCCATCGCCTGGGTCTATACATTGAATTGCATATGCCCAACCGCATTTCATATCTGGATAAAAGGTTCTTACCCAGTCTTTTTCTATATTGTTGAAGGTTTCAGAATCTCTGTCGAAAGATAAACATTCCATAGGAATATTTTTGTTGTTTTCGCCTTTAACCCAATATACATATCTAGGTAGTATATCACCTACCATACGAACGACATTGTCGCCATCTCTATATGTGAATTGATTAATAGTTGATTTCTTTGCTTTGCCCTCAAGCTGACCAAATTTTATAGCCATTGTTTTTCTCCTTTAAGTGACTTCTTCAAATCGAAAATGTACTTTGTTATCTTCAATCTTCAGTAGCCTGTTGTTGTTAATTGCGTCCTCAGACACTGGTAAGTGTAAAAGGTCTATCGTTGTTTTTCTCGAATCGTAATAGGCATTTAAATTTCTATAACTAGCGATAGCTATATACTCTACCCATTCTCGATCAGAGAACTGTGGTCTATTTATAAAGACAGCTTCGGGGTTTACTAAGAAACTGAAGCCTGACCAGTCTTTTCCAAAATATTTATATAATGGATCACGATAATTTTTAGGTGTAAGATTATAAGTAAGTGAATGCACTATTAGCAGTATTTCATTTTCCTTGCCTTTAGTTGCTTCTAAAATCTTTTTCCAATTAAATCGTATCACTATTATACCAAAATTTTAACTCGGTGTCAAGAACTAAATTTCAAAGGTGATTAATGTCATACCCTTGCTTCATATAGTATCCTAACCTATTATTCGCTTGTCTGCGGGCAGTCTTGCCCAACAGATTAATATCTATTACCACGGGGGTCTTCTTACCTTCTTCCCGCCTTATTATTCTTCCTATTAGCTGTGTTAATAAAGGTTCGTTATTAACTGGAGTTGCTAAAAGTAAACAACTTAAACAGTTAAGAGAAATACCTTCAGAGAATATAGACTGTGTTCCATAAAGGATGTCTTTATCATCATATATCCTATTCATCATTTTAGGTCTTTCTGTATGTGGCACTTCTCCTGTAATAACTAGTGCTTTATCTCCACTCAATTCAGCACAAGTTTTTAGCAAATCAACTCGGTCTGCTACTACTAAAACTTTATGTCCTTTAGCTGCGTAAGCACTTGCTATTAATGATACTGAATGTCTGTATTCCTCATTATAAGCCAACTGATTAATCTTTCTAGCCCAGGGAATGGCTGCTCCGTCTAAGAATCTAATCTCTGTATGAATTATATCTATAGTTGGAGTCATGTAGTTTTCTTTTGGGGGAGTAATGACATTTTGTCCAAAATAATCTCTGAAAACTACATGTTTACCATCTTTTCTTTCTATTGTGCCTGATAATCCTATCTTGTATCTTGCTCGACTTTTATCTACAACTCTTGCAAAAGTAGGACTACTAACATGATGCATTTCATCTAGAATTAATAATCCAAATTCATTTATTATGTCAGGAATTCTTCGGTATAAAGACTGGACATTTCCAATTACAATAGGACTATCAATATTAAATTTTCCACTACCTATAATTCCAGTTTCAATTCCAAAGACCTTTTGTACTTCTCTTACCCACTGTGATCTTAAAGCTAATGTATGCACTACTACTAATGTTTTCTGTCCAAGTTTACTTGCGATTGCTAACGCGGTAAAAGTCTTCCCCCAACTTACCCAAGCGTTTATTATACAATTATCATAAACATCTCTGTAAACTTCACTTTGGCTCTGTCTTAAATCGAACTTAAAAGGAGGAAATTCTACTGGAATTTTCTTTCTCTTATCAACTATCTCATAGTTAGTAGGTATTAAATCTTGTCTACCTATAGGCATAGTCACTAACCCGTTCCTGACAAATCCCATGTTCTTTATAACTTCAGGTGGATCAGTCGGTTTATATGAAGGTATTTTATATGTTAGTTGTTTATCAATTATAGATTCAAGATGATCATTTACTTCTATATAAATTCTATTACTTAGTACTGCTTTCATATTTTTCTTCTTGTATCTTTTTTCCATTCGGTTGAATACTCATAAAAAAACCATGGAAGAGTATTTTTATATATAATACCTGCCCACATATATTCCACTTCAGGAGGTCTTTCTACTTCTATAGGAAAATTTATATCTTTTAACCATAGTAAAGATACTATATCTTTCTTTTCCACATTCAATATTTTATGATATATTAATGGAAAGAAATTTTGTTTAGTATATGAAAAAAGCTTTCCTAAAGAATCTATATACATATAGCCTCTATGCATTACTAATCCTGATAATGATTTTATCATGTATCTTAATGGGTATAAATTAGGAAGACTTGTCTGTAATCTTCTCGCCCCTAATGTATCTCCACTCATATTAGTATCGTCTAAAACTTTATTATCTGCAAAGACAATTCCATCTTCAGTTTTTGTATCTTCCGTTCCGACTACATATATTGGAAAATTTATTTCTTCTAATTTCATAAAAGTCTTTTATGAAAATCCTTAAATACTATAATTATAATTAAAAGACAGAATAAAAGCCAAGGAATATCAAGTTTATTCATATCATCACCTCTTTTAAAAGACCCATTAATAGTATTGTAGCAGCTACTGTATTTAAAAACATTATTGATCTATCTTGCCATTTAAAGCCAACAAAAATCCAACCACTACAGCCTAAGAAAGATAAAGTAACATCTACCATATGAAGTATATCTAAAGCTCTTAGTATAATTGCACCAAGAATTAAAAAACTACTACCCCATTTTACCCACCAAGTAATATCATTTAGGGGTGTAACATGATAAACTACTCTAGCTTTAGAGTAGTCTTTTGTATTTTTCTTCAAATTTCCCATTTGAATAGTCCTCCGATATATCAAATTCACAACCAATAGGAGAGCCTGAAATATAAACTCCTCTATCCATTTGCATAAATTCTTTTAATTTTTTACAATAATGATCTATTTCATGTTCTGGAACTTCTGCCAATACTGAGTCATGTACTAAGGCAAAAATCTTACTTTTTAAATAATTTTTTTCTATATAATTGTGCATATCTATAGCACCAGATAAATTAATATCACTAGCTACAGATTGTACTAAGAAGTTAATACCTGATCTTATTTCATGACTAGCAATACCTCTATCTGTAGATTTTACATTTTCTAATCTTCTCTTTCTTCCGAAAGTAGAATAAATAAAAGCATTAGTTTGAATAAATTCTTTACAGAGATCTAACCAATCTGCAAGTCTTTTGAATTGAAAGAAATAATCATCAATGACACTTTGTGCTTCTTTTGTTGAAAAATATGAACCACTATCTTTTGTTACTTGTTGAGATATTTTATGAGCTCCTGCCCCATACATGATTCCAAAAGTAACAGCTTTAGCGGCTTGTCTTTCTAATTTATAATGTTCTGATACTTCTTCTACTTTACAAGGTAGTTTAAATACTAATTTAGCAATAGAACTATGAAAGTTTCCTCCTGTTCTAAATATTTGTTGTAGATTTTTATCATCTGATAAGGCTGCGGCAACATATACTTCTGCTGTGGTTAAGTCCATAGCTACTATCTTATTCCCTTCTTTAGCTTTTATACAACCTTTAATAATTGGATTGTCTCTTGGAATTTGTTGCATATTAAGTTTACCACTAGAAGATAGTCTGCCAGAAGTTGTACTATGTAAATTAAAGTTAGTTCTTAATCTCATATCTCTATCTAATTGAGGAATGATTTTATCAAGATAAGTATTTTTAATTTTTGATTTTTGTCTAATATTAAGTATTAATTGTGGCACATCATGTTTTAAAGCCAACGCTCCTAAAACTTCCGCATCAGTACTATGAGCACCTGTACCAGTTTTTTTACCTGTAGGTTTTAAACCAATATAATCGAATAAAAGACTTCGTAACTGTACTGTACTATTTGGATTAAATTCTTTCCCTTGTCCTTTTTCAAAGATTTTAATCTCTTTAAAATCATAAAGACTATTTATTGCTTCTTCTATTTCTTTTTCCATTAAATTTTGTGATAACTCTAATCTTTTTCTGTCAAATGGAACTCCTATATCCTGAATATCTTTTAAGAATAACATACCTGGAATGAGTATTTGATCGTAAACTCTTTCTAGTTTTGGGTTTTTTGCTATTGCTTCTTTCATTTTGTGAAAGATTATAAGCGTTACTACAGCGTCCATAGCTGAATATACTTGCATAATATCAAATGGTATCATTTCCCAACTAAATTGTGATTTTAATACTCTATTCTTTTTACAATAATTAGCTATATAGTCTGTTAAAGGTTTTTCATAATTACCATATTTTGTATGTCTTAATGCTAATTGTTTTAAACCATGAGTTCCTGGGTTCTCATTCAATAAATAATGCAATAACATAGTATCTTCTACTCTAGGAAATGTAAAATTGAAATGATACTCTAGCATAGCTATATCAAATTTTGCATTATGAAATACTACTATTTTCTCAGTAAATAAGTCTTGTAATAGTAGTTCTACTGTAGAATCTATAATATCTGTTAGAATATATACTCCTTCATCTTCTCTATAAGATAAACTAATACCAAGAATATATCCGTCTCGAGGAAATAATCCCGTTGTTTCAGTATCGCAAGCAATATATTCTGAACTAGACTGTATAGCCTTTTGTATAAATTCTATTGCCTCATCTTTATCAGTTATTCCCTTAAAATTATCTGTAGAATATTCCACAGGTTTTAGTTCACCTTTTATATACTTAACTATATTTTCTACTGATTCGTCCCATGTTCGTCTAGCTTCAGGCTTAAACGTAAGCATAGCAGGGTTTATAACTGGGAGAAATTTGTTATCTATTAAACGCCCACTATGCTCCGTTATTGATCTTTCGTTTGTAAAAAATAGTAATGATTCTGATCCTACTAGAATAATCCAATCATAGGTATCTAAATCTATTTCAATATCTACATCACGTTTTAATACCTTCTTTTTTTGCTCTGAGCAAAGATGGTAATGATCGAACTCAAATTCATTGTTAAAATGTCTTACGTAATCTGTTCTGTTTGGTGCTTTATCAATTAATGCTACTCTTGTCTGGTTCTCCATATAACCACTCCTTTAAATTTGTTACTCGGTTTTCAGGTAGTGCGCCAGGATCTAATCCTTGATCCATTCTCACTACTTCTGATAATAATTCTACTTGATCGCAGAGTTCTGCTACATTCTCTGCTGCCTCTTGTCCTGCTGTATCCCCATCGAAAAGAATATCTACTCCACTTACTCCTTGAACTTTTAGTATAGATAATTTATAAATATCTATAGTTCTAGTTCCAAAACAACACATCGCATTAGGTAATCCTTTATCTAAAAGATTAATTGCGTCAAAAATTCCTTCAACTAATACTACCCTACCTAAAATTGGTCTGGCATGTGAAGGGAATAAAGGCATCTTAGCTTTAGGTGGGAATATCATATACTTAGGGACAACTGTACTATCCATATGTCTACCTATAAAAGCCGTTATTCTGCCTGTAATATCCTTAATTGGAAAGACTACCCTTCCAACATATTGTGGTTCATGATGTGTAAATGCTCCATATTTAATATATGTTTCAGGTTTTATACCTCTAAAATTCCCCTTGTAAAGCAGGAAGTTTTTAGGCATTTCTAGTCCCACATTTTCAACCAGTTTATCACTAATCTTTTGTTTCATTCTAGCTCTTTTCTGTTCTAGAAATGATACTGGTGTATCAAAATACTTAAATATATTTCCTTTATATCCACAAGAAAAACAATGAAATATTCCAGTAATTTTATCAATTCTCATAGAAGGATTACTATCATCATGATCTGGATTTAAACAATGTATGACAAAATCTCCACCTTGTTGCAGGTATCCTAACTTCTTTTTCTGTATTAATTCTTCTACGTTCATGCGTTTGCCAATGTATAAAATAAAAATGCAAATATACCCAAAAAGAAAAAAAAGAACACCCAAAACGTTAATACTTTTAAAAATTTTTGAAGAAACGAATCCATTATTTATGCCCTCGTTTCTTCACGATTTCTTGATGCCTGTTTCTGTAGTATGACTGGATTTACTATATTTAAAAAATCAATAGCACAATACTTTAAGTTCATTTGAAACCAACACCTTTGACAGTATTTATTTAGTGTTTCTGCTAAAGTGATTTGATCCCATACTGTAGGATTATCTAGTTGATGCTCTTTCCATTTTCCAATAATTTCTTTTGTACTATCATTATTAGGAAGATACATAGCTGCAGACATTAACTCCCATTTAGGTGGATGTAATTGTGCTACACAAAATCCCATTTGATTTTTTCCTTTAAATTCTTCCCAATTTGGTATTCTTACAAATTCTGCATCAACGTCACAATAAAATAAATCATCTTCTTCTTCATTTAACATTGACTCAATAAACTCTGGTTTAATTGCACAGTTTTCTTCCCAAGTATCTCTACTAGGGTATTCTTCAATTCTATAACTCACATTATATTTGTCCATAGATTCCACATAGTTTGGAACTATTACACTATAATTTGGAGTAAAATAACTAATTACTTTCATAAGTGTGTAAACCCCTTTATCCATCTTCCGTGACAATCGCACTGAAATGGGTGTGATAATATTGGCTCTGTAGTATTATAATCAAACGTGACTTCTTCTCCTTCAAGAATGTCTCGTTCTGCAACTACAATACCTTCTAGACAATCATCGATTACTATTATTTTTGCACTAGGATTACAATGATGGTTCATATAACCGCCCTCATAGTGCTCGATATTTTTACTCCTTATTCTTATAGAAGTTTTGGTTGATATCGGCAGAGTCGTACCTTTTAGTATAAGGATTATATTACCCTTGTTTATTGGTTCGTCTGCAAATAAACCGTGCATACCTTTCTTTATTCTTTTAACTATTAATTTCATAACTCATGAACCTCCTCATTCATTTTTGTTTGCATTTCTGATCTTTCTTTAGGGTTTAAAGCACTCTTTGGTCCAACTTTTAATGTGCTCCAATCCATTTCACTAGTAAAACTTTCCATTGGACCGTTTCTCATTTTCTTACAGATAAAACTAATACAATTATCAGTAGGATCCCAAGTCTCTAAAGCATATGCCGCATCTGCTGCATCAAGAATACCTTTTGCAAATCTTGCTTCTCCTGTATTATCTGTTTGGTATGGAGAAAAGAACAATACTCCATAATCTTGAGAATATTGTTTTAAAGTTTTACTAATCTCTATTTGTTCAGTCCAATCATACTGTCCACTTTTATGTGGAGCTGCTGATCTTCTGACTTGATTAATATAATCAACTATTACAACACCCAAATCTAGATAATTCATTCTATACTCTACTTCTGCTTTAATTTTTGCAAGCGTTAGTGTAGTATCGAATACAATATCCATCTGTTTATCTTCTCTTAATGGGAGTTTTGTAACATCACTTTGAAACTTATCATAATCAGCATGAGTATAAAAGTCCATCAAAACACTACTACTACCTTCAAATCTATCGGCTTGCCATTCGGCTAATTTTTGATATTCTTTTTTGGTTAACATTCTACTGTTTAGTCTGTTTAATGGTATGTTTGCTCCTAAGGCTGCTAATCGTCTAAAGGTTTGTTCTTTGGTCATTTCTATTGTAAAGTATAAAGAACTTCTACCTATATTAAATTGATTCAAAGCTATATTGGCACAAGTAAGAGATTTACCACTACCTCTGCGTCCACCAAGTAATACTAAATCTGTTTTAGTAAATCTCATTCTCTGATCAAATTCATCATTCAATCCTAGTGGTATATAATTTGCTATTTCTTCTTCAGTTTCTAAAGCACTTATCTTCTGCATACTAATAGTTTCTGTGTCTGTTTCTACTTTATTTCTTAGATTTATTACTATTCCTTCTATAGATTCTATATTCTCATCAGCAGTTGACATACCTGCTGATTTTTCAATATAGTCGTCCATCTCATCAAGTATCTCTATCTGAGTATATTCGTTCTTTAGGTATTCTAATAGTTGATATGGATTTGAGTCCACTTCTAGGGATTCTATTGCGTAAATTTTTTCTTTTAATGACTGATCCCTGAGTTCTAATTTTAGATCATCAAAAGTTGGGAGAGCAAGATATTGCTCAAAATGTTTGTTAATAGCTCTATGCACAGCTTGATAATCTGGGGGTAAGTAATGCTGTTGCAGGTTACCCCAAGTCTCTGTGTCTTGCTCTATTATTATTTTATTGATTAATGCAGACGCAATATTCAAATTTTTCTCCCAGATTTAGTCAAAGAAATTCTAGAGAGACGAATCTCTCTAGATTTCAATGATGAATGAATAGCTTAGCTAGCTACTCTTTCTTTGCGTGCTGCACCATCATAATCAGCTGCGGTAAGTCCGCGTCTGGTTAGCATAGTTTTAACACCACGTTCAGTTTTACCAATTTCATCAGCAATGTCAGCAACATTCATGTCGCTAATATCACCAAGTTCAGTTAAAGCATCTACTTTAGAAGCGGCTTGGCTTTCCTTTTGTTTAGGAATAGCATTAATTTCGCCAGTTCTTAAGAAAGAAAGTGCTTTACCACGAATAGAATTGATAGGTCTATTGAGAGCTGCTGCGATTTCTTCAACAAACGCACCATCTGCAACCATTCCTAGGAAGGTTGACTCTTCGTCTGGTGAGTATGTTCTAACGCTTGCAGGTTTCTCAGTAGGCTTGACGTGTCCAGTAAGTTCCATAGAAAGAATCTTACCTTGAATTGACTTAGCTGTATAATGTCCATCAGCAAAAGCTGCTGCGATTTCAGCGTAAGTATATTGCCCACTATTCCCAGTTACGAACTCGGAAAGTGTTGCTTCTTCTTCATCTGAGAAAGTTTTTGTTGAGACACTAGATGCCAATTCGACATCAAATCCCATTTTTCTCAATTTAGAAGAAACTGAACGAGGGCTAGTGCCAAGTTCATCTGCTGCTTCTGCTACAGTTGCTTGGCTTATAGGGCTTTCATTCCCTACAAAGTTTGTTAGCGTATCAGTACGCTCGTCTGTCCACTTAGGTACACCCATGATTTTCTCCTGTGATTAAATCGTTAATATTATTTACTATTGTTATGTTGTTTTGTTCCGCCTTTTTAGTTTTTGCAGAGTTTATCCCACTCTCATTAACTAAAATCGAAACATTTTTTGTTAAACTACTATTTACTATATAACCATTCGCTTCTAAAATTTCTTTAGCGATAGCTTTAGTCTTATAGGAGTTTAGTTTGCCAGATATACAAACAATGCCTTTTGTTTTTTCTTTACTAACCCATTTTGAAGGTTTCGTTTTCCAACTAAAAGGCAAAGTTTGATACTGATTGAAGCTCTTGAGCCATTGTATTAAATTATCCGTAACTTTTTGACCTAATCCTGCTCTCTTACATGAGTCAGCTGTTATCTCAGAAATATCTGAAACTGTCCCACATAATTTTTCGGAAGCTGATCTGCCAAAAAGTGGGATAGAAAACGCTGGTAATAGAGTTTGTAAGTCTGCGTTCTTACTTTTTTCTATCTCATCAACTAATTTCTTAGCTAATTTACTAGAGCCCAAACAGTTCTCTACATAGTCATAATCTAGTTCATAAATCTTATTGATACTATCTAGGGATAATTTCTTAACTGTCATAGGTCCAAGACCTTTAATTTTTAGAGTCTTAGAAAAATGTTCAACCAATTTCGTGCTTTTAGCTGGGCAAGTTTTACTCATACAAAAGAGCTGATCGCCTATCCATTCTAATGTAGAACTACAACTAGGACAGTTTTTTGGTGGTAAAATTGTTGTGCTTGACATTTATTCTATTTCTCTCACTATTTATATATTATATCAAATCAGACCGCGATTGTCAAGAATTATTTTTCAATAACTCCTACAATTCTAGGGATAATTTCTCCTGATCTAATTATTTTAACCCGAGATCCAATTTCTAATCCTAAATCTTCAATATATGCGATATTATGTAAGGTTGCACGACTTACTGTCGCTCCCCCAATTTTGACTGGTTCTAGTATGGCTACTGGCGATACCTGACCGCTTTTTCCAACCTGCCAAATTACGTCCTTTAGAATTGTTTGTTGAATTTCTTGTTGTTCTTTGAGTGCGTAAGCTCCACGAGGATGGTGTGAAGTGTAACCCAGCTTTGTAAATTCTTTATTATCATTAAGCCTGAATACTCGACCATCATGTGGAAATTCTTCCCACTCTGAATCTGTTATTACATCAAACCCAAAAACACCTAATACATACATATCATCTTCGTATAACTTACTGCGGTTTCCATATATTTCCATATATTCTCCTTCTGTTTCTATTTCACATTGAAAATCGTATGCTATAAAAGAAAGATCACGGGAGTCAAATTCCTTATTATCCTTTAGGTTTAAAGCACCTGCAGCATAATTTCTGGAATTAGGTATGTTTTTGGGAGCAACGACTTCTCCCGTGACCTGTATCCAAGAATACACCCACTCAACACAAACGTTGGACAGGAGTTCGGATACTAATTTTGAATTAAATATTTTATCTGTGATATCTACTCCTTCGATACCATCTCCTCTTGTTAGAGCTTGAACTAGCAAACCTTCTTTATAAAGTAAACTAATACAAGCTCCATCTAATTTTGGAGTCTCTATAATTTCTGAATTGGGATAAGAGTTTAAAGGATTTTTTCCGCTTCCTGCGAAAACTTTTTGTAAACTTCGTAAGCGTTTCTTATGGAATACTTTACCCGTAGGGGAATAACCAACTTGATTCCAATTATACTGATGAGCTAATTCATCAAACTGAAAGTCCTCCATAATTGGATTACCCTCATAATATGCTTTACTTGCTCTTTCTAGTAGATTTTTAATGCTCACGCTCACTCCCTTTTTTTCATTTTATATACATATTATACAAAAAGTTAAGGGGAAAGTCAAGAACTATTATAAACTTCGGTTATAAGTTTTCCAAAATGTTTGTGTATCATCTCCTTGCTTTCTGCAAGAGATAAGATTTCTACTAGTGCTGCGAATAATTCGTAGGAATTTGTGAGATCTAAAGGCATAGCTATCCCTTCTTTTGAAGGTTTCCACTCTTCTTCAAAATCTAAGTAATACTTTCTTAAATGTATATACTCTATATCTCTAAATGTATTTATTGTTAAACGAACTTGTTCTAATCCGTTTTCTTTTTCATGAATAATTCGTGAGTATATTTCAGGTTCTTGCCATATATCTACCATTCGTCTCTACCTTTGTTTTTTAATATAGCGTTCAAAGGGACAATGCTTGTTACATTTGCAGGACGCAAAAGTCTATAGGAATCTGTATCCCAACAAAACAGTAGAACTGTTTCTTTACTCTCTTTAGCACGATTGTGCTTTCTTTGTATGTGAGGAGTAGTGAAATCCAGAGTGCAAACATTGTATTTTAACTTTCGTGAGTTTGTACTACGATAAGTAATTACAGCATCTCCACATTCTGTCACTCTCTCCTTAAATTTTTCTTTGTCCACTTGAACACCTTAAATTTAATGTATATTAAACTATGGTGTCACTAACTTTTCCTTCTTAAAATCTGCTGGGATTTAAGGGTTGTACCAGTTATTTTTGATCCTAAATTTTTAGGTCTTAATTTTGGGTGCAAAAAGACGTAGGTATTAAAATACCTACGCTTTATTTAATTTGATATTTGTTCGGCTATATGCTTAGCTGCTTTGCCTGAAATCTTGTCAATGATATTCATATCAAGACTTCCACCTACTGCCGTAACAGCTTCAACTAACATCTGATGACAAGCAGCTTTACTTAGCCTGCCTCCACCAGTCGTTCCTGAACTATTACTTTTAGAAGGGTTTTTCTTAACATATACGCCAGCTCTAGTAAGAATCATTCTTACACCATTTGGTGATTCACCTAATTCTTCAGCTATAACCTTAACGATTTCCATACTCGTTTCTGGAGTAGCTTCTTCGCCCGTATACATATCGATTGCAGACTGCTTTTTATCTTCATCCCATGCCATTCTTTTTCTCCTAATTGAAGAGCCAATACAGTAGCCTGTTTTAGCTCTTTGTTCTAAATAAAACCTATCCCCCACTCTTTAATCTTTCCACTTGTTCCATTAATTCTTTTATTCTCTTGTATGCCCTGTATAGTTGAGTGTTCATTTCATAAATTTCTTTTTTATGCTCTTCTACTGACATCATTGGTTTATTTAAATCCCAAGCCTTCAATGTAGTATATTCTTCTACAATTTTTGGTTCAATTTGGTCATGAATTAAACCACTTAAATAATTAAGTCTTGCCTCTTGCTCCGCCACTCTAGCCATTACTTGCCTGCAGTATCATTTCATCAATACGAGAATTAATTACATTAATTGCTGTGTGTAAATGCCCTGTATCTTGGGGTTCAAGTCTTGATGTTAGTATTTCTACTTCTTTTCTTAATACTTTAATTGCTGCAATAAGTTCTTTTTTGTTAATCATCATCTTCTCCTGTGAATCGAGGAGCATCTACTAAAGCCTTATTTACTGCTGCTTTGAGTTTTAATAAACTTTGCTTCATATGTGATTGAGTAAATCCGTCATTATAAGGGTTTCTCATTTCATAATTTAAATCTCTTATTGCCTCTAATGCACCATTACTATCAGGTGAATATTCAATAGGTTTATTATAACCTAATCTCCTACTACTTTCAAACATTTGATTTTTCCTCTCTTTCCTAAATTTATTTTCATTATTCTATAATAACAAAATTTGAGAATAATGTCAAGAATTATTTTTTTGATCTATTTTTAAAACTGCATTGATAAATGATTCGATAAAT
>Ga0209756_1001410_pt1 | contig 22160 bp, 18 predicted proteins | sample ETNvirenome_6_85_FD_184071 | JGI IMG/M metagenome (GOLD analysis project Ga0209756, IMG submission 184071) | Marine viral communities from the Pacific Ocean - ETNP_6_85 (SPAdes) (version 3) | ecosystem: Environmental > Aquatic > Marine > Oceanic | place: Pacific Ocean | collected 2013-06-19 | reverse complement strand
AAAATGGCGGCGCCCTATTCTTGCCGGCCGGGGCGCCATCGGCTTCAAACAAACCTTACTTGTTAGCTACTAACTCGTCAAAGGCTCGGTCCACATCATTTTTGCCACTGCTGTATTTTGTGGTTTCCTTCGAGCGTGACTCGGCGCTTCCATCGCCAGCTAATTGCTCATCAAGAATCGCGTTGATTTGCTCTGGGGTATGACGCTCGAATAGAGAATCAATATCAGGCATACTATCAAGGAGGGCAGGGATAGCTTCCGTGTCTTCCAAGAGCGAGGAAGTATTTCTACGCATCTTTAAGTTGGTTTGCGGGTATGCACCAGGCGTCGTGGGCTTGGTGTATGTGAGGGCGATATCGGTGCCCTCTAGAGTGTCGGTGATATCACCGTAATCTGGGTCTAGAATATAGCCCAGGAGATTTTCATAGGCGCGCTTACCGTACCCATAAATCTTAATTCCTTCGTCTTCGCGACCTCTCACCACGACCGGCGAGAAGAAACGTGCACGAACGAATAGTGACTTAGCGAGCTTCTTGCTCTCTTCGTCGTTGCTGGCTACTCCTTCCTTCCATAAGGAGGAGGCGAATTCACAAATCGGGCACGGATCCCCGAAATTGCGCTTTGGACAGACGATCCCGCCGCGATGATCTCCAACGTTATAGTGGAAATACACCTCCTTTAGAGGATCACCGTCTGGTGCTGGGACGATACGAATATCTTGGTCGCCTTCATCGGGCCTAAACCAAGCTGATTGTTCCCTCCCATCTAGTTCACCACGTAAAGTAGCGAGCTTCTTTTTCATTAGTTCCATATTGATTGACATTAGTTTTTTCTCCTTGTGTTGTTATTAAAGTATATCAAGCTTTCCTTGATATCTAATGTATCACTCTTGCTCTAGCTTGTCAAGAGTATTTTGTTGTTGTATCGTGTTTGTGTGGGCCACGACGTACCCAAAATCGTCATGTGGTGTTTCGTAAATTGCATAAGATATTTTACGAAACGCATTTGATGGCTTCTTCTTTAGCATATCTACAATCTTCCTGTGTAATGTTCCTTCTCCGGAAAGTCTTTCTTCATTTATACATAAATAATAACACAGTTCTCGCTCTACGTCAAGCTCAAAAAACCATTTTTCTTCTAAATTTTTAGTATTTAATGCCCCGATGCTGCGGATGCGGTTTACTTCTGCTGGTTTTGCCACTTGACCAATTTCAGGGTCAGAATGAGTGAAATAATTTAAATAATGAACTGCTGAAAAAATAGAGCTATTAAGCGTATCATGATAGCCCTTGATGGGCACGCTTCCTAACGAGTTCTCGATTTGCAAGTTTGAGAATACGGTTAGTGAATTAAAGAGGCCTGAGCGCGCATATTCCTGCAACACTCCAAACGTAACATTTTCAATTAGCAGGCGCTCTCCTGTAACAAGCTCAATATCAGGCTTAATATAAAAAACATCAATTTTCTTATTTTTTATTTGTTCTAGAATTCCAAGAGAGCAGTTTGAACTATAAGAGGTGCCCATGATAAAAACCTGTACATTCTCATGAAGTCCTCCAAAAAACTTTTTTAGGTTTGGAACATTTTTTTCATATTCCTCTGGGTTTTTAAAAGACTTCAGCTTATGCTTTTTCTTGGAGTTCCTTGTAACCTTATCGTTCAACTGATAAACATCATATTGAGGAACTGCTGCAAATTTTTCGGCGATGGCTGATGGGCCGGTGCCAATTCCAATAACTGATATCATAGCAATAAATTCTCCAAGTCGTAGTAGTTCTTTCCGGCTTTTAAGTTTACCATAAATGTTCCAAGCTTGTTTGCAGCAAATGTGTCCTTGATTTCAGCCAGCAATTCACGATCTTCGTCGTCAAAGTCAATTACAATCTCATCATGAACAATATGCGAGATAAATGACTTTTTTCCCTCCAACATGCGGTCAATTGCAACTGCACGATCAATCACAAGGTCAGCAGTTGTGCTTTGTATCAGATAATTAAACGCGCGCCAGTCATCAACCTTGATGTGCCTCCCAAATATAGTATTAATATAGTCACCATCGTAGTACTTGTCAAGCACTTTTTTACGATCATAGTAATTTGTGTCAATACTGTCGGAGTCAGGGTTATATAGCCATGCAAAAAACAGAGTTTTGGCTTCTTCGCGCGGCATCTTAGACTCTTCAAACACATTACAAATATTCCATTCGTGAATATCGCTAGCGGGCTGTTTTTGGCCAGAAAGGGCCAGTAGTGTGCGAACCTCTGCACCGTTGTAGTCAAACGACAAAAACCAGTCATTGCGCGGCTTTATAAGGCGTCTAAGCTCTCTTTTCATCGTTAGTATAGGGAAGGACTGGGGATGCGTAGAAAGGCGCCCTGTGACCGTTCCGAAGAGGTTATAGTTAATGTGTTTCTGACCATTTAGTATTTTTTGTGAGGCATGCCTCAGACCACTGCTGACAAACAAGCTACGACATCCTGAATTGTCTAAAAGAAGGTCTTGGTACTTTATTTTATAGAGAAGTTTTGCGGCCGAACACACGTGATCATAGTTTTCCGGTTTTTCATAGTTTTCAAAAACGTACTCTGTGATTTGATTTTTGATCTCGCAGAATTCAAGCAGCGCATCGTGCGGAACAAGATCAAAAAAACAATGATCTCGAAGGTCAATTTTGGCAATATCAAACGACTTCTTATAAGCGCGCATCTTTCTGGATATATTCTCCCATGCCTCGCTAAGATGCTCAGGGCACACTTCATCTAAGGATTGCCCGCGCGCATATATCCATGCATACTCTAAGTTCTTGTCAAGAAACGATCCGCCTGGGCGCCAGGTTCTTGTTAGGTTCTCTGGTATTTTATTTTCGTCAAAAATTAAGTTACCATCAACATACACGCCGACACACTGAGTTTTATCATCGATAGGTTGAAACAACACCGTTTAATTCTTCCTCTTGGAGTTCTGCTTCCTTTCTTAATTTAGCACCTCTTTCTATGGATGTCAAGGAGCCATTGTAATTATATGTCTTTCCAATGACGCGCTCGAATGCCATAAGTGCTTCGTCAATATCGGAAGACCTATAAAGATCAATGGTATCGCCCACAAGCCTGTTGGTTTCCGAATCACTAAGTTTGGCCTCCATCTCAAGAAGTCTAATTTGCAAATATAACCTAAGAAAATAAACTTCACCATAGATACCCAGCAAAGCTTCCTCGGTATAATTTGTTGGTATTATGACTTTTCTTTCTGTGCTCCCAGACTCACAAGACCAGTATTCTATATAACTGTTGGGTTTCACAGCGTCATACATCGCTAACAAAGCGCGCTTAAACCCATCGTAGTATTCTGTATGGGCGAATTTATATGCGCTTCCCAGCAACACGGAGGTAGAAGGTAAATTGTATCTTCTGGAATACTGCAGCGTAGTGTTAGAGCCTATGTCTGCGACTAACCGCCATGGCGTTTTCATATCGACCAAAAACCCGTAACTCCTACATGCATTTAAATAATACTTCCAATTTGGGCTGTTGACAAACTGTTTTATTTTTTCTTCATCATTTGCACAGTCAAGATCGGCAATTTCAATCGCAAGCCCACTAACGGATATGGGACATAACTTGTTCTTTACGTATGCAGGGTAAGTGTAGGGCGCAGATACGCTGGCTATTGCTTCAATCACCAGCATAAAATTAACAATGAACTCATCAAAATTTTTAAACTTTATATCATTCGCAGTAAACTGTCCGTATATGGTGCTAGTTAGACTGTCTAAATAGTTTCCGTACAGCCCTTTTGGGTTCTCATATGCATTATAGACTTTTAGCGCAGTAAGATATGGGTCTTTTGAAGATATTTTATTAGTCATCAATGCCTTCTGGAACTGAGTTTTCATTTCGTTGAATGCATCCACAACAAAGGCAGGCGCAGCAAGAGTGTTGATGTCGCTAGAACGAGAATCGGTAAAGTATTTCATTTCCACAGCATCTGTATTTAAGACTATGGGAACATAGCGCCGATCAACGCGCCCATATAACTGCTTCTCTGCTTGGAAATGAACCACATTCCCATATGTGGCCGCGGCATCCACCATTTCAAATTGGTAGGAATATTTTCTATAAAAACTATTAATGGGGCCATCAGAATTACCAGTTGAAAATTTTGACATAAAGTATTTTTCCTTTTATATTGTTTAAGTTTGGCACTTGGTTGGCTTACGTGGACCGGGGGAGCCACCCTTGTGTTGAGATGGAGACTTCTGTGTTGCTAGCTCGGCGACCCATTTCGCTGTGATTTCTGTCTCACATTCACCGGGCCCGAAAGTCGTTTCTGCGCGGGTTACCATATAATATCCTCCTATGCCATACCTTGTCAATGAAGCGTTATCTATCACGTTTTTGCCATTCACTGAGCGCGCCAGGTCCTTGTAGTGTTTAGATTCCGGAGAAAAGCCGCGCGGATTAACATATATGTAGGTTCCCGGGAAAATATTTGGAGACCCATAGCACGTAATAGTGGCATCATACACCTCTCTCAACTGCATTAAGCCATCATAGCCCTCTTGCTCGAAACGAACCTCTTTAAGGCCTGGTGCATCTGTTTTAGTTAATTGAATATTTTTGACTATCCCGTTGGGCTTTCCAAGAACAAAATGGAATACTCCTGCGGCAGAATCGAGGGTTTCATCGCCACTCATTAAGGCTTGCGGCTGGGTGCGGCCGGCGTAAAAAACTTGATAGTTGTAAGTATGATCAACTCCGCGGTAATTTATTGGGGAGTTCCGATCTCCAAACACATGAAGAAGTGGTTGCGAAGCATGGCCAGAGCGCTGTGGATTTTGGGCTAAGTGGTACATATCCAATCGACGGCCATGTTTGTTGCCTGCGGCCTTTCCATCGAGGCCTATACCGGGGCCTGGGCCGCGGCCAGCGGCGCCTTGGTTGAAAATCCACTTTGTTATTTCGTCGTTGTCGATGCCCCGGGGCGCCCAATTGGGGTCACTAATTGAGGTCACTGCGGAAGAGAACACGCGGATTCTTTGTTTGGCGTTAATATCAAAACAACGATCTTCATTCAAAAAATTTCTAACTAGGTTATTCAACAGATCTTTTAGAAATATTGGCAGACTATATGAAAACTGGTCATTTTTTATTGTTCTATCGGTGAGCCAGTCCATGAAATAAGAAAGCGAGACTGGTATATCTCCCAAATTTGCATTAAAATGCTCTAATCCTATGCTTTTGGGCGTCACCAATTCAAGAGGCCCAAGCAAAACCCTAAATTTCTTATAGTTCTCATACAGCCTCTTATATTTGTCGCTCTCCATCTTCTTTGTGGCACTGCCGATCTCCTTCGACGCCCAGATCGCTGTCGGCATCTTGTGGAGAGCTATGTCGATATTAAACATAATAACGTCAATCAAATCACTCAAATAAAACCAGGCAACATATTCATTCTGGTCTATGTCACTTACAACGGTATCCGCCAGATCTGGAACATCTCCGGTGGGCTGATCCTTTGCGCGCGCTGTCTGAGTGCGTATCTTCTGGGCCGTGCCGTCGCGGACGGATTGATCTAAGCTATCTGGGCTAGCATCACCGGCGAAGGCCTCATCCGAAAAAAGATCAAACTTCCAGTAAGGGCCCTGGCTATTGAAATTGTTCAATTCTTTTTTAGGCAGCCTTTTGTAGTAAATCTTTTTATAAAATAACAAACTGCTGACAAGACTGGACAATTGATTCATTTTATCATCATATATTTCATCTTTCATGTCTTCTTTTAGGTTGTCAAGTTTTTTCTCAGCGTCGGGGCGCGCGCAATCACGCTGAATTTCAGCCATTCTGATTTTTCGTACAACTTCTTTCTTTTGGATCTCCGAGTCTGCGAAAATATTAAAATTCGGTCCATCAAAAAAGTGGTCAACATAAGCTAAATAATTAATGTGAAATACCACCTGCCCTTGGTCATTAATATCAAACTCATGAATTGTAGGAGTCAAATTCAGTGTCACAAAAGAATTGTTAATGGCATCCTTAAGGCTGCGAGATTGGCTGTCGGTGGCGCCAAGAATCTCTCCGCCGGCAGGAAGGGACCAACCAACGACCGCCTTAAGCCTGAAGTTAAGGTCTTCAAGGGCAGGCATTTTTGCCTGATTGTCGAATGAAAGCCTATCTTTATATCCGCGGCCAGTCTTTAGGGCCAAATCGGCATATTTATAGCCTCCCCTATCAACAAGCAAATCGTCAAAAGAAGCAGCAAAGATGGACAATTTTGCTTTAATGCTCTTTTTTACCGCAAATGGATCAGAACCTTCGTAAGAAAAGGTAAAATTTTGTATACCTACGCCAAAGCCTCTTTTTTTTGTATTTCCAAGCACTGCATCAAATTTAGAATTAAAAGCATTATCAAAATTTACCTCAATTTCCTTTTCGTCTTTTGTAGAGTCCATGGAGATCTTATAGAGTTTTATCATTGGCTGCAGCTGTGACAGGTACTTATTTTCAATATTAAATAATGCCGCATATGATGGGTCGGAAACAAGCTGGTTCATGAAGCCCCATGGCTCTCGGTCTCCCAACAAACAAGCATTTGCTGCGATATTTACTGTTTTGGTGGTCGACGGGCCGCCGGCAGAACCTGGGGCGCGGTAGGACAATTTTGAGTTCATGTAAGGAAGCCTTTTTTCGGTAGTCTCATCATCATCCATCACATAGCGATATTTAACAAACTGTTCTATGTGTGATAATAAAAGACATTGCTCTTTAAATGTTCTTCTGGTTGGTTCCTGGGATGCCGCTATCAGTTGACTCAACGCTGAGTTGCCCGCGCTGTCGGCGCGCTCGACGACGGCTGCCAACTCTTTTATGCGCGCCTCCTCAGTCGCACTGAGCTGTTTACCTGAACATAGCTCGTTGGCCGTCTTTGCACCGGTGCGAGCACGGTTATTGGCGCCAGTACCAGGCACGTCCTGCTCACCTTTGCCCTGTGTCTTCATTTTACATGCAATCTTTTTGTGCTGAAGTTCTTCTAGTTCACCGCGGGCTGCATCAGCATTTTTGTTGATGATTTCTTTATGCTGCTCGTTATAGGAAATAAGCCTTTGACCTTCATCTTGCAGGGCCTCAAGAAGTTTCAAATAATCTTTTGCTGCGAGATGCCAATCGTTCCAAACGTCTTCGTAACTTCTGCCTTTCGAGGAGGTCTTGCCATTGAATTCATCAGGGGTGTCCGTCGACTGTAAGACGTCCATCATCCCCTTTAACTGCTGGATCCTGTATCTGATATTTACTTCGGATTCAACTGTTCTTGAGTGGGCGATGACTTCATCACCATGAAGAAGACTTTCCTTCGGGACTATCTCCTCCGCTTTCCCAGCAAAACCCAGTCCGGACTCGTTTTGGTTATAAAGGGTGTTAAAGACGTTCGTCATATCAGTGGCATTTTCGGGATCGCCCTTGATGGGAAGGATGGTCAGTTCCTTTAGTGTTGCAACAAAAGACGCGTTACTGTAGATGTGGCCGGGCTTTTTCTTAGTTTTGAAGCCGATGTAGTCCGCGGAGCCTTTTAGATTTCCCCAGTACGTGGCATATGCTTCGAATGACTGGTAGTCATTCTGGTACTGTATAAACTCCTTGAGTTCATTGGTTAGTTCCACATAATTGTAGCCGGATGGTGTCTCCGTGGGTGCACCCGCAGAGAGCCATCCTACAGACTTTTTGTACTCGCTGATGGTATGTAAGATAGCCTCGCACCGAGTCCAGCCCGTCTGATAAACATCATCCTTACCCTCTAGCCATTCTTTTTCTGGTGGGGAGGCGCCTCTATTTAATACGCATTTCGCCATGTTACCTGCCTAGCACCCTGAGACCATCTTCTAAATTGGATGGAATTTCTATGAGTGCCCCTTTTTTAATGTCAGCCTCAGTCGGGTACCCGTTGTACCATGCTATAACCCACCAAAAGCGAGAGTCGCCGTAATAGGTGTGTGCTAATTTATAGAAATGATCGCCGGTGGCCCAAATATAAGAGGTTGTGGTGAGCAATGTACGCGAAACGAGGCCCGGATGGAACATGACCGGAGTTCCAAACTGTACAATTTTCTTGACTCCTCTCTTTTTCTTTAGAAAGTCATAATATTCACTTTCATTTACCATTGGTGTTTCTGAATTATATCTTGACATTTTTGTGTTCTCCTGTTATTGATCTATCATTAGAAAGGTTGGGGACATTTCGTCGGACTTATCCGAGGACGTCCAGAGTACTTCCATACCAAATTCGTCATAGTGCCTGCCGCTCACGCCGGCTTCACCTATTAAATAATCGGACGCGGCCTTTAAATATTCGTAGCTTGCCATTTGATCTGCTGTCATATTGCCATCATTGTAGGCCGCGGCGTTCGCCTTCAACCATTCGATATCTCTGTTAAGAGTTTTTGCGGGGTTACGCCTAAAGAGTCCTGTTTTGGTTCCATATCTTTTCAGTGCTGCCAGGCGTGCTTGTTCTGCATGCGAAGCTTCTGACTCTTCTGGGTCGGGTTTTGGTTTCATGGCCAGTGCAATGTCATCGCGGAGGGCTTTTAACTCGCTGGTGGCCGCATCCGCGCCCATCAGCGTTACGCCATATGGGAACGATTCGTCATTGAATTTATCTTTGTCCCACCCAAGTGTCTCATCGTGCATAGCTGTGAAGTCTATAGAAAGTTCTATCAAACCCGGGAGGACCGTATTGCCATCTTTCGCAAAGGTGGTTACGTCTGAATTTTCCAGACTATGATTAATAGTAAGGCTTGTAATAGAACCAAGAAGACCTTTTGCTGGATCCGGGGTTGATTTGTAAGAACTGTAGTCTGTTGCAGCGCCTGATGGATCGGACTTTGCTATGAGGTTCATGACCTTAAGTCTGAGCATTGGGCCCTGAGAAGGCACCATTCCAGAACCATGTGCTGTATAATTTGGATATAAGAACTGTGTGAGTTGGGCAACGCGGCCAAGGTTGTCATATGCTTCTCCGAACGATTCCGCCGGCACTTTTAAGCCAAGAGAGATTCTTCGTGTGGTAGATTTAAATATTTGAATTGGATCGGTTCTGCCGTAAACAACCTCTTCAGTCCATTCACTAGAGAAACTTTCATTCAAAGAACTAATGAATGCTTTAAAAAATACACGGCGCCCTGATGGCTCATGCCTAAAAGAAACAACCATCGCATGACCTTCGCTCGAAGCAATCGAATCCGACGGAGAAACAAAGGTAGTCCTGCCGGCTTCCTCTCTGGGGTCAGCATATTTGTGTACGTTAAAATATCCTGGGGGTGCATTTTCTGACATGTTTTGTTTCCTTTAATTCTTTCTTGTTTTAGAAGTCGAAATCGAGGTCATACGCCGTAAGTTTTGCTGATGTGGGGCCGGATCCTAGAAGCGCTGCTGCCTTAGACTCCCAGCTTGTGAGACCGGTGTGCCCGGAGAGCATAAATTCGACGTTTCCGGTCTGCTGCGAACTGGTCCAGCTACTCTTGGCGCCATTGACGGCACTATTGATATAGTTATAATTCGCAGCCTCTTTGGGGCTCAGCTTGCCGGTCGACATCTTCTCTTTCATCTTTGCAAGGAACTCCAAATCCTTTGCAAGACGACTAACGGCACCAGGGATCGCTTTTCCATACCGAGCTTGGGCGTCAAGGGATGCCTGGCTGGGGAGGTCCTCAGCTTCTTCGACCTTTGGGCGATGCCGCGCAGCAATCTCTTCTTTGACTTTGACTGCGGCAACCTCAGCATCTGCATCGCTCATTAACGTAACGCCGTAAGGAAAGACACCATCATTAAAATCGGTTTTATTCCATCCCAATCTTTTTTCATGAATAACCGCAAAATCCACATTAAGTTGAATAAGGCCAGGGAGGACTGTATTACCATCTTTCGCAAAGGTGGTTACGTCTGAATTTTCCAGATTGTGGTTGACCGTAAGACTTGTGATAACACCAAGAAGACCATGGGCAGCGTCCGGGGTTGATTTATAGGAGCCGTAACTTGCTGCTGAGGCTTTACTCGTTGCATCTTTGGCTTCTCCAGTGGTAGCATCGCCGGCGGCCTGGGTGCCAGCTTTCGCTATAAGATTCATAACCTTCATTCTAACATATGGGCCCTGGGATATGGTCTTGTGGAGGCCAACTGGCGTGTAGTTTGGGTACAAAAACTGTTCGAGCATAGAGACTCTGCCTAGGTTATCGTATGCCTCGCTAAAAGACTCTGCCGGCACTTTTAAGCCAAGAGAGATTCTTCGCGTTGTTTGTCTAAATAGACGACTGGGGTCTGTTCTACCAAAAATATTCTCTTCTGTCCAATCACAATTATACGTCTCTGTCAAAGAGGAAATAAATGCTTTAAAAAATACACTTTTGCCAGATTGCTCATGTCTAAAAGAAGCAACCATTGCATGGCCATCGGTCGAAGCAATCGAATCCGACGGGGAAACAAAAGTAGTCCTGCCGGCTTCCTCTCTCGAATCTTTGTTTTTGTGTACGTTAAAGTATCCCGAGGGTGGGGTTTCTGATGCCATTTTTACGTCCCTCTCCCTGCCATGGCATCACCGGCCAGCTTACCGAAGCGCTGGTCTACAAACTTTCCGACCTTCTTGCCATCCATCATAACAACTCCCTCAACATTAACATTAACTTCTCCTGATGCACCTCCACGGCCCGGGGCGCCGCCGGCGACGGCACTTTTGACTGCCGCGGCAGTCGCTTTAGTGCCAGCGGTTGCGCCGGCGAGGGCTGCCGCGGTCATCGTGGCGGTTAGTGCTATCGCCTTGGTGGTGGGCAGCTTTTCTATCTCGTCATTAATCTTTCCGAAGCCCAGTGCAATTTTCGCAAGCTTGGTAACTTCAAACTCTGCCAGTGAGGAAAAGAATATCGCATAATTCTCAAGTACGTCAGTGGGGGCGAGTGCCAAAGCCAAGGCCAAACCAAACATAGCTGTGGTAAGGATAGAAAGAGCTATTGCGGCTATTACGAGACCTGGGGAAAGATAGGCCAGGGTACCAATGAATACTGCGAAACCTATCATCTTTTCTAGTTCTATGGCTTTAAACATCACTGCCAGTCCCTTTGCCATCTCGCCGATGCCCAGAGCAGCTATTGCAACGCCGGCGCCGATCAAAAAGATTGCGGCGCCAAGAGGCAGTAGACCTGCTGCTGCGGCCATTGCGGCCGCCGACATTGTCGCCAATATGTAAACCATAGCGACTACGGCGGCCAGCACCAGAAAGATTCCGAGTGCAGCCCAGGGGGCATTATCGCCTACGTCAGCAAAGGCCGTAACTAGATATGAAAGCCCAACAGCGGCCATGGCGATGCCGGCGCCTATCAGAAGGATGGCGCCTCCCAGCGCTAAAATTCCCTTCCAGCTATCAGTCGCCGCTTCTCCTACGTTTTTAATACCTTCGGCCAAAGACTCTGAAGCTGACTCGCTTTCTTCGCTGGCGTCGTTGAGGGCCTCCTGGCCCTCGGCGGCCCCGAAGAGTCCTGTTGCAAAATCCCTTATTTTCCCGACCATTTCTCCCAGGGCGCCGGCGGCATTCAGCGCTTTCCATACGATCCACGCGCTGACAAACAAATACCAGTACTCTGTGGCTGAAATGATGACTTTTCCAATTGTCACCATGGCATCCGCGAAAGCCCTCAAGCTATCTTTAATATCTGCTTTATCTGCGTCCGAAAGGCCCCTAACCCACTCTTGAAGCTCTCCGACCACATCCGACATGACTGGAACGAGATCCGCCATAAGAGTCTTAAATTGTTCAGTCATGCTTTGAATATCTTTCGTGCGTTTTGCAAGCTCTTTGTATTCGTCTGAAGATTTTTGTGTCGCGCCCTCTAAGTTACTCATATCGCCAGAAAGAACCGCCGCTAAGTCACTTACATCACTTAGGCCGAGAGCATCTGTATAGAATTTTCTCTGATAATATGACATGTTATCAAAAGTAAGACCAGTATCTAAGATGGAGTCTCGAATCATGCCAAAGCGCTCTGCCGGGTCAGTTGCCATCATCAAGTCCATCGCGTTGACAAAGTTGCCGCCTAGGGCTGCGTTTAGCTTGCCGGCTTGCTCGGCGGCGCCTTCAAATGTATCAAACTTATCTGTAATGGCGAGAATCTTTTTCATTTCTAGACCGGTTGTCTTGGAAACAATAGCCAGGTCCTTAAAGGCTCGAATACCCTCACTTCCCATTTTCGCTAGTCCATCGCCCATGGCGGCAAAGTCTGCGCCTAATTCCGACGGTATAACGCCGATCACATTGGCAAAGTCTGCAATGTCACGGCCGGCTGCTGCCGCGGCAGGGCCCGTTAATCCAAAAGCCTTGGTGCTTGTTTGCATGGACTTTGCGAAGTCTTCGTTCTTAATGCCAACCTCAGCTAGCAATGCGCCGGTTTTTGCAATTTCGTCTTGCGCAGACGAATTAAGCATTGTAAAGTCAGTGTATGTGCTCTTTAGCGCTGTCATGGCAGCACTCATTTCTTTCAATTCAACGCCATATAAACGAGTTGCCTCATAGTTGGCGGTCATTTGCTTCGCCATCTTATCACTGGCGCCGGCGGTGCGCTTGAATGCGCTTTCTGCCTCATCAACCTGAATGGCTAGATTAATCAACGAGTTAACGAAGGATTTAAGAAGACCTAAACCTAAACTTTTAGCAAATTCAATCGCGCCGGCGGTACCGCCTCGGAATGCCTTTGCAACATTCTTTAGGTTGTCTGTGTTAAGGACGCTGTGCTTGCCATATGCCCCAAGTACGCCGCCCATGGCATCGCCTAGGCCTTTGGCGGCTTCGATACCCTCTTTGATGGCTTGGGTGGAGTTGGTTAGTTTCAGGAGTGTTTCTTCTTGTACAGCTAGGTTGGCCTGGGCAACTTTAAGCCTCTCTAAGGCCGCCTCGCCCGCCGGGCCGCCAAGGGCTACTTCTTTTTCTAAGTCTTTTATACGCGACTTTTCATATTCAAGGAGGGACTGTTGTTGAAGGATCTGTGCGTCCATAGAATCGCCCAAAGTCAGATATCTTTGGTGTTGAGCTTCGAGTTCCGCGGTGGTTTGCTTGTTCAGGCCGAGGAATGACTCGGCAGCTTTCGTCAGTTTGTCCGTCTCCGCCGTCTGTTCTTTGGTCTTTTTGACCTGTTTCTCTTTCTCTGCAGTTATATCCTGCTGATCTTTTAAGTCTTTCTCGTCAGCCATGATAAGTCCTCGCTATGAAGTAAATAGTTTTATAAAAAAAAAGACAAGAACTAGTCTTGTCTTTACTTCTTTGGTGCCTGGGCGCGCGGATCCGGGTTATTGTGTGCTGTGAGTGTTTGTGATTTGCCGCCGCCCTTCGAAGCCTGCTCCATCGCTTCGTTTTCTTGTTCTATTTGCTGAATTAGCCTTTGAGTAAACCATGTTCTAAGACCAACGGGCAAATTGTAAGCTTCTGTGAATGACCACCCCCCGGAATATTTTAGAAAGAAAAACTGCTCATAGATGTTTTCCATGTAATCATCGGTCAGGCCAAAAAAACTCCGCTCCCAGCGGTACCTCCATGTCCTGTGAGTATTCGCACTCGGGGCACTCAAAATATTGTTTAAGATCTATGTTCGGTGCTGCTAGCTTATAGGCCATGCGCAGATGTCGAGAATCCATTGATGGAATATTATTAATAACGTAGTTTCTTGCTTCGGCACTATCGTCTTCATTTACCGCAACGAGTAGGTTAGCCAACTGATTGGTTACATTGTGTTCTTCACCCTTTCTTTTACGGGCGTTGGTAACAGAAGAAGCAAGATTCTTTTCATCGTGACCAACAAGAAGCCTAAAACGAACGTCTATGGATGTTTTAGGCAACGTAGTTGTAAACGTGCCATCTCCATGATCCACCAACTCAAGCTGGTGCGCATCTTCTCCTCTATAAACATTTGCCTCTTTTAAGTCAAATGTATAACGATTTATTTCGCCGCAACCTGGACAAGTTACATTTGTTGAATAATCGCTGCCGTATCCAGAAGACCTAATCGCAATAATAATTGCGTTTCTATCTCCAACAAGCAATGTATTTGGGTCAATGCTTTTATCTACAATAATGCTCTCGATAACTCTATCCAAAGCAACGCCTTTCTTAAGAAGGGTTCTGGATGTCAAAATATCCTCTTCTCTAGCGGTCATTTGCTTAAGTTCAATACAGTCTTTGTCGTGTAGCGGATGTCCTTCTGGATAAAACCTTCCTCCTGATGGAAGATCGACAAACTCTGTGGGTACGACGAATGCTAACGCCATACCACCTTTGTTATCACCTTGCATTACGTGTTGGGGGACCGGACTTGATGTGGTCTTTTTCGCTCCAACGCGACTTTTATTTCTTGACAATATACACCTCTATTTTAAAATATTGTTTATGCTGTGGTCACTTTATCGAAGAACGTCGTTGCGGTGGATGACCCCGCACCCACGTTGGCCAACTCAACGGTAGCCCAGTCGTACTTTAAAGTGACCGAAATTTCTGATAAATCATCTTCTCCATACGCCATATCGCCGTATTTAACTTCTGTCATAAAGGAGTTATTAAGAGTCCATGTCTCGACCGCAGCGCCATCACCATCATACTGAATGATCTTCACTTGCCCTAGGGCGCCTGCTGCGGATGATTTGGATATGGTGGCCAGCTTGTCCGAAGCCGCCGGCGGCGCATAACCAGATGCCTGCATAATATTAGAAAAGGTTGCGGCTGCGTCTGGGTTAACGGGGTCGACCAGTGTCATGACCACATCATTCCAAGTAATCGAGCCGGGATAATAAAATGTATGGTTTAAATACTTGTGTTCTGCGGCTGCAATGGTGAAGGATGGCTTTGACACAGTCTTTGCATACCAAAGTAGGGTATCAGTGCTCAAGCCAGTCATCTGCACCTGGAATCTAAATTTTCTTTTTGGGTCCTTAAGACCCGTGGTCGACGTGTCTCCGAAATCGGTTGTCCAGAATGACATTATTTGGGTACTCCTGTTGTGTGCGTTCTTATTTTAAATAGTATCTTATTTTCTTTTTTAATCATTAAATCCTACGCCAGTTCGGGTAACAACGAAGTCAAGCGCAATAAATTCAATTGCTCGCGCCGGCTGTATCTTAATCTTGGCGTATAGGATATTACTATCAATGAGCCAGTCTTGATCTGTTTGGCCAGTGACTGCAAGAAGCTCCGGCGGAATATCAGCATCACTCTGCACGGCTAGCTCGTAGTTTGTGATACCATGTTGTGTCAGAATATTCGACAAGAATGGATCTACTAGGCCTCGGAAGTTATTCCATGTGGCCTCTACGTTCTGCTCGAACAGAACTTGGTTAGCAAGAACTGCAATCGACTTCTTAACATAGTTCATGAGCCTTCTGACATTAATTCTATCTAAGGCTGATGATTCGCCCTGTAGTGTCTTCTGGCCAAAGACTACAACTCCGCTTCCCGGGAAGGAGGCAATCGGGTTGATGTCGGCCGCATAAAGGGTATCTCTATCATCAGACGTCAATCTTTCACTGACATTCACAACTGGGATATTGGCCGCGCCCTCCGTAAGGCCGCCGCGGTTAAAGCCAGCTGGAGCGAACCAAAGCTTTGTTCTTTTCTCTGAACTAGCTATGACACCTACCATGGCTACAGAAGGCGGCACCCACACAAGCTGTCCTGTGTTAGCATCGCGGGTTTGAACCCATGGATAAAATGTGCAACCGTAGCTACTATTCAGTGGTGTGCCGTCGGCTCTGTTGTTTGCGACTGCAACTGGCGTTGTTCCAACTCGGCTTGACTTATCTGCATAATAGACTTCGTGTGTTGGGATATAAACGCTTGCTAGGTCAACTATGCCCAACGAATCGCCGCGGTTTGTGCACACATTAGTAATCTTGTTATTTAAGCCAGTATTTGTGAGACCTGGGGCCAACAACATATTCATATCGACAGATTCAGGATCTCTGGTTAGGGCGATGGCCTTGTTCCACGTATAATAAATGGAACTGCCTGCTTCAGTGCTGCTACCAATTCCATTGTTATACATCGGATCCGGCACACGAATATTAAAGCCGTCGGAGCCGCCCCAGAAGGGAACAGTGAACTTGTCATAGCCGGCGTCTAGAAGGCTCTTATAAGTATTGGAACCTGTGGCTGTATAGCTTGTGCCGTCCACTCTGGAGCCGGATCTATGGAAATAGTTACTGCCGCTGGTTGCGACACTGCTGTTAACAATGTCATCCAGTGTAAAGATATATGCATATGAATCGATGCCGGTGATCTCGCTTCCGACCGGGTTATCTGCGAAGCCCTTATAAAGCAGTCTATGCACATCAGCGCAACTTTGGTCATGACGCGTACTAGTGGCTGTCCGAGTGGTTTGCATTCCAAAGTAGGCGCGTGTTGGCTGGCTTAAGCCGCCATCAGAGGCAGAGTTACGAATTCTCACGGACGGGAACTTCATCGAGCATGTGAGGTTAATTGAGGCACCTTCACCCCAAGCTATGGCGGACGAAAGCGGCGATTGTGCCACTGCCTTAAGACCTGTGTCTGGCAAATATCCATCCACAATGATAAACTTATTGCCCAGGGTGGTCCCATCCGAGCCAGTGTTCTGAGTAAATGAACCAGAGAACGTCACGTCTGAATATTTCGGAGGACCGAAATATCCCCATGGCAGAAGCGTCTCAAGTCCGCCTGCGCCGGCATCAATACTATCATCCATCTGCACCCTAATGTACTTGGAAATATTGGGGTACCCGCCCGGAATTTTCGCTACCAATCTCGGGTAAGTGTGGGTGGTCGTGTCCCACGTCCACTCCTGGGTACCAATTTGGCGTGCAATATAGTTGGGAGAGGTTGGATTGAGGGTAAGATTATCGAATCTTTCTACGACCTGTACATCGTTGTCTGTATCACCAAACTTTCTGACTACAAGAGAAAATGTTCCGTAAGGGGAGGCCGTAGACTGTGATTGCTTAAGTCTTTCAATTGAGATCTTAAGGTTTCTCTGTGTCCACTCACCATGACCGCGGTCGATAATGCGGAAAAGTCTTTGCGAGTCTTCAGCCTTAAAGCTAGTTGCGCTACCCTGGTCCTGGCCAACGATCCAGCTAGTTCGAGCTGTCGAACCTGCCGTCAATGCGGCCTGGCCGAGCATGTTTGCGGGAGTTTCATTGTCGCTTGATCCAGTTAGCTGAAGGCCGGCGATCACACCAACAAGATTGCCACTTGTCAAAGACGCATCTCTTAGCTCCTGCTCATAAGTCTCTCCTAACCAATAATCTCTTTCGGATGTGGAGGGGTAAAAGTTGCCGCCAACCCTCAATTGTGGGTTAGTGTTAAACTTCTTTCTAATGAAATCTGCACTAGTATCATCGAGGTTAAAGGCAATCGTTTCGCCGCGGCCGTTCGAGCCACTGATGACAACCTTAAACCTACCATTGTCATCAGAGTTAATCAAAGTGGCGGATCCGGTTATATCGGCGGGGTCTGTGGCGCTAGATGTTCCAAAAAGACGTCCTCTAAGAGAAATTGAACCGCCATCCAAGTACCATACGGCAGCTAACCGGAAGGAGTTGGAGCCTGTAAATGCGAATTCGATTGTCTCCGCATCGAATGAGGCCGAAGGAGCTACCCAAAGACCAATGGCGCCGCCGCGCGTGCCTTCATTTGCAGTTAATAGGTTGTCGGTTTTCCAACCAGCCTGCGGGTCATCTCCAGAATCTTTCTCACCGTAGTACTCTTCTCCCAAAACTCTAATGTATGTTAGTGGGGCTATATTGGCTTTTAAGTATGCTTTGGCTGCGTAGGTACCATACATTGGTGACTGGCCGCTGTTTCCAGCACGGTAAACATCACCACCCTGGAAGCCTGGGACCGTGTCACCGAAATTAGCAACAAATTGTTCCCATGATTTTACTTTAATTGGTACCATGGCCGGCCCTTTCTTGGCGCGGCCGATTATTACAGCGCCTATAGCGTCTGCTGATGCCGGCATCTGAGAATTATCTGTCTCGATAACTTGAACGCCTGGCGCGGTGTCACCGCTCATGAATCTAAAGCTGCTTATGCCCATTTTTTTTGGTTCCTTATGTTTGCTGGGGTTCTATCAAATTATAGACTAAATTATCCCCGCAATCATCTTTAAATAGTATTTCAGAATTCAAAAGTCTCTAAAAATCCGGAACTATACTAACAAACGAGCAAATGTTTCCGGAAGTGGTTTTTTGCCAATAAATTCCTTTATCCTTTATGTAATGGAGTCGTCCCCGGGAAACGCGCTCAGAACTGTTTCACTTGGATATGTTATTTCTACCACATTCTCATCAATTCTCACTAGCTGGCGATCATCGTTGGGGCCCTCTCCTATCAGATATCCCAATATTCTAATTGTAAATTCGGTCGTAAACATGCGTGAATCTTCGCCCAAATCATTAACATTGTTGTTGTGGTTAAAGTCTTTGTCAATGAAAGCTTCATAGAGGTGCCCATTTCGCCTCAAAAGGAAGGAATTGATCTGGCCTGTACGAACCATGAATGGTGTTAGCAGTTCGTTCATCTGTTGTTGATATTCACTTTTGATCGATATCTTATATTCAACGTTCACATATATCGGAATTGGAATAGAAAGGTATTGAATAACGTATTTTTTGCCGGTTCTTGGGAACCAGGGGTCTCTGCTGCCAGCGCCGCCCGGAAGGTCCCGAGTATTGCCAACAACAGCATAATTTCTTGTTTTATCAGGAACCATTCGTTTCGCTACAACCATTCTTCCTGTACGGCCATTTTTTCTATCTGAGTATATATGAGCCTGGTAGCTACCTTTTCTTGTTGGGTCTTTAGTGATGGTTGTTCTTTCAATACTCAAAAGCGGCATTTTCAATGCGCCGCCATCATCACGAAGACTTTTGTCATTTTTAATTTGATATGCGCGTTCTGGTGTCTGCCACAAAACTGGCACTTCTGTGAATCCTTCATTGGTGTTTGAGCGTAGCCTTAAATTCTCTTTTAGCCACGAAACTATAGAATAATCTATATTCTCGACGTCAGACGCCAACACTCCCAATTCTTTTAAAGTACTAGAGCTAGCGCCTTCGGGCAGCATTGCGAAATCGAAATTATCAGGTAGCATCGAATAGCCCCTTTCTTGCGCGGCGACATCGGGCCGAGATCTCGAAACCGTGTTGCACCTGGCCGAAGAGTTTTGTATCTTCGCTTAATTTAACTATCTCGTAGTAATAATCTCCGTACAAAACAAAATCTCCCTCGCGAACATAAAGGTCTTGGTCATCCTCCAACCTTCTTTTGTGAAAATGAACATTAATTTCCCAACTTTTGTCTATTCCGGCTCCAGCCATGTATTCTGTTGCCAACTCCGTAAACTCAACTAGCGCAAAAACCCTAACAGGGGGTAGATATGTCTTTTCTATAGCTTCGCCATACATATCATGGAAATCTGTTGTTTTCATGTCTATGGGATAATAAAGAATCTGCTGTCCGATGACTTTTTCAATAAGTTCATCATTGACTTGCTTTACGAGATCTCGCTCTTTCTTGCCAAAAAATAGCGGTGGTGGCGGGGTTGCTGGTTTGCTCCATTCATTAGACATTTCTTATTATCCTACAAAAATTGGTAATGGCGATGCCTTAAATACGGTTGCTGTGGCCTCAGCTGTTTCTGAATCGTATTTAACCAACTCCTTATATTCAACCTCCTTGAGCATCTCCGTAAGTTTATCTTTAAGCGCGGTTTGCTCTTCTTTTGCTTGGGCTAGCAATTCTGAGTGATTCAATGTCACACTTTCGCCCGGAATCGGGATTTGGGTGAATTTGCCTCGAATTTGAGCCAACATCTCTTTACACAACGCTAGCGCATATTTTCGAATCCACTGTTTGCCTATTGAGTTTATATTTGTATATGGAATATTGTCAAAAGGCACTGTATTTAAATTATTTATACCTTGGGTACCGTCTGTGTATCCAGAATTCTCTTCCCATGGGTTTTGATCGTCAATGTGAAACCTTACCCACATGCGGTCAACTTCAGAGAAGTCCCAATAACCCGGATCTGGGTAAAGGCGCAGCTTGTTATCTATAATTTCATATGAAAAGTTAGACGTTCTCGTATAAATTGAGTCTTCGTACATCATTGACTGCAATTTGTTTTGCCATACTGGAACTATCTCAAATGTCGAGTCGTCTGCGAACTGGCCATACGTAGACATATTGCCGACGGCGCCAATTCCTCCATAATAACCATAAAATCTCCAAACTGCGCGAGGTGTAATGTAGAATACCTTCGTTACTATGACCCTCTTGGTGCCAACCAGACCGGAAAATGGGACCGCTTTATTAGAGTCGTCCAAGCCGGTCGAAGACGCAGTTTCGATGATCTCTTGTAAATCATAATCTTGTTTGTTGGTTGTTGGCTTAAATGATGCCGAATATTGCGGAAGAGTACCACCAAGGCCTTGCATGGTCATCATTGTGTCGCCGACTTTCTTACTATAACCTGCTTGGAACCTCGGATATGATAGGCTGGCGCTCGATGGACCGGTAAGGCGTTCTCCCTTGTGATCAAACGTCCCTGTTGTGGCGCCTAGGACACTTGATAGAACATTTTTGCCTTGATGAAGGTTTATTATATATGAATATTCTAGAACAGCCTCTTCATAGGCTGAATATACGTTAGATGGAGTAAGCTCAATATCTACAACATCTCCGCCTAACTTTTTGTAAACATACGCAACTTGCGCACTGGCGCCACTAATAAATTCTGCTGATGCCGTATAAATTCCAAACGGCAGCGATCCAGTTACTAAATCGGTGCTTCCTGTGGAAGTCAGTATTATCGAACTTTGGGTTGATGATGGATCTAAGTTAGTCGGCACACGTGGGCCCTCCTACTAAATAAATAGTTTCATAAATACAAAGCTCAACCATATGTTGAGCTTCGTTTTAAATAACCAATAAATTTGTTATTTTTTCTTAGTGGTGGCTGTTTTTCGTGTGCTTCTTTTCTTGGTAGTTTTCTTAGATGTAACAGGTGCTGCGGTTTCGACAGCAATCTCTTCCACAACCTTTTGTGCTACTTCTTCTAATATTGGGGTTGTGTCCTCAACAGTTGTAGCAACTATAACTGCTTCATTGGCGGCGCGCGCCTTCATTCTCCACATTAATCTTCTACGAGGGTTCATAGTGTTTCTCCTTGTAAATAAGTAGTTTTAAAATGTTGAAAACGAAAATCTCAGAAATTGTAAGCGAAAAAAATTTGGCAGATCGACATTTTTAAGGTTTGGTCTCCAAAAGAAAACCCCGCCCCGTAAAGGGCGAGGTTTAATGTATTAGCAAACTTTAAAGGTTTAATCAGGCCCCTTCAGTGTCGCCAGCATCAATATGCATGTATTCCACAATCCACACTGCCGTTCCGGCTGTGGTGACAGATACATTAGTCAAAAGCGTGTTGAAATACAATGTACGAGCCGTGGCCGTATAAGTACCATCTGCCGCCAATGCATCTGCATCCGTTGTCGCCGAATTAAAGGCAGCAAGGATTGGACCGCCGCTGCCGTCAGCTGCTTTGCCGCGTTGGGCAATGTGCAACACGGCGCCTTTGACAACCGTTGTACCAGCATCGATGATCTCGTCAGTTTGTTCAGTAACAATCTGTCCACCTCCGGTAGCAGTGCCTACTCCAAATCCGAAATCGCCACTGGCAAAAACCGGTGACACAGGAAATGCAAGATAAATTGCATTTAAAACTGTGCCCGCTGGTTGGGTCCACGTTACCTCCGAATCACTGTTTTGCACAGCCGCAGACGTGTTTGCCAGTTTTACTGTTTTGACACAGCCTCCAAAAGCTGTACCGTCAGGTACACTCCAAGAGATCTCTCTCTTTAAATTTTCTAATAGAGCTTCGACTCTCGCCAAGCCTATTCTTTTTGTTCCCATAATTTAAAACCCTCCATTTATGTGTTTATAATTTAGGTGAGACAAAAGATGTACTCCTGCCTCACACATAAATAGTTTTCCACATAAAGAAGACCCCCGCCTTTTTCAAGGCGGGGGCTTTCTGTGTCACGTTTAGCCGTGCTTTTTACCTAATATGTAACAAATGTTTATCTATTAGGATGTAGCTCCAGCCTCACCGA
>Ga0209756_1001398_pt1 | contig 22320 bp, 20 predicted proteins | sample ETNvirenome_6_85_FD_184071 | JGI IMG/M metagenome (GOLD analysis project Ga0209756, IMG submission 184071) | Marine viral communities from the Pacific Ocean - ETNP_6_85 (SPAdes) (version 3) | ecosystem: Environmental > Aquatic > Marine > Oceanic | place: Pacific Ocean | collected 2013-06-19 | reverse complement strand
TCTCCAAAACATTCTTCGTAGTAAGCACTTCTTTCTGGATAGGTCGAAACAAAACTGTCTCATCGTCACACAACTGAATGAAGTCTTTGTCGCTAGAAACTATTACCTTCTGCCACCCCTTAAACTTCTCCGACTGAGTGATGTAAGCAATAACATCATCAGCTTCTACTTCGGGAAACATAAACTGCGGAATGGGCAGTTCATTGAGATATTCCAGGAGGCGCGTCTGCTGCCATACCTTATTCTCCGTCTCTTCGTCGGGCGTGAGGTTACTCTCGCGGTTGAGGCGAATAGGCTTGCGCCCCGCCTTGTATTCCTTCACAATAGCTCTACGTTTAGCGGACCCTCCTGGTCCATCCCAGACCACCACCACCATGTCAGGCTTATTCTCTCGCACCAGCTTTTGGAGGATCTTTAAGAACCCCTTGACGCCTCCGATCGGTTGTCCATTAGTGGACATGCTGGGGTCGACAATGTATGCCCTGAAATATGCGTTCAGCGCATCGATGATCATTACTCTTTTCATAGTATCATGTTTTCTATTCTGCCGTCCCTGTCGGTGTAGACTACTCTCTTCACACCTACGTGTCTGAGAGCACTCTCACACATGGGGCACGGCTTGCTCATGCGCGGGAGTCCTTCTTTATTAATTCTTACTACGTAGATGGTTGAGCCCTGTGTAACGGTGCGATCCATTCCTAGAATGGCCCCCAACTCTGCGTGTAAGGTAGGGATGCCAGTGTGAGATTCACGAAACCTCTTTCCAAAATGGCAATGACGATGTTTGTTGCACGATACATTGCGTATCGAGTTCCCCTTTACAAGGACGGCGCCGTGTCTAAACTTTCCATAGTCTGATTGTTCTGCGACCTTCTTTGCGAAGGAGATGTAACGTCGTTGTTTCCCCATACCATAGTATACACTATGGGGTGCTGGTGTCAAGGATTATTTGAAATCTATCTTGCCCGACATTCTTTTTCTTGAACCAGGATAAGGCTCTTGCATAAACTCTTCGCGTTCAACGTCGCTTGGCTGATAGAGTCCCGGCTGTATAATGTCAAGAGCATAAGTGAGAAGCTTGATGGCAGTCTCATCTCCGTATTCTTTTTGTAGCATCTGCGCCATCTTCTCAGCAGCGTGGCCTAGGGCCCCCTCTGCTTTCTCTTCTTCGTAAACTTCTCGTAGGAGTTTTTTGAGAGTGTGCTTAGAGAGTTTCATTTATTTCCACTCAGCAAGCCAGTTGTCGACAAACTTACGGAGCATCCGGGGGCCCCACTCGGGACGCGTCCCGGGTTGTTCGTTCTGAAGTATCACAAACTGTTTCATTGCCGCGGACAGGACCTTCTTAGACTCTTTAATTTCGGCGCGCAATTGTCGATCATAATCGGCCTCTCGCTCTTCGTAGCCAATCTCCCCAATCTCTTCTAAAATAATCTCTTTTAGCCTTTGCTTTGAAAGTTTCATTTGGTTTGCTCCTACTTGTTTTCTCGTGCCACCGTCGCCGCTCCCTTGGCAAACGCAGCCTGACGCTTAGTCTTGGTGCTGGCTTTGCTGTCCTTGGCGAGAACCTTGTCGGCATATGCTTGGACACCCATACCTGCCTTCTTGGCCTTGGCCGTAAAGACACCTTCGGTGCCCTTCTTCTCAATCTCTTCTCCTGCTTTGGAGAAGGAGTTGTCGTCTTCGGCGAGATATGCCTCGATCTCTTCTCGAATGGTCTGTTCCAGAGATTCTCGTGTCTGTGATGTTGTCTGGACCTTATAGTTATCACCGTACTTTTTCTCTGCGGCCGCGGTCTCGGCGTCGAAGTCGGCGAACGCGGCCTCAGCCCGCGATAGTGGTGGCGCGGTAGCTGCTGGCGGCGTCGTTGCCGGCGCGGCTGTTGCTGGCGGCGTCGTTGTCGGCGCGGCTGTTGCTGGCGGCGTCGTTGCCGGCGCGGCTGTTGCTGGCGGAGTCACCGGTTGTGTCGTCGTGGCTGGGGGCTTTGCCGCCGCGGTAGCTTTCTTCTGGGCGTCGAACTTTGACGCTTCTCGATCCAGCGCGGCAAACGCATCTTCGGCTCCCTCTCTCACAGTAGAGATTTCTTCTCTGATGATTTGTAGTAGCCGGTGTTTAGATAGGTTCATGATAGGTTTCCTCTACCAATAAATAGTCACTCGTTATCTAAACTGTAATGATCCTGTGCATTTCCTGTGCGGTTATCAAACTTCATAATGATCTCTTCATCCATGATGTCAAACACTCGTTGTCTAAACCGTTCGACTTCGAGCTTTTCAACCCAATGAGACCCCTGAAACTTCTCTTCGGTTCCATCATCGTGTACCAGGGCATACCATGCGCCAGCGCGCTTGAGATTCTCCGAAGACTTGATAGCTTCAAGCCATGACTCTTCGTCTTGCACACCGACGGATTCTCCCCAGAGAATCTTAAAGGCACAGTTGCGCCCTTGTGTGCCGAAGCGAGACTTTTCGAGCTTGACTTTAACTTCCGATCCAATTCGGAAGCCGTTGTCGTCCAGAACAAAGCTGGCCTTGGCCTTGCGCCCCGTTAACCACACGCGTAGGGAGTAGGCATAAATCATCGCCTTCCCTCCGGGTGTGACGTAGGGCGTGGTCATTGCCTCGGCTGGGAACCTTGTGATGTTGGTCTTCAACTGGTTCAGGACTAGGAATGTCGACTGGCTGTTGGCAATAGGAATAGTCAGCTTGGACATTCCCTTCGCTAGGATGCGCGCCTTCACTGCCATCGACGATTGGGGGTTAAAATCTCCCTCTACGTCTGAAACCGACGGGGTAAGAGCGAGTGAATCCCAAATAAACAGGGTTCTTTCTGATCCACTATTGAGGATTTGTTCAATAGTTTCAAGCACTTGCTCAACTGACTGAACCTGTACGTAAATAAGGGTCTCCAAGTCGCAGCCGGCGCGCTCCAAGAAGGTCGGATCGATTGCAGACTCAGCGTCCATGTAGATTACATTCATCCCCATGCTCTGCGCGTTCCCTGCGATCTGTGCCGCCATAAAAGATTTGCCTGTTGATTCTAGACCAGCGATCTCCGAGATCTTACCCACAGGAATACCTGCGAGGTGGCCCCGACAGATAATACTATCGAGCCAACGCGATCCAGTGGGGATCCATTCCTTAACTTCGGTTGGATTCTCCTCGTTGAGATTGTATGCGACTTCCATACCGGAAGCCTTATTAATAAGGGAACGCAGATCGGTTATCGATACTGTCCCTACTTTTGATTTTGACTTTGCCATTTTCTCTCCACTATTTTTGAGGCCCCTGTAACCCCGGGCCTCCCTGCGGGGGGGATGCGTTAGCAGTCTACGCAGAGAGTCCCATTCTCTGTCTGGACGGACACCTTCCATCCAGTGGCTGCTGATTCGTTTTCAATTAGTTGCTGCACAGGTACGTTCACATTGGCTGAAACCGTACAAAAGCCGCGCTTATAATCATACTTCTCGGTACTCGCGTCTACCCATTCATGGTCCCAGTGGCTCGAGCGGATTACCTCTGCAACGAAGTCCTCAAAGGCAAAGTCGCCGCGGTCGTAATCGTCGAGCAGATCATTATCACGCATTGCCTGCAAGACCTCCTCATTGGCGTAGCCACTGGTGACTGTAAGCCCCTTAGTGGTTACAAGGCCCGCGAGATACTCAGCGGTATCCGTTTCGCGAAGGCCATCCTCAGTATCGGTTTCATTATGGACGAACACATCAGTGCCCGCCTCGTATGATAGTTCTGCCACCGCATCGGCTGACAAATTCAAGTTTCTCAAAGTTTCTGCTAGACTCATTTTATTCCTTTCAAGTGAGTGTTATTTGAGACCCCTGTAACCCCGGGCCTCCCTGCGGGAGTGGAGGGCTAGGCTTATAGAGCGCCTAGCTCGGCAAACGCTTGGTCAACAGCGTTTGTTTCAGTGTCAGTGGTCGTAGATGAGCCACCGAACTTTTGGGTTTCGGACGAAACCGCTTCGGGGTCCTCTATCCCCGAGTTCATAAAGGTATCAAGCAGTGACGCCACGTCTTCGGGCGTCTTACGCTCAAAGAGACCTTCCAGATCTGGAATGCTATCCAGTAGTTCTGCACACTTATCAGGCGTCATATCCTCACACAGTTCTGAGCTACGTCGTCGAGGGACGAGCTTCGTCTGCGGGAACGACGCGCCGGCAGGCTTGCCATACGTCATAGTAAGGTCGGTGCCTGTCTCGGGGTCGGTGATATCACCATACTCCGGATTGAGCACGAGACCAAGAAGACTTTCATAAGCCATCTTGCCGTAGCCCCAGATGCGCACACCCTTATCTTCCTCGCCGCGCACCATTACGGGCGAGAAAAAGCGGGGTCGTACAAACAGACTCTTAGCAACCTTCTTGCTGCCATCATCATTGTTGTCTACCCCATCACGCCATAGCTGTGACGCGAACTCGCACACAGGACATTCGTCGCCGTAGTTACGTTTGGGACATAAAAATCCCGGTGTGTTTCCCAGGTTGTAATGGAACCACTTCTCCTTGAAGGGGTCTCCATCGGGAGTAGGGACAATACGAATGTCCTGATTCCCATCTTCGGGACGCCAAAAGCTGTCCCTGTCTCCGCCGGTGCCCTTAAGGGTGGCCAGCTTCTCTCTCATCTTATCCAAGTTAATACCCATTTTGTTTCCTTTCATAGTTGGGCTAGAGTACGATCAGCCAATATCCTGATCGTCTAATTCATTTATATATAATTGTACCACAGAACTGTACTTAACGCAATAACAATATTTCTGTTTGTAGTTGGTTTTATACACTCCATAGGATACGTTGATCTTTTCTTCCACTTTCTCTCTGATGTAATTTTTAATCGTCTTGAAAAGTGTTCCATCAGTCTTCAAATCATCCTCATTGATACCATAATAGTATACCACATCACGTGGGATTTGCAAGTCATAAAACCATTTTTCTTCACTTTTTTCTATGTCCACAATACCGATGGTAGAAATCCTAGCAATCTCATGAGGCTCCGTAAAAGTTCCCAAAATTGGCTCAGAATTTTTAAAGACGGTCACCATGTGGAGAGTGTTTACAATGGCCTGGTTGATGCTATCATAGTAGCTGATGATTGGGACGTCCCCAATGCACTTTTCAATTTCAGTATTCGCGACCAGATACATACGCTCGAACACACCCGAGCGGGTATATTCTTGAAGTACGTTGTTTACTATGCGCTCCTGCATAGCCTCAGTTTCGCTTAGCATCGCCAGATCGGGCTGGACATACAGAACCGTCACAGAAACGTCTGAGAGCTGCTCTGCGAGCCTCAGAGCGGCTCCGGTAATACTTCCTGCCCCGCATAGTACGAATATAACATCTCCGGAGATCATTTGCAAGCGTTTTCTGAAATCTGGGAAGCTTTTTTCATAGTCTTCGTGTGATTTCTTCTTTGGAACGTTAAAGCAGTTATCTCCTTTGATGCTGTGATCAAATTTGTACACATCGTACTGAGGAAACTTGGAAAAACAATCTGCGATGGCACAACCTGCGCGGCCTAGACCTATAACGTTCATCAGTCCTCAACCCAATCTAAAACAATACGGTTTTCAAATGTTCCCCGATTATATGCTTTAATCCCCATCTTCGCGTAGCGATTAAGGCCCATCACCTTTTCAATGGTATAAATAACCTCCATAATGTCAGCCAGCTCTTCATTCGAAGGGTTCTGCTGGAATTCTTTGGCCTCTTCCACAAGTTTTTTTCCTAGGTAGGTCGGGACTGCTCGGTCTTGTGCCTTGTGCCACTTGCATTTCTTGCCTGACTGTTCAATGATCTCCGGGATCAGGTCCCGTACGAGTTTGTTGTATTTCTTACGCCCCATTAATGTTTAAATCTTTCATGTCTCCGAAGTTTTTCCCGAGAGCTACGTTCACTTTATACTCTCCGAAGGGAGTTGCCCCAAACATCTTCATGAGTTCTGGGATCATCTGGCGCTCTTCATGCTTCAAGTCAATCACAATCGAATCATGTAGCATAAAGGCCACGTTGCTTTCTAGTTCTTTCAACTTGTTGTGAATCTCCATTGCTTTCGTCATGACCAAATCACTAGTTGTACTCTGTACAGTATAACTCAAGGCGTGATGGTCGTCAACCCCTTTTATTGTTCTTCCGAACTCTGTGTAAATGTTTTTGCCATCCCAATACTTTTCTTTAACGAGGTTCTTATCATAAAAGGCCTCAGCCTTTTTGTTTTCTCGATGAGAATAGAGCCACTCAAAAATCTTTTGCTTGGCCTCTCGGCGATCGACTTTTCCGTCATAAATATTCTCGATATTCCACTCGTGGATGTCTCCCTCGGGCTGTGGAGTCTCCGATAGTCCTAAGAGCGTCCTTACTTCGGCCGCGTTGTAATCCAGTTCCAGAAACCAATCATTCTGCGGATGGAGACACCCGCGGAAATCTCGATGGAGGGTTAGAATCGGAAAAGTTTTGGGGTGAGTGGTTAGGCGCCCCGTCACAGTGCCAAAGGGGTTGTAATCACATGCCCACTTAATCTCTTGGAGTTTCTTGATAAAGTTTTTTCCTTTCACCGACACAAGCTTTGTCATGATAGGGTCTATATCTATATTTAAAGGCTGCCTCTTAATGTCTTCGAGCATCTTGATTACTTCTACTAAAAAATCATGATTCTCAGGTCGAGGATAGTTTTCTAACACATGCTGCGTAATCTTATTCTTTGCATCACACAATTCATATAAAAAGAACTCTGGAATTATATTGTAGATGCACGTCTCGTTTAGATTTACCTGCGCTGTCTTAAAAGATTTAAGGAATGCTTGCAGCCTCTTTGTGACACTGGCCCACACGGACTTAAACTCATCTGGGCATGCTTCTGTTAGGGTTGCGCCTCCTGCGTAAATGCGAGCGTATTCTACGTAGCGATCCTTTAAGGCAGGAGAATAATACCACGTCTTATCTGCTGCATGCGGCACCTCTTCATAATGAAGTTTGTTGTTGGCATAATAACCAAGGCACTCCCCCTTGTTATCGAGCGTCTGAAAATGCAAGAAGCCTCCTAGTAGTCTTTCACTGATCCTATTCTAACAGGTCCCGTGCCAAGTGTCAACTTCTTTTTTGCCCCTACTTGCAAATCGTATAGGTAGGGCTTAATCTCATTATTAATATACCGCGCGGCCATTTCTGTTCCTTGCGCTTTTAGAAATTCTTCGGGATTGCCTATCAGTTCGCAAGCCCTGCTGCGTACCTCGGGGTTCTCCACGAACCACTCACCAGCACGTGGACCGGAATCGTAACGTCCATAACACATCAGTCCTAGAAGTGCATCAAATTGCGCATGAGTGAGCGATCCGACCATTAGCGCATTAGGTCCATGAAATTTATATAACTGCCTTACCATCTGAAATTTGTTGTGGTAGTCTTGAAAGCTAACTTTGGCCTCGCGTAGTCGCAATTGAAAATATAGATTTAGCCAGTACGTTTCTTTAAAATCGTCGATTTCTTGTGTAGTAATTGGCGATCTGGTATTCGTCCAGGCTGCACGATCGGGTGAGCACCTTGTGCTGCTTGTGGTTTGTATCCTGCGGCGCGGATATTGCGTAACAAAATCATTGTACATCTTTTTTAATGCGCTGCGCATACTAACATCTGTAAAGTCACGGCCGAAGAGCAGCGCGACAATACTGTGGAAGCCTCCCGTCGACTTGACATCCAACTCATAGGTGCGATCATAATATCTATTAAAAAACATAGACCCGTACGGATCGTCATAGGTCATCGTCGATGTGAGAGATGTGTCAAGCGCTCCTTGGCGATCGATCATTGGCTGCGAGAGGGGGTCCGCAATTAATCGCCACGGTGCGTTGCGGTCAACATAAAAGCCAAATTTACGAGCAGCCTTCACAAAAAATCTAAAATTTGGATCCATTATATATTTATTAAACTTGGTCGCATCATCGCCGTAGTCGCCATTATACAATTCTATACTTAACCCCGACATCATTGGATCAGAAAAGCTTGATACCATAAAGCCCGTTGCTGTTAAGGGCATCGTAGCACCCCCGGGCTTCATGAAGTTCAGAAGCTCTTTGACATAAGATTTAAAATCTAACACCCTATTATTAATCGCCGGAGTGCTCCTTATTCTAGATGTGAAAGCCGCGGCAAAGGTTGCACGATGGGCTTCTAAACTCTTAACTGGATCTTTAAATGCCGCTACCGGTTGGAGTCCATAATACACGCTTTCAGTAGGAAGGAGTCCTGCATCTGTGAAAGAACGCATGTAACGCTGCAACATTGCGAAAGCGTCAGCCACAAAATTTAAAGCCACCACGTTGTTTGTCTCGCTGGGAATTTCTTTAAAGTTGGCTGCCACAGGCTTGACTATTATGCCGTTCTGAATTCTGTCTACTCTTCCGAAATATAGTTTGTCGTACCACGACTCCATGGGATCTGGGAGATTCATAAAATAGGGAACGTCCTTATACTTTTGACGTTCCTCAAACATCTGCCGCGAGGATAGGGTGTTGCTTCCCAGGGGTTTACTTATTTCTTCGATCGAATATGGAAGGCTTCCGGTCGCTGGGAAGCGCTCTCGATGGGTGTCGACGAGGGGCATCCCGGTATCTGAATCTAGACCCCTTGTTTCAAAAATAGCACGCAACTCTTCTGGTGTTATGAAGGGCACACGATCACCGTGTTGCCATCGCTCCACGCGTTCAGCTAATGAAATAGGATATTGTGGAATTAAAGTCATAACAGCTTCTTATTCCCCTGGGGCTAGGACACCAACGGTGTCTCTTAATGGATCCATCACCCAGTTGCTCTCGTCGTCGGCGAGCTGTCGTCGGCGCAGATCAGCAAGGTCTTCCTTTTCGCTCAATGCCGGCATTGCTTGGTGGAGGGCCTTCACTGTGGTATTGTATCCGGAGGTGTCAATCGTGGATTGAACCGAGGTGACCATATGATATCCTCCAATCCCCAAAAAACGTGCTGCTGAGTTGATCGATCGGGGGTCTCCGAAGCCTAGCGGTGACGGAGAAACATATATGAGTTGTCCCGGCTTAATGATGGGAGTCCCAAAGAGACTGAGGGTCACGCTATATAACTCTCGTAGCTGTTCGGCGCCGGCCGTTCTGTCACGATTAATGCGTCCCTCGCGTAAGTACGGCGCATCTGTTCTAGTAAACGTTGCTTTCTTTAAAAGACCGCGGTCGGCGCCAATCTGGAAATGATAAATTCCCTGCTCGCGATCTTCGATAGCATCGCCCATCAACATATCGGGCTGTATCGTAGTGAGGGTGATGACTTTAAAGTTTGTATATTTTTGAGGGCCGCCTGTTTTCATACCAGTAGGCCACTCATCGGTAAAACCTGCATCCGGGTTCGGTGTACAGGGCGCAGGAAGATATTTCATTTTTTTCATATACTGTATTGAAGAAGCCATGCTGGATTTACCAACACCTTTAACCCGGGCGGCCTGTGGGATCTGGGTCTTAATATTAAATTTGCTTTTTCCAACACCACCACCAGTCTTATCTTGAATGTGAGGAAAAAGAAATCCCGTGAGTTCAGACTCTTGATCAACCATAAAATCTATCATTCCCACATGTGTTTGCTGGGGGGGCATCCCGTAGAAACAATTAGAAGAGAGGGTAGGCTGCACCAACTGAGTTATAACATCCGTAATAAAATTATTTAGAAAGTAGTGGGGGACGCGTCTTCCAGCTACGGTTTGCGCGTACCATTCTATAAAGCGATTAAATTCAATAGGAATCGAGGCTATGTTGATGGGTAAATATAGTTTCTTTCTGTCCTTGGGGAGAAACGAAAGCCTTCCATATCTTAATTTTCGAAAAAATACTTCTGGCTTAATATCCATGTCCTCAGAGCTCTTGCTCACCAGTTCGTAAAACCTCTTGACATTAAAAAATTCTATATCAGTGGTAATAAATCCAGCGCTCCCGTTGCTCACATCTTCTCGTGCACGTAAACCATTGGGGTGCCTAGTTATCCATTCGGTAGCTCCTGCTGCGCTCTGGTGTGCGGCGATGTCAATAAGGTCCCCCAAAAAGAAGAACTTCACCACCGGATAGTTGTTCTTTGCCGCGGTTTGGTCCCGGACGCGCGTCCACGCATCGGTCACGCCCTTTTCTGGGATGATGTGAGCAACGTTGAAGAATGTCATCTCGTCGTCCTTGTCATCCTGGCTAGACCGAGTTGTTAATCCTTTAATATAGTCTGGGTATTTTGTCCCGGCCCTGGACCTGTGGCTTGGCACATATTTTTTGATCCGCCCTACTGAAAAATAGCTTTTCAACCATTTTTTGCGGTCGGCGCGGCGTCGATTGAACCCTAGACTTCCTATCTCGCTGCCTCTCGCGAGGGCCACTTCCGCGTCGGAGCCGGCGTCGTCGTCGCCGGCGCTGTTCAAAAGTTCTAGAAGCTCCCCGGACGTCGCCCCGCCTCGCGGATCTTTCGGCGCGGATCCGACTGTCGAGGAACCACCGAGCGCGCCGAGCTGTCCTGGCTTCGCCGTTACTGTATACAGTCGGGCGAGGAGATCCGTTATTATGGTATTATAACGCGTGGCTAAACTATTTTCTAAGGCGTCTCGTGCTTTATCGAGCCGCTCTTTACCTGCTTCCCCATCCTTATAAGCATCCGGGTGTTCTCTCTGGCGTTCTACTAAATCGTTGTAATTCTCAACTGTTTTCTCATGAGCGGTGTCGGCACTAAAAATATCGTCTTGCTTCGTTTTATTGTCATATCGGGCCCGGTAATTCACAACCAAAGTAGCCGTTCCGTCTTGATTAAAATCAAACTTATGAGTAGTTAGTTGCAAAAATAGAATGGTTTGAGAGTTTCTAATTGAATCTTGGAACTCCTCCAAAGTCGTTCCGTCTTCGCGGGGGAACATTCCTGCTGCGTGGGGAGGCACCGCCCATCCTACGACGGCCTTTATTTCGAAAAAGACGCCCTCGTATAACATATATAGTGGTTCGTCGGCTGCTAACTTCTGGCCCATGTGCTTCTTTGCCTGCGGAGCATATATAATAAGGTCAAGAAAAGATGCTTTGCCTTGTAAGCCAGCTTTTTTACCAGACAGTGGTTTCCGATACTGATCAACAAAAATATCGGCAACATCATTAAAATGAATTTTTAATTGGGCTGTTATGTTGGCATCTACATCGGCAGGGTTAACTCCTTTGAGTGCCCATTGGAAACTTTTAAGTCCGGTACCGGAAATACGTCCTTGGCGGTCTTGAAAAATAGCGTCCACCTGTTTGGGATCTGTAAAATCATCAAAAATGATTTCTCGTTCAACTGGTGCCGCGGCGCGATCGGGTATTAAACGAGTGGTATCTTCTGGGTCTGTCTTCGATGCATATTCAACTTTATATAAACGTACGGTGGGTACCAATAATGATAGAAGCTCCGAAGGAATGTCTAAAAGTTTTTCGGCATTCTTTTTCTTTATTAATGAGGTATAAGCCGTTGCCGCTCCGCTCTCACTAATCACAGGCGCTAAATTTGTATAGTGGCTAGCCGCAAAGTGGTTGGACTCTCCCTCTGCAAGCTTTGAGGTAGGCGGGAAAGCCGCGGCTCCCGGGGGGGGATACTTGTCATCGCCCCCGCGAAGTGTCTCAACTATCGGAGTGTCTTTGAGTGACTGCATCGCCTCGACCGTCTTCGATATCTCAAACATATTTGCTATAAGCCAACACTGGGCATTGAAAGCCAAGGTGCGGGTGAGGGTATCTCCCGTCGCGGCCTGGGTCGATTTTACAATATCATCGAAACTGGTTTCGGCCATCTCTAATTCCTATAATAACTCAATATAGTTTCCAAGGGAAATGGAATATATACTGTGTCACCCAGTTTGAAATGCGCCTCCGTAGGCTTATTATTAAACCTCGCTATTACCCACCACAAATTAGAACTTCCATAGTGTTTGGCTGCTAATTTATATAATCTATCTCCCACGGTCCACTTCTGTGAACTCACTGCGAGGCGATCATACCGCGGTTGGGTAATTTTCTCCATAATGGGAGTGGCATACTGCTGGATATAAGGAACACCCCTCTCCTCTAATAGATGAAAATAGATTGGAGCTCCATTTTTAAAAAGTATCCTGTTCTCGTATCTTGAAGGCATTTTTAGTCTCGTCTATCCTATCCCAAGCCGGTACCGGTTTGGTCAAGCAGAGTATTAAGGTTTCTGGCGCGCTCATTAAGTGTCCGGTCATCGGCGTTGTGTAGATTCACGCTGGGCTCTTGGTCTCCCTCGTCGGCGACTGGTATTCCTTTGGTCATGTTATCTATGGTACTTCCCATCCCATATGGATAATCACGCCCCTGTCCGAAAGTAAGTAGATCACCGCCTTTAATTTCTGTTGTAACTCCGTTAATGGTCTCCTTGGTGTCTGCCTCTTTACTCCACACCCAGCCAACCTTGGCCCCCTCATGCAATACCGTAAATGAAATGGTAATCAGAAGCTTGGTGGGCACGATCATTCCTGCCAGGCCGTGCCCCTGACGAATCATGTCGAACTTGCCCTGATCGGCTGACATCTTCATGTAATCGAATGAGTCAACCGCGCCCAAGATGCCATTCATCTCGACGTTCTTTAATAATTTCTTAGAGTTTGGAAGACTAAACCGCAATAGTGGCGCTGCAACCAGAGTGCCGGTGCCAAGTTGATTAAAGTTTGCCTCCTGGTATACTGGGTACATCAGCTTGGCTAGATCTCCCATTGCCGCGTACGCCCACTCAACGTCGCCATCAGTAAGTCCTACTTCCCACCCTAACGTAATTGATCGACTAGTATTTTGATAACTAACAATGGGATCCATACGCCCATACACCTCTTCCTTGGTGAACTTTGGTTTATATCGATCTTCGAAGGTGATTAAGGTGCCCGGGAGGATTAGTTTTCTATTAATCGCCGGGTATTCAATTTCAAGAAATTCTATATTGGCGTCTCCCAGGATCCGAGACTGTACAAGGGGGGCGGTTTTGGGATCAAGTAGTTGCTGGGTGGTTGCGCTAAAATCTTTTTGGGCGTCTGTCTGCGCAGCTCGTGCTGCTTTAAGAAGACCACGAAGTTCTGCAACGGTAGTGTGGGCGCCGGCGTCTAACGCATTTTTAAGAATCGTTTCAAGAGCACCGAGATCAGCCGGGGGCCACGCGTCACCATAGTCGCCATAATATTTTAAACCGTTTTTTACTAAGGCCTGTTGGCCCTTGCTTAGTTTTGCGTCGTTGAAAAGTCCCGGGTTAGCCATTTTTTCTATCTCCTATACCGCCAATCCATAAATAGGATTGGTTTCAAGATTATTGACAACCTGATGTGTTACCTCTTGGCTGTCCATATTAACAGTAACATACAAGTCGTTCTTTTCCTTACCCATGCCTAAAAGACTGTTGACTGTGAATCCAAGATTACTAATCTGTTCACCGAGAGAGCCAACTACCCCCTTTAACGAGTCTACGGCACGGCCGATGCCCGGGTCTCCGGCGCCACGGGCTAGTGCTGCCAACTGTTCGGGCTGCACAACCATTTCGCCACCTTGGGCTCGGATCGTTCTCTCTTTGCCGCGGGGACCCGGCACAGGACCTCCATAGATGCCGCGGTGGTGCGAGGTATAGCCTTGGTACGCTCCGTACGCTGCGCCGCCCACGCCACCGATAGCCGTGCCGATGGCCGTGCCCGCGGGAGTGAACAGGGAACCAATCTGGGCACCGAGCATAGCTCCTCCGGCGCCGTACTGCAAGGCCCCGGAAGTCGCAGCGCGCTTCTTTTTGTCCTTGATAGCCGAGGTGAGCGCTGGGGCCAACATCATGGTGAGCATACCGGCGAGCATTCCTATGCCCCCTCTGCTCATCCCTCCCGCGCGCGGAGTCCCTCCGCCTCCGCCGCGGCGACCACCTCCACCAGTCGGGACCGGTACGGAGCCACCATGAGGAGCAGCCGACCTGATCGCTGACCCAAGTTCGTGAGTCGCAGATGTTTGTCTGTTCATGGCTTTACTGGACTGTTCTCCTACCCTTCGCCACGCCAGTGCGGTGCGGTTTAGTTCTAGCTGGTGGATTCTCAGCGCCTGGTTGAGCCCTAGGGTTTCCATCTTGGACTTGATTGTGTTCGATATCCCACGCTTGACTGCCACATAGGCTATCTTAAGCGTGCCGATAAAGCCTATCAGCGCTAGGCTAGCGGATCCGGCGCTTTCTGGTATGCGCGCGGCTAAAAAGTCCGAAACAGCAGTGAGCATATTAACAAAAGGTTGGAATGCGACCGCAAGACGTTGAGCCGAGGCGGCAAGTTGCTGGAAGACGGGGGTTGCAGCGCGCGCGGCCTCTTCTAGGCTTTTTTGTTTTTCTATATGAACATTGTATGACGCAGCCGATTGTCCAAACAGCTGCATGGCCGTATTGATATCATTAATTCCCGCAGCTGCCATAATAGCCTTTTGCTCATACTTCGCAAGAGATGCAAAACTTCTACCGGAAGCAGATACGGATTGTCTCAAAAGATCAAGACGCTGATCCTCTGTGGCATATACCATTTGAATCGCGTTGAGGTACGGGCCGCCCAGGATGGCATTAAGTCTACCGACTGCCTCTCCTGCGCCCTCGAAGGTATCAAACTTGGCCACAATGCCAAGCATCTTATTCATTTCAAGACCTGTGGCCTTTGCTTGGCGCATCAACCCGTTCAACACCTCGGTTTCTCGGCCAGTATAATGGATTGCCACTTTCATAGCGGGCGCAAAATCTCTACTCATCTGCGACGCGGTAATCCCTATCTGCTGGCCCATCGCATGTACCTCGCGCGTAAAGCGCTCTATCTGTGCGCTTCCCATACCCATACCAATGCTAAAAGTATCGAGGTGGTTTCCTAATAACTCTACTCCATAGCCGGCTTTATCAAGTGCAATACCCAATCGCGACATGGCCTTGCGCTCTCTCTCGGACATATTAACAAATGTGCTACTGCTCACCGCCAATGTCGTGCGTATCTTATTAACCTCTTCCATACTAGCATAAAGGTCATTCGTCGCATAGAGATTTCGTTGTAATTCGCTGCTCAACATGCTAGTAGACTGTGCGTTCTCGGTGACAAGGCCGGTGGCCCGGGCATACTGAGCATTAAGGGTGTCGCCGGCCTTAATATTGCGGAAGGTCATTTCTTGAACTTTTTGAAGAAGACTAAAAGCTATATTTCCGAGGCCCTCGATGCTAAATATGGTGTCTTGAAGAGTGCGGCCCATAGTAGCAAAGCCCTCGGCCATGCTGTCGCCCGTTGCTGCGGCTCGGACCATACCCCCAGTAAGGGTTCCTGTCCATGCGTTGCTGATCCCCAGACTTGTCTTTAATACACCGCGAGTTCCACGCTCAATCGCATCGTGCGCATTACTGTTGGAGTTCAATACTTGATGAATTTGCCGTAAAGCAACGATCTGTTCCCGGTACTTCGCGGCTGTCCCCTCAACTATGTTTTCTGACGCCTCTTCTTGCGCGAGCTTCGTTTGAAGATCTCGGATTTCGCTTCGAATTGCATCACCTTCCGCCTGGCGCAAATTCCGATTCTGCGCCAAAATTTGAGCATGGTCACCGAGGAATGCGTTGCGCTGCTTTTCAGCTTGTATTAATTCTCGAGTTGTTTCTAACTCTATTCGTAGTTGGTCGTTCGTTTTGGCGCGCTCTGCGTGGAGTCTTCTGAGAATATTCTGATGCTCTTTTTGGAGAGCGGACCCTTCGGCCATAAGCTTAATGGCTTCTCGGGCGAGGGCTACCTCCTCTTGGGTAAATTTAGACCGCTCTAGATAAGCGTTAAGGTCTTTCTCGTCAAGGGCCATAACTTAATCCTAGGTGAAGGGCCACTTCAAGCCGGTTTCTCGTTCAAAATTGGCGACGGCGCGTTCTAGGTCGTGGCGCGAACGAAAGCTGCTAGGATTATTAAGGCCGTTCTTCATGAAAGTTTCCATGTAGTTCTTTTCTTTGGCCAAAGCATCACCAAAAGCAGCCACCTGTGACGCAGTTCCGCGGACCGCGTACCGGGAATCCTGAGCTAAATCTGTTCCACCAAACATGCGTTGCAGCATCATTTCGATAGCCCCTCCAAACATTGATAGATAGCTCTCATCTAACTTTTTTTCGTTAGCAGCGTTTAGATTAACAACAATAGGTACTAATTCATCCATATAAAGCCCTCATGTGAGTACATAATTAATTAGTCCTGAAAGTAATTAAAGGGTTAAAGGGAGGGAGGATTTACTCCCGGACCGAGTTCAGTAGTGGAGTGGCCCCCTTCGCCTTGTGAGGATTCCATCGCTTCGGCCTCGTCCGTCTTCTGTTTGAGAAGCCGTTGAACGAACCATTCGCGCAGCTTAACAGGCAAATTGTATGCCTCTGTAAAACTCCACCCACCATGGTATTTTAATGTAAAAAACTGTTCGTAAACGTCTTGGATATATTTATCGCTGAGGCCAAAAAAAGTCGGTTGTAAAGGGAAATATGATATCATCTGAATGATCACATTCATTGCAGACGAATACCTCCTTTAACTCTATGTTGGGATTAACTTTTTGATAAAGAGATCTTAAATATTTTGTGTCAGCAAGCGTCATCGTATCAACGAACTTACTAATCAAATTAGTATCAGTATATTCATTGATCGAAACAATCATTAGGTTAAGCTGATCGGTAACCAAGCGTTCTGATAGCTTCTTCTTGCGACGGCGCTCTGTTGCATTCATAAGCGCTACTTCATCTTTGCCGGTGAGTAATCTAAATTCAAGAGTTACTGGATTAGACGGAAGCGTGGTAACAAAATTCCCGCCTACATTAATTGTTACTTCCGCATCTGAATCCTCATCAGTAACCCCTCCGTGGTGCGTGTGTGCCACTCCCAAGTCATAAGAGCTGTGCTGAATACTCTCACAAGCGGGACATGTAATGTCCGTCTCGTAAATGTCTCCATACCCTGATCGCCTTGCAGCAATCAAAATAGCGCTCTTGTCTCCCACCAAAAGGCTCTCTACCTTAACACGCTTATCTACCAAGAGATTGGTAATCAAGCGATCAAGAGCCACTCCCTTTTCCAGAAGGCTTTGAGAGGTTAGGATGTCCTCTTCCTTCGCTGTCATGTATCTTACCTCGACATGCTCCTTGTTGTGTAGAGGGTGAGTCGGTGAATAAAACTTTCCTAAGCTCGGTAAGTCCACAAATTCTGTGGGTACTACAAAAGAGAAAGGATCACTCTGTGGGTGATTTTCTTGTGTGGTTTGAGGGGGAGCTGCGGTGTCGGGTTGTGGCGCCGCAAATCGATCTTCATTATTTCTAGGCAAAAGTTACCTCTCTTTCATAGTAATTATATCACTAAACAAGTTTTTGTTTAAATTAATATTCTCGACTAGACGTCGGCGTCGGGATCGTCGCCATACTCAAAGAGTAGGTCCTGCAAGTTCTGGGCTCTCTCCTCGTCGGTGAGCGCGGGCTGGTCACCTACTCCGACAGGAGGATACTCATGCCCATCTCCGTACGAGTCCGGCGGATCGGGGTCGTGGCCTTCGGTAAGATCTGCAACGTCATCGGCAGAAGTTGCGTCATCATCAGCCTGGTCCAGCCATGCAGGGCTGGGCGCGCTCGGATCCGGAGCATCAGGAGCCGGGAGCGCATCGTCGTCATAAAGGCCCTCAGTTGGATCGCCCCAATCATCAGCGTCGGGCGCCGGTAAATCGGTTGCCCTGCCCGCGGCGTCGCGTAGAATATTCCTCTCCGTCTCTGGGGGGAGTGCCGGGTTGGTATCAGGGCCCGCGTAGGTGTTCTCGGGGCCGTCGCCGCCAAGTATAGGCTCGCCGCCAGTTGTTTCGCCAGTGCCCCGGGGAGCGAGACCCTCCATATGCTCTTCTACTTCTGCCGCGGTGTCAGGCCCTTCCAAGCCCTCTGCTGCTGCATCTACGTCGGCAGAATCACCTAGGTCCAGGGGTTCGAACTCATCGGGTAGTAGAGCCCTGGCCTCATCGTCGTCGCGATTGAGCGCCAGTTCTTCGTCGGCTAGCGCGTCGAGCTCGGCCTCGTCGCGTGCAGCATCTGCCGCTGCCTCGTTGCCCTCTACCTCAGCAGCAAAAGCATCCTCTTCGCGCGCGATCGAGCCGGCCTCCTCGTCAACGTCAAAGTCATCGCCTGTGTCGATGGGGCCGGCGACGTCAGCATCGTCACCATCGGCCATGGCTTCGGCGCCGGCCGCTTCGAGGGCAGCAAGACCACCCTGGTCTGCATCAACCGCGTCTTGCAGGTCTTGCATTTTGGCTGCCTGTGCCTGTTCTTCTGTCCGCAGGCCTTCGCTAACATCCACTTCTTCCATGATTTCTGCCATTCTTTCTAGTTGTTCTTTTGTAAGTCGGTTGGGGTTGTGCTTCAAAAGACTACCTCTATATGTCTCCGACCAAAGACGCTCTGCAAGTTCTTCCGAAGGCCTATACAATATCCACTCGTAGTCAAACCTATCATATACAATTTGAACTGTAACTTTGGAAAGCGAGTTGGTATCTTGACTATGCTCCCCAAAAGTTACTCCCGAAATATAAGAGTTTCTTAAAATAAACTTCCGGGCTTTAAACATCATAGTAGAGGGATCGATTTCCTGGTATCCCGCTATGTCTATTGCATCAAGAGCCGTCATGCGGGTACTTGTCGAGCTATCGCCGGCAGCGCCCAAAAAGCGTGTGGTATTACTGGTCGGGTACAATGTCGGCCCAGACAGAGCCATCATGTCTAATAATTCAATTATTTGAAAATCACGACTCTCGAAATCAATATTGGTAATCTTGATTGAGCGGGGTGTGCCGTTGGACGGGTCTCCATTCTCTCCGCTGGGGAGTTGTCCACCCCCGTATAGATAAGCAGTTAAGGTAGATTCAAGATCAAAATCGTAAGTGTCTATTAGTTCGAGTTCAACCGGTGTAAATTGAAAGGATGCCGGTGCATCTGGCAATATGGGTTGGTAACCTCGTACTACGTGGGACGCTTTATATGCTTCGGTTTGATAGCCCGGCTTTTTGCATCGTATACATGGAAAATCAAAGTATTGTTGCTCGGGCCCTGAGCCGTACTTGTTTCCCTCAAACCTACTGTTGGGGAATATATCTGATATTGATGTTTCGGTCGAGGACCCGTCCGGAACTACTACCGGAAAGGGAACAATAAACCTATAAGGCCGTTTGGGCTCTACATAGGGGTTAGCCCAGCCGCCGCCCCAAAAAGGCATGAACTAGGATTCCTAGCCTCTGCCTTGAACTTCGCCGGTCCTATATGTAGCCCAGTCATAACGGAACGTTACGTCTACGGTCATCAGTTCTTCGGAGGCATAATCTAGATCGGTGTAACTAATACCCTTCACCCAAGCATTGTGCAACTCATAATAACCCAAAGGGTTGCCGTCCCCATCAATCTCTTTAATAAGCACAGAGCCCAATATTGAGACGGCTCGGGCCTTACTGATAGTGCGGGCATTGTCGACATTGCCGGTATTAGAAATATTATCTGGATTTACCCAGCCGGAGCTCTCTAATAGGATAGCCAAGAGGGCATCAAAATCAGGAGTGGCTGCGTTTACCAAGGTAGTACCTACATCGTTCCAGGTAATAGCGCCCGGATAGTAGAAGGTCTGGCCCAAAAACTTGTGCTCAGATTGGCCAATATCATAGGCTGGCTTCGTTACCTTCCTGGCGTATACCTGTGTCGTTGTTCCGCCAGGGAGTTGAAATTGGAGCAAAAAGCGATGTGATCGCTTCGGCTCGACTGCTGCATTGTTCCAAAAGGCCATCTTCTAGGTTCTCCTGTTTAGTTTAATTAGTGAGACAGAGTAAATCTGCCCGTTTTTCTTAGTCATCAAACGACGCTCCCGTTCTTGTAATTACAAAGTCAAGAGCAATGAACTCAATGGCTCGTGTGGGCTTCAAGAATACCTTCGCATACATAATGTTTCGATCGATAAGCTCGGGTGTTGTAGTGCTAGTATCTAAGACCACTCGGTACTCCTGTAAACCGAATCGGGACTTCACAGACCTCAGCAGCGGATTCACCCGCGCCAAGAACCTATCCCAGGTTACCTGAGTATTCGGATCAAACAAAATATTGTTTGCAATTCGTGAAATCTGCTTCTTGAGGTAGCAGAGGAGTCGTCGTACGTTAACTCGGTCGAGAGCCGAAGGCGTTGCCTGTAAGGTCTTCTGACCGAACACTACAATTCCTTCCGATGGGAAGCTAGCTATGGGGTTAACATTAACCTCATACAAACTATCCCTCTCCTTGCTCGTAAGCTTCTCAACGACGCCCACGACCGGGAACCCTGCGGCGCCTCTGCTGAGGCCTCCACGGTTAAAGCCAGCCGGCGCAAACCAGAGTTCTGATCGGCGCGCGGAACTAGCATACGTTCCTAGTGCCACCACAGAGGGGGGCATCCAGAGTTGTTGTCCGGACAAGGAATCTACTATACGAACCCAAGGATAGTAACAAGCGCCATAACTATTGTTGAACGCCCGGTTCTTAACTGCCGATACGGTACCGGCAACGGAGCCACCTCTCGTGGCAAAACTATCAGTATTTTCATATGAAGAGGTGTAGCCCGCTTCAAGATCGATAACAGCAAGGGTATCGGCTCGGTCTTCTGCAACCGTGAGTGCGTGTGCTGTAAGACCCCGAACCGTAACACCCGGGAGCGCCAACAAGTTGGTATCAATTACCTCAACGTCGGCAATCGTGTCGATAGCCTTCTTCACGGTATAATACATAGCGTTGTCTCGCTCATTCGGAGCAGCAGTCTCTTCACCGCCTAGGGCGCGCGCATTATTGAAAGGCTCTGCCTCTTTAATGTCGAGACCATCAAAGCCGCCGAACAGTGGAACCGTAAACCGGTCATAGCCCATGCTCAGAATTTGAGAGTAGCTACTCGAAACTGCGTTGCAAGACGTTCCATGAGCATAAGAACCAAGCTGGACCGAAACTCCACCGCCGCCGACGATGGGGCTGATGGGCGGCGTCTGGGCGTATGCTACCTGGGCATGGCCCCCATAAGCTGAACCGCTATGGTAAACATCGGCAAACTTAGAGTCCCATACCAGATCATCTAGCGTAAAGCCGGGACCTCTTTCGAGGAAGCTGTCAGAATCCGGGTCCGTACGGTCGAACTCGTCGGGGCGCATGCGAAGATGCTCACGTACCGACGGTTCAAATGCAAGGGATGTCCGACTTGGAGTCGTATTAAAACCCCAATAGGCGTTGGTAGAGTCACTGAGACCCCCGTCAGAACCCGAAACTCGTACGGGCAAAACTGGGAACTGGAAGCTACCAGTGACGTTGGCAGTTCTCGGGGCCCCTAGGGCGGCCGGATCATTCAGCGCCATGGCAACAAGGCCGCTGGACGCAGAGAGCGTTCCTTGATAATCTCCATTATCAAGAACGTTACCAGCAGCAAAAATACTACCACTTCCACGTGCAATACCTGTATTGAAGGCGACGTTGTTTGTGGCAGCGCTAGACGTGAGATTCAAAGCCGAGAAGGTACTCGAGCCAGAATGATAATTAAAGCCTATCCACTTTGGAACGCCCTTGTAACCGAAAGGCAGAAGGTGCGACGGAGTACCCGTCCAGCCATTAGCCATTTCAATGCGAATGTACTTAGAGTTAGCGGGATATTCGCCATAGTCGCGATACTTACGCAGAGTGGCGTTCCATACACTGAACATGTTGCCAATGCGGCGCGCCACATATTGTGGCGAATTGGGATTCAAGTTGAGATTGTTAAACTGTTCTAAGACTTGCGGCACAGTATCATTGTCAGTCATTTTTCGTACCTGCAAGCCGAACGTACCGTAGGGCTCATAGTCTGGATTCGGACTAGCCTTAACATCAACGATGGAAATCTTGATATTGTTCTGTGTCCACTCTGCTGAATCCAAAGCAATACAAGTAAAGAGTTCCTTCGGTGTGTTGTTCACATTAAAGGTTGCATCCTTGCCGTGAACCGCTTCACCATCAGCTTGCGCAACAATGGGAGGCGTTTGAGGCTTTTGGAAGGACGTTCGGAACTGTCCGCAAGACTTGCCGCTTCCTGAACCCATGCCCAGGAGGACTCCATAGAGAACAGACGAGCCATACTGAGGGAAAAGATCCTTCATGTTTCTATCAAAAGTCTCACCGAGCCAATACTTTTCTCGATTGGCAGAAGGGGTAATGTTAGAGTTAACAAGCTGAGGATTAGTATTAAATACCTTACGAATATATCGGCCGCTTGTAGTATCAAAGTTAAACGTAGCGGCT
>Ga0209756_1001396_pt1 | contig 22369 bp, 8 predicted proteins | sample ETNvirenome_6_85_FD_184071 | JGI IMG/M metagenome (GOLD analysis project Ga0209756, IMG submission 184071) | Marine viral communities from the Pacific Ocean - ETNP_6_85 (SPAdes) (version 3) | ecosystem: Environmental > Aquatic > Marine > Oceanic | place: Pacific Ocean | collected 2013-06-19 | reverse complement strand
GATGTTCTATGGAGATGAGACTCTTCAAGGGCTGATACGACACTCAAAAGACGTGTCGTTCCAGATGAGCGAGATTCTTGAAAGGTACGCTGTTGAAGAAGAGGAGGAAGGGTTTGACAACGAAGAAGAAGAACCAGTATTTCACGAAGGTCCATGAGAGCGCCATCGTCCAGTATGCCCTGTCGGACAGTAAAGAGGAAAAAACAAGACTTTATATAGATTATATACAGCCTGCCTTTAACGAGATGGTTGAAAAGATAGTTTATACATATAAGTTTAATAATCTTCCAAATATTGAAGTTCTTAAGGATGATTGTAAGGTGTGGTTGACAACGATCTTAGACAAATATGATCCTTCTAAAAAGTCTAAGGCGTTCTCTTATTTTAGTGTGATAACAAAAAACTGGTTTATTGCCAAGATTAAGAAAAATGTAAAGGCTTCAACTAGGGAGATCTCGTATGAGCACTTGATTAATGAGAAAGATGTCTATCCGTTCCAAGAGATGAACCAGAACCCCTACGAGGAGGATAGAGAAAGGGCGGAGTTTTTTGCACACTTGCGAGAAAAGCTGGCGGGGTGGGAAGGGGAAACAACCAAAGAGAAAGATAAGAAAGTTTTACAGGCGATAACTATTCTGATGGAGAGCGCTAACGATATTGAAATTTTTAATAAAAAGGCTATTTATTTATATATGAGGGAAATAACAGGGCTCAACACTAAACAGATAGTTAGCACTTTAAATCGTACACGAATAAAGTATAGAGTATTTAAGGCGAGTTGGGATGAGGGAGAGTATTAATGTGAGTAAGGGTATCGACGAAATGCTTCAGGACGCACAAGATAATATCAACAACGATAGGGCGTTGGCGACCAAGCTGTTATCTGAAGTGATGAAGCACCTTGCCAAGGACTCGGCAAACCACCAACACGCTGGCTCTGTGGCGGCGAAGTATCTGGAAACCTTGCAGCGCTCGAACGAACAGCTTGTTAAAATAGCAGCTCTAAAAAGCAAGGATAGAACCCAGAAAGGACTATCTGATGTTGATAAGAGTGAACTTTACGACCTTATAAAGGGAGAATAGAAGATGGCCGAGAAGCAGACAACAGAAGCCGCAGCGGTTACACCAGCCTCACCATCTTACTATGGTGGCTATTCGTTTTCCCCATCGGTCAACTCTGTAACATCTGATTTCTTCTTGGGGCGAAGAATACCAGCCCAGGGCGGAAATATCTTCTCTCTTATGCGGAACAATATCCGCCAATCGTATACGCCCGACATTTTTGCAAACACCAGCGTCTTTGCTGGAAGGGTGATCGCAATCGTCGATCCTCTTAGCCCCGAGTTTGTCTCTAAGGCTAATAATGTTTTTTCCAATGTTTATAATTTTTACAGGAAGGTGCTGCTCGACCCCCAAATGCAGCTCCCAATTTTGTTCAAAGTTGTGGTTCCTGGGGTAACAGACATGATACCACCTCCCAACGTGAGTGGGATAACTCAAAGCTATTTGAATGAGGGGCTTATAAGCTCTAAAGATGACTTTCTAGCCGACCAGCATCCCACGTTTGTTTCGGTAAACAATGACCTGGGCAAGGTGCTTCCGGGATCGTGGGTGACTGTGCAATTTGGCAACATGTACAAAATGTTTTCGGACGGCCCGCAAGCAGCAGGTAAGTGTTTGGGGGTTATTGGTGACATGGGGCTCGGCGGCGAATGTTTCTTAAAGTGGAAATATGGGGCGAACGCCCCCGGAGGGGACACCCAAGCTGCCGATAGTATTGAGGCTAATAGCAAGGAGGGTGTGTCTCTTAACCGCGACAACGCCAAGAACATTGTTTTGCTCGGAAGTCTTGAGGTTCAAGGAGAAAATACGCTAGGACAGCAGCTTGTTGATGCTTATACATCTGCTGGGCATGTCTTCTATACTAAAGGTGCTGGTACGTATGATGTCGATAGAAAAATTATCGTCCCCCAAGAAAATTCTCTTGAGAAATATATTGAGGAGATCGACAAGGTTATTCGCCCCACCAAGGCACGGGGGGTTATTGTTCAGTTTCAGGATATTTTTAAAAACCAGAACAGACCAAGCGTGGCGACGGACCAAACAGCGCTTGAGGGCCTCGTAATCGACACCATCCAAACTTTCATTACTGACGTTAGAGATAAGGTGGGAGCCGCCCCTATCGCCCTTCTGGGTAGTTACAAGACCGGGCCGATGATAGGCGACCTCACTAACGAAATGATAGAGAGTATTGTTACAAACAAACTGGGCTCCAGCGCAGGAAAAGTCGGGTTCTTTTCGCCGGTCAAGCCCAAGAAGATGCAACATTTAAGAGTCAGCATAATGGATTTTATAAGTTCCGTAGGGACTAGTGGAAAACCTAGGCCAGTAAAAACACCACCACCGGAAGGGAAGAAGAAAGAAGTTATAAAGCTCCCGGCCAAAGTGCAGAAGATACTTGCGGAACTTGATGCAGCTGGGCTGAAGATGTTTGCACAAATTGAAAAAATTGTTGGTTCGATCACAGCGGCCGATGCCCTTAAAAAAGTGGCAGAAGGTATGGGGTGGGACACATCAGACACACCGAGTGTAGGAGTAGGTGGCGACCATTGGTCAACTCTTTTAACGTGGAAAGCAGACGAAGGAGGGACATTTGCGCATATATTTTCAGACGGCGCGGAGATGAAAGAGAAATATATCGCCATCGCAAAGGCATTTGGGCTTACTGATGCTGAAGCCCAAGGGGCGGATATTCCACGCACCGTTGAACTCCTCATTAGAGACGCCCAGGCAGTTTATGAAGGAAAGGCACCGCCCAGTGGAAGGGAAGTACCGGGAGCGCAAAAAGGAGACAGTCCGAATGTCCAGAACGCGCCGCCAGCAACTGACCCTTGTCCGCCAGGAACATTCGGACAAGGCTTTGGTGACTTTGATGAGGGGTCTTACCCGGATAAGAACAATCCTCGCAAGCATAGTCACGGGAATGATACTGGTGGTACGTTGCCGTATTTAAAAAACGCCAGCACAGAAATGGAAATGGTTCATGATAACAGAAATGATTTTTGGTGGGCTGGCGGCATAGAGACACCGCAACGTGTAACGGATCCGCTGCAAGAGCTAGCGGCTAGCGCTCTTTCCAAAAAGAAAAATAGGAATGGTAAGCTTACCGTTGGAACTGGTCCAATGGAGGATAAATTTCGCACAGAGGCCTTTGGGAAAATAACTATCAAGTGGCTCGGCGGTAGAAACGCAACGGTGGGGCGTAGGGCATACCCAGCTTGGGCGCTTGCTCACGCAGAACTAGTTAAAGCTGGGTATGAAGATTGGAAGTGGGATGAGGACGGCGGATATACTAGCACGTATCAATGGTTAAATTATATCCAACAAACAGACGGCACGTATCAGTACGGGAAAGAGGGTGGAGGCAAAAGGGTTGGTAGTCATGGCAACTCCACACAGCCGGGAATACATGGATTATCACACCATAGCGCACTAGCCATGGATTTTAGGGTCGCCCCCAACTGGTTTACATCTAAGCGTATGAAGCCGGGTCCAAAAGGCGCGGGGTGGTGGACCGGAAAAGGCGCTAGAGGTGGACCTACAGACCCCGCGACGGAGCCGGGGATAAAATGGTGGAAAAAGGAATATGGGGTGGATATTCCAAATCTCGCAACAATGGGCAACCACCCTACGGAAAACAAGCCATATAGCTTGATGGTTACGTGCCTGCCCGCAAAAGTTGTAAAGATAATGAAAAAATACGGGTTCAGGTGGGGCGGCGATTATGGCAGTCACAAGTCTAAAGCTAAGACGGACGCGATGCATTTTGAATTCTTTGGGGATCCTCGCGTCGCGGCCCAGATGGCAAAAGATAAAAACGTTCCCAATATTATTGTATCCCAAGTGCCCAAGACACCACCAAAAACATAAGAAGAAGGAAACGTTAAATGGATCAAGAAGAATATGAATTTTCACCACAGACCGTCTCAGGAGAGGGTCTACTAACATCAATAAAGTCGCTGCAAGAACAGCTTTTGAATTTAGATATTCTTAAAACCAAGAAGAAGTCTGTTAGGAAAGAAGACCTCCCAGCGAGCACTCGTACCAAGTTATCACGGTTATCGAAACAGTCCAGAGCACACGTATCGGGGGTGGGTAATCGTAAAAACCTGGAAGCATCCCCGATATATATTCGTGCTGATGGTGAAAAAGTTATAAAGGGTGATAGTGACGCTTCTATTGTGCTTGGAAGAGACCGGCCCACCACGAGAGGAAGTGGGTATGGCGGCCAGGGCCACACTCAAGCAGCGTCATTCAGGCTCGTTGCTGGGAGGCAAGGATCGAATGCAAACTTCCTGGGGCCTGACGGGACCCCAATGTACGCAGATCCTGATTTTGACACGGACGCAATTACAATCTTGGGATCACAGAAGACCAACGTAGACGAGAATCTTAAGCTACAAGATACAAATTCCCCCTTGGATCCTCCTTCAAGAGGTGAATCCGCGCTCGCTTTAAAGGCTGATACTCTGCGCTTAGTGTCTCGTGGGAGTACGCGCATCACGACTATGGCGGGGGGCAGCAAGTCAACGGGTGGGCCCAATGATGTCAATAGCGGCATCTCTTTGGTGGCTAATAACGACACTACTAATTTGCAGCCGATGGTTAAGGGGACCAATCTTATTAACGCAATGAGAGACCTGGTAGATATGGTCGATGATCTTCGCTCTACTTTGGCCAATCTTGTTGATCATCAAATGCTATTTAACACTAGGTTGATGAATCATACTCACCTTGCTCCATTTTTTGGACTACCGACATCGCCCTCTAAGGAACTGTTGATGGAAGTACCCCAATTTAATCAGTTCCTTATAGACACCACAGTGATGTCGTTGAAAAACACTGGCTTAAATATGGCACTATATGAGAAGGACTATTTAGAACAATGGGGCTCCCCCAACAATAAGAAGTACATCTTGTCTAAGTTCAATAAGGTAAACTAGGGTAAATTTAATGGCTCAAGAATCTATAAAATTTAGCACAACTGAAATCATACCCGCAAACCCCTTTGTGGATGAGAGTAATGCTATGCTCATGCTTAAGCGCAAGGCTATTGCTACGTTCTCCGCATTACTTGAAAGGTCAGCTTATTTTGACCAAATTAAAAATGACGAGTTCGAGGTTCTGTCCCCCACGGCGTTTCAACTAGAGTCTGACGAAGAGGCCGAAACCAATGGAGCAGGAGAGGGTGAGAACTTAACCAACATTCATCGCGCCCTTGTTGGAAAAAACACAGAAGCCGAGATTAATTCCTTTCTTGGCGAGGCCCCAGTGGACATCGTTACGGCTATAGACTGGTCTTCTAGGAACGCAGACGGTGACCTTATGGTGTCGTCGATGGACGAGTGCCCAGAAGCAACTGAGTGCTGGGGGGTTGATATTACGCTTTCCATCTCGACTTCTATAGTTAGAGAAAAACTGAAAGCGGCAAATCTATTGTCATCACCGGCACTGGACGAAGCCCTGTCGCTGGTGCCGTGGACGTCCTATATGGCCACGGAGACGTGGGAAACGCCAGTTGTAAAGAGTTTTGGTAAGGTTGTCCGGGAGGCCGCTTCTCTTAGCGCGGAGTCCCTGTCTAAGACCCCAGTTATCTCTCAGTGGGTGTGGCCGGTGGGAGATGACAAAATACCGGGTTTGCCATTTGATTCATCTGTGGGTTTAAGTGACGCGGTGGCCTTCCCGACAATTGATTCCACTTCCGATTCCATCCAGATACCCCCTCTGTCGGTGGTAGAGGTGGTCGAGCAGGGTTCATCTTTTGTGGAGAATAACACCACAGCACCGCAGAAAACACGGTGGAAGTGTAATTTCTATAATGTGGGGGGCGGGGTTCGTTTTACTAAGCTCGACAAAGCCTCGGACCCAAGCCTCATTGTAACGGAAGGCTTGGGCGACAACCCGAAGGAACTGTTTTTAGTCCAAGGCACAGATAAGCCCCTCGCCATTGACCTTTGGACCAGTGTGTACGCACCCGGCTCCTGGGTCGAGAATATACCGCTCTCCAAAATAGGGGAAGGCTGGATTGAGCCCAAGTTTTTGAGGCCGATGGGTGACGCCCTTTCATCTGGTCAATTTGCGGTCCCTCCCACAAAGAATGTTGATGTCACTTCTTTGGGCGGTACATCAACACCGGGCAAAACACGGCAATATGAAACTGGGGTTCCATTTGCGGCGTTGGCCTCGGGGGAAAACAAGGCATTTGCCACATATAATGTTGTGGTGGACATTGATCATGATGAATTTGCGGCTTTAGGCGGGCCATCGGTATATGTTGACCGCGCTCTCGCCGAGGGGGAGGACGATGGCACGGCACGACAGTGGGTGAATAATTTTGCCGACGATACGGTTGAAAAGGCAATAAAGATACGTGCTCTAGGGTATGTATTGGGCTATTACAATGTTGCGCTAGACTTCAACCAAGAAAGCACCACTAAGAGACAAATTGCATCTATTCTATCAATTTTGATGTTCGGTAGCATTAAGATAGTGGAAAAATCACTCCAGTTACTCCCTAATGCCGGGGGTAGCGAGAAGACTATGCGCCGTGTCATGGTTCAAGTGCCAGTTAGGTTTATAGACGCTCTAAAGAAATGGACTGACACTTTCGACTATGACCTTGATATTTCCGAAGATCTGTTGAAGGGAGTGGGCCAAATAGCACCAGTTCGTGATGCAATCGTTGAGGCATTAGCTCAAGTTTTGTTAGAGAGCGCGGAACCACTCTCTTCGGTGCTTTCTTCTGAGGATAAGTTTGAAGCTTTTGCTGCGAAGGTTCAAGAGGCAGCCACGAAGAAGATTGTAGAGAAAGAGATCAAATATAAAACTTCATTCTCACTAGCCATTCCCTATGACGATATAAAGAAAAGAAACAAATATCTAAAACAAGTTTTCAAACATTATGATAAAGAAATAAAGAAGTCTACTTCTGCTGTTTATATTCCTACGGCTGCGGGCGACCTGGAATTTGGAAACCCGACCGCCGAGCAGACACTTGTGGCAGAGCTTCCACTGCCTGGTGGGCCCCCCCAGGCACCTTCTATTAAGCTTGATTTTATGTCAATACACGCAAAAATAGAAACGTTTTTTGAAAACTTGGAGGGGTTTTTAGTCGCTAACGCCATAGAGTATAAGGAAGCTAGGTGGAACGACGGTGATGGTGCGGACCCGGCAGCACCGAAGGCAAGCGATATAGTTGAAATTGGATTTGATGAGACGTTCAAAGTGAATTATATCTTGTTTAATGGGTTTCCTATGACTATTGGGACCTCAATCTGGCTTGGCCGCTTTAACGATCCGAAAGAGCTTTATTGGCTTGTTAATAGCCTCATACAGCGGTTTACTCTTATCTATGCCAAGACACGCTCTGCGAGAAGACCCAAGTGGGATGAGTTTGTAAAAACAAATATAGGCGGGGCTCGCATTGCAGCTATCGGGAGAGGAGAAGACGAGTCTGAGGCGGATCCTGATGCCGTCACCTTAAAAACGCCAGACGAAGTAGCTGAAGAGAACAAAAAGGTTAATGACCAAGAAAAATTGCTGGAGCAGGCTATAAAGGCGTCGAAAGAGATAGACGATATTCGCGATTCTTTTTGGAAGGAACTGCCCAAAATTATGAAGACGATCCACACCATTGATGACGTTTATAATCGTGTGATGAATGTAGTACCATTGGACAGCATTATCAATCAGATCTTGGCATGTTCTTTTCCTGAGTTGGCGTCCGGAAACCTACAGCAGACAATTATAAGCTTGATTATGGACCAGTTGTTTGACGGCTATCAGGAAGATAAAGACCGTATTGATAATATTATCAAAGAGGTTCTGGAAACGTTGGAGGCTGCAAAGGACTGTGTGCTGGAAATTTTGCAAGCCGTGTATGTCATAAACGGCATTACAACGACACAGGCTCAGCATTTAAGTGGAAACCTTGCACAAGGCATTACTAGTGATAATCTGGGGGATCTGACCACTGCCAATCTCCAGGGCCAGCAGCTAGGTGAGTTTTCGGGCGAAGTACCGGACTTTTTTACAGATGGGGTGGGGCAAAATGTAGATGGGGTTCCTTTGTATGGAAGCCTGCCTCAATATACATATGAAGAGAAGAACAACTATATTGTAAAGCTTGATAATTCATCCATTCGTATGGAGGCGTCGGACACCGCCCCATCGGCAGGGCTCCTTGAGAAGGGCACCCTGGTGTTAAAGATGGGCAGTGTTAAAAAGTATCATCGTATTATTATTAAAAGTGGCACTAACGAAGGGTTAGGCGAAGTTGACCCCATCTTTATTAGAAAAACTGATGTTAGCCCGATTAATTTTGATGAATATGGAATTATTGCGGTCTTAAGCGATCTTACAAAAATACAGCTATCTGATGAAGCAGCGGCTGTAATACAATATAAGGGCAACTTTTTCCGGAAGGTTCGCGTCATTGATGACACCAAGGAAGAGATGAATTTTGGGAAAGTGGGGTTCATTCAAGAGGGCCTGCTTAGGCCGGTTTCTGAGTTTGGTAAAGCCGCTGCGAATGCACTAGAGAGAGAGCCGTTCTTGAGGCGTCAATCACCTATGATGAAAGATGGGGAAGCTGGTTTAATCTCCGAGGTTACAACGTGGCAATCGTTTTTAGATCAGCAAAATTTGTCATTGGGCAGCCACGGGGTAGATGGAGAATTCGGGGACGCAACTGAGACAGCCACGGAAAAATTTGGTAATACCAAGTTAGGCGATAAGAATGATGATCCCATCTTTACTCCTCTCAAGGATGGTATTGTAACGATTGGAGCCTTCAAATATTACATGAGACTGGAGGCCATTAACCAGGGCATTCCCGAAGGCGGGGAAACTTTAAATACGATAGAAGAAAATTTAGCCCCCGTAAAGATGACCATTTTAGATAATGTGACATACGCCCCCCCAGGCTTCTACAGCCAGAAGACATTGGCGGAGGGGCCTTGTGTCAACTTATTCCTTAAGCTCTACTTAGAGCAAAGGCTTTTTGATTTGTATCGTGTTAAGGCACTCTCAAAGAAAACTAGCAAAATCAAGAAAAAAGAATATGAGCAAAAGCGAGACGAAAAAAAGAAGGTAGTAGAAGGGCTGCTAATTGAGTACACGCAGTGCGCACAGTCGGTTGGGTTTGATGTTACTGGTAATAGACATACTCACTTATATTCTAGGGGTATGAGTGACGAGGAGATCATCCAACAGGACGCTTACAAAATTGTACTACAAAAAGGGAAATGTGATGACAAGAAACTGGCTCTTATAGCGGCTCTCGGAGGTACGGGGAGTACCGACGACACGGTACTTTGGCCTGGTAGAGGTAATGCAACCGACGATCAAATCAAAGCATTTGATGAGTGGCTAGATTGTATCAACAATAGGACCACCGAGGTGGCTAAAGAAACTGTAGAGAGTAAAGCGGCAGCATCGGAAGGGGCAAAAAAACAACAGGACATCACCGCAGCTACTATTGCGGCATCGTTGCCTGATTACCCGCTTCCTACTAACTTCTTTGAGCTTTATGATCTTGTTATGAATCAGGGCGTTATTCCTATCAACTTAGATGTGCATCCACAAGCGGGGCAGAGATTTGTAGAGGTGCTCTTTGGTGGCAAATCGGAATGCATAGAGTTTCTGGAACAGATAGCTGAGTTAATAATTGCTATCATAATGGAAGAGTTTCCGGAGATCGCGGAGGCCATTAGAATAACTATGGAGACGATTGAAGTGGCCATACAGGCGTATCAAACTATTCGCGCTAGTGTAGAAGCCTTGATAGCTGTGTACGAAGCGATAGCATTGGGAGATATGCCTAAATTTCCGGCTGACGCCTATGATAAACACTTTAAAGAGGTAATGTATCGAACGCTTCAAGAGGCTGCCACGGATCTGATTAAAGGATTTATCTCATCGTTAATGTCCTATCTAATCTCAACGTGTAACCAGGAGGCGGGACTCACGCCTGACAGCAACACACTAGACCAGGTAGCCAATGATATAGCAGCTGCATACGCCGCGAACCCCAATAATGCTAAGTTGTTCAATGACATCTTGGCTGGTTATAACTTTATGGTAGATTCTGGGGTCAGCAACAAGTACAACATAATAACGACAGGGGTCAGTGTGACTGATTTCCTTAGTGAGTTGATTGGGGGGCTGACGCGCAGGCAGGTTTGTATGCTTATAGGGGGCAACCCTCCTGAATATTTGAAGAAGGCCGTCGTAAAAACGCTAACTAAGGCGTACCCGGACTATGCAAGTATTTTTAACGATGAGTTCTTAGAGAAAATCTTTAGCGCTATGCTGTCGTTTGTTGGGCCGGATTATTGTTTGTCGGCAAAGGCAGATCCGAGCGCAGGAGTTTCCGGAGGCTTTATCCCTTGTTTGGACAACTATAAAGATGATGTGATGGGCGCTGCTCTTAATAACACTGACTTAACACCTGCTGAACAAGGGGCTTATCGAAGAACGAAAATAGAGGACGCAATGGATGTCCTGCAAAAGGCACTAAAAGTGCTAGATGACCCTCAAAGTGTTATCGACACTCCAGACCAGTGCGCGCTTGCAAAGGAGCAGTATTTACAGGACGACAACTTTTTAAATACCGTCAGAGGGTCTATTAATGGCGCACTTTTTGCCGTTCAGAAGAGCTTTGACACAGATATTACAAATTTCATTCCCCGCATTTCAAATGTGGCTGAACTAGTTGAGGACGCCTTTAGTGCCATAAGCCAGCAGTTCTCTGTTCCCGCTGATAGCGATCCATTTTCTGAGGGGACGTTTACATCTGGAGTGTTGAAGGAGGGGGGCGGACTTACTGCTGCTTTAGCCGAGTCCGCCCACACCGTCGCGGAGGAGGCCCAACAGAGCAAGTATGCGGCTAAGATTGATGGTTTTAAGAAAGCATTTTCGCCAACGCTTGTTTATAAAATTCTTGATTCTTCTGGGGAAGAGAAGTTAAGGTCAAACGGAAAACCGGCAGATTTGCCGACCTATACGGTCCCCGACCCATTTCAAGATGGCATGGATATTATAGCGGCCATGGCCAGGTGGGAAGAGGCGAAGAGGGCAGCGCATAACTATATTAAAGACAATTATGGCGTAATGGCAACGGGGGAGGCATACCTTAACTTCGCTTGGCTAGGGTCAAAAGATCATCTATTTGGTGGTGGTTGGCTTCCCGATGTGCTCACACTAAAAGGGCAGCTTCAGCAAAGCGCACTGATTGCTATGTACGCTGGTGCCTCTCCAAGCCAATGGTGGCAAGGCACCTTGGGAGAGGACCACAAGATACATGGCCTGACACCAGCGGAGTGGCTTGGAGTCCAAGCGAGTGAGCCCATGTTAGAGATATGGCATCAATATGTCTTTAAAGAGTATGAGGACCTTTTCGATAAGGCTGAGGGCATGCTTGCTGAGGACACGATTACCGACGCCCAGTTCCTCACCTTCTCCGAGTCCTGGGCCCCGTGGAATTTTCATCGGGACTGGATATACGTCCTTGGCGTGGCGCACGTTGACTCTGGTCTCACACCAGGGCTCATGCAGAATCTGGAAGATGATGGCAACCCCCAATTGTTTCACCGCCTGAGGCGCGTCGAGGGCATTATTACACAGAGAGCCAAAGCTAAGTTTGGCTTGAAGGTTGAACTAAAGGAAGAGTATTTGCAGGATGGCAGTGGTTTGAGCATAGTGAATAATACAATTTTGCCCAGCTTAAAGAGCGAACTGCTTGGTAAGACTATTGAGGACGTATCTATCGTTGATGATGGTTCGGCTTACAATATTGATGTGGAGCTTGACTATGTCTTGGGGGGCTCAAACAGACCTTTGAACAACGTAGACGTGCTAGATTATTCACTTCTACAGAGCCACAAGGTCAGTAACAAGTTTATAGCGACCATTAGACAGACGGAGAAAAAGAAGCTTGATGTGCGAGGAGGAGCCCGCATGGACCCTGCCATGTTATCTTTCATTGAAGGCAAGCTTCAAAATGAGAATATAACAAAGTTTTATGGGTTAAACTACATTTCGGCCCTGTTTAAGGAAAATTTAGCCGATATCTTAAATGTCAGCAAAGCGGAAGTACCTTCGTTCTCCGGAGCGGCGACGAAGGTCTTTGAAAATACTATAAGAGAAACTATTGCTATTTCTTTGAACAAAACCGGCAAGTCTAGATTTTTTAATCTCAACGAACTGGCCACCCTCACGATGGCACCAACGCTGGAACAGATTAACGAAGAATGCCAGGGCACGCAGGTGGACCTGGGCGCGGGCCCATCCAAGTCGGTGCTAGATATTGACGGCATTAGTGACTTCATTATGGCTGATTTTGCTGAGAGGTTTGACCCGTGCGATAAGGATGGCAAACCCTACAAAGAGGCTCTGATGGATGGCTATATTATTAGTTATATGCGAATCTTTTTGACGGATCATATTTTAAAAGGCATCTTCGCGGCTTCGGAATTGCCAATTAACGAGTTGCTTCAAGACAAGATGATTGTCAACTATCTTTACAAGCAGTTTGTTGAGGAAGTCACTACTAAAAAATCTATCTTGATTTTTAAAACACGCGCTTTCAAGATTCTTGAATTATACAAGAAGTATAAAAATGTTGTTATATTTACGAATTCTAGAGAGAGCGCCCTTCGCAGGTTGTTTCAGTCGCAGATACCGGTTGTTGCAACAATGTTTGATAAACTTGTTATTAAAAAGTTTAATGAGAAGGCCCTCACAAAGGAATTCATTTACCCGTTTATGCAGTACACGGTAACGAATTTTGCCGACCGGGACCCACGAAACCCTAGTGGGGTTCTACACGACCCTGTCAAAGAAACAAAGTTTGTGGACTTGTTCCGACGAGAGCCCAAGGATATCATAGAGATGGGGACGTCCGTGGGGCAGGGGGTGCCTGAGGATACGCCTTCACTTAAAAAATTTATGGAGAGAAGGGGCGACGGAGCTTTCTTCTATCAAAAATATTTAAAAGTTCAGCTCAAAGAGGGGCTAGCACAAGAGTATAGAATAGATGACTTCTTAGGACCAGAGACTAAAGGAGGGGTGCGAGGGAAGCATCGAGAATACCTGAACCTGGTGCGAAGCAGGCTTGTGGGGCTAAGGGCAGGAGGCGGACTAGAACCGTATTACGTTATCAATCCTCGTTACCTGGCAAAAGTTCTTCTCAAGCCTTTATCTTCCAAGCATATTCTGGGATTGAAGCCATCTGAAATCCTCTTTGATGACGAAATTGAAGAGCTTGTGAGGGAGTGCTTTACATTTACGGCTGGGGTGACATTTAATTATGGGACAACGAGAGAAGATGGGGTAAGAGAGCCAGGGGGGGACAGCTCTCTTACTTGGCTTAAGGATCACATAGCGGGCGCAGGCGCTAAAGCGAAACATAACGTGTTACTCACAGACCCAGAGACCGGGAAGAACTATTATATTCTTCCATTAAAGCGCATAGAAAAACCTGAGATTGAAACAGAGGAGCAGGTAATTTCCTTTATGACAATGATTGAAAAACAACCACCCGCCCCATCCACGCTTTATAAGATGTTGCGTAAGTATTATAGCGGAGATATAAGCCTTGACATATTTGAGTACAAGTTTGAGCTTCTTACAAGAGTTGATACTTTGCGTAGGACAATTGAAGAGTCTGAGGAGTTCCGAGCCCTATTTGGAGAGGTTATTCCGGTTGGGAGATACGCTGCCTTTTCCTTCTTGTATACTAACTTAACCGTAAACAATAAGTTTGATTTAAATAACTTGTTTGATCCCACTAAGGCTTTGATCTTGCATTCCTTGCAGATGCTGATGTTTGGAAAGCTCTCTCAAACACCACAGTTCTCTAATTTGGGGGAAACAGGGGTCACCCCAGAGAATATTTCTTCAATGGATGGCGCACTTGAGGATATTTTAATGGGCTTCTTGGCGAAAGCGCTGATTACAACCCCTCTGCATGTTGTCAAAGGTGTGGCTGAGATTGCTGACCCTAACATCGCTATAACCAAGAAAATCTTTGATGTGATGGATCTTATAGTAAAGGTGAGCCTTCAAGTCTTCTTGATGACGTCTAACATTGGCTATGCCGCTGCTAAGGCGGCACATGCCCAGACAAAAAGAGTAGCGGCAATGGATCCAACGGGAGAAACGCCTGAGCCGGATCCAATGCCTGAAACTTTTGACGAGTGGTTTGAGCAAGTGTTCGGCACCCCGCCACCAGACCCGAGCGTAGGGATCCCGTGGCCCGTGGCTGCCGCCGTAGCACCTGGGATAGCATTTTCTTTAATGCCTTCAGCTATTCCTTTTGGAGTTGGTTTCCCACCACTGCCGATTGGTCCTGGTGTTGGGCCTCCTATGACAATGCTTGCAATACCGTACTTGGCGTTTGGCTTAATTAAGAACGGAACTTGGACAGGAAGACCGTCAGGTGAGACACAAACTCTGTGTCCTGACCCTTCAAATCTACTGAATTTAGGAGAACAATGATTAAATTTAATTTGAAAAGATAATTATATAGAGGAAAATTTATGTCATTTGGATACGCACCAGTTGCCCCGCTCGTACAGGATCATAAGGACGGCTTTAAACTTACTAAAACGTTTCAACAGAATGCTGTGCAAAATTTGAAAATGTTTATACTGACAAGTCCGGGAGAGCGAGTGATGCTTCCTGGCTTTGGCCTCGGCATCAGAAGGGAATTGTTTGAGAACGATACCGCTGATGTGAGAGAGGACATTAAGATTAGGATTCTGGAGGGGGTCGCTGAGTATTTACCCTACATCCAGATTTTTAGTATAAACATTGTAGGGCCAGATGATGAGCGTGCAGAACACACGATTTCCTTACAAATTAACTTTGGAACGACAGTTAGGGAACGAAGCAGGCCACAAAAACTCAATATTGAGATATAGGAATATTTCTAATGGTAAAAAAGGTAACACCAATAAAATACACATCTCGCGACTTTGACAGCATTAAGGGTGCAATTGTCACACACGCGAAGAGGTATTTTCCAGACACGTTTCAGGATTTTTCGGATGCGTCGTTTGGTGCGTTGATGGTGGACGCGGTCTCCTATGTTGGCGATGTTCTTTCTTTCTATCTTGATTATCAAGCAAATGAATCATTCTTAGATACGGCTGTAGAGGCGAACAACGTTATTAAGATTGCGAAACAAATGGGGTACAAATTTCGGAACCACTACTCTTCCACTGGAATCGTGTCGCTCTTCATTAGGGCTCCAAAGGTTTCAGGCGGCTATGGCCCCGATCCAAATTATCTGCCGATCCTTAAGAGAGGTACAACCTTTAGCACGCCCGCAGGTAACACCTTCACTCTTAGTGCCGATGTTGACTTTTCAGTTGCCGGCAATAGGGTTGTCGTGGCAACCGTCAACACAACAACGGGCGAGCCAACCGCCTATGCTGTGCGTGCGTATGGCGAGATTGTGTCGGGTGAGTATGTGAGAGAGACGACAGCGGTTGGAAATTTTATTCCTCTCCGTCGCGTGTATCTATCGTCAAACATGCTAACAGAGATGGTGAGTGTGTTTGACTCTGAGGGGCACGAGTATTTTGAAGTTGATTATTTATCCCAAGACATAGTCTACAGATCTATACTAAATCGTATCGACACGTCCAGCAACGCACCGAAGTATATGCTTAAACCTAAGTCTGTTCCTCGTAGATTTACGATTGAATATGATGAGAACAACGAGTTATACTTGCAGTTCGGGTACGGGTCAGATAATACACTGAGAAACGAATCACTAAAATCTGCGAGTGACGTTGTTTTGAAGAGAGTAGGCAGAAACTATGAGTCTTCTCCCAACTTTGATCCGTCTAGCTTGGTTGAGACTGACAAGTTGGGCGTTGGGCCAAGCGACACCACTCTTACCATCACCTATAGGAAGAACTCTAGAGACACAGTAAATGCACCTGCGAATTCAATTAATACGTCTGCTAATGCTATCTTTGAGTTCTCTACGACGAACATAAATTCTGCAACGCAACAGACAGTACAGGATTCGCTAGAGGTTAATAATGCTTCTTCAATTGTTGGTGATGTTTCTCTTCCTTCTTTAGAGGAGATAAAGATCCGAGCCAAGGATGCGTATGCCACCCAGAACCGGGCAGTGACTAAATTAGATTACGAATCACTTGCGTATAGGATGCCTCCTAAATTTGGCTCGGTGAAGCGATGTGCGGCAGCACAGGATAGGGACGCTACACGGCGCAATTTGAATCTTTATGTTCTCTCGGAGAACTCAAGTGGATATTTAACCGCTTCCAATCAAATGCTTAAAAATAATCTAAAGACGTGGCTTATTGGGTATAAGATGATTAATGATACGATTGACATACTGGATGGCAGGATATTAAATCTTGGCATTAACTTTACCCTGAGGGCGTCACCTGACAAGAATAGGTTTGAGGTCTTGCAGCAGTGCGTAGCCGAGCTTCAAAATTATTATTCGGCAAATCCTTTTGATATTGGCGAGCCGCTCTACATAAATGATATTTATAAGAGATTGAATCGTTTGGACGGCGTTATTGATGTAACAAATGTCAAGACGGTTCAAAAGACAGGGACCGGCTATTCCAATTTGAGTTTTAATATGCAAAATAATATGTCTCCTGATGGCACAATTCTTTATGTTCCTGAAGACACCGTTATTGAGATAAAGTATTTCGCAGAAGATATTAAAGGAACGATTAGATAATGGCACTTAAAAGATACCTTGCTAGTAAAGACACAACTATCACGAATGCGTACAAACCCAGTTTAATTACACGCGGGACGGGCTCTAATATGGGTCTTTCCGATGTTACCGAGGTGTTTGAAATATACGGGCAAGCCACCACATCGTCGGTTGAGAAGAGCAGGGCGCTCTACCAGTTCCCTACAACTACGATTAGCTCAGATCGCACAGCGGGCACAATCCCTGCGTCCGGGTCAGTTAATTTTTACTTGAGGTTGTTTAATGCTAGGCACGCCTCAACGACACCCCAGAGCGCAGTATATAAGATTGCGGCTCTTACTCGCTCATGGGATGAGGGTGATGGGCTCTCTATGGATGCCTATAAGGACACTGGTTATGCAAATTGGGAATATGCACTTACGGCTTCCACTGGCATAGAGGGCTGGTCCACTGAAGGAGGCGATTATTATAGTTCTTCTTCGGGCTCCTATTCCGTCACTTCAAGCGCGGGCGAAGATATCGAGGCTGACATAACCCCCTTGGTAGAACAATGGCTAGGTGGTTCTATATTTGGAGATATATCTAATAACGGCGTTATAGTAAAACTGTCGGGCACGTTTGAAGATGGTGCCAAGAAAAGGTCTTATTATACCAAGAAGTTCTTTGCAAGAGGAACCGAGTTCTTCTACAAGAGACCGGTGATCGAGGCTAGATGGGACTCTTCATACAAAGACAATAGGGGTAATTTTTATTATAGCAGTTCTTTGGTGAGCGGTGATAACAATCTAAACACTCTCTTTTTGTATAATTACGTAAATGGTCAACTTACGAATATACCAGGCTTACTGGATAATGACATTTATGTACGGCTTTATTCCGGCTCGTCGGACAACACAACTCCAAGCACTCAAGTTCTTACGCTGCCTATAGGGGGCGGCATAGCGGCAGGGAGTACATCAGATGCATTGACGTATGTAACCGGTGGTTTATACCAGACTGGTATTTACACTGCTTCTATGGCCGTAACGTCTTCGACAGCCAATTTGTCTACAATATTTGATGTGTGGGTTTCCGGCAGCACGCTCGATCCGCCAGCTCCGGTCCAGTATTTTACCGGGTCGTTTACCCCAGCGAAACGTGCAGCGTCTCAGACCAACACGCCAGCCAGATATGTGGTTAATCTCACTAACTTAAAGTCGGCTTATACACAAGATGAAAATCCTCGATTGCGTTTATTTGTCCGCAAGAGGAATCAAAATGTTAACGTTTATACGACGTTTAACCAAGACGTACAAAACAACATCATTGAGGATGTTTATTACAAAGTTCAGCGAGTCTATGACAACTTTGAACCGGTGCCGTATGGAACTGGCAGCGCAGTTAATGATTATACTCGACTATCTTACGATGTCTCTGGAAGCTACTTTGATTTTGATATGGCATTGTTGCAGACCGGCTACATGTATGGGTTCAAATTCGCTTTCTACCTTGCTGGCGACTATAAAGAGCAAAACGAAATATTTAAGTTTAGGGTTGAATAATGGGTTTAAAAGATTTATTTGACAAAGGCCAGCTTGGGAAGACTCTTGAGAATGTAACTGTTCAAGACCTTGTGAACAGGAATGACCTAGAATCTCAAAATTATCTTGAGGCTTTTAGGGTTAGTCAAGAGCGCATAATCCCATCTATTGAATTTGCAACAGCGTCCAACTTTGCTTTTTATGGTAGTGCGGAGAAGTACTATGAAGGTTCTTTTGATTATATTCGTCGGAGCTATCCTTACGATGGGTCAAGAGCCGAACAGTTGTCGTGGGAAAATAGTGCATCTTTCTTAGATTTGTGGATATATGAGAACGCTTATCCTCGTTATACAGGGTATATCACTTTAAATAATGATAACAATCAAGTGTTTACTGAAAGGGTCAATAACTGGCAGAGCAGCAGTTCGCCTCAGTATGTTGCCTTCAAGGGGGGGCCTCATGCGGACCCGTATGGGAACTATAAGTATCCTGTAGGGGCGGCATCTGCTTCCAGCGACGATGCGCTAACAAAGGCAAATATATATTCAACGGCCTCCAACAGAACAAACAATCTTGAGATTAATTTCGATAAGGGGGCCACATTTGAATGGTGGATGAAAAGAAGCGGTTTTGCCAATGAAAGCGATGTTCGGCTTGAAACAATAGCCAGTATTGGTGTTACAGGTGCATATCAACCCGCTGGTGGGGAATCGGAAGAAAATGGCTTTGCATACATAACTCAATATGGTTTAGGCGGATTTAACAACGTACTCATCAACATCGCGTCGGGAACGGTAAGTTTTGCTCACACGTTCGGTGGAGTCGGCTCCACGATAGCTGATAATAAAGACAATAAATGGCATCATTACGCCATAACACTTGAGACCACTGGGAGTACCGATACCGGCAAAGCTACCCTTATGAATTTTTATTATGATGGGTCTTTGCGCGAGACAGCAACAGCCCTCCCAATAGGGCCTATAACGGGTGCGATGTTTGGAGCTGTTGGTGCTCTTGCGGCCCCAATTAGCAGCTCCGCTGTCGGTTGGTTTGGAGAGCCCGGATGGGCACCCCTAGTTTCTTCTTCTGTTGACGAGTTTAGATATTGGAAAACGGCGCGCACCCCAACTCAGATTGGTAAAAACTGGTTTACTAATGTGGGCGGCGGAACCAACACAGACGCAGCCAACACGGATCTTGGCGTATATTATAAGTTTAACGAAGGTATCACCACCAACTCTAATCTCGATAAGAACGTTTTAGATTACTCTGGTCGCATAACTGAAGGCGAAATCATACATTATAGTGCTTCCATTAGAAGCACGGATAGCGCACTTGTGGGCGCTGGTTATTCTGAAAAAACAGTCCCCGTGCTGTATTCTAGTCATCCGGCGCTTACGACACAGAGAGAGATGTATAAGAAGGCTGGTAAGGCCCACGATATAAATAATAATGCGGCGTTTAGCAATTTTATTCCAAATTGGGTGATTGACGAGGAAGGCAATCAGGGAAGTCAGGTAACAAGTGATTTTGCTCAGGTGGTGGCATTTTATTTCGATGAGCTTCATGCGCAGATCAAAGGGATAGCTGACATAAGAACTGTAGATTACGCTAGTGGAAGTAATTTAGATGGAGCATTGCCGAAGCCCAGCAAGATGGCGAGAACTGTTCTGGCTGATGCTGGTTTTGTAACGCCTGAGCTTTTTACAGAGGCCACGTTCCTGGAAGATTTAGACTCACAGAGCGATGAAGCTACGTTTAACAAGAAGCTTTCCGATATAAAGAATTTTGTTTATCAAAACATTTACAAGAATCTGCAAGCCATTTATAAGTCCAAGGGCACCGAACGGTCTATTAACAACTTATTGCACACAATGGGAACTGACCAGGACCTAATAAAGCTTAATGTGTATGCTGATGGTCAAGATTATGATTTGGCGGCAAACTATAGAGCGGCGTCTTCTAGAACCAAAGCAGTTGATCTTAATAATGTCAGCAGGTTTGGAGGCACCGTTTATCAGCATTCGTCCAGCTATGTTCCCGACTCTTATTCTTATATACCAAGCAACTCGAACATCGCCTATGTTTCTCCAATCACCTATGTGGCAGAGGTGGTTTTTCCCAAGAAATCAGAACCCACCTCAGATGTTACGTATGTGGATGGCTTTCCTCATGTATCGTCTTCTATTTTTGGGGCGAGAGCGGTGGGTACCACACAAAATGACATGACAGAGACCTCCACTGCTTATCCTAGCTTTGGCATCTATGCGGTAAGGGACAAAACCAATTCTAGAAATGCTTACTTGTATATGTCAGGGGCGTGGTATAATGCGAATAATGGACCACTTCAGTCTGATCTAATAAAGGATCTTTATACAGACCAGCACTGGGTTTTGGCACTCAGGGCATACCCCAGACATATGGAGGGGAACAATATAGTATCAGGCTCTGCCCATTATTCCACTTGGGACCCTCCAAGATTTGATTTTATCGGAGCTACGGCAGAGTACGACACTATCGACCAGCAATTTCAAGTTTCGGGGGCGTTTACAGACAACACCTCTGCCTCAAGAGTCATGTGGAATGTGGCGAAATCTCTTTATGCTGGAGCGCGCTATACCAATTTTACAGGATCCATAGAAACGTACTCAGATGTTAAGGTTTTATCTGTTCGTGTCTACCAGGGGTATCTTGATAACGAAACAATTTTCCAGCAAGCGAGAGATGTGGATAATATTGGCATAAAAAACCCAGGTTTCAATTTACTCCCTAATCGAGTGTCGAGCCCAGGAGTCGCCAAAGTCAACATAGATATCCCAGGGATTGAGGCGTGCATTCTTAATTGGAGCTTCAATAACGCTACTGGTTCCGATGCGAGCGGGCAGTTTTGGGTTGATGATGAGTCATCCGGCTCTTCTCATCTCACTGAGAGGTTTGGAAACAAATATGAAGGATATCGCCAATATACGGCCAGGGGCGATTTCTTTCCAGCCAATGATACAAGTGTTATTGATGTTGATTATATATCTAATGCCAAGCAACAACTTCCCGAAGTTATAAATTCCACCAACATGGTGCAAGTCAGGGATAGAGATGACCTGTTGCTTGAGAAAGATACGCGTCCCGTAGATTATTTCTTTTCGCTTGAAAAAAGCCAAAATCAAATTATTTCTGAAGAGATAATGAAACTATTCGCGGGGCTGGCAGACTTTAACAATTTATATGGCAACCCTATTAACCGATATCGGCAAGAATATAAAGAGCTTAAGTACATTAGACAGTTCATATTTGAAAAGTATGAGACAGTCGCAGAGGTAGAAAAGTTTATCAACTATTATAAATGGTTTGATAATGCTATTATTAAGTTTATTGAGAATCTGGTACCGGCCACGGCGAGATTCTCCAAGAAAGTGGGTAATATGGTTGAAAGCCATATTATGGAAAGAAATAAATACTGGAATAAGTTCCCCACTTTGGAAATGAAGCAGACGGACCCTGAAGGCGCTGTGGATGGTTATGAAGAATTAAATTATAACTGGAGGCTTGGCCACGCCCCCTTGAACCCCAATCAAAATACAAATCAAGATGAGAATTGCTTGTGGTGGAAAGATAGAGCACAAAGAAGCACTGATCATGCACTGGCAACCAGCACGGGCGTCAATTCGGATAGAGAGGCCATTAGAGAGGCCATCGTAACAGATGTATCGGGCGCTGGTGTAACACTCGCCGTGTCAAGGAACAAAGCCACCGTAGGCGACACGACTTATAGCGGTAGACGGTATCTTGATCGCGCTCTTACGAAGCATATGCACTTTAAAGTTGACAACTTTATTAAACCTGAGCGAGTTAGGACACCACTCCCTAACAAAAAAGATGACTATTGGAAAGCAAAAATACGACGGGTTAGTGATGATCATTATGTTGAGATAAGAGAGACAAGTTTTATTTCAGGAACGGTGTGCAAAGACGAAACGAAGCCACCTTCCGTGAATAGAACCAAATACTTCTTTGATGTATATAAAGAAACAGGGGATGTAAATTCTGAAATCAAGGGCAACAACAGCGTTCCATTTAC